>WNFM01285678.1_pt3 | contig 12259 bp, 12 predicted proteins | sample 5400271 | NCBI WGS metagenome assembly WNFM01 (sample SAMN13153352, study PRJNA577476) | soil metagenome | isolation source: 60 cm saprolite on Douglas fir-dominated hillslope | place: USA:California | collected 2013-09-17 | reverse complement strand
TCGGGGAGATCGATTTCACCTTCGCGGGCAAGGGCAAGACCGACCTGTCCCACCTGATCCAGACTCTGGGCTCGATGGAGGACAACGACATCCATCCCGACGTCGACGCCACGGCCGACCTCGACCTCCAGGGCACTGGGGTGCTCCTCTGGAATCTGGCGGACGGGCGCGTGCAATCGTTCAGCATGCACGCCGAGGCAGGCCTCGATCTCGACGTGAAGTCGAGCTTCGACCTCGACGGCGAGAGCTATCAGATGCTCATCAAGGGGCGCTTCACCGGCAAAGCCGACTGGGCGCTCACCGCTTCGAAGCCCTGATCCGAACGAGCGCGGACTAGCGCCGCCGGAGCAACGCGCGCGTGACGAGCGGCGCGGCGAATCCGCCGGCGAGGAGGACGATTCCGACCGAGATCGCGAAGCGGATCCAGGCCGCGCCTCCGCGCGGGGAGCTCCACCAGAACAGGCCGGCCGCCGCGGCGCCGAAGCAGACGAGGCAGAGGACGAGCATCCAACCTTCGCGGAAGAGGATGCGGCCGTCGCGGTGGTCGCGTTCCCGCACTTAGACGCCCTTCTCGATGATCGAGAGCAGCGTCTCGCGCACGACCTGCGGATTGGCCTTGCCGCCCGAGGCCTTCATCACCGGCCCGAGGAGCGCGTTGATCGCGTTCGGCTTGCCGGCCTTCACGTCGGCGATGATCTTGTCTTTTCCGACGAGCGCGTCGCGGCACCACTTCTCGATCGAGCCCGAGTCCTGCACCTGTGCCAGGCCGAGCTCCTCGACGAGGACCTCCGCGGGTCTGCCCGTCTTCATCATCGCGCGCAGGAGCTGTCGGCCCGCGTTGTTGCTGATCGCGCCCTGCTCGATCAGGTCGATCATCTCGCCGAGATCGTTCGGTTTCATCTGCATCTCGTCGACCGACGCGACGCCCACCTCGGGGTCGCCGAACGCGCGCAGGATCTCGTTCGTGATCCAGTTCGCGCACTCCTTGGGCTTCTTCGACACGCGCGCTGCGGTCTCGAAGAAATCCGCGAGCGCCCGATGGCCGACGAGGACCCCGGCGTCGTAGGCCGAGAGGCCCATCTGGTTCCGATAGCGTTCGCGCCGCGCGGTCGGCAGCTCGGGGAGATAGGTCCGCTGCTTCTCGATGAAGGCCGCGTCGACGTGGACCGGCGGCAGGTCGGGCTCGGCGAAGTAGCGGTAGTCGTGCGCGCTCTCCTTGCTCCGCATCGAGCGTGTCACGCCCTTCGCGCTGTCGAAGAGCCGCGTCTCCTGCACCGGGAATCTCGACGGATCCTCGGACTCGTACGCCTCGATCTGCCGAGCGATCTCGTGCTCGATCGCCAGCTCGACGAAGCGGAACGAGTTGACGTTCTTGACCTCGACCTTCGCGCGCCACGGCTCGCCGGCCGGATGCACGGAGACGTTGACGTCGCAGCGCAGCTCGCCCTTCTCCATGTCGCAATTCGACACGCCGATGTACTGGAGGATCTCCTTGAGCGCGGTCAGGTAGGCGTGGGCTTCCGCGGCGCTGGTCATGTCGGCCTCGGTCACCGACTCGATCAGCGGCACGCTCGATCGGTTCAGGTCCACGAGAGTCGCGTCTCCGCGATCGTGCACGGCCTTGCCCGCGTCCTCTTCGAGGTGGATGCGCGTGAGCCGCACGCGCTTTCCAGAGGGCAAGGTGATGCCTCCGCCCGTGCAGAACGGTCGGTCGTACTGACTGATCTGGTACCCCTTCGGGAGATCGCAATAGAAGTAGTTCTTGCGGTCGAACTTGCTCCAGGGGGCGACGTCGGCGCCGAGCGCGAGCGCGGTGCGCACCGCGAGAGCCAGTGCCTCTCGATTCAGGACGGGCAGAGCCCCCGGCTGACCGGTGCAACGCGGGCACGTCAGCGAGTTCGGCGGCGCGCCGAAGCGATATTCGCAACCGCAGAAGAGCTTCGTGCGCGTGTCGAGCTGGCAGTGCACCTCGAGGCCGATCACGGGGACCCAGCGGACCCCGGTGCGTTTCGACACGACGCCGACTTCGGGTGTCGCCGTGGTCGTGCTCACGCTCTCGCTCCCGTTCTCACGCTCTCGCTCCGCGGCTCGCGCCTTCGCCCGTCGAACCCGTCTTCGTCGCCGCCGGATTCCGCGGCGGGACGAGGGCGGCCATCGGAGGCGCGGCCTTCCCGTACTCGGTCGCCATCTCGTAGGCGCGCGCGACGCGCAGGACGCGCGCATCCGCCTTCCACGGGCCGACGATCTGCATGCCGACCGGCAGCTTCTTGCCGCCGTCCTCGACGAAGCCGACCGGGACGGAGAGGCCCGGGATCCCGGCCAGGCTCACGGGCGTCGTCAAGATGTCGCACAGGTACATCGCGACGGGGTCGTCGGACTTTTCGCCGAGCTTGAACGCCGCCGTCGGCGTGGTCGGACCGACGACGACGTCGACGTCCTCGAAGGCCTTCTCGAAGTCCTGGCGGAGGAGCGCTCGAACCTTGAGCGCGCGCCCGTACCAAGCGTCGTAGTAGCCCGCGGAGAGCACGTAGGTCCCGAGCAGGATGCGGCGCTTCACTTCGGCGCCGAAGCCCTTCTCGCGCGTCGCCGCGAACATGCCCTGCAGACTCCCGTCGCCGTCGACGCGCGGGCCGTAGCGCACGCCGTCGTAGCGCGCGAGGTTGCTCGAGGCCTCTGCCGTCGCGACGACGTAGTAGGTCGGGATCGCGTACTCGGTGTGCGGGAGGCTCGTTTCCACGATCTCCGCGCCGAGGTCGGCCAGGCGCTGGATCGCCGCTTCGCAGCGCTCGCGCACGTCAGCGGCGAGGACGCTCGGGAAGTATTCCTTCGGCACACCCACGCGCAGTCCCGCGAGGCTCGCCGGATCCGCCGGCTCTTCGGGCTGCAGCGCCGGCTCGTCGAAGCACGTCGCGTCGTTCTCGTCCGCGCCCGAGATCACGCTCATCGCGAGCTCGACGTCGCGCGTCGATCGCGCGAACGGGCTGACCTGGTCGAGCGAGCTGCCGAAAGCGATCAGCCCGTAGCGCGAGACGCGCCCGTACGTCGGCTTGAACCCGTAGATCCCGCACAAGGCCGCGGGCTGCCGAACCGAACCGCCTGTATCCGACCCGAGCGCGATCGGAACCATCCCGGCCGAGACGGCGACCGCGCTGCCCGAGGACGAGCCGCCCGGAGCGCGCGAGGGATCCCAAGGATTGCGCGTCGGACCGAAAGCCGAGTTCTCCGAGCTGCTGCCCATCGCGAACTCGTCCATGTTCGCCATGCCGACGACGATCGCGCCCGCGTCGAGGAGGCGTTGGACGAAGGTCGCCGTGTAGGGCGGTCGATAGCCCGTGAGGATCTGGCTCCCGCAATTCGTCTCCACGCCCGCCAGGCACATGTTCGCTTTCAAGGCGACGGGGACGCCGAAGAGGGCACCCGGCCGCTCGCCCGACGCGAGTCGTTGATCGAGCTCCGCTGCGCGCGCCAGCGCCGCTCCGCGCTGCGTGTTCAGGAAGACGTGCAGCTTGTCGTCGAGGGCATCGATGCGTTCGAAGGCCTCCTTGATCGTCTGGCGGACGCTGCGCTCCCCCTTTTGGATCGCGTGGCGCAGCGCGGTGGCGTCGAGCCCTTCGTACGCGCTCAACTCCCGCCTCCAGCCGGCTCTCCGGCTTCCGGGGCTGCTTCCCCCGTGTGGACGCCGACGGTCTTCGGCACGACGTAGAACTCGGCCGTGTGAGCCGGTGCGTTGCGCAACATTTCCTCGACCGGGAACGAGGGGCGCGGCGTGTCCTCGCGGAACACGTCGCTCGCGCGGCTTCCCCCGACCATCGCCTCGACGCCGGAGACGTCCAGACGGGCGAGGACTTGGAACTGCTCGAGGATCGTCGTGAATTGCACCGCCAGGGCGTCTTCCTCCTCGACCGCGAGGTCCAAGCGCGCGAGCTGGGCGACCTTGCGGACGGTCTCGACCGACGCGTCGCGAGGCGAGGGGGTGTTCGGAGCGGCGGACATGGCGAGCGCGGGCCGGATTCTACGGTGGAGAGGAGCCGTGTGCCTCCCCATTGTCCCGCGCGGAGGCCCTGCGTAGCGTGGATCCATGCTCCACGGAGTGATCCTCGCCTCGACCGTCGTGGACGAGGCGGGTGTCGCGCCGGATTGGGCTGCGATCGGCCTCGTGCTGGCGATCCTCGGAGCCTTCCTCCTCGGCAACGCGATCCTCTTCCGTCACCCGCGCACGCTCGTCGAGGAATTCTTCGGCTCGCGCACGAGCGGCGTGCGACTTCACGCGATCCGTGAGTACGTCTTCCATCGCGCGCAGGTCGCGGTCGGATTCCTCGGCCGCTACTGTCCGACCGCTCCGGCCTCCTCGGCGCTCGGCGAACGCGCGGAACCTCCGAGCTTCCCGGCTGCCTGGGTCGGGGCGATCCTCGTCCTGACGATCGCGCTCCTCGCGGCCGCGTGGTGGTGGGCCAGGCACTCGTTCCGACGCCACGTCCGCGGTCACCTGCGCCGCGAGCCACCCGATTTCGAAGCGGATCTGCGCCTCGCCCGCGAAGTCGGCGACCTGTTCGGCGTCGAATCCTCGAACGACGACACGGTCCAGAGCTACCTCGAGCGCCTCCACCTCGCCCTCGAGCTGCCGCCCCCCGAGCGACGCGGACGTCGCGAGACTCCACTGCCGCGCATGGAAGAGCTCGAGGCGGACGAGAGCGCCTGAGAGTTTTTCCGGAATCGAGCGAGACGCGCGCCTCCTGGCACGGTCCGAGGGACGTGGGCCTCACCGAGACCGGACTTCGCCGTCTCCTGCGCGACGCATCGCGTCCGCTCGCGGACACCGTGTTTCCACCGCTGTGCGCGCTGTGCGGTGGAGAGGACCCGGGCGACGGCCTCGGATGCGGCGAGCACCGCCTCCCGCTGCGTCCGTCCGGCCCGCGTTGCGATCGTTGCGCCTCGGCGTTGCCGCCCGCGATCGCGTCGGGAGAACGTTGCGCGGGCTGCCGCCTCGACCCACCCTCGTTCGAGAGCACGATCGCGCTCGGCGACTACCGCGCGCAGCCGGCGATCCGGGACTGGATCCTGGCCTTGAAGCACGGACGGCGCAGCGATCTCGCGCGGACGCTCGGCCGCGCCCTCGGGGCGCGCTTCGCGGCGGACCGGGATCCGCGGAACGGCGCGCACCTCGGACCGCCGATCCTCGTGCCGGTGCCGCTGCACTGGATGCGACGCCTCGAACGCGGGTACGACCAGGCTCGTCTGGTCGCCGAGGCGGCCGCGACCGTCGAGGACCTCGAGGTGGTCCTCGCACTCTCCCGATCGCGCTCGACCGCCGTGCAGGGCTCGATCGGCGGACCTTCTCGATCGGCGAACGTCGCCCGGGCCTTCGGGCCTCGACGCGTGCTCTCCCGCATCTCCCGCGCCTCCTGCACCGTCGCCGGGCGCGACGCGTGGATCGTCGACGACGTCGTCACCTCGGGCGCGACGGCGAGCGAGTGCGCGCGCGCGCTGAAGCGTCTCGGCGCGGCGCGCGTGGGCCTGCTCGCCCTGGCCCGCGCGTAGGAATGCGGCTAGGCTCGGTGTTCCGATGACGACGCTCTACCTGGAGCCGCACGCGGGAATGGCGGGGGACATGCTCCTCGCCGCGCTCCTCGACCTCGGCGATCCACGCTTCGTGCTCGCCGACCTCGAAGAGCTCGCGCACGCGCTCGTCCCGGGCGAGTGCACGCTCTCCCTCGAGACCGTCTGGCGCGGAAACCTCTCCGGCAAGCTCCTGACCGTGCGAACGCCGGAGACGAACTCGCTGCCGCACCGCGGCTACGAGGATCTGGCGCGGATCGTCGACGGCTCGCCGCTGTCTCCAGTCGCGAAGTCGAGGGCGAAGTCCGTGCTCCGACGGATCGCGGTCGCCGAAGCCACGGTCCACGGGACCACGCCCGAGGCGATCCACTTCCACGAGATCGGCGCGGTCGACACGCTGGTCGACGTCTGCGGCGCCGCCTTCGCCCTCGAACGCCTGGAGATCGCGCGCGTCGTCTCCGCGCCCCCGGCGACGGGGATCGGCACGGTCCGGTGTGCGCACGGCGAGATGCCCGTGCCCGTCCCGGCGGTGGCCGAGCTCCTGCGCGGCAAGCCGCACGTACTCGGAGGCGGCTCCGGCGAGCGCTTGACGCCGACCGGCGCGGCGATCCTCGTCGAGGTGGCCGACTCGTTCGATCCGCCCGGCGCTTTCGTGGCGGACCGCATCGGCCACGGCGCCGGAGCGCGCGATCCCGCGGACGGACCGCCGAACATCCTGCGCTTGCAGCTCGGAACGGAGTTGAAAGCGCGCCCCGCCGCGCACGCTTGGCTTCTCGAAGTGAACTTGGACGACATGACCGGAGAGGAGCTCGCCCACGCGGCGCGCTCCCTGCGCGAAGCGGGAGCGCTCGACGTGTGGTCGACGGCGGTCCAGATGAAGAAGGATCGTCCCGGGGTCGTGCTCTCGGCGCTCTGTCGTGCGGAGAAGAAGGGTGAGCTCGAGCGCGTCCTCTTCGAGGAGACCCCGACGCTCGGCCTGCGCTGGATCGAGTGCCTGCGGACCGAGTGCGGTCGGCGGACGATCGAGGTCGAGCTCGGAGGCATCCGCGTGCGTGTGAAGGTTCGCGAGCGTCCGGCCTACCCCGGCGCCAGCCCGCCCGGAGAGCGCGACCTCTCGCCGGAGCACGACGACCTGGCGCGCGCGGCCGCGGCGCTGGGAGTCTCGCTCCGAGAAGCGGAGCGGCGCGCGATCGCGGCCGCCCTCGCGGCGAGCCGTCACACGACGCGGTGACGCTGGTCAGGCGTCGCGACCGACGAGTCGGTCATAGACGGAGCGGAACCTCTCCATGCGGTGACGAAATCCGCAGTCCTTCTCGACGCGTCCGCGGGCCGCGCTCGCCAAGCGCGCGCGCAGACCGGGGTCGCGAGCCAGACGGCGGAGACCGTCCGCCAGCGCCTCGGCCGAACCGGGTTCGACGAGCAGCATGTCCTCGCCGTCGCGACCGAAAGTGGCGAGTCCGCCGCAGCGCGTGGCGAGAACGCTGACCTCCGTCGCCATCGCCTCGAGGACGACGTTGGGCAACCCTTCGCGGATCGAGGAGAGGGCGAAGATGTCCATCGCTTCGAACAGGGCCCGGACGTCGGCTCGAAAGCCGAGGAGCCGCAGCCTTTGAGCGTGTCTGGATGCCGCGATGCGCGCGCGCAAGCTCGCCTCTTCGCCGCCCTCGCCCGCGATCCAGAGCTCGAGATCGCAGCCGGCGTCGATGGCGCGCTCGACGGCTTCGATCAACAGGTGGAAGCCTTTCTCCTCCGAGAGACGTCCGACCGCGCCGACGAGGAGCCGCCCGGCCGGCAGTCCGGGCGGAAGCGTGCGCAGCGGCGAGCGCGCGGCCGGAACGGAGCGCCGGAACTCCTCGGTGTCGATCGCGTTCTCGATCAGGGAGAGACGCGCGCGCGGGACTCCGATGCGCAGGCACTCGTCGTAGAGGTCCTGCGAAACGGCGACGACCTCTCCGTACCGCCGCAGGGCGAAGCGGTCGACGGCGAAGTAGAGGGGCGTCTTCGCCGTGTGCTGGACCCACCCGTGGACCGTGGTCGCGAGCTTCAGGTCGCAGAGTCGCGCCAGGAGGACGCCGAAGAGGTTCGACTTGTAGTCGTGTCCGTGCCAGATGCTGATCCCGCGTTCGCGGCAGATCGCGGCGAGTCGCGCGAGCGTGCGCAGGTCGTAGGGATGCGGATCCGCGAGCGCGAGGAAGGGGCAATCGAGCTCCCGAGCGCGCTTCTCGAGCGCACCGACACCGGGGTCACCGGGAGCGTGGAGCCAGCATGCCGTCTCGCGGTAGCGCGTGCCTCGAAACGTGCGCGGCGAGCGCAGGATCGTCTTCTCCGGTCCGCCGCCGGAGCCGGTGACGATGCGGACGTGGAGGATCTCGATCGGAGTTCCGTTCATCCCCAGGGGCGTCATCCCAACGGGCGGCATCCCGGGCGTCATCGCTTCCGGAAGGCTGCGATCCCGCGCTCGAGCCGGGCCAAGCCTTCCGCGAGCGTCGCCGCCGGGACTCCACAGGAGATGCGCAGGTGTCCGGCCGACCCGAAGAATTCGCCCGGCACGACGTCCACCCCGTGCTCGGCGGCCAGGTACTCCGAGAGTGCGAACGTGTCTTCCACGCCGTCGATCGAAGGGAAGGCGATGATCCCGAACTCGGGGATCGTGCTGCGGACTCCGGGAGTGTTCGAGAGCCAGCGCTCCCAGATCGGACGGCTCTCTTTCTCGATCACGCGCAGGGGACGGAGGAGATCCCCGAGGCGGTCGAGAGCGAGCCGACCCGCGCGCAGGGTCGCCGTGGGCGGATCCACGTAGGCGAGGTAGGCCATGTCGACGAGGTGCGCGCGTTCCTTGGCGAGCCCTTCGCCGAGCAGGATCCACCCGATCCGGAGCGGTCCGAGACCGTAGGCCTTCGTCAGGCTCCCGATCGAGATCCCGTTCGGGGCGAGCTCGAAGGCGTGGACCCGCCGCTCGTTCGGGACGTACTCCATGTACACCTCGCACGAGATCAGGCACCCGCCGACCCGCTCCGCCTCGCGCGCGATCGTCCGCATCCGATCCCGATCGAGCATCGCCCCGGTCGGGTTGTGGGGGTTGGCGAGGAACACGTGGCCGGGTCCCGCGGCGGCTTCGGCCCCGCGGGCTCCCCGCGAGAGAAGGACCTGCACCTCCCCGGGATCCACCTGCCAGCCGTTCTCGGGACGCCTTCGCAGGGGGCGCAGGTCGGCGCCCAGGTACATCGGGAGCGCCCGAAAGGGTTCGTAGGACGGGACGTCCGCGACCACGCGCACGCCCGGGCGGAAGAACCGCAGCGCGGCGAGGTGCATGCCGCCCGAGGCTCCCAGGGTGACGATGACCCGCTCCCGGTCGACGCCGAAGAGCTCCGCGATCCGTGCTTCGACCGCCGGAAGCGCCTCGCGCGCCGGATGGCCGACGTCGAAGCGCCCCAGGGCATCCAGGAAGGCGGAGTCGGCGAGCGGCATCCCCGACTGGGTCAGGGTGTAGGCCGAGCGCACGGCGGAGTGGTGCGCCCAGACCATGTAGGGAAACTGCAGCCGTTCGGTCGGAGTCACGACGCAGAGTCTGGATTCCAGCGCGCTCGGCTGCACCCAATTTCCGGTCGCAGGTGCGGAGGAGCGTGTGGATCAGCGGTTCGCCCACCGCTAGGATCCGACCGGCGCCGCGATCTCAACCGCAGAAGCTCAACCGCAGTCGGCGCAACCGAGGGGATCGACAACACATGAAGTTCCACGAACTCGCACTGTCCGCATGCACCGTCCTCGTCGTCGCGGAAGTTTCCGCCGCGCAGACTCCGCCGCAGACGGCCACGACCGCCGGCGCGACTCAGGCAGAACCCGCGAAGACTCCGACCTCCTACGTGCGCGCGAAGGCAGGCGGCGCGAAGCTCCGGAACCTCCCCGACTCGAAAGGGGAGCCCGTCCTCGATGCGTCGTCCGGTGCGCTGATGGCCGTGTACTCCGAACGAGCCGGCTGGCTCGAGGTCGAGCCGGCTTCGGGGATGAAGGTGTGGGTCCACGGATCCTTCCTCAAGCGCACGTCGGTCCCCGGCGTCGTCGAGATCACAGCGAGCAGCGTGCGCATGCGGCCGCTCCCCGCGAGCGACGAGAAGAGCTTTCCCTTGCCGATGAAGCTCGACAAGGGCGAGCGCGTGCGCGTCATCGGACGCGCTGACGCAGCCAAGCGTGTGGAGGAGGACTGGGTCCAGGTATGGTCGCCTCCCGGCGCGCGTGCGTTCATCGCCGCGTCCGAGACCGTGCCGCTCGCGACGGGCGAGGACGCACGCAAGGCGTGGGGCTCCGCGGTGCAGACTGCGCAGGCGGGGATGACCATCGTCGAGCTCTCGGCCGGGGAGTCCCCGGACAAGAAGCAGGCCGGATCGGACAAGGGTCTCGCGACCGAAGCTGCGGCGAAGAAGTCGGACCCGAAGGCTCACGCCGCCGTCGACAAACTGGCCGAGGCGGAGAAGACCATGACCGCCGCACGCGCGGCGGAGAATCCGGACTTCGCAGCATCCAAGTCCGCGTACCGCGCCGTCATCGCGGAGTCTCCCAGCGGCGCTTCCGCCGGAACGGCGCAGGCGCGCCTCGACGAGATCGCGATCCGCGAGGAGATCCAGAAGCTGAAGCTGGAGAAGACGAGCTTCGACAAGCAGCGCACGGACAGGCTCGCGGACGCCGAGGCGAAGCTGCGCGAGGTCAATCGTCGCCAAGATCCGCTCTGGGGTCGTCTCCAGGCGCGCGGCTGGCTCCAGAGCGATATCAAGCCGGGCGCGCTGCCTCGCTACGTCCTGCGCTGGGGCGGCAAGGACGTCGCCGAGATCGTGTGCGCGAGCGGACGGTACGACCTCGAGAAATTCGTGGGCTTCGAAGTGGGAGTCGTCGGTGTGACGCAGCGCGCCGCCGTCGATGGCGCCGGGGATTCGGCCGGAACGCCCGCGCGGATCGACGCGACCCGGATCGAAGTGATCAGCTCCCACTCGGGCGGCTAGGGCGGCGGCCAGGGCGGCGCCTGGGTCGGCTCATGACCCCTCGAGCCTCGCGAGAGCGTTTGCCCTGGTGGCGTAGACTCGCCGAGGGCGTACGCCGGATCTTCGCGGTCGGCTCGAAGCGCTACCTCTGTGACAGCTGCAAGTGGGACTACGGGAACGTTTGCAAGCGACCGGAGCGACCGAACGCCCTCGTGTGCCCCGATTACAAGCGCAAGTAGCCTCGCCGTCAGGGGCTGAGCTTCTGCGTCATCGGCTCGAGGACCTCCCGTCGCAGGTCGGCGAGACGATCCTGTGCGATCGCGGCGCGGATGCGCTCGAGCAGCCGGTGGAAGAAGCGCAGGTTGTGCAGCGTCAGGAGCATCGCGCCGAGCATCTCGCCGCTCGCGCACAAGTGGCGGAGCGTGCCCTTCGAGAACCGCTCGCAGGCCGGACAGTCGCAATCCGGGTCGAGAGGGGAGGGATCGTCCTTCCATCCCGTGTTGCGCAAGTTGACGGTGCCCCGCGTCGTGAACGCGGAGTGCGTCCGACCGTGGCGCGTGGGCGTGACGCAATCGAAGAGGTCGAGTCCGCTCTCGATCGCATCGAAGAAGTCCGCCGGAGTCCCGACGCCCATCAAGTACCGCGGTCGATCTTCCGGGAGCAGCGGCGCGGACGCCGCGATCGCGGCTCGCACCTGCTCGCGTTCCTCGCCCACGCTGACGCCGCCGATCGCGTAGCCCGCGAGGTCGTGCGCGAGCGCGCTCTCGACGGATCCGCGGCGCAGATCCTCGAACACTCCGCCTTGGACGATCGCGAAGAGGGCCTGCCCGCTCGCCTCGCCGCCGTGAAACCGGTGTCGAGCGACGCAGCGCGCGAGCCAAAGCCTCGTTCGTTCCGTCGCGGCCTCGACGGACTTCCGGTCCGTCGGCTCCGGCGGACAGTGGTCGAACGCCATCGCGACGTCGGCTCCGAGCCGGCGCTGGATGTCCACCACGCTCTCGGGCGTGAGCCGCACCGGCGATCCGTCGACGACCGAACGCAATGTCGCGCCGTCGTCGTCGATGCGGGCGAGGTGGGCCAGGCTGAACACCTGGTAGCCGCCCGAGTCCGTCAGGATCGGACCCTCCCAGCCCATGACACGGTGCAGCCCGCCGAGCTTCGCGACGGTCTCCTCACCCGGCCTCAGGTGGAGGTGGTAGGCGTTCGCGAGGATCATGCGCGCTCCAGCCACGTGGAGGTCGCGCGGGAGGACACCCTTCACCGTTCCGCGGGTGCCGACCGGCATGAAGGCCGGTGTCTCGACCTCTCCGTGCGGGGTGACGAAAGTCCCCGTCCGAGCGGCGCAGTCGGTCGCTCGCTCTCGGACGCTGAACGAGAAGGGGGACCGCGTCGGAGGCGCGTTCATCGGACGGGGTGGGGACCGAGTGGACGAGCCGGGCTCGTCTCAGAAGAGGGTGCCGCTCGCACCCGCGAGCGCCTTCGGGTCGACACCGATCGCCTCGCATCCCTTGCGGGTGATCAGGCGGCCGCGCGAAGTCTTCTGCACGAACTGACAGCGGAGAAGATGGGGTTCGAACACTTCTTCGATCGTGTCCTCGGCCTCACCCACGGCGGCCGCGATCGTCTTCAGGCCGGCCGGATTCCCGGCGCTCTGCACGAGCACGCGCAAGATTCTCCGGTCGAGCTCCTCGAGCCCGTTGTCGTCGACACCCATCCGTGCCAGCGCCTCG
>WNFM01194464.1_pt3 | contig 12259 bp, 9 predicted proteins | sample 5400271 | NCBI WGS metagenome assembly WNFM01 (sample SAMN13153352, study PRJNA577476) | soil metagenome | isolation source: 60 cm saprolite on Douglas fir-dominated hillslope | place: USA:California | collected 2013-09-17 | reverse complement strand
CCGTCCCCACGCCCGCCACTGACTCGACTCCGCCCCAAGCTACGCCCCCCGGAGAGCCGAGTCCGGGTGATTTCATCACTAACGTGTCCGCGCGTCGGGATGGGGATGGGTCACACCGTCCTCGCCCTTACGACATTCACGACATTCACGACATTCACGACATTCACGTCGTCACGGCCCCACCCGTCACCCGTCACGACCGTCACCCCGTCACGACCGTCACGTCGTCACGGCCTTTCCGCTATACTCCCCACCGACGAAAAGTCCAAGAAAAACCGCGAGCTGCGAGGGAATTACAGGGTGACGAAAATCAGTTTACGGAGCGCAATGATTGCGCTCGCCGCGCTTGTTATGTTTTCAGGGGCTCTGTTCGCGCAGCAGATCCCCGGCGCGGGATCGGACCTGAGGTTCGATTCCTCCGGCAACCAGCAGCAATCCCCATCGCAGATGCCGATCCAGTCGCCGACCATTGTCACGCCGCAAGGCACGCCGGGCGCCGACAAGGTTTTTTCCAATTCGTCCTCTCCGTCCTCGGCTGCGACAGAGCGTCAGGCCATGCAACGGGAGCAGGCGCGCGAGCGCATTCGTGCGCCCCTGCCGCGAAACGAGTTCCAGGAATTCGTATCGAAGGCGACCGGGCACAGCCTGCCGATGTTCGGGTACGACCTGTTCGAGGATGAGCTCTCCACCTTCGCGCCGCTCGACCGCGTGCCGGTGCCTTCCGACTATGTGATCGGTCCCGGCGACGAGATCATGATCCGCGCCTGGGGGCAGATCGATGTCGACGTGCGCGGCACGGTCGATCGCAATGGCCGCATCTACATCCCCAAGGTCGGCTCGATCAACGTCGCGAATACGCGTTATCAGGATCTCGATGCCCGGATTCGCGGTTCCATCGCGCGTGTCTTCAAGAATTTCGACCTGGTCGTGACCCTCGGCGAATTGCGTTCGATCCAGGTGTTCGTGGTCGGCCAGGTGCGCAAGCCCGGCAGCTATACCGTCGGTTCGCTCTCGACCATGGTCAATGCGTTGCTGGTGTCGGGCGGCCCGACCACGAAGGGCTCGTTGCGAAAGATTCAGCTCAAGCGCGGCGCCAAGGTCGTCACCGAGTTCGATCTCTATGATCTGCTGTTGAAGGGGGATAAATCCCGGGATGCGCAGCTTCTGCCCGGCGACGTGATCTTCGTGCCGCCGATCGGGCCGCTGGCGGCAATCAGCGGCAGCGTGAATGTCTCCGCCATTTTCGAGCTGCAGAAAAACCAGAAGCTCGAAGAACTGCTTGCCATGGCCGGCGGGCTTTCCACCAGCGCGGCTGGCCAGAAAGTCACGCTCGAGCGCATCTTCGACCGGAAGAACCGCGTGGTCGAAGAACTGGCACTCGACCAGACCGGCATGGCCCGCGTGCTCTCTGACGGCGATGTCGTCAACGTGTTCACGCTCTCGCCACGCCTGACCAATGCGGTCACGCTGCGCGGCAACGTCGCCACGCCGTTGCGGTTCGAATGGAAGGAAGGACTGCACATCAGCGACCTCATTCCGGAACGCAGCATGTTGGTCGTGCCGGATTACTGGCTGCAACGCAACCGCGCCGGCCGGCCGCAGAGCTGGATTGCGGAGTCCACCGAGGCGAAAGGCGACGGCGCGGCGAAAGTCACGCGCGACGTGAAGCGCCCCGGTGCGGAAGTGAATTGGGATTACGCGGTGGTGGAACGCCTGAATCCCGTCGACTACTCCACCATTCTGATTCCGTTCAATCTCGGCGCCGCGATTGTCGACAAGGGGTCCGAGCACAACCTCAAGCTCGAACCCGGCGATATCGTCACCATCTTTTCCAAGGAGGATATCCGCGGCCCGCAGGCCAAGCAGAGCAAGTTCGTGCGCCTCGAAGGCGAATTCCAGACCGCCGGCGTTTATCAGATCGAGCCCGGAGAGACGCTGCGCCAGTTGCTGGCACGCGTCGGCGGGATCACGCCCAACGCCTATTTGTATGGTTCGGAGTTCACCCGGGATTCCACGCGCGAGCAGCAGCAGGAACGGCTCGACGAGGCGCTGGGCCGCCTCGAAGTGGAAATGCAGCGCTCGGGCGTGCGGCGCGCCCAAGCGGTGACGGCACCGGAAGATGCGCAAAGTCTGCAGGCGGAAGCAAAAGCACAGCAGGCCTTGTTGGCCAAGTTGCGCACCCTGAGGGCAACCGGCCGCATTGTGCTCGAAGTGAAGCCCGAAGCGAAATCGCTCAAGGATTTTCCCGACATGATCCTGGAAGACGGCGACCGCCTTCTGGTTCCCTCGCGGCCTTCGACCGTCAGTGTCTTCGGCTCCGTCTACAACCAGAATTCCTATATCTACCGGCAGAGCAAACAGGTCTCCGATTACCTCGCCCAGGCAGGCGGCCCCACCAAGGACGCGGACAAGTCATCGCTCTACGTACTGAGGGCCGATGGCTCCGTCATCAGCAAGCGGCAGGGCGGCTGGTTCGGTCGCGGGTTCAACGGAGAGCGTATGAGCCCCGGTGATTCAATCATCGTTCCGGAAGATCTCGAGAAACTGAGCTGGACCAAGGAAATCAAGGACTGGACGCAGATTTTCTATCAATTAGCATTGGGCGTGGTGGGATTGAAAGTGCTGGGGCAGCTGTAATGGAACCGCAGTCGTCCGGAGACGCTAGCCACCAGCCACCAGCCACCAGCCACTCGCAAGCTGATGAAATCAGCCTGCTCGATATCCTGATCGTCCTCGCCAAGCACAAGAAACTCATCCTCGGGTTGCCATTTCTCGCCGCCGTAATCACGGCGGCCATCACGCTGCTGATGCCGAATTGGTACACAGCGACCGCCAAGCTTTTGCCACCTCAACAGTCTCAATCCAATGCGGTGGCAATTCTCGGGCAATTGGGAGCTCTTTCTGGCGGAGCATCATCCGCACTCGGGTTGAAAAATCCGAGCGACATATTTGTCGCGATGCTTAAGAGCCGCACCGTTGCTGATGCAATTATTGAACGATTCAACCTCAACGAGCTGTATGACGAGAAGTACCTTCAGGACACCCGTAAGTCACTCTTTAAGAATGTAGACATCACCGCTGGACGCGAAGGGGTAATTACTCTCGAGGTCGACGATAAAAGCCCACAGCGAGCCGCCGAAATGGCGAACGCATATGTAGAGGAGCTAGAAAAACTAACACGTAAGCTCGCGGTAGGAGAGGCCGGTCAGAGAAGGCTTTTTTTCGAACAACAGCTGAAGCAGGCAAAGGACGATTTGACGCAAGCCGAAATGCAGTTGACGAAGTTTCAGGTTGAGAAAAAGGTTTTGAACCCGCAAGGCCAGGCCAGTTTGACAATATCTGCCGCAGCCGGATTGCAGGCACAGATCGCCGCAAAGGAGGTGCAGATTGCTGCATTGAGGTCATTTGCCACGCAGGAAAATCCTGATCTGCTTCGCGCTCAAGAAGAATTGGGGGGGCTGAGATCTCAACTCGCGAAGGTTGGTCGTAGTGGCACAAGCGACGTCGGGGATGTATTGCTCTCGATGGGAAAGGCACCACAAGAAGGTGCCGAGTTCCTCAGAAAATTCAGGGATGTGAAGTACTACGAGACATTGTTCGAATTGTTGGCAAAGCAATACGAAATTGCACGCATTGACGAGGCTAAGGACGCGACTTTAATTCAGGTACTGGACCGCGCGGTTATTCCTTGGCAGTCTTGACGGTGTTCGTTCTTGTTTTTCTCGTCGCTGTTTTACTAGTCATAAATCGAGAAAAATTACGAGCATTCGTGAGTGAATTGAGACCAGTAAGCAAAAAAGGATCTGCAGGAAAGCATGGTCTCGCGTAGGCGAGTAATAACGCTGGGTGTTGCTGCAAACGCTTACGGCCAAGCCGTGAGCGTACTTGTGCAAATTCTCACCATACCCGTCCTCCTTTCCGCCTGGGGCGCGCAGCTCTACGGTGAATGGTTAATTGTTTCGACAATTCCGGCCTACCTCGCCTTAGCGGATCTCGGCCTGTCAGCCGTGGGCGCAAATGAAATGACTATGCTATATGCGCGTGGCGATTTCGCACGAGTAGCGATTTTGTATAAGAGTGTACGATTTATTATTCTCCTTGCATCAATCATATTCGCCGCAATCGTAATAGCTGTTGCCTACGCTTTCCCTATTGGTCATATTTTCTCCTTATCTATACTAAGAGATGATCAGATCGTTGGCATTGTCACGGTCCTGAGTATCTACACCATATTTTCGCTTCAGGGCAGCGTCATGGATGGTGCTTACAGAGCTAGCGGTAAGTACGCGCTAGGCACAATGATTACTAATACAGTTCGGTTGGTTGAGTGGATGGCGGTAGTCGGGGTGGCAATCCTCGGTGCTACCCCCATTCAAGTGGCGTTGGCTCTTTTGATTGCACGAGGAATCGGTTTAATAGTAAGTGTATTTATTTTGCGTAGAACTGTGGATTGGATTAAGAGTGTGCTTTGTAAACCTTCCATGGACGCTGTACGGTCTTTATTAAAGCCGGCAGCGGCATATTTGGTCATGTTGAGCGGCAATGCGCTGAGCATTCAAGGTATACAGCTTATCGTTGGTGCCCTTGCGTCTCCGGTCGCAGTCGCAATATTTTCCGTATATCGAACGCTTGGGCGTCTAATGTTGCAGGGAGTCAATCTCGTCAATCATGCTCTCTGGCCGGAGTTTTCTCGGCTATATGGACTGGGAAATTTGACTTTATTGCGCCTCTACTTCTTGCGATCTATTGCATTTTCCATTTGGTTTTCCATTGCATCTGTCATTTTCCTGATGATTGCGGGAGATTCTATTATCGACCTTTGGACAAAAGGGCGAATTGGTTACGATGACCATTTGCTATTTCTCTTGCTCCTTGGTTCCGCAATCGGATGTTGTTGGCAAACCGCTAAGGTCGTCCTGCTAGCAACTAATCTTCATTGGAAGGTGGGATGGGTGTATTTGCTCAGTGCGGTACTGTCGGTTTCGATCGCCGCCTTGCTTGTTTCGAGCGACAATATTCACGGTGTGGCGATCGCAATAATTGTCGGCGAATTGTTGGCCGCTATAGTATTCGTACGCTGGGCGCTTATAGTCATTGGCGGAGATATGAGAGGGTTGGGGAGGATGCTTCTTCGGCCCAAAGCAATTCTCTATGGTCCGAATTCTGAAAAGAAAGCGAAAACTGAGGATGTGAGATGAGCGCAGACCGTTTTGCAAGTAGCCGAAGCCCAGTCGAAGAAGAAATTCAAAAGGCGTACTACAGCAATACCGCGAGCAACTATAACGACGCTCATTTAGAGGGCGAGGTCGAACACGATTTAGCACTTGCGGTATTAAGCGCCTTCTTGACGAAATTTCACCTTCGATCAGTTCTCGATGTGGGTAGTGGGACTGGTCGAGCACTATTTGAATTGGAGAAATTGTGCCCAGATATTGCCGTGCAAGGTATAGAGCCAGTTAAGAGTCTTCGTGAAGTCGCATATCAGAACGGCATTAATCGCGAGAAACTGATTGAAGGCGACGCAAGGAGATTGCCATTTCCTAACCGTCATTTCGACATTGTTTGCGAGTTTGGCGTCTTGCATCATGTAAAAGAACCGGCTCTGGTGATCGCAGAGATGCTCCGAGTAGCGCGGCATTCCATTTTTTTGTCCGATTGCAATAATTTCGGAAATGGGGCAGTTGGCAAACGAATAATGAAGCAGCTGTTAAGAGGTATAGGGCTGTGGCCCGTCGCCTCGTACGTAAAAACTCATGGGCGTGGCTACACAATTTCGGAAGGTGATGGACTCGCTTATTCTTATTCGGTCTATGACAGTTTTCCACAAATAAGAAAATTCTGTTCACAAATACACATAATGAATACGCGAGGTGTGGGGGTTAGCCCTTTTCGGACGGCTAGCCATGTAGCGCTATTCGCCATCAAAGATCTTTAGTTGGACGATCCCTTCAGAAAATCGTATAGGCAAATGAAGTTACGACTGAATTTTGTTTTCAAATGAAATCACAAGAGCACATTGGGGTATTTCATCCTGGCACACAGCATTCTTGGCAGACTGCATACGCGTTTCAGGAAGTTGGCGCTCTGAGGTGGTATGCAACATCGGTTTTTTATGATCCAGGCAAATGGCCCTATCGCGTAGAAAGTGTAATGCCGGGTTGGCTTGCCCATCGCATCCATAACGAATTTGCGCGTCGAAGTTGGGCTGCTCTAGACGTCCAAAAGGTACGGCAGTTGGGAGTGGCAGAATGGATAGAGGCAGGTCTATATAGATTGCGATTGCGGTCCGCTGCCAACGCAGTAAATCGCATGGGAAACGCGAGTTTTGGGGCGAAAATTATAAAGTTGATTGAGAAGGAGCCCGTTTCGATTATTTGGGGCTATGGCTCGTCGTCTTTAGAGGTGTTTAGATGGGCAAAAAAAAGAGGTATAAGGTGCATCTTAGATCAGACTATTGGTCACTCAAAAACCGAGAACGAAATCATGAGGGAGGAAAAGGAGAAGAACTCTGAATACTTTCTAGATTCGTTTCAGTTTTTTGATGAGGAATGGATCAATCGTCAGAACGAGGAACTGGCGTTAGCTGATCGAGTGATTGTCGGTTCGGAATATTGTGCAAATACGCTCGTTGCAAACGGATGCGAGCGGAGAAAGATAGTTGTAGTTCCTTATGGATACGACGAAAAATATTTTCCTTCTATTAAACCCCCCAGAAGCCCAATTAAAAATCGACAAACAAAACTGTTATTCGTCGGGCAACTTACTCCGCGCAAAGGAATCGCATATCTGTTGAAGGCTTATTCACGGATTAAAAGCGGTAAGGCGGAACTTAGCCTAGTAGGGAGATTGGATATGCCCGATAAAGTTTTCCGTAAAAGTGCTGGCAACGCTGCATATGCCGGGCAAGTGCCGAGATCTGAGGTAAAAAAGCATTTCCTGCAAGCTGATTTATTTGTATTTCCGAGTTTATTTGAAGGTGGAGGTATAGTTTTGTACGAAGCCAACGGAGCGGGCTTGGGTATTATTCAAACGGAGCGATGTGGAGACGGTGTTCGAAAGGCCGAGAGTGGAATTGTGTTGAAGGAAATAAGCGTTGATTCCGTTCAAGAGGCAATCGAATACGCAGTCAGTAATCCAGACTGGATAGAGTCGGCGCAAGAATATGCTTGGCGCAGCAGGGAGCAGCGAACCTGGCAAGAATACCGCAATACAATAAGGCAAGAGTTGATGCCCCTATAGCATTGGCAAGGGAACTTTGAGGCCTACCAAATTTATTGGCTTTTTCGTCTTCGGGAGTTTGCTCTCCTCCTATGGGCAGTATTTTTTTCAGCAATCAAGGACCGTACAGTTAGTACCCATCGCCTTCTTAGTGTTTGCTGCCCTGATATGTCTTTTGAAACCTCCGCAGGCTATCGGCTCGTCTGTTGACGAGCAACGCCCAAATTGGTTCCTGGTACTGACACTTCTCACCCTCACAGTTCCAAATGCGGTAATCGCTGGAGTGGCGGGAAATGATGCGTTCCTGTATTGGGTAGCGATGATGCTCACGCTCTTATCGTCTGCGACGATTCTATCGACAATTGGCCTAAGAGGAATTTTCAAGGCATTCCTCTGGGCGAACTTATTTGGTATGGCGGCGTTGTTGTTCTGGGGATTTGACGAGTTGCTATCCCTTATGTCCAACAAAGGAAGATTTTCGATTGGATTTTTCCATTTCAACCTCTTGGCGTTCCTTTTAGGAGGAAGTATCGGCATACAGATATGGGCATTATTTTCAGCGAGTCGCCATTGGCGTGTCGCAATCTGGATGGGGATAATTCTGAGTTTCGGGATCACATTTATGACGTCATCGCGCGGCTCTCTTGTCGCCATCATAGTTGCCTCGGCAACCACACTTGCATTAATGAGGTTGAGGAACAGAAGCGCTAAAAGCATTGGAAGACAGACAATCAATTTAGGATTGACGCTATTACTTTTCGTCCCTTTTTTAGCGCTTGATGTTGTTCAGAATGAACTACTAGTCCCAATTGGTACCTACTTGGATACTGCATTGGAACTGTCCTCGCCAATGCGAGGATTGGACAGCGGTTTATCCGGACGTCTTGACGCGTGGTCATGGATGACGGAATCGCTCTTAAAAGGAATCTGGTTATATGGAGAAGGTTTTCGGGCAAGCGATTTAATTGAATTCCCCATTGATAACGGATATCTCGTTGTATTGTACGACCTAGGACTCGCGACATCTGTGGTTATCGTTGGCAAATATATTCTTACGGCTGTGGATTTCGGACGAGGAATCGTCGAAGCGCCGACTAAAGACGAATTGGGTCTGTGCGTCGGCGCGTTCTTCTGTCTGGTGTGTTTTTTAGTTAACAATATAGTTGCTCGATACTTGTTCGGAATAGGAAATCCATTTTCCTTGCTAGCTATTTTCTTATTAATATCAAAAGGACGTCGATATCGAACGAGTATGGGACGGATCGGCAGCATTGAATATGCGAGACCGTAACGCATACGATGATCCGTTTTGACTAAGAGACAGCCGAGTTGAATATCGAGAAATCGCAAATTGTTGCTTGCCCTATTTGCCAACATCCAAGTGCCGACGTTTTCCGTACTACGCATGTAAGCGTCGCGAAATGTCAAAGCAATGCGTGTGGGCACTTGTTTGTTCCAGACGCCGCGCAAGGGGATGGGATACAAACGCATATCAATCCAGAAGCCGATTGGGATATGTTCGTTGATAGGAATCGTCGTTTGGTGGACGTTCTTCTTAGAAAAGGGATGCTTTGGAATGGATGTAGGGTTCTTGATTTTGGTTCCGGTAGTGGTCATGTCGCCAGAAGTATTCACGCCATCCTTTCATCGGTGAAGATTACTTGTGTGGAGGCGGATAGAAAAGCGTCAGAGTTCTTGAGGGAAAAAGGGTTTGATGTTCATGAATGCCTCTCCAGCGTTAGAGGCACTTATGATTTTGTATCGCTAATTGAGGTTATCGAGCACATTCAGGATCCGATTTCTATTTTGAATGAATGTCGGAAGCTCCTGGATATAAAAGGTCATCTTTTTTTTTCCACCCCTTGTGGCGAGCTTCAAAACGGTAGTAGGCGAACAAATGCCTATGACACCAAAGAACATATTCACTTTTTCACTGAGAAGTCCCTTCGGAATGCTCTGGGAAAGGCAGGCTTCGGACCAATTAAGCTGGAGACACTCAACCAGTTGTACCCTCAGAGACAAGGCCTGGGCAGGAGCATCGATGTGGCTAAGGATATTCTCCGGCCACTACGTGCGAGACTGTTCGGTCATCATCACTTAGTGGGATTTGCGGAACTGCGAAGATAAGCGGCATCGGAGTATCTGGAAGTTGTGTGCGACGAGCGCATCTTTGAAATATCCTCCCCGAATAAATGTACTAACGGTTGCGGGGTGTAATTCTCGCCGCGGACGGCCGCTGGATATCAACAAAATCAATTGTCTTTTTGACCCTTTGTAAATGAAAAAGATCTATACGGACGGCACATATGCGAACTTGAATCCCACATGGCATGCGGAGGATTCGCCATGGAAGGCTACGATGATTGCAAGAATGTTATCAACTCGCGATATGGATATTCAAACCGTAGCGGAGATAGGGTGCGGTGCCGGTGGAGTCATTAAATCACTGCAAGAAAAAATGTCGGCCAATGTAAAATTCTTCGGGTTCGATATCTCAGAAGATGCCATCGCGCGTGCGGGCGGGCGCGAGGGGTTGCATTTTTACTGCGGCGATCTACTTTCTAGAGAGGAGACTTATGATTTGTTGCTAGTCATAGATGTGATAGAGCATGTTCCAGATTATCTAGGATTCCTTGAGAAGTGTCGTCAAAGGGCGAGGTTCAAGCTTTATCACATTCCCTTAGACATTCATGTGTCGTCGGTGGTGAGGGCCTCATTTATTAACGAGAGACACACCATAGGCCATATTCATTATTTCACCGCGGAGTCAGCCTTCGCTAGTCTCTCGGATACGGGGCACAAGGTCATTGAGTTTTGCTATACCGATGGCGCAGTGGCACTTGAGAGATTCCATCCTGGCTGGAAAAGGAAATTAGCTAATATTCCTCGTCGTGTCGTAGCATCCATTTCCCGTCCTTGGGCGGCGCGCTTACTCGGCGGATATTCTCTACTGATACTGGCCGAGTAGTAATCAGTAATTTTCTTACAACCATTTAGGTGCTGTCATTCACTCCAGCTTAAAACCCACTTTGGTCACGATATGGCATACATATGGTCCGTATCATCTTGCGCGAGCGCGCGCATTGGAGGCGGTGTTTGGGGCGGGCTCCGTCATTTGCTTCAGTCATCGATCAGAAGATACGGTCATATACCCCTTCTTCAACCTAGCTTCTAAAAGTCATCAGGTGATATCGCTGGGAAACGCGCACATCAGGTTCCTCCCGGCTTGTTGGAGAACTTATCAACTGTTACGGAGGTTCAATCCAAATCTGGTATTAACCTGTGGATACGAGAGACCGGAAACCTTGGGAGCACTAATCTACGCGCGGATATTCAAAAAGAAAACATTTCTGATGCTTGATAATCAGTATGACGATCACAAAAGGTCCGCGATTATAGAGTGTGTTAAGCGTATTTATCTTAGATTTTTCGATGGTTTTATTTACGGCGGTGATACACATAGAGACTATTTGAGAATTCTGAAAGTGCCGCCCGTACGAGAGGTCTACGGGTACAACTGCGTGGACAATGAGGGGATTGAGAAAGCGGCTAATACAGCTAGGCTCCATGCCTCAAGACTCGCGCCATTTGTAAATTATTTCTTGTGTGTTGCTCGTCTGATCAAAAAAAAGAATCTATTGAAGCTGGTCGAGGCATATGGGATGTACGTCCAGAGTTTTAATACTAATAACCAGCAGTGGGGCCTGGTTATCGTTGGTGAAGGTCCAGAGAGAAAGGCGCTAGAGCACCGGATTGCTGAACTGGAACTACAAGGGTGGATCCATTTAGCTGGTCGGGTGGACCGATTCGAGGATGTAGTGAACTACCATGCGAAGGCACGAGCAGTAGTGTTGGCAAGTCACGTTGATGAGCAATGGGGATTGGTGATCAACGAAGCGATGGCGGCGGGCCGACCGGTACTGGTTTCGCTACAGTGTGGTTGTGCCTCGAGTCTGGTTGACGAGGGGTTAAACGGATTCACTTTCGATGGAAGAAGTCCGGAGCAGCTAGCAAAGCATTTCCAATGGATGCACCAGAATGAACACGCTCTGGAAAGCATGGGCGTGTGCTCGTTGGCAATAATTAGGAACTATACGCCGCAGAAATTTGCAGAAAATGTGAAAATGCTATATCTGAAGACTGTCGATGTCGACATTTCGGGTTAGGTAATTACGCACGATATAGGGTAGTCAAGAAAGTGAGCAAGGAAAAGCAGGTTTTTCTAGTCGGCGTGTTTCCGCCGCCAGTGCACGGAGCGACCCTGGTTAACGCTGCGGTTCGCGATGCGCTACTTCAGACGAGGTTGGTTCAAGTATCGATATTTGACCTCGCTCGGTCGTCTTTGGGGAGGGCATTGCACTCCAGACTACTTCGCGTCCCAAACATTATCCATTGCTTCCTCAGATTTGGTTGGCTTTGCGTCACGGATCGGCCAGATGTTCTATATCTGGCGGCATCAGGAGGGTTGGGCCAGCTTTATGAAGCTTTTTTTGTGATGTTGGCGAGATTGTTTCGGCTTGCGATCGTCGTTCATCATCATAGTTTTTCCTATATTGATTCCGTCAAATGGAGATTTCGATGCTTGGCTTGGCTGGCAGGGTCATCGGCGTTGCACGTTACTCTCTGTTCGCGGATGGCCAAGCAGCTCAAGAACAAGTATGGAAGCGTGATCCGGTCGATCGAAGTATCGAATGTTGCGTGGGTTCCGGAGCCGTTGAACGTAGCACCAAAACAGAGGCTCGCCACAATCGGCTATTTTGGCAATATCTCCCGCGAGAAAGGCATATTTGAATTCATGGATATCGCGAGATCGTTATCGGGTGAATCCGCAAATTTTGTGGTGGGCGGCGCATTCCCAGATAAGTCTATCGAGGGGCAATTTCGAGCTCAGCTGAAAGAGTTGCATAACGTCCGCTATGTGGGATCTAAATATGGTGCGGAGAAAGCAGCTTTTTTTCGAAGCATTGATCTGCTTATTTTTCCAAGCAGCTATATTCACGAGGCTGAGCCTTTAACGATAATCGAGGCGCTTTCAAACGGC
>WNFM01295779.1_pt1 | contig 12260 bp, 10 predicted proteins | sample 5400271 | NCBI WGS metagenome assembly WNFM01 (sample SAMN13153352, study PRJNA577476) | soil metagenome | isolation source: 60 cm saprolite on Douglas fir-dominated hillslope | place: USA:California | collected 2013-09-17 | reverse complement strand
GAGCATGACTCAGATTAGCCTTCTTAAAGACTGAAGAACTCAAATGAGCTCCTTTGAGATCTACACCACAAAGATCAGCTTCTCGTAAATTAATTCCTCGCAAGTCCTTTACTCGTCCTGCATTGGCCCAATCTAGTGCAGCACTGAGATTCTGCTGGTGCTGGTGAAGTTTATCTCGCCTTTTCTCAAACCTGGATCCAAGAACCGCTCCTATCACCGCACCTCCGATACCACTTACTGCTCCGACAATGGCGATTAGTAAATCAGGAGGCATAGAACTTACCTCTATCTCATCTACATTTGGCTTATTAGCTTTGACACTTCTTTAATGATCACCTCTGCCCTGTTTTTATCTATACCAGGGACATTTTCAAATTCTTCAGGTATCGCCTGGGCGATAGCTTCCAGAGAGCCGAATTCGTCAATTAAATCCTCTGCAAGTGACATATCAATGCCCTCAATTTTGGTAAGTAGCAGTAGTTGTAACTTTTTCGCCCTATTTTCTTCCTGGGAGCGATTTATGTACTCTTCTGCGGTGCTTGAAAAAATTGATGCAAGAGCATCTGATGCAGATAACTGTCCCAGAGCTCGTAATTCGGTGGCCCAGTCTAACCTTTTCCTATGCTCTAGAGCTATTTCTAACCTAGCCAATTCCTCATTTATTAGTTGTAGGTCAGAATTACCTGACACTCTAGTGGTCTTCATTCTTTCTCCTGTCGACCTCCAGTAAGGCGGTAGAGGGGATGACGATGACTACTCAGGAAATTATCAATCTGCTGATCTTCCCTTGTGAGGTCCGCACGTTTCTTGTCCATCTCGCTTGATTTGCTATTCAAATCTCTGACCAGGGCAGTTGGCGTTAACTTATCTTGTAATATAAGCTTTGCCGCCTCGTGATAGACATTTGCCCTATATAGCTCAGACCCGATCACTTCTCTAGTTTGGATTATATTGTTGATCGGTTGCTCAAGTGGTGCTGGGTTTGCTACAGTAAGTTCACTCGATGAACTTCTTGGAAGTAATGTCTTTGAAGAATCTGAGCTTTCTCGGAGGCGTTGTTCAGCCCTCTCAAAAGCCCTCTGTCGTTGTTCTGCTACCTTGTACACCTTTACTTGTTCATTAGCATAGCGGATGCCTAATTCTGCATTACGAAGAGAGATTGCAGCATTTCCTAATTGCACCTCAGTTTCTACCCTATCTGCTTTTAGCATGTGAGTTTTTTTGAAACGGCTCATCCTCTTTGCCCTCAGATTTGACAGCGTTGGCGAATTCGGTTTTTGAGCTTGGAACTCCTTAATAGTAAGCACCATTCTGAGCATGCTTTTGAATTCGCCAACACTGTCAGATTTGACAAGAAGAATGTCGGTATAACTTAGTACCGCCTATGAATGGGGGTAACGATAACCCTCATTGAGGCTAGTGGAAGCGGTTCAACTTACCGACAAAATCAAGAATGTGCGCTTAATTCAACAATACCATCAAACAGAATAACTTGCAAGGTTTATGATTAGCAAAATACAGAATTTGTCAAAAATGGCATCGGCGATGTTGCCAGAAAAACAGCAGCGTGACGATTTAGAATCTGGCTACGGTCTTATTAGGCCGGTATTAGATCAGAGGCGGTTGCTGCCGACTATGTATGCCTGAGTGACGAGGTACGTGATCTCTTGGGCCTCTTCACTCGCCGCCTACGCTTCGCGTGGGTGCCGGCGTGTCTGCGCCGAGTGGGACACTATTTTAGATACGAGTTTCGGTACTATGTCTTACTCTGTAGCTACAAGTTAAGCCAAGCAAGTGCATCATGATCCATTAATGGTCGTTTTTGGGACGGTAGGTTAGGAGCTTAATTTACCTTTTTCTAAGTAATATGAATCTGTGTAGAGTCGTTGTCGCTCCGTCGTCTTGTCACTTATCGTCGTGGCTGCTTCCAAGTTTAGGAGATGGTATGCTGTTCGGTAAGCTCTGTAGGTGGCGTGCTTTCAAGAATTGACTTAGTTGCAACACTAACACTGGTCTGTTCCTCAACCGTTTTGATCTCTTCTTCCGTCAAGCCATAGAGTTTATAAACCATTTGATCGATTTGCCTTTCCAATTCTTTGACCTGTTCTTGTTTGGCAGAGTTTTGCATATAATCTCTTTCTTTTGTAAGGTCTAGGATTTTATCAACAATATCGATGAGTGCATTTTGTTGCGCGGTATCCAAGTTCTTGATTGGCATTACTCTAAGTTGTGGCGACTGAAACTGATAATATCCACCACCCATCCGAAGTGATCCAAATAATTGACTATAAATAAACTTAAAAAGTGTTGAATGTATATATGCTAAAACATACTTGAGTGATAAACCGTCCTTTGGGTAAAATAGGCAATTAGTATTTAAAGATGCAAACTCACCGTTTTCATCGTAAAATGCCTCTGGTTTTAATCCTATTTTTGCAACAATAATTTTAGGATGTTTATATAATTCTTTTCTTTGCTGAGAAACAATACCGTCATTCAAGTTCAAATAAGGTTTAAGAAGATTTTTTCCTTTATTTGTAAGATTTTCGATACCCCATAGGGATCGATATGGATCAATTGTGCCTGTATTTATAAGCTTTACGCAGTCGTTGGTTTGAGTTTCTGTAATAGCTTTTGAATATTCATCAGCTTCAGCAGCGGTAGATGTTGCTGAAACTTTTAATAAACTAATAAATGTTTCAGATTGTTGAAGTATTCGTTTAATAAGATTAAAATGTTCAGAAAGTAAGAAACCCCAAATATAATCAGGTAGCAATATTAATGATTTGCTATCGTTAATCAATATCTTAAAAGCTTTTCTTTCAAAATCGTTTAAGCTCTGATTTAATAATTTAACTGTAATAACTTTATATTCTTTGCTTTTACCTTTCTGGAAAAATGAAATTAAAGGATAGGTTGCCACTTCAGCAAATACTTTAACTTGGGAAACATCAATTACTTTATTCAAACGATGATTATTTATAACGAATTCTCTAAATCCTATTGCATAACTAACAGATAGATATTTGTTAGGGGTGATAAAAGAAAGACAGCCATTTTCTTTTAGAAGCTGAAAACCTCTCTCAAAAAACAAAATATAGATGTCATATGCACCTTTAGCGGAATTATATTGTTTTTTATATTTTTCTCTGACATGTGGATCGAAATTTTTTTTCATTTCAATTGCATTAATGTATGGTGGGTTTGCAATTACAATGTCAAATCCCTTTTTTACTCCAAACATCCATTCAGGATCAAACCATGATGATGATTTATGACTAAACGGATCCCAAGTGGTTAGTTTTGTTGTTAGGTCTGCGTGGTCTCTTCTGTGTTCGCTGATTAATCTCTGAAACATCCTATTTTGAGCTTGTACAAATTGGAGCTTGAGTTGGTCTCGTTCAGTACCAGAAGCATTAAAAAACATATCCCGGAGTTCTTTAAGCTCTCTGATACCAGCATCATCTTCAAATAAACCTATTTGACTATTCTCCTGAGATCCGGGGAGACCAATAAGGCTATTTGCGGTTACAAACTTAAAATCGAGGTTCGGCAGGGGTTCAATCCCTCTGTTTTCCAAGTCTTCTTGAATACGCTCATCAACAACGAGGGTGAGGAAACATCGAAGTCTTGAGATTTCTGTAGCAATCGGCTGTATATCTACGCCGTAAATATTTTCCCTGATAATGCCGAGCTTCCGAATATAGTCAAAGTTTTTATGAGCAAACTCACGCTCAACTACTCTTCTAATCTCTGGAGGAGTATTTTTAATTTGTTTTCTGAACCACAATTTTCCTTCCGGATCAGCTTGTTGAAGAATAAAAACAATTTTCTGTAACGCTCCAATCGGGAAAGCTCCCGATCCGCAGGCTGGATCAAGTATTTTCACCTTTTCCAAGGCACTTATTATGCGTTCTCTCTCGTCCTCTGAAAGTAGGTTCTTCTCATCGTCATGCAAGTCGTAACTTATTACTGCCCTCAGTCTTTCTTCATCTAGTTGTGTTTGATTTTTAAGATAGAGAAGCAAACTCTCATCAACCATGTAATCTACAATCACTCTTGGGGTGTAGTAGTAAGGTGGCCCACATTGTCAAGACAGAAAAATCGGCTAAATTAAGAGCTACTTTCCTCCTTTGCTAAGACTACATGTTCTCAGAGTTGCCCGCTGATCCGGTGCGGAAATACACCTCAGCAGGAGTTTGGTAATCGAGCGCCTGGTGGGGACGCTGCTGATTATAAAATTCGAAATAGCGGGTCAAGGCCTGACGCGCCTCGCGTGGTGACGTATAGTCGTGAATGTACACCTCCTCATACTTGACTGTGCGCCATAACCTCTCGGTAAAGATATTATCCAAAGCTCGCCCTTTGCCATCCATGCTGATTTGCACATTGGCACTCAGCAGCAGTTCCTGATACTGCGGACTGGTAAAATGACTGCCCTGATCGCTGTTGCAGATGTGCGGTGTGGCTTGAGTCAGAGCACGTTGCATCGCCGTTAAGACGAACGGCATCTCCAGGGTTTGATCCAGTTCCCAACTGAGCACATACCGGGAGTACCAATCCAGGATTGCTACCAAGTACATCCAGCCTGCATGCAGGCGAATGTAGGTGATGTCGATACCCCAAATATGATTGGGGTAAGCACTGGTGATGTGACGCAGTAAGTAGGGATACACTCCTTCCTTTTGGTTTCGTTTACTCAAGTTGGGTCCCGGATAGATAGCCGCAATGCCCATCTCGCGCATATACCGGGCGGCCGTTTTCCGATTGATGCCCATCCCTTCGCGCTGTAACTGCACTGCAATCTTCCGGGCTCCGTAAAAGGGACACTGCGTGTAGACTTCATCGATGCGATGTTTGAGTCGGACTTCTTCTGCACTGGGAGGGCGCGGCTGGTAATACAAGCTCGCACGGCTCAGACTGAGCAGATCGGCTTGCAGACTCAGTGGAAGCTCACTCTCGGTCCGCTCAATCAGGCCGACTCGTTCCTCTCGCGTTAGATTTGTAACTTTTTTTTGAGCCAGGCGACCTGGGTGGTTAACTTGCCAATTTCGGCGTACAGCTCGGTGAGCTGCTGCTCATGGGCTCTTCTCAGTTCTGCTGAGCTGTCCTGTTTCTCAAAGAGCCCTGGCAGCCCTTCCAACGCGACTGCTCGCCACTGCTTCAGTTGCGTCGGATGGACTTCATACTCGGCGGCAATTTGTGCCAGGGTCTTCTCTTCTTTGAAGAGTTCCTGAACGACTCGCGCTTTGAAAGCGGCTGTATACTGTTTTCTCATCGTGCTTGAGTATATCTTATTTCAGCCTCTTTCCGTGTCTAAATTTCTAGGGCCATTATAATTCGCCAGTTTCAGGATTAATCTCAGCTAAGAGATTCTCAAATATTCGTCCAAGCATTTCCGGATCAATCGAAAGCTCTTCATCAAAGCTGGTGTTTTCATCTATGGTGAAGTTGTAGGTCTCCAACACTTCAAAAAACTTTTGTAGCCACTCATCGGGAATAATCACTGTAGTACGATTATTAGCTTGCTTGGCTTCGTTGTAGTTGAAAAAGTCGTCATCTTGAGGAGAAAAAAGACCACCGTTAAGATACGGGATTGAAGAGAACGGCTCTTTATCATAGCCATCTATTCTTGACTTCACAGGTTTATTGAGTACCTCAAAGAATATTGGTTCCAGAATGCTATGGTAATAATCAGGAGTCTTCGTAACCGCCCCAAGAGACAGTAAGTCGTTTGGCATCAATGATTTACCCTGGCCGCTCTTCTTCTCTCTCAGAAACCAGCAAAAAATAATTCTACCAATAAGGCGTACGGCAAACTCTAAACTTGTCTGGCTTATCTCCTGAATGTCCGGGAGCTTTAAGAGCGCCTTGTAGTCTTCCCTCAGCTTACCCTTATTGACTGATCCGCCAACTAATTGGGTAAAGCGCTCGGATATTTCTTTGTAAAATTCTTTATTAACGACCTCAATCGAAAATCTGCTTTTCAGATCATCGAAATCACTTATCGACCCTCTTTTGAGAAGAAATTTGGTAGGTGTGTTTATTTTGGCATTCGGTCCTAAGAAAAAAGACAGTCTCTTGGGGTTGGAATATAAGAGCGCTACCTTGCCTTTTTCAGTTCTCTCCGGGGTTGCGGTCATAAGCGACAGTCGCCAGTCATCACTACCTGGCGAACGAAAAATAGCTAAAGCCTGAAAGATTGCATATGATCTCATGACCTGGAAAGCATCTTTTGTAAGGGTAACTCTTTTGTGAGGAGACCCCTCAAAAGAAAACTCGAACACTTGAAGGTCAAGGCGCTCGCTTCGTCCGAGTGAATACGCTTTTTGAATCGATGAAAGCCCTTGAGTGCTGGCCGGACGTACATCTTTTTTAAAGTCTGTGAGAAAACTCTCTTCTAAGAATTGCAAAAAGTCATCCCGGTTATACGTGTTATTAAGCTGCATCATACAAGGTGCTCCGCGAACAATAATAATTCTTCTTCGTCCTGTGTAGATTGTGCGCGATTGAGAATATTGCGGACAAAGACATCCGGGACGATTTGCTTGAGTTGCTTATATGCGTCTTCAAGATTTCTCAGATCGAGCTGGGAAACATCCTTCAACGACCCGTCGGGAATATCATCCAGTGTTCTAATAATGTTGATCGTGTCTTCGCAGTAGTCCCGGGCTGTTGGTAAGTCTTTCGCAATAACCTTGAGGACGCTGATTGCTGATTGCCTTCTCCCTTTTATTGGGGGCAGCTCGTGCTTGGCAAAGAGTTTTTCTTTGGCGATGTTAAAGAGACTAGTAAAATCTTTGTCAACGACTTTACCTTTCTCGTCTGCGTTGGCCTCGAAATAAGGCAGCGCCTCTTCAGATGAAACAACGCGTACATCGCTATCGACATCTCCATAGGTAAAGATCGTGTTTTGACCCTTTTTGCCAAAGACGACGACACCAGGCACTTTGGTTTCCAGCCGTTTGACTCGGCTCCGCCTTGGTACGTTCTGGACTGTCTGCATGAGCTTGCTGTCTTTTAATGCTTTGTCATAGGCTTCCCGATGTACTGTATCCCATGACAGTTGCTCATCTTCCTTGCGGGCTTTATCAAACTCATCTTTAAAGAAGCTCACTAGCTCTTCGTCTTTGGTAAGTGTTTTTGTATCGCTGCCAACCACAGCATTGATAAGTCTCATTTTGAGGGTAGAGATCGATTTCACTCTGGTTTCCTCCTCGCCGATAGTGGTTGGGAAGCAATTATAGATGTAGATAAAATCGAATACCTTTTTGTTGATGCGGTTAATGCGTCCTACCCTCTGAATTACTCTGGTCGGGTTATAGGGAATATCGTAGTTGATAACAATTCCGGCCCTATGTAAGTTAAATCCCTCGCTCAAAGCATCGGTCGCGATCAGAACGTCAAAGTCGTTTGTTTGTTTTGACTCCGGTAATGAAGCATCAAAATTTTGCCGGATGATTTTTTTATTCTCGTTGGTGGCCTCTGAAGCGGTATATCGCATTACCCGGTCAAATCCAGCGTCAAGCATTTTCTTATACACGTAATCAACGGTATCTTTATAGCTGGAAAAAATGACAATCTTACGCTTTGGGTTATCAGTCAGTAAACTCTGGATTTTTCCTATGACATTATCGAGCTTAGGGTCTAAATCGGCGTACTCCGGATTCGCGTACCAATCCTGACGTATTGACTGTAAGAGCTTTGTATCATGCCGGACATCTACGATAAATTGAGGGTCGAGCATATCCTTGCTAATTTCCAATAACCCCTTATTGCTTCGCAATAGCTCTAATTCGTCTTTTAGGGCGTCAACCTCTCCGTCTTCCATATCATAGTCTTGGGGGTCTGGTAGTTGGCCCTTTTTCATAATTGGCACGACGCCTAACTTGTCCCACCAGTGCTCAATAAGCTTGTTTGATTCGATCATCTTATCCAGGGTGGAACGGAATGCATCTCTTGAGCTTTCAAAACGCATGACCAGGAGTCTTCTCATAAATAATGCCAGGTTCAGTTGTGCAATTCGCACATCTTCGATATCGTCAAATTCGCTTTTATATTTTTCTATGAATTTCTTGCGGTTCCCGCTGCTCATGTAGGTCTCAGAAGTCGGCTTGTACCGGGCGCCAATAAAACCCTCGTGTTCTGGCTTTATAATCAAGTCCAGTGTCTTAATATAAGGCTCAAAGAGTTGTCCGAGATCATATTCGAGCAGGTCAGGCCCGCGAACCTCAGCGAATGAAATATGTTTGCGTTCCAAGTCTTCCCGGTATCGGGTGATGTAATTCAAGTCTAGGCGTGACCTGCGAATGATAACGGTCTCTATAAGTCTTCTTTGTTCTGCCGCAATTTCTGCTGCCTCCTGGTCAATAAACTCCTGGTCAGTATCCTTTGTCATGTAGCGGCGCAGCTTATTGTACCGTCGGATTAGTTCACGATAGCGTAAACTGAGATTGTCAACAGACCGTATGGTAGACAGGCCTGGCGTTTGGAAGAGCTTGAGTAATGCGAACACGTCTTTTGGGTCATTATTAAAAGGAGTAGCAGTCAGTAAAAGTATCTTGTTTTGCGGATGGCTGCGGCAAACCTGATGTAAGAGTTTATAGTCTGCTGTATCCTCGTTCCTGTATCGGTGCGCCTCGTCAAGGATAAGTAGCATCGGGTCACGAGCGTCATGGTACCGTTCATAAACTTCTTGTATTTTCCCTGAGCTATAGACTTTTGAGCCTCTGATGCCGAATTCTTCTTTATATTCCTCCCACTGGGGAATAAGGTGCGGTGGTGCGATAATCACCGTTTTTACATCCATGTTTCGAGCAACAGCGGAGGCGATGATACTTTTGCCAAGCCCCACAACGTCAGCTAGAATAGCGCCGTTATATTTACCCAGCTTATCTATGACCATCTTGACTGCGTCGATCTGATACTCAAGATCGGTGTATAAACCGCTTGTAATCGCTTGAGGAGTTTTTAACTTGTTAATTTCTTCCTGGTCAAACAATTCATGCAGCACGCGGATATATACATGGTATGGGAGTGGCGTGTTGTATTTCCAGATACGAGGGCGGATTTTGTCTAAAAATTCGTCCTTTGTTGCAGCATCGGCAATAGAAATCGACTTTGAGTCGCTCCACATGTGTTCAAACTGAGCCTGATATTCCTCAAATTTACTTTTCTCACGAGTAGAATCATTCAGCTCACCCTGCCCGATAAGTCCCCTAAATGTTAAGTTACTCGAACCCATAAAAACTGTGCCCGGAAAATCTCCGTTTTGAGAGACATCTTGGCGATTATGCACACTGTAGAACTTTCCGTGGTAGTCAGAGACTGTTTTTCTAATTTCTAAACTGCCATCGTTTATCTTTTGGATATACAAATCGAAAATATCATTCGTGTGGTCATCATCAAAAATATCGCTATCATTCATAAAGCCAATAAAGGAGTCTATATAGTTGAGTTTTAGGGATGTTCGTGAAGTAGTTGGTCGTCTGGGTTGCCAACGGGATAAATCCTCGTCACCATCCTTTGCGTATTGTGCGATCAGGGGAACCAAATCTGGATCAACCTCTAAGCCAACTAAAATCCGTACTTTTTTATCTTTTAATTGGTCAAATAATGCCTGAAACCCAGAGAAGTAGAAAAACCCAACGGCAATATCCACGCTATCTGCCGTGGAAAGAGCGTTTTTCAAAGCGTTCTGTAACGTCTGGTTTTTATTATCGATTAGCGGCATTGTCTTTTTCTCCCAAATCCCTAATCATAATCCTCTCCCATACTGAAGGTTTTACTATATTAAACCATATAACTTATGGGACTATTTGTCTTTCCGCTTTTCTACCCCTCTAAATCACTAGGTATGACGAATCGTCCAGGTTACGATCACTATAGCCCCCACAGCTTACCTGTTAACAGAAGACTCTGCAATGGATATGAGAAAGATAGGCTAACTAGGCTTTCAGAGATTCTATTAAAGAGTGAATGATTAACATTCGTTTTTGGAACGCTGGTTGTTTGTGGGCACAGACAGTAAAGCGTCTGTGGCATATGGCGCTTTCCGTCCCGGTGAAACAGTGCTAGGCTGGTGGTATGGATGAAGTAACACAAGCAATCAACCATTTTAGCGTGCTTATGGAGCAAGTTGTTGACCAGAATAGGGCCGTGATTGAGGCTGTTGGTGATATGCAGCAAAAGGTTGCGTTGCTTCCTGCCATGCAGCAAGATATTGCCGAGTTGAAGCAGGATATGAAAGTTGTCAAGGCGGCGGTTACTGCCACGAACCGCGATCTAAAGGAACATAAGAGCTTGCCGGCGCATGTGGCGCATGGGCGGGCGTGATTTAAGCAAGGTGTTAGAATTTGCGGCGTTGGTCTAAAGGCACACGATTTACGGCTGTCCCAGCTACGAAGCTGTTTGATTCCCTGCTGCTGTATGAGAAAACACTGCAACGGGAGCGCGGCATATCCCATAGCTAACGCCACGCTAGAAGCTACCACAGCGCAGTGTCTTCTCGGTTAGTCATCGTACCCATAAATATCCGCGCGCTTTTCTCGCTTAATGGCATCTTCATATAGCTGCTGGTAGTAGTCCACGAATTTCTTAGCCACAGTGACTACACGAGGATCGGTGGATTGCATACCAATACCAGCGACTTCCATCAACGCTTTATAGTGATCAGACGCAGGGCCGCTCCAGCTATCTGGGAACCGATAGCTTGCGGCAAACACATCATCTTCATCCCAGCCTGCGCCAAACGCCACTTCGGCAAACCTTGCCCAAACTTCACCCTCTACACCCGAGAGAGGTCTCAGTTGATACTTTCTGCTCTTAGGATTGGCGAGCAACGCTTCGAATAAATCCAAGTCACCTCCTACGAGTTGGCGAACGATGTGTTCAGCGCGGTGAGTGTAGGGCAGTTCGTCAATTAGTTCCAATCGCTGATCTCTTGTCAGCACTTTTACTAATCCGGTAGTCACGTCGTAGTAGCCATCGAATGTCACCTCTGAGTCCGGTTCTTCCGCCAACTTTGCTCTAAGCCACTTCATTATGGTAGACGGGTGCTGCTTGAGGGTCTCAACGATACGTTCGTCAGTGCTGTAGTTTCCAGTAAGCTTAAACTCAATTAATGCCTTTTCCCAATCGGGGAGTATCGTTTTGGGTATCTCGCCATGCTGACTGTGTGCAATTGATTCGGCAACCAGGAGAGCCATTTCATTGCAACCGCTCTGAAGCAAGCGTAGTGTTGTTTCGGCATCAATTTGATCGCGTATTACTAGGAGCTCAGCAGTCATGGCCAGCTCGCACAATACAGGGCTAAGCGCACGCCACAGGTCATCATCACTAAAGGGGCGCCTTAATATCACTTCACCTGCGGAGAATTTGTGGCGGCTATGTTTTAGGGCGTCGAGAAGTATAGGCTTCGCAGCTTCTGGATCTTCTGTTTGTAATTTCTGTAAGAATGGGAATGAGAAATACGGATCGTCGGATTCTGCTATCGCGGCTTTAGCCCACTCGGTTAGATTGGTCGCTTGAGCAGCAATATCTGCGGCGAGTGCGTTTGTGTGCCTCGGCCAGGTATGGTTAGCGATGACAGTCTGTTCTGTAAGCGCTATGATTTTCTGAATTACCGATTGTGGATCCTGTGTGGCATACTCAGCCGCTAAACTCTTAACCGCGGCGAGTTGTTTCGGCCCGTTTCCCGGCCAGGTTGCCGGCCTAAGGTCGTCCTCGACGCTATTGCATGGTTCAGATGCACTGCTAGAGGTTGAAGGGTTGCTTGAACACCTGGGAACTTGATAGATAGTTCCGCGAGATCATCCAGCATTTGTATGGCTCCGCTGTTCAAGAGCTTCATCTGATCGTGAGTGGGCTGATTAACGCTCCCCCTCTCAAAGGCCCATTGCTGTAGCAAATCTATAAGAGGTCGCCAGCACCTGCCCGGTAAATCGGCTAACAAGGGTTTGACCCTCCGCCATTCGTCGATCGTTGCTTGAAGCTCCGAAGGTGACAGGTGCCCCCTTGTATAACGTAACGATCTGCCCGAACCGGGATCCGTACGGTGCGTCTCGAAGAACGGTACTAGCGCAAGCGCAATTCCCCGAGTAAACACTTCCGGGTCCTTGCCCGCCTTCCGCCATTCAGCCAAGCACTTCAGCACTACCTTTCTTCGTGCTATTATATCGCCCTCTCCCGGCAACACGTCTTTCGTCCAATCTTGGAGAACTCGTAGCGGGTGATTCAGGTTACTGTGCAAGGCACGGTTA
>WNFM01307654.1_pt1 | contig 12261 bp, 14 predicted proteins | sample 5400271 | NCBI WGS metagenome assembly WNFM01 (sample SAMN13153352, study PRJNA577476) | soil metagenome | isolation source: 60 cm saprolite on Douglas fir-dominated hillslope | place: USA:California | collected 2013-09-17 | reverse complement strand
CGCCTGGCTCGAATCGATCGCGGACGCCGGGCCGGTCGAGGCGTTCGAGGTCCGCTGCCGCCGGCTCGTCGCGCGTGTCCCGGTGCTCCTCTACTCGACACCCGAGCCGCCCGGCCAGGACGCGCCGCTGCTCGTCGTGCACGACGGGCCCGAGTACGCCGAGTACGCAGCGCTCACCCGTTTCCTCGATGCGATGAGTTGGGAAGAGCGAATCCCACCGTTGCGCGCAGCACTCATCCAACCCGTCGATCGAAACGAGACGTACTCCGCGTCCGCGCTCTACGCCGGCGCGCTCGTGCGCGAGCTGCTGCCGGAGATCACGAAGCGCGCGCCGCACGGGAAGCGGATCGGAATGGGGGCGAGTCTCGGCGCGCTTGCGATGCTGCACGCGCACGCGCGGCACCCGAGGTGGTTCGACGGGCTGCTGCTGCAATCGGGCAGCTTCTTCCGTCCGCGCTACGACAAGCAGGAATCGGGCTTCCCGCGCTACCGACGGATCACGCGTTTCGTCGGGATGGCCCTACGCGGCGTGGACGTCGAGCGGACGATCCCCGTCGCGATAACGTGCGGCACCGGTGAGGAGAACCGCGCGAACAACGAGGACATTGCGGCGGCGCTGACCGGGCAGGGCTACCCCACGTGGCTCGCAGAGGTTCGCGACGCGCACACCTGGACGGCCTGGCGCGACTCGTTCGACCCACACTTGCCCGCGCTCATCGAGGCCGTTACGTGAACCGGCGCTCGATCGAGATCGACGGCGGCACCATCCTCGCCTACGGCAACTACGGGCGGCCGGTCGTCGCGTTCCCATCGGAGAACGGCGAAGCACACGACTGGGAGTCGCAGGGAATGGTCGAGGCGGTCGGTGAGCTGATCGACGGCGGCAAGGTGAAGCTCTACTGCGTACCGTCGTTCGACCGCGAGAGCTGGACGCGCGGCGACCTGCCGCTCGAGGAGCGCGCGCGCCGGCACGGCCACTACGAGTGGTGGGTGCTGACGCGGCTCGTGCCGTTCGTCCAGGTCGACTCGCACACCGCCGAGCTGATCGCGACGGGCACGTCGTTCGGCGCGTACCACGCCGCGAACTTCTGCCTCAAACGCGCCGACCTCTTTCCCGTCGCGATCGGGATGAGCGGTGTCTACGACGTATCGGTTCAGGGTGGAGGCGAGCGCGGCGACTCGGTGTACTTCAACAACCCGATGGACTACGTGGCGAACCTCGAGGGCGACCACCTCGGCTGGCTGTCCGCGCAGGCCTCGCTCGTGCTCGTCTGCGGCCAGGGCCAGTGGGAGGACACAACCGGCGCGCTCGAGTCGACCAAGCGGTTCGGTTCGCTCCTGGCCGAGAAGGGCATCCGGCACGAAGTGGATCTCTGGGGACACGACGTGCCGCACGACTGGCCGTCATGGCGGCGGCAAATCGCTCACCATCTACCCAGGTTTGTGTGATGGCGTTTGACTGAGCACGTGATCGGACTGCTCCTCGGCACCGAGGAGGACTGGCCGGCCGCGTTCGAGGCGCTGGTGTCGCGCGTCGGACCGGTCGACGGTCACACCCTGCGCACGGAGCGGATCCGCAACGAGCCGTTCGATCTCCGCTCCGAGCCGCACTACTCGCTCGTGATCGACCGGCTGGCGTGGTGGTACGACCTGCCGCGCGCGTGGCTGAAGAAGATCTCGCTGATGGACGACGTGTATCTGCTGAACAACCCGTTCACGTTCCAGGCGATGGAGAAGCACTCGGCGTACTGCGCGCTGATGCGGCTCGGGATCCGCGTGCCCGACACGTGGCTGATTCCGCACAAGGTGCCGCCGGCGAACGAGCGGTTCGAGCCGACGGCCGAGCGGTACAACGCGCCGTTCGACCTGGATGCAATCGGCGCGAACGTCGGCTACCCGATGTTCATGAAGCCGTTCGACGGCGGGCAGTGGGTCGGCGTCTCGCGCGTCGGCTCGCCAGAGGAGCTCCGCGCGCGCTACGACGAGTCGGGTGAGCGGATGATGCACCTGCAGACCGCACTCGAGGGCTTCGACGTGTTCGTTCGCTCGCTGTCGATCGGCGCGGAGACGATGTCGATGTGGTTCGACCCCTCGCAACCGATGCACGCCCGGTACGAGGTGAAGCACGACTTCCTGACGCCCACGCTCGGCGAGGAGATCATCTCGATCTCGCGGCTCGTCAACGCGTTCTTCCGTTGGGAGTTCAACTCGTGCGAGACGATCGTCAAGGACGGCATCGCCTATCCGATCGACTACGCGAACGCATCGCCGGACGTCGCGCTCACGTCGCTCCACTACTACTTCCCGTGGGCGATCACAGCGCTCGTCCGCTGGAGTGCGTTCTGCGCCGTGACGCGGCGCGAGATGCACCTGAACCAGAACTCGCGCGCCTACTTCGAGTGGGGCGACCGCGACGACCTGACCTACGACGAGAAGCTCGCCAAGTACCGCGAGCTCGCGGACGCGTACTTCCAGGTCGACGCCTACGAAGAGTTTTGTGCCACGCACCTCGGGCACCTGGACGCGCTCGCGCACGAGTGGTTCACGTCAGCGGCGTTCGACAGCGTGCTCGTGAGTACCGTGCGCTCGACGTTCCCGGCACACGAGCACGACCACTTCGTGGAGCACTACCGCGGGCTGCTCGGCGCCTGGGCACGCGACAACGCGTGACCAGCGAATCCGTTTCGCGCTGACGCGCGTACCTCCCCCCGATCCTTTCTTTCGACAGTGGGGAGCAACATGTCATTTCTCAAATGGCCGGCGGTCGCCTGCGCGGTTGTGCTCGTCGGCGCCGTTGTAGCTGCGGCCGGCGCGCGAGGGCAGGCAAATCCGTACACCGTTCACGCGCTCGTCTCGGACGATCCGTCGGTGCCCGCGCCCGCAACGGACGCGAACCTCGTCAACGCTTGGGGGCTGGTGGCCGGGCCGACGACGCCGTGGTGGTCAGCGAACAACGGGACGAACACGTCCACGCTCTACTCGGGCACCGGCTCCAAGGTGGCGTTGACGGTGGCGGTCGCAGGCGGGCCGACCGGCACGGTGTTCAATGCCAGCCCGACAGACTTCGTCATCAGCCAGAACGGGAAAAGCGGCTTCGCGCGCTTCCTGTTCGCGACGGAGACAGGCACGGTTGTCGGCTGGTCGCCGACGGTGAACGGCGCGGCCGCCGTGACGGGCGCGGACCGCTCGAGCGCGGGGGCGATCTACAAGGGGCTCGCGACCACGAACGACCGGTTGTACGCCACCGACTTCCGCAACGCACGCGTCGATGTATTCGACGCGTCGTTCGGCCTGATGTCGTTGCCCGGCGCGTTCCAGGATCCGAAAGTGCCGAAGGGCTTCGCGCCGTTCGGGATCCAGGCGATCGGCGGCAACATTTTCGTGACCTACGCAAAGCAGGACGCAGCGGCCAAGGACGACGTTCCGGCGCCGGGGCAGGGGTATGTGGACGAGTTCACGCCTGACGGCAAGCTCGTGGCGCAGGTCGTGAACAGCCAGAAGAAGAACGCGCCGTTGAACGCGGCGTGGGGGCTGGCGCTCGCGCCGACCGGGTTCGGCAACTTCGCAGGCGACCTGCTCGTCGGGAACTTCGGCAACGGCCGCGTCAGCGCGTACGCGCAGGCCGGGAGCAAGTGGGTCTACAAGGGTCAGCTGCGTGTCGGTGACGGAACGCCGATCGCAATCGACGGGCTCTGGGCGATCGCGTTCGGCAACGGCTCGGCAGCGGGACCGACGACCAGCTTGTACTTCCTCTCCGGGCCGGGTGGCGAGAAGCACGGGCTCTTCGGGTCGATCACGGCAGGTTGATCCACGGCGGGACCTCTGCGCGCATCGGGGACGTATTCCTCTCCGATGCGCGCACTCGTCCTCGTCGCTGCAGTGATCGTCGCCCTCGCGGTGACCGCAACCGCCGCGGCTGACGGCCTGCCCGTGCTCGGGATCGACGTCGGCGCCTCCGGCGTCGTGGCGGCGGGCAGCCCGGATCGCTACGTCACAGTTGACGACGGTGCGTCGACGCTCGTCGAGCGCATCGCACGGAACGGCGGACGCATACTCGGTCTGCAGCGAGTCGCAGGCACGTTCACGATCCCGGCTGTCGCATACGACGGTTCCTCGAGCGGCCTCTCCGCGGATGGGCGCACGCTTGTCCTGATCCAGCCGCGCAAGGCGTTTCCGCGCGCGGAAACGACCTTCGCGCTGTTCGACGCGCGGTACCTGCGGCTGAAGCGGAAATTCACGTTGCGGGGGGACTTCAGCTTCGACGCGATCTCGCCGCGCGGGCGAAGGATGTTCCTCATCAACTACACGTCGCCGGCCGATCCGACGCGCTACACGGTGCGCGCGTTCGACCTGCAGGCGAACAAGCTGCTGCCGAACGCGATCGCCGACCCGGCAGAGCGCTCGGACAAGATGCGCGGCGCGCCGATCACGCGCATGCTGAGCGCCGACGGCCGCTGGGCCTACACGCTCTACGACGGCGGCGGGGCAACGCCGTTCGTGCACGCGCTCGACACAGCAACGAGCCGCGCGCATTGCATCGACCTGCCGATGCTCGTCGGCAACCAGAACGTCTGGTCGCTGCGCTTCACGGGCGGGCCGGGTGGGCAGATCCGGATCGGACCGCCTTCGGGAGGCGCCCTCGCCGTTGTCGACACCGGCACATTCGCGGCGAGCGTTCCTGCCGTGCACGCGCCGTCGAGCCTGCGGTCGTGGCTGATCGCGGCCGCGCTGGCCGCGCTCTCGCTCCTCGTGGTGCTGGCCGCGACGCGACGCCGCTTCCGCGGCCGGCCGGCACCGGCCTAGACCCGGCCGCGCTGCTTCCGGAGGCTGCGGACGCGCAGTGCGTAGCTCGGCAGCCCGACGATCAGGAAGAGGAATACGAAGCTCGCCCACGCCGACGAATGCGGGACTTTGTGGCGCTCGGCGTGGAAGAAGACCGCGGTGCCGGCGGCGGCTGCGAGCAGGAATGCGACCAGAAACTGGCCTGGGGTCACGTGCGTCACGCGACGCAACGTACTCGGTTAAGCCCCGAGTTCGTACTCCCAGCCTTCTTGCCACGCGAACGGCGCGTCCACGAGCTCCTCCAGCGGAACCCCGTGCACAACGTGGTCGAGCGCCCAGCGCGTCGCCACGTGCCCGATGATCAGCACGCGCTCGCCGTTGCGCGAGACGCGAAGCTCGTCGAGGAATCCCGCGACCCGGGCGACCGCCTCGCGCCAGCTCTCGCCGCCGGGGAACGGCGCGTCGAGCCTGCGCGTGCGCTCGGCGTCGAGCTGCGCGCGTGGCATGCCGTTCAGCGAACCGTAATTGCACTCGCGCAGGCGCCGGTCGAGCTCGATCGGGATCGCAGCTCCCGCGAACGCGATCTCCGCGGTCTCGACGGCGCGGTGGAGATCCGACGTGAAGACAACCGTTAGCCCGTCGTTGCGTTGCCGCTCACCCAGGGTCCTCGCCTGTTCGCGGCCCACGGCGGACAGTGCTCCCTCGAGCCAACCGGTCGCGATCCCGCACTCGTTGTCGACGCTCGTCGAGTGCGTCTCGTACACGACTTCGACGCTCATCCCGGGGTTGTATCCGCTGCCGCCGCCGCATAGCCTACGAGCTGTCACTGCGGCGCCCGTTCGATGAGGAGGCCCGCATGGCAACCACTCAGATCGCGGCGCAGATGCTCGGGAAGCTTCCGGTTCGCACCGACGTGCGCACCTTGTCGCTCGCCCGTTACGTCGACAGCGCCAGACTCCCGGCACCGCCCGACGCGTTCGACGAGGCAACCGGCGTCGCCGAATGGCCGATGTATGCGAACGATCGCATCGGCGATTGCACGACCGCTGCAGCGGCACACATGATCGAAGCGTGGAGCGCAGCCGGCCGAGGCAGCGCGATCGAGCTCCCGGAGCGCGATGTGCTCGACGCGTTCGACCACGTGAAGCTCACCGACCCGCTCACAGGCGAGGAAGGCGCAGTCGAGCTCGAGGTTCTGCGCTACTGGCGCGCGACCGGCATCGGCGGTCACCGCATCGGCGCCTACGCGCGCGTCGGAGTACACGACCAGCAGCTCGTGGAGACCGCCGCCTGGCTCTTCGGCGGGCTCTACATCGGACTGCAGATGCCGCTGACCGCGCAGGCCCAGAAGGTGTGGGACTGGACGGGGTCGCTCGCGGGCCCGGCGCGACCGGGATCGTGGGGCGGTCACGCGGTCGACGTCGTGCGCTACGACAAGAACGGTCTTACCGTCGTCACCTGGGGCCGGTTGCAGGAGCTGACGTGGCAGTTCTGGGATCGCTACTGCGACGAGGCCTACTGCATGCTGTCCGACGACTTCCTGGAGAAAGGGAACGCACCGAACGGCTTCGACCTTGCCGCGCTGGAGGCGGACCTCGCGCTTGTGACGGCATGATGGGCGCATGCCCGAGGCTGCGATCCTCGTCGTCGATGACGATGCGCCGATCCGGCGCATGCTCGACCGCACGCTCTCGGCGGAGGGCTATGCGGTCGAGACGGCGGCCGACGGTGGAGAAGCGCTTGCCGCCGTAGAGCGCTCCGCGCCCGATCTCGTCGTCCTCGACGTCGGCATGCCGGGTGTCGACGGGCTCTCAGTGTCGCGTCGCTTGCGCGCCAAGGGGCTCGCGGTTCCGGTGCTCCTGCTCACGGCCCGCGACTCGGTGCCCGACCGGGTCGCGGGTCTCGACGCGGGCGCGGACGACTACCTCGTCAAGCCATTTGCGACCGAGGAGCTGCTCGCGCGGGTGCGGGCGTTGTTGCGTCGCGGCAAGTCGCCCGAGGAGCTGCTCGCGTTCGGCGACCTGACGCTCGACCCGGCGACGCGTTCCGTCCAGCGCGGTGAGATCGCGCTGACGCTGAGCGAGCGCGAGTCCGACCTGCTCGCATTGCTGCTGCGCAACGCGCGGCGTGTCGTCCCGCGCGAGCAGGCGGTGTCCGAGATCTGGCAAGGCGATGCCAGCGCGAACGTCGTCGACCGCTACGTGTCCAACCTGCGCCGCAAGCTCGGCGAGCCGTCGCTGATCGAGACGGTGCGCGGGGTCGGGTTCATCATTCGATGAACCTCCGGCTGCGCACGGTTCTCGCGGCGGCCGCTGCGACGATGCTCGCGGTCGTCGTGCTCGGTTCGGCCGTCGACGTCCTCGTCGCGCGCCATCTCCGACACGAGCTCGACCGCTCGCTGCGCACGCGTGCGATTGGCGTCGCCCAACTCGCAGCCTCGGCGCCCGCGCTGCTCACGACACCCGGCGCGCTCGACGCTCCTGCGGGCGGAACGCAGGCGCTCGTCGAGGTGATCGACGGCAAGCACCGGATCGTCGCCCGCTCGCTCTCGCTTCACAGGCGATGCGGCGCGCTACCGCACTGTGCAGTTCGGGGGCGACGAGCTGCGCGCGTACGCGGCGCCGCTCGCCAACGTGTCGGGAGGTGGGGCCGTGCTCGTCGCTGCCTCCACCGCCGATCTCTCGAACACGATTTCGACCCTGCACGGGCTGACGATTCTCGCGGCGCTGCTTGCGGCCGGTGTCGGCGCTGGTGCCGCGGCGTTGTTGATGCGGGGCGCGCTGCAGCCGCTCGCGCGCCTCGACCGGGCGGCAGGCGAGATCGGCCGGAGCGGCGACTCGAGCAGGCGCCTGCCTGATCCGCATGGAGCCGACGAGGTCGGCAGGCTCGCGACGACGCTGAACGCAATGCTCGACAGCCTGGACCGCGCGCGCGAGTCGGAACGTCGCTTCCTGGCCGACGCGTCGCACGAGCTGCGCACGCCGCTGACTGCGTTGCGCGGCAACGTCGCGCACCTCGCGCGGCATGGAGCGACGCCTGCGCTCGTCGCCGACCTCGAGGCGGACGCCGAGCGGCTCGCGCGTCTCGCCGACGACTTGCTGACGCTCTCGCGGGAAGAGGCCGCAGCACCGCCCGGCGAGCACGTGCGCCTCGACGAGCTTGCACGCGTGGCCGGTGCCGACCGGGTCGAGGCCGAGGCCGTGACGGTGACCGGCGACCGCGCCGCGCTCGAGCGCTCGGTCGCGAACCTCGTCGAGAACGCGCGCAAGCACGGGCAAGGGGCCGTGACGATCAGCGTGCGCGTCGACGGCGACCGCGCGCTGCTCACCGTTGAGGACGAGGGGGAAGGCGTGCACCTGCTCGATCGCGAGCGGGTCTTCGAGCGGTTCTACGGCGACGGTTCAGGGCTCGGGCTCGCGATCGTGCGGGCGACGGCGGAACGCCACGGCGGTCGCGTCTACGTCGAAGGGCCGCGCTTCACGATCGAGTTCGTCAGGAAAGCTTCAGAGTCCGGCAGGCACGCTGAGGGCGAGGAACTCGAGAAAGGACGCCCGTGAAGATTTTCCGCACGCTCTCAACTGCCCGTCTGATCGCACTTGCCGCTGTTGTCGTGGTCGTCGCCGCAGGCGGTGCCTTCGCCGTTGCCGCCACCGGCGGCAGCGGTGCGACCCCCGCGCCGAAGCCGCTTGCCCAGGCGATTCACGATGCGCTCGCCGGCCAGCAGCCCGCCGGCGTCACCGCCAACATCGGCTTCACCAACAAGCTCTTCCCGTCGGGCGCGCTGACAGGGCAGGCAGGCTCCGCGCTGCTGTCGAGCGCGACCGGTCGGCTGTGGGCGAACGCGAACGGCGGCCGCCTCGAGCTGCAGTCCGACGCAGGCGACGCACAGATCGTGTGGAGCAAGACGAAGGTCACGGTCTACGACGCGTCGTCGAACACGGCGTACACCGCCGACCTGCCGCAGGACACCAGCACGACGAAGACCGACACGGGCACCGTCCCGTCGGTTGACGAGATCACGAAGTTCCTCACCGAGCTCGGCCAGCATTGGACCGTCTCCGGCGCCGACCCGTCGAACACCGGGGGTCAGGAGTCGTACACCGTCAAGGTGTCGCCGACGCACGACGGTGGCCTGCTCGGCTCCGCGCAGCTCGCGTTCGACGCACTGCGCGGCGTGCCGCTGAAGGTTGCGATCTACGCGCAGGGCTCGAGCGCACCCGTGCTCGCGCTCGAGGCGACGAACGTCATCTACGGCGACGTCCCGAACTCCGACGTGCAGGTGGCGCCGCCTGCCGGCGCGAAGATCGTCGATCTGTCCTCGCAGGCACAGGGCTCCGGCAACAACGGGAGCTCGACGCCGCCGGTCACCGGGCTCGCTGCCGTCACCGCAGCGGCGCCGTTCACTGTCGTTGCGCCCGACGCGCTCGTCGGCTTGCCGCGTCAGGACGTGCGCCTCGTCGGTGGCAAGACCGTGATCGCGGTCTACGGCCAGGGCCTCGGCGCGGTCGTGCTCGTCGAGCGCGCACCGGACACGGGCGCGAAGCAGGCAAGCCCGCTCGATGCGCTGCCGCAGGTGACGATCGGCACCGCGACCGGGCATGAGCTCGCAACGCAGCTCGGCACCGTCCTGACGTGGAACAGCGCCGGCGTCTCGTATGTCCTCGCCGGCTCGCTTCCTTCTGCCGCAGCCGAGGCGGCGGCGCGCTCGCTCAAGTGAGCGGCGCGCCGCCCGTCTCGGCGCGCGGGCTGGTCAAGCGCTACGGCGACATCACGGCCGTCGCGGGCGTCGACCTCACGGTCGAGCGCGGTGACGTGTTCGGCTACCTCGGCCCGAATGGGGCGGGCAAGACGACGTCGCTGCGCATGCTGCTCGGCTTGATCCGTCCCACCGAAGGGAGCGCGCAGCTTTTTGGGCGCGACCCGCTCGAAGTGGGCGCGCGGGCGCTCGACGGCGTTGCCGGTTTCGTCGAAGGCCCGCGCTTCTATCCCTATCTCTCCGGCCGCAAGAACCTGCGGCTCCTCGCCGACCTCGACGGCGGCGCGCCTGCGTCGCGCATCGAAGAGGTGCTCGACGTCGTCGACTTGGTTGATCGCGGCAAGGATCGCGTCGGCGGCTACTCCCACGGGATGAAGCAGCGGCTCGGCATCGCCGCCTCGCTCCTGCGCCAACCCCAGCTCCTCCTCTTGGACGAGCCGACGACCGGCCTCGATCCGGCAGGTATGCGCGACATGCGCGACCTCGTCCGCCGGCTCGCCGGCGAGGGGATCACCGTCCTGCTCTCGAGCCACATCCTCGCGGAGGTGGAGGAGCTCTGTAACCGCGTTGCGATCATCCGCAGCGGCCGGATCATCTACGAGGGTCTGCTCGAAGAGCTGCTGCAGAGCGCCGCGGGCGGCTATCGCCTGCGCGCTTCCGACCCGGAGCGCGCGCGTGCTGTTCTGCTCGCGCGCGGGATCGAGGGCGTCAAGCTCGTCGACGGGGAGCTGCAGTTTCAGGCTGACCCGGCGGTGATCGAGGCGGCGACCGTCGCGCTTGGGCAGGCAGGTGTCGGCATCTCTGCGCTCGTTCCGCTCACTGCGACGCTCGAGGAGCTCTTCCTCGACATGACCGAGGAGGAAGCGGCGTGACGCGCGTCTACAAGTGGGAGGTGCTGAAGCTGCTCGCGCAGAAGCGGACGTACCTCGGCCTGGGCGTGGCGATGATCGTGCCGCTGATCTTCACCTTCGTGCTCGTCTTCAAGACGGGCGGGCCGAACGACATTCCGCTGGGCCGCTACATCAGGCAGACGGGCATCGCGCTGCCATTCGTCGTGCTGTTCTTCATGTCGATCTGGGCGTTTCCGCTGATTACAGCGCTCGTCGCCGGGGACATCGTCGCGTCCGAGAGTCACAACGGGACGCTGAAGACGATCTTCACGCGGTCGCGCAACCGTGGCGAGATCTACGCCGGCAAGGTGCTCGCGACTCTTACCTACACACTGCTGGTCCTGCTGGCCACGGGAGCGGTGGGAGTCATCTCTGCGAGCATCGAGTGGGGCTTCAACCCGCTCACCTCGCTGTCGGGCACGACGCTGAGCGCGGGCCACGCGCTCGGACTGCTCGCGGCGAGCCTCGCGGTCTACGCGTGGCCACTGGCGGGCATCGCCGCGTTCGGGATTCTCATGTCGACGATTACGCGCAACAGCGCGGCGGCGGTCGTCGGGACGTTGATGTGGGCGCTGTTCATGCAGCTGCTCGGCGTGCTGCCGGGCACGGAGTCGATTCGTCCGTACCTGCTCGGCACGCAGTTCCAGGCGTGGCAGGGATTCCTGCGCACCCCAGCGGACTGGACGCCGGTGATTCGCGCCGCCTGGGTCTGCGCGATCTACGCGTCGGTCCCGATCGCAGCGGGCTACCTAGTCTTCGTGCGCCGCGACGTCGCCGGCGACTAGCGCCCTTCGGGACGGGCCGTTCCGAGACCAGTCTCGTGGTCAGACCAGGGTCACAAAAGTGCAACAGACTTTCCACAGAGGGGCGCATTCTGTTTAGCGGCCCCATTCGCCTCTGGGCGGATCGAGACATGTCTCGTGGTCAGACCAGGTGCGTGGGTGCGGGTACGCTCGCAGGGTGAGCATCGTTTCCGACGTCAAGGAGCGCGGCTTCGAGGCCGTTCGCGAATGGGCGCTCGAGCTCGACGGCACTGAGCCCGCGCGCGCCGTGGCCGAGCCGGAGGGACTGCCGCGCGAGGCACTGCTGCAGCTCGCGGATCGCGTGCGCCGGTGGCACGAGGCGCAGCGGCCCGCAGACATCAGGCTCGAAGTCGAACCGGGCGTCACGCTCGAGCGCCGCTGGCTCGCGCTCGACACCGTCGGCATCTACGTGCCGCGCAACCTGATCTCGACACTCGTCATGTGCGCCGTGCCCGCACAAGCCGCGGGCGTGCGCCGCATCGTCGTCTGCACGCCGCCGTCCGGCGCGGGGCTGATCGCGGCGGCCGCCGAGGTGCTCGGACTCGACGAGGTGTGGGCGATCGGCGGCGCGCAGGCAATCGGCTGGCTCGCCTATGTCGAGCGCGTCGACAAGATCGTCGGCCCCGGCAACGACTATGTGAACGAGGCGAAGCTCGAGGTGTCGCGCGACGTTCCGATCGACCTGCCCGGCGGCCCATCGGAGGTCGTCGTGCTCGGCGACGGCGACCCGGAGCTGATCGAGCTCGAGCTCGCCGCGCAGCGCGAGCACGGGCACGAAGCGATCTGCCGCACGGTCGACACGCTCGAGGAAGCGGAGGCGATCGCGCCCGAGCACCTCGTCCTCCTCGGCGAAGCGGAGGCCTACGCCGACCAGGTGCGCAACGCCGGCTCCGTCTTCGTCGGCCTTTGGTCGGCGGTGCCGGCCGGCGACTACGCGACCGGCGGCAACCACGTGCTCCCGACGAACGGCTGGGCCCGCTCGGTCGGGGGGCTCGGGCTGGAGACCTTCCTGAAGCCGCTGACGATCCAG
>WNFM01102314.1_pt3 | contig 12262 bp, 10 predicted proteins | sample 5400271 | NCBI WGS metagenome assembly WNFM01 (sample SAMN13153352, study PRJNA577476) | soil metagenome | isolation source: 60 cm saprolite on Douglas fir-dominated hillslope | place: USA:California | collected 2013-09-17 | reverse complement strand
GGCAGGCACCACTGATCAGTCTGCGAGGGGGTCTCGATGGTCTCGCGTCTTGAGCGCACGCGCTTTGCCGCTTGGTGGTGGACGGTCGACCGCTTGCTGCTGGCGGCGCTGCTCGCCCTGATGCTCGCGGGAATCATTCTTTCGCTGGCGGCGTCGCCGCCGGTTGCTTCCCGGCTCGGTCTCGACCCGTTCTACTTCGTCAACCGGCACGTGCTCTATTTGATTCCCGCGCTCGCCGTGATGCTCGCAACCTCGTTCCTGCCGCCGCGCCACATTCGCCGGCTCGCGGTTATCGTGTTCATAGTGAGCCTGCTGCTGGTCGCCGCCACGCTGCACTACGGTGCCGAGGTCAAGGGCGCGCGGCGGTGGATCGTCCTGCTCGGGATCAACATCCAGCCCTCGGAATTCCTCAAGCCCGCCTTCGTGATCCTCATCGCTTGGCTGTTCGGAGAATCCGCGCGGCGGCCGGAAATGCCGGCCAACACCTTCGCCCTCGCGCTGCTGCTGGTGGCCGTCGCCGGGCTCGTGCTGCAGCCCGATTTCGGTCAAACCATGCTGGTCGCGCTGGTCTGGAGCGCGCTGTTCTTTATCGCCGGCATGCGCCTCGTCTGGGTGGTGGGGCTCGGCGGCGCCGCCGCGCTCGGGCTTGCCACCGCGTACATGCTCATTCCGCACGTGGCGCGGCGCATCGAGCGATTCCGCGATCCCTCCTCCGGCGACACCTTCAACATCGACCAGGCGCTCGAGTCGTTCCAGCGCGGCGGCTGGTTCGGACGCGGTCCGGGCGAGGGCACCGTCAAGCGCATCCTGCCCGAGAGCCACACTGACTTCGTGTTCGCGGTCGCCGCCGAGGAATTCGGCATCGTGCTGTGCCTGCTGCTGGTCGCTCTATTCATCTTCATCGTGGTGCGCGCCCTGCGCCACGCCAGCCACAACGAGGACCCCTTCGCGCGCTTCGCCGCAGCCGGCCTTGCCGTCCTGCTCGGGCTGCAATCGGCCATCAACATGGCGGTGAACTTGCACCTGATGCCGGCCAAGGGCATGACGCTCCCGTTCATTTCTTACGGCGGCTCATCGATGATCTCGCTCGCCTACGGCATGGGAATGCTGCTCGCCTTGACGCGTGAGCGTCCACGCGCTGAGTTGCTCGCAAGGGAGGGAGCATTGGCGGCCGCCGAAAGCCCGGCCTGATCTATTTTTCATCTCCCGAAGGGGACACACCGCGTGCCGCTTGTTCTGTTGGCCGCCGGCGGGACCGGCGGACACCTGTTTCCCGCCGAAGCGCTCGCGGAGGCGCTCAGCCGGCGCGGCATCGCCGTCGCGCTCGCGACCGATCATCGCGCCGAGCGCTACGGCAAGACATTTCCGGCGCGGGACATTCACATCATCACCAGTGCGACCGTGCGCGGCCGCAACCCGCTGTCGTTGGCGCGCACGGCGGCCATGCTCGGCATCGGCACCATGCAGGGCTTGCGCCTGCTCGCGCGCATACGGCCGGCGGCGGTCGTCGGCTTCGGCGGCTATCCGACCATCCCGCCGGTGCTGGCCGCGACGCTGCGCAAAATTCCCACGGTGATCCACGAGCAGAACGCAGTGATGGGCCGCGCCAACCGCTTTCTCGCGTCGCGCGTCAACGCCATCGCGACCAGCTTTGCCGGGGTGCTCGATCGCGAGGGGGAGCTTGACGCCAAGGCGACGCGCACCGGCAACCCGGTGCGGCCGGCGGTGATCGCGGCGGCCGCCGCGCCCTATGCCGTTCCGCAAGCGACGGGGCCGCTACGCCTGCTGATATTCGGCGGCAGCCAGGGCGCGCGGATCATGGCCGACATCGTGCCGCTCGCAGTCGAGAGACTCGGGCGTGATATGCAAGCGCGCCTCGCGGTGGTGCAGCAGGCGCGCGAGGAGGACCTCGCCCGTGTCACCGACATCTATGTCCGGGCCAAGGTCGCAGCCGAAGTCGCGCCGTTCTTCGCCGATCTGCCGGCGCGGATCGCTTCGAGCCACATCGTGGTCGCGCGCTCCGGCGCTTCGACCGTGGCGGAACTCGCCGCCATCGGGCGGCCGGCCATCCTGGTGCCGTTGCCCCACGCGCTCGACCAGGATCAATCCGCCAATGCCGGCGTGCTGGAGCAGGCGGGCGGGGCGATGCGCTTACGGCAGGATGATTTCACGCCCGATCGGCTGGCGGCCGAACTCAGCACGCTTGCCAGCACGCCGCAAAAGCTCGTAGCAATGGCCGCCGCCGCCCGCTCCCAGGGCGCCATCGACGCCGCCGAGCGGCTGGCGGATCTGGTGTTGCGCGTGGCAGCAACGCCATGAATTCGCAGCCCGGCGCGTCGGAGTGATGCGCGGGAGATAGACGGGAAACGAGAGCATGAAACTGCCGAGCGATATCGGTCCGATCCATTTCGTCGGCATCGGCGGCATCGGCATGAGCGGTATCGCCGAGGTGCTCATCAATCTCGGCTATACCGTGCAAGGTTCGGACGCTTCCGACAGCGCCAACGTCAAACGCCTGCGCGACAAGGGCGCCAAGATTGCCATCGGCCATTCCGCCGGCGCGCTCGGCGATGCCGAGGTCGTGGTGGTATCGACGGCGATCAAGCGCGACAATCCCGAGCTCACCGCCGCGCGCGCGCGCCGCCTGCCGGTCGTGCGCCGCGCCGAGATGCTGGCCGAGCTGATGCGGCTCAAGCGCTGCGTCGCGATCGCGGGCACTCACGGCAAGACTACGACGACCTCGCTCGTCGCCGCGCTGGTCGACGCCGGCGGCTTCGATCCGACCGTGATCAATGGCGGCATCATCAACGCCTACGGCACCAACGCGCGGCTCGGCGCCGGCGACTGGATGGTGGTCGAGGCCGATGAGTCCGACGGCACCTTCCTCAAGCTTCCGGCTGACGTCGCCATCGTCACCAATGTGGACCCCGAGCATCTCGATCATTTCAAGACCTTCGAGGCGGTGCAGGAGGCGTTTCGTGCCTTCGTCGAAAACGTGCCGTTCTACGGCTTCGCCGTGATGTGCACGGATCATCCGGTGGTGCAAGTGCTGGTCGGGCAAATCACCGACCGCCGCGTGATCACCTACGGCGAGAATCCGCAGGCCGACGTGCGGCTCGTAGATCTCGACCATGCCGAGGGCCGCTCGCGCTTCTCGATCGTGTTCCGCGACCGCGCCGGCGAGACGATGCACGAAATCAACGGCCTGACGCTGCCGATGCCCGGCCGCCACAACGCGCTCAATGCCACCGCCGCAATCGCGGTTGTGCGCGAGCTCGGTGTGTCCGACGACGTGATCCGCACGGCGCTTGGGAATTTTGGCGGCGTGCGACGCCGCTTCACCCGCACCGGCGAGTGGAATGGCGTGCCGATCATCGACGACTACGGCCACCATCCAGTGGAGATCGCCGCCGTGCTGCGCGCGGCGCGCGAGTCGAGCAGGGGCCAGGTGATCGCCGTGGTGCAGCCGCACCGCTATACCCGCTTGGCATCGCTGTTCGAGCAGTTCTCGACCTGCTTCAACGACGCCGACACCGTGATCGTCGCGCACGTCTATGCGGCCGGCGAGGCGCCGATCGCGGGTGCCGACCGCGATTCCCTGGTGCAGGGTCTGCGCGCGCACGGGCACCGACAGGTCATTCCTCTCGACGGCGCGCAGGACCTTGCGCGCATGGTCAAACGGTTGGCACAACCCGGCGACATCGTCGTGTGTCTCGGCGCCGGCAACATCACCCAATGGGCCTATGCGCTGCCGGGCGAGCTCGCCGCGCTGGGGGCGGTGGCGTGATGACCCGGGCCACGATCCGCGCCGCGCCAGCATCGCCATGATCTTCCCGGACCTCGTTGCGGATCTCAAAGCGCGCATGCCGACGCTGCGTGGACGGTTGATGGCGAACCAGTCGCTTGCGGAGCTGACCTGGTTTCGCGTCGGCGGGCCGGCACAGGTTCTGTTCATGCCCGAGGACGAGGCGGACCTCGCCGATTTTCTTGCCCATCTGCCGACGGCGATTCCCGTCGTCGTCATTGGGCTCGGCTCGAACCTGATCGTGCGCGACGGCGGCGTGCCGGGCGTCGTCGTTCGTCTCGGTCGCGGCTTCGGCGAGGTCAAAGTCGAAGATGGTTGGCGTATCCGCGCCGGCACGGCTGCGCCGGATGTGAAAGTCAGCCGCGCTGCGCAAGAGGCGGCGATCGCGGGACTCGCTTTCTTCCGCGGCATTCCCGGCGCGGTGGGCGGGGCGCTGCGCATGAACGGCGGCGCCTACGGCCGCGAGACCAAGGACGCGCTGATCGAGGCGCGAGGGGTCGACCGAGGGGGCCGGCTGCGCGTCTTCAACAACGGCGACATGCACTACAGCTATCGTCATTGCGGCGCGCCCGACGACATCGTCTTCACGCAAGCGCTGTTCCAGGGCGCGCCCGGCGATCCGGCCGCGATCGCCGCAGAGATGGAGAAGATCACCGAATCGCGCGAGGCAACCCAGCCGATCAAGAGCCGCACCGGCGGCTCGACCTTCAAGAACCCGCCCGGTCATAAAGCGTGGCAGCTCATCGATGCCGCCGGCTGCCGCGGGCTCAAAGTCGGCGACGCGCAGGTGTCGGAGATGCACTGCAATTTCCTGATCAATCTCGGCAGCGCCACCGCCGCCGACATCGAGACGCTGGGCGAGACGGTGCGCCGACGCGTCAAAGAAAACTCCGGCGTGGAGCTCGAGTGGGAGATCAAGCGGATCGGAGTGGCGTAACGGCTGCTTTGCTCCGGCAACGACGTTGACCGCCGAGTGCGGTCGGCGAGTGCCGGATCGCAACGCTCGACGCAGGCGCCGATCTCAATTCTATTGGGTGGTACAAGCGAATCAGCGTCGCGGCGAGGCCGAAGAATGAGCAAGCATGTCGCCGTTCTGATGGGAGGCTGGTCCGCCGAGCGCGAGATATCGTTGCGCTCCGGCAAGGCCTGCGCCGAGGCGCTCGCGCGGCGTGGCCATCGGGTGACCCGCATCGACGTCGGCCGCGACATCGCCGCGGTGCTCACCACGGTCAAGCCGGATGTTGCCCTCAACATGCTGCACGGGCGACCGGGCGAGGACGGCACGCTGCAGGGCGTGCTCGAAATTCTCGCCATCCCCTACAGCCATTCCGGCGTGATGGCGTCGGCGCTCGCCATGCAGAAGGACGTCGCCAAGGACCTGTTCCGCGCCGCCGACGTTCCGGTGCCCGAGGGGCTGGTAGCGTCGCGGTTCGATGTGGCCAAAGGCCACGTGCTGCCGCCGCCCTACGTCATCAAGCCGATCGCGGAGGGCTCGAGCGTTGGGGTTTTCATCGTGCGCGAGGATCATGCCCACCCGCCGCAGGAACTCACCCGCGAGGACTGGCCCTATGGCGAGCGCCTCATCGTCGAAAAATACATTGCTGGCAAGGAGTTGACGTGCGCGGTCATGGGGGATGCGGCGCTCGGGGTGATTGAAATCGTGCCGACGGTAAGATTTTACGACTATGAGGCCAAATATGTTCCCGGCGGATCCAAACATCTGCTTCCTGCGCCGGTTTCATCGATTGTTTACCAACAAGTCCGAAGACTAGCACTGGCGGCGCATCACGCGCTGGGCTGCCGAGGCGTGAGCCGTGCGGATTTCCGCTACGACGATCGCGTCGAGGGTACGGGGGGACTCGTTTGTCTCGAAGTCAACACGCAGCCCGGCATGACCGAGACGTCGCTCGTGCCCGAACTCGCGGCGCACGCGGGCATCACGTTCGATGAGCTCGTGCAATGGATGATGGAGGACGCCTCGCTCAACCGCTGAAGGGGACGGCGCGATGGCGCTTGCGCCTCGCTGATCATGCAGCTGTGCGTGCGGCGCCTCCCGGCGACGGCAAGGCGACAAGACCGCGGGCCCGCCTCGCACGCATCATCGAGCGCTGGTCGTCGCTCCTCGACAGCAAGTGGCCGCGCGGCGTAGGCGTCGCCGCTACCGCCGTCATCATTGTCGCGAGCCTCGCCTACGGCGTCGTCAGGGGCGATCACGTTCCGAGCATGATCGCCGGGATCAAAGGTGCGCGCGACGGCATCGCCGGTGCAACCGGCTTCCGCGTCGTCTCGATCGCGCTCGCCGGCAATCATCACGTCAGCCGCGAGGAGGTGCTCGCCGCGGCCGGCGTCACAGCCACCACTTCGCTGCTCTTTCTCGACGTCGATCAGACGCGCGAGCGCCTCAAGACCAATCCGTGGATCGCGGACGCCACGGTGCTCAAGCTCTATCCCGGCGAGCTGCAGATCGGCGTCAAGGAACGCGAGGCCTTCGCGCTGTGGCAAAAGGACGGGCACGTGTCGGTCATCGCCGACGACGGCACCGTGCTCGAACCTTATGTCGCGCCGCGTCTCATCCAACTGCCCCTCGTCGTGGGCGAGGGGGCGCAAACGAAAGCAAAGGAGTTCCTCGCTCTGCTCGATCGCTATCCCACCATGCGCGATTTCGTCCGCGCCTCGGTGCTGGTCGGCGAACGGCGCTGGAATCTGCGGCTCAAGAACGGCATCGACGTGCGGCTGCCCGAGACCGACGTGGCGCCCGCGCTCGAGCGGCTGGTCGCGCTCGACAATGAAAAGAACCTGATCACCCGCGACATCGTCGCGATCGATCTCAGGCTCCCGGACCGGGTGACGGTGCGCCTCTCGGAGGCGGCCGCGCAGGCGCGCATCGAGGCGCTCAAGGACAAGCTGAAGAAGAAGGGCGGCAACGCATGAGCGCCCTCCAGTTCGGCCTCACCCCGAAGATGAAGCCGCTGCCGCCCAACCGCTCGGTGCTGGTGGCCGCGCTCGACGTCGGCACCAGCAAGATCGCGTGCCTGATTGGACGGCTGAGGCCGAGCCCGCCCGAGGACTCGCCGGGGCTGCGCAGCCACTCCGTCGAGGTCGTGGGGTTCGGTCACACGCTCGCCCGCGGCATGAAGGCCGGCACGGTGATCGATCTCGCCGAGGCGGAAGCCGCGGTGCGGCAATGCGCCGACCTCGCCGAGCGCACGGCGAAAATGCAGCTCGACTCGGTCATCGTCTCGGTCTCCGCCGGTCGTCCGACGAGCGAGCTCATCTCCGCGTCCATCGAGGTCGCGGGTTCGGCCATCGGCGAGCGCGACATTTCCCGCGTGCTCACCGCCGGAAGCCGCCATTCGGCGCGCGCTGGACGCGCCGTGCTGCATTCGCTTCCGATCGGCTACGTGCTCGACCACGCCCGCGGCGTTCGCGACCCGCGCGGCATGCTCGCGCGCGAATTCGGCATCGACATGCACGTCGTGACCGCGGACGGTTCGGCTGCGCGCAATCTCATGCTCGCGGTCGAGCGCTGCCACCTCGCGGTCGAGGCGATGGTGACGAGTCCGTATGTGGCCGGCCTCTCCGCGCTCGCCGATGACGAAGCCGAACTCGGCGCCGCCGTGATCGAGATGGGTGCCGGCACGACGACGATCGCGGTCTTCACCGGCAGCCGCTTCGTGCATGCCGACGGCTTCGCGCTCGGCGGCTGGCACGTGACCATGGATCTCGCCCGCGGCCTCAATGCTCGTGTCGTCGACGCCGAGCGCATTAAAACGCTCTACGGCAGCGTGCTCACGGGCGCTTCGGACGAACGCGACATGATCGCGGTGCCTCCGGTCGACAACGACGAACGCGAGGCGCCGCATTTCGTTTCGCGTGCAAGCCTCGCCCGCATCATCAAGCCACGCATCGAAGAAATATTGGAAATGGTCCGCGATCGCCTGGCGGCTTCGCCGTTCGCAGCCGAGCCGCGCGGGCGCGTGGTGCTTACCGGCGGGGCGAGCCAGCTCACCGGCGTGGCCGAGCTTGCCGCGCAAGTTCTGCGCCGCCCGGTGCGGCTCGGGCGACCGCTCGGCATTGCCGGATTGCCGGAGGAAGCGAAGGGGCCTGCATTCACCGTCGCGACGGGGCTGCTGGTCTACCCGCAGGCGGCGCATCTTGAGCATTTCGAACCGCGGCGAACGCGGCACTCGGCGACAGGGGGCGGCTATATCGCACGGGTCGGACGATGGCTTCGCGAGAGCTTCTGATGACTCGATCGCACATTCCCATCGGCCGGCGGCGGACCGGCCCGACCCGGCGGCGGTGACGTCCGCTATGAAGAGGCAAACATGAGCATCAATCTGAAGATTCCCGACGTCCGTGAGCTCAAGCCGCGGATCACCGTGTTCGGGACCGGCGGTGCCGGTGGCAACGCCGTCAACAACATGATCGCGAGCGGGCTGCAGGGGGTCGACTTCGTGGTCGCCAACACTGACGCCCAGGCGCTCACGATGTCGAAGGCCGAGCGCATCATCCAGATGGGCGTGGCCGTCACCGAGGGGCTCGGCGCCGGCTCCCAGCCGGAAGTCGGACGGGCCGCGGCCGAGGAAGCGATCGACGAAATCCGCGATCATCTCCAGGGCGCGCACATGGTGTTCGTGACCGCCGGCATGGGCGGCGGCACCGGCACCGGCGCGGCGCCGGTGGTGGCTCGTTGCGCGAAAGAAGCCGGCATCCTCACCGTCGGCGTGATCACGAAGCCGTTCCACTTCGAAGGCATACGCAGGATGCGCGTGGCCGAACAAGGCATCGCCGAACTGCACAAGGTCGTCGACACGCTGCTCATCATCCCCAACCAGAACCTGTTCCGGGTGGCGAACGAGAAGACGACCTTTGCCGACGCCTTCGCCATGGCCGACCAGGTGCTCTACTCGGGGGTCGCTTGCATCACCGATCTGATGGTGAAAGAGGGCCTGATCAATCTCGACTTTGCCGACGTCCGCGCCGTCATGCGCGAAATGGGCAAGGCGATGATGGGCACCGGCGAGGCGTCGGGCGAGAAGCGCGCGCTCTCCGCCGCCGAGGCCGCGATCTCCAATCCGCTGATCGACGACGCCTCGATGAAGGGGGCGCGGGGCCTGCTGATCTCGATCACCGGCGGCAAGGACCTCACGCTTTACGAGGTCGACGAGGCGGCGACCCGCATCCGCGAGGAAGTGGATCAAGACGCCAACATCATCGTGGGAGCGACCTTCGACGAGAGTCTGGAAGGCATCATCCGCGTGTCGGTCGTGGCCACCGGCATCGATCATGCCGGTTTGCAGCGGTCCGCGATGGAGCCGGAAGCGCGGATTGCGGAGCTCACCCAGAAGCTGCGTGCCGATCAGTTGCGTGCCGACCCGCCGCAACGCCCCGCCGAGCGCATCGAGACGCGCGCCCACCCACTGGCAACGCCGACGGGGCCGAGCGCGCCCTTGCCGCCGACCCCCGAGGCGATCGAAGCCGCCGCCAAGGCGGCGGTCGCAGCCGCGGTCCTGCCCATGATCGAGGACGTGACTATCCGGCCGATCCCGCCCAAACCGTCGCTGTTTCCGGAACAGATGGCGCCGCCGGTCGAACCGCCACCGACGCCGCGAGCCTTCATCCCGCCGGCGCCGGAGCGGACGGTCAATCGGCCGCGCCGCATGCCCGGCATCGATGAGTTGCCGCGCCCGGCGCAGGCCGAGCTGCGGGCCAAGCTCGGTGAGGGCGAGCTCGATCATCCGGAGAAGCGCAAGGTGAGCCTGCTGCGGCGACTTGCTGCCGTGGGCCTTGGCCGCCGCGATGAGCAAGAGGAGGCACAGAAAATGCCGGCGCCCGTCCGGCCGGCTCGTCCCGCGGTTCCGCGGCCCCTCGATCGGCCGCTCGACCGGCCGATGGATCGCGCTCCCCCGGCGCCGCGGCCGGCCATGCCGGCGCCTCCCATGCCGCGCGCCCCCGAGCCGCCGGTCTCGGAATACGCCAAGCGCCCGCCGCCGCCCGGCCCTGATCCCCTGCTTCGGCAGGCACCCATGCCCCCCATGCCAAAGGCTGTGGAGGAAGATCAGCTCGATATCCCCGCGTTCTTGCGCCGGCAGGCCAACTGATGGTGCCGCTCCCCCGGCAGTTCCGGCGCGAATCGCCGGGACTGCCGGGCGCTGGTACGCCCGGTCCACATATTTGAATACAAAGAATAATTCTCCATTCCTCGGCAAGGCGGCGATAATTGCGGGTGCCGCCGATGGCTTCAGGTTGCCCAAGGAAGCGCCATTACACCGCGCCTGCGCGACCCGCCGGCACGCGGCAGCTCGATTGCGGCGGCCCGGTGGTAACAGTCGGTAAAAAAGCGTGAGTTGGCCTTCCGCCCGACCATCGCTAAGCTTCCACCGTCAAAGGGGTTTTCGTCGGGGGACAAACGCGGTCGGAATCCTTGCCCGCGGGTCACGTACAGCCTTACCGATGGCAGGAATGCGACCGACGTCGCCCGTCTAATTGAGGCTGCCGCGTCCCATTGACGCGCACGGCGGCGGGAGTGGCTGGGACGGGACTATGAAAGTCGCTAAGCAGACGACGCTTCGCGATCACACGGCGTTGTGCGGTGTCGGCATCCATTCCGGTTTGCCGGTCACGCTGACGTTGCATCCGGCCGATGCCGACACCGGGTTGCGCTTCATCCGCACCCATGTCGACGGCTGGCAGGATCGTGAGATCCCGGCCGACATGAGCGCGGTCACCGCCACCGAATTCGCCACCGTGCTGGGCGACGCCTCCGGGCCGCTGGTATCCACCGCCGAGCACGTATTGGCCGCGCTCTCGGGACTCGGCGTCGACAACGCCGTCATTGAAATCGATGGTCCCGAGGCGCCGATCATGGACGGCAGCGCGGCCCCGTTTGTCGCGGCGATCGACGCGGTCGGTCTTGAGACGCTTGATCAACCGCGGCGCCACATCAGGGTCCTCAAGCCCGTGCGGGTGGTAAGGGGAGACGCGTTCGGAGAGATACGGCCCAACCCGCGCGGCTTCCGCGTCGAGGCGACGATCGAATTCGAGCACCCGCTGATCGGGCGTCAGGCGTTGGCGATCGACGTGAAGCCTGAAACGTTCCGCCGCGACATCGCACGCGCCCGCACCTTCGGCTTCATGCGCGATGTGGCGTCGTTGTGGAACGCAGGATATGCGCTCGGCGCCTCGCTCGAGAACACGCTGGTCGTGAGCGACAACCGAATCCTCAACCCCGAGGGCACGCGTTTTCCCGACGAGTTCGTTCGCCACAAAGTGCTGGACGCGGTCGGCGATCTGGCGCTGGCGGGGGGGCCCTTGCTCGGCACTTACCGTTCGGTGCGTGGCGGCCACAAGCTCAACCATGCGCTGGTCTGTGCGCTGATGTCGGATGCGAGCGCCTGGACCTGGGTCGAGGGGGAGATGCCGCGGCCCGTACCCGGCCACGCCGAGATGGCCTCCCGCCTGGCGCCGGCCTTCGGGCCGGAAATGTCCTAAGCGCAAGCCCTATCAAGCCCTTTGAAGCCGTTCCGTCTGCCACATTCCGGGCGGAATGGCGGCCTATTTCCTCAGGCGGACAGGGATTTATTGGCGGCGCCGGGGAGATGAGGGGAACCGGTTGAACTTCGCGTCGGGGACGGGATTCATCCGATCCATGGCTGGGGCTTCAGTCATCATCAGCGTTGAAAGCTGCGCGCGCGCGGCCGGGCGGTTTGCTGCCCTTGCGCTGGTGGCGGTCGCGCTCGGCGCCTGCAGCCTGTTCGACAAGGACGCCCCGGTCGTTTCGGACGAGCCCGCCGACAAGCTCTACAACGAGGGCCTCTACCTTCTGAACACCAAGAAAGACGCCAAGGCCGCGGCCAAGAAGTTCGAAGAGGTCGACCGCCAACACCCCTATTCGGACTGGGCGCGCAAGTCGCTGATCATGCAGGCCTTCGCCTATTACCAGGCCGGCGCCTATGACGACTGCATCAATACCTCCCGCCGCTACGTCACGCTGCATCCGGGAAGCCCGGATGCGGCCTACGCGCAATTCCTGATCGGGTCGTCCTATTTCGATCAGATGCCCGAAATCTCGCGCGACCAGGAGCGCACCGACAAGGCGGTCCAAGCCCTCGAAGAGGTGATCCGCAAATATCCCGAGTCCGAATATGCCGTCGCCGCCAAGCGCAAGATTGAAATTGCGCGCGACCAGTTGGCCGGCAAGGAAATGGATATTGGGCGTCAATTGCAAAAGTCGAACAATTACGTAGGCGCCATCAATCGCTTCAAGGTGGTGGTGACGCGCTACCAGAGGACGCGTCACGTCGAGGAAGCCCTCTTGCGGCTCACCGAGGTCTATATGGCGCTCGGTATCGTCGAGGAGGCGCAGACTTCGGCCGCCGTGCTCGGCCACAACTTCCCCGAAAGCCGCTGGTACAAGGACGCTTATGCGCTGATGCAGTCGAGGGGCGTTGAGCC
>WNFM01289295.1_pt3 | contig 12263 bp, 11 predicted proteins | sample 5400271 | NCBI WGS metagenome assembly WNFM01 (sample SAMN13153352, study PRJNA577476) | soil metagenome | isolation source: 60 cm saprolite on Douglas fir-dominated hillslope | place: USA:California | collected 2013-09-17 | reverse complement strand
TCTTGAGAACTCCAAGAGGAAATAGAATCCAGATAGGACCGTACACGGCAATGTTCGTTCACGTAGCCTTGCAGTCGCGCAGATTCGCAGAAACGGCATTGCACGTTTGCGCCGGGCTGTAGGCGCATCTTCGAAAGGCGTGTTCGCGGTGCCCGTGACTCGAAACCTTTATGCTTCCCACCAGTGGTTGCGAGAGTTGAAACGGCGCAATCAGGGACCAGTTGTGGGCATTTACTTTCGCATCCCCGACGACCAATCGGTCTGGCTTGGACATTACGGTCAGGCTCATCGTTTGCTCTCCGCTGCGGAGGCAGTGGCTCACTTTGCAGCGGCAACTGACCTCTTGGGTTGGGAAGTCGTGATACCGCGACGCATCGAAGCCAGCGAAATTCATCGAACGCGACGCCTGCCACAAGTAATCGGATGGCGATTTTCGCCCACGTCCAAGGGAAAGCCGCCGTACTGCACATGCAAATTTTGCACACGCGGCGAATATGGTGCGGCACGACTCCGCGAGCGCCTCGGCTCTCCTGATGATGAATAGCTCGCGATTGAGTATAGGTACCGATTAACGCCGCGCTAACCGGAAACTGACCCGCCACCCGATAAATGGTGCCTCTACGAGAAGTGGTCGTCGAAATAGTCGGTGAAAATTGACTGCCCGGGCAGGCAGGTGGCTACGGCTGCCGAAAAAACAAGAGCAGCGGGATAAACCCGCCGCTACAAGGAAAGAAGCGCTGCAAATTATTTCTGCTGGTCGTGGCAGCAGGAGTCGGCGGTACCTGCGAGTTTGGGTGGCACGTAGGGCGCGTTGGCGTCAACGGTATAGCCGTTGTCGTAGCGATCATGGTGACGGACCCAGGCCATGGTGTGCTTGAGTGCAGCTTCGTCGCGGCCCTTGGGAGTCATGTCCAGGAAGTTGTAGGCGCCGAGCAGGATGTCGAGGCCGCGGGCGTAAGTGGAGTAGGTGTGGAAGACTTCGCCGGCGGCATTCTTGTAGAACACGCTGAGGCCGGGACCTTCTTCGCTGGGGAATTCGGTCATGCCGTAGTTGTAATTCACTTTGCCCTTGGCTTGTTCTTCCTTGGTGAAGGAGACGTGATAGTCGTAGTTAAAGTCGGTGTGGTTGGAGGAAACCCAGGGAAAGCGCCAGCCCATGCGCTGTTTGAATGCCGCGATTTGCGGGAATGGAGCGCGTGAAATGGCGCTGAAAGCGACATCGCGGGCGTCGAGATGGACCAGGCTGCCATCGAAATGATCGCCGAGATAGGAGCAGCTCGGGCAGCCCTGCTCCCAGCCCGGGCCAAACATGAAGTGATAAATCACCAGCTGACTTTTGCCGCGGAACAATTCGGAGAGCGATTGCATTCCGTTGGGGCCATCGAAGACGTAATTCTTTTCGACTTTCACCCAGGGAAGCTCGCGGCGCTTGGCGCTGAGGGCGTCGCGCTGGCGTGTGAACTCCTTTTCAGCCGTAAGGAGTTCCTTGCGCGCGGCGATCCACTGTTCTTCGGAGACTACTCTGTGTTGCGGTTGTGATTGTGCTGCGGTGCTCATTTCCCTTTCTCCTTTCGATTAGTCACTTGCGAAATTTTTGCGGCAATTTTCCCGTTACGAAAAAATTTGATGGAAGCGGCGGCGACGCTGCCGGTGGAGACTGCTCCAGTAACGAGGAGCGCGATGGTGGCGAAGCATTCGGGGCACATGGTGGTCCTCCTCAGGTCGCAGGGCGCAGCAGTACTGCGCCCTGAAGAACGAACTCAGGCGGCTTGGGCCTTTTGCGCGAAGAGCGGTGGCTCGTCAGCACTGGGGCCCCAGCTGGCGGGGACGGGAACGCCGAGGATGCGTAGATAGACGCAGAACTGGCCGCGGTGCTGATACCAGTGGCTGAACATCACGTCGCGCATGAACAGACCGCGCGGCTGGGCGAGCACTTCCTTGTCGCCGGCGACCAGCCGCCAGGTTTCGTTCATTTGCGCGTCGCTCAGTTTGGGAAGCAGTTCGCGGACCGTGGCGACATTGTCGTCAAGGAGTTTCAGGACCTCCTGACGGCTGGCTGGTTGCGGGAAATTGGCGAAGTCCGGAGCCTGTGCCGGGTTGCTCTGCACGAAGTGGATCACGCCACCGGGAACGAAGGCGAGATGGTAGGCCAACTGGCCTGCGGTCATGGATTTTTGATGCGGTTTCCAGGTCAGTTTGTCCTCGGGCAGGCGCTCCAGGAATCTACGCGTTATGGGCGCCTGGATTTCGAATTCAGCAAGAAGTGATTGTGCGATGGACATTTTGGATTTCCTTTCGTGAGTAAGAGTTAAAGTTGCGATCGAGACTCGTTCTGGACGGCGGACTTGGAGCGGGCGGCTTCGGCACGTTTGCGAAGGCCCGCATGGATGTAAGACCAGCCGGTGACGACACCCTTCCGGTGATCCTCCTGGATGAGACCGAAGCCGCTGTGGCGGAACTTGATGACGGTGACGCCGTTTTCTTCGCTGAGGCGGTACTGAACGTTGTTGGCAACGGGGTAGGACATCATCAGCGGACCTGCGAGCTCAAGGAGCGTTGGCCGCTTAATGGCTTGAACGTTGGCCCAGAAATGGCCCTCGCCTTTACCGAGGTCGCGGAACCAGCGACCGCCGGGCCAGGGTTCGAGCACCATGGACATGGGTGTGCCGTCCGGCTTTTCGCTGTAGGGGCCGAGGTGCTCAAGGAGGACCGTGAAGGTGACGTCGATCGGCGCATTGATACGCATCTCCTCCGAGATGGACAGCGTCAGGTCGTCGAGAATTGAAGCGGATGCGGTTGCGGTCATGGTTTCTCCTTTGGATTTTGGACGTAATCGGATTCGGGAAGTGTTCTGGATTCGGCGCGTTCCTTGATGCGGCTGAGTTGATGGCGCCAGAAGCGCTCGAACGTTTCGGTCCATTCGTGTAGGGGGCGAATAGCTTCGGCATTGGTGCGATAGAGCATGCGGCGGCCGTCGCGGCGCACGTGAACCAGGCCGACGTCCTTGAGGACGCGGAGGTGCTTGGAGACGGAAGGCTGCTCGAGGGAGAGCGAGTCAACGATTTCGCTGACGGAGCGCTCTTCGAGGGCGAGAAAGCTCAGGATATCGCGGCGGCGCGGTTCGGCGACGGCGTTAAAGGCGTCGGAGGTGGTGGAAGCGCGAGGCATGGAAGTAATATATACCCATATAGGAATATGTCAAGGGAAATTTTTGGGGGTTCGGTTGGATTGTGGATTTTCCTTGCTAAGTCAGGATGAAGCGCGAAGGCGGCGGGCCTTCGCGCCGCGACCTAGTCCGAGTGGGCCGGAGAGGGTTGAGGCGAGCCAGATCGCAGAGCGGAGTGGCGGATGCGGGCCTGCAGGCGGTCGAGATAGAGGTAGACGACCGGAGTAGTGAAGAGCGTGAGCAATTGGCTGAGGATGAGGCCGCCGACGATGGCGATGCCGAGTGGGCGGCGAAGTTCTGAGCCGACACCATGGCCGAGAGCGAGTGGAAGCGCACCAAGTAAAGCGGCCATGGTGGTCATCAGAATGGGACGGAAGCGCAGGAGGCAGGCTTGGTAGATGGCGGCTTCGGGCGACTTCCCTTCCTGCATTTCAGCCTGGACCGCAAAATCGATCATGAGGATTGCGTTTTTCTTGACGATGCCGATTAGGAGGATGATGCCAATGATGGCGATCATGGAGAGGTCGGTCCCGGTGAACTTGAGAGCGAGAAGCGCTCCGATGCCGGCGGACGGAATGGTGGAGAGAATGGTCACGGGATGGATGTAGCTTTCGTAGAGAATTCCCAAAACGATGTAGACGGCACCGAGAGCGGTGAGCAACAGGATCAGGTAGTTGGAGATGGATTCCTTGAAGGCTTGCGCCGTGCCTTGAAAACCGCCATGCACAGTGGGAGGGACATGGAGTTCGCTCGAGGCGCTTTCGATCTCGGTGACGGCGGTGCTTAGAGCCATGCCGGGAGCGATGTTGAATGAGAGCGTGATGGATGGATAGAGGCCCTGGTGATTGACGGAGAGCGAAGTGTTGGCAGGCTCATAATGCGCGAAGGAGCTGAGAGGCACAACTTTTCCGCCGCTCGCGGGAACGTAGATGTGGCCGAGGCCTTCGGGTCCCTTTGTGAAGTTATCGGACACTTCTAGGACGACGTGATACTGATTCAAACCTTTGTAAATATTGGAGACTTGGCGTTGGCCGAAGGCGTCACCGAGGGTGTTGTCTACGTCGGTCATGTTGACGCCGAGGCGCGAGGCGGTGTCGCGGTCGATGACCAGGCGACTCATCAGACCGCGGACCTGCAGGTCGGTGTTGACGTCGTAAATCCCGGGAAGTTTGGAAATGCGATTCATCAGGATGGGGGCCCAGTGATTCAAGTCCTCGATATTCTCGGCTTGCAGCGTGTAGACCGCCGATGCTGAGGTCCTGTACTGACTGCATGAATAACACGGCGCCGGGAATTTTGGCGGTTTTGCCGCGCAGCCGCACGATCACCTGGTCGGCACTGATTTTGCGTTCTTCGAGAGGCTTGAGCTGCGCGAACATGCGCGAAGTGCTAGTGCCATTGCCGCCGCCAGTGAAGGCGGTGACAGTGTCCACGGCGGGATCGTCCATGACGATTTTGTTGAATGCTTTGAGTTTTTCGGACATGGCCTCGAAGGAGATGTCCTGATCGCCCTGGATATAGCCGTTGACCCGACCGGTGTCCTGCTGGGGGAACAGACTCATAGGAGCGGCGTAATAGAGATAGCCGGTAAGGGCGACGGTGCCGATGGTAATTAAAAGCATGGCGAACTGGTGACGAAGAACGACGCGCAGGCAGCGGTCGTAAAAGTGGAGCAGGCCGTTGAAGGCACCTTCGGCGAGACGATAAAAAAAACCGTGCTTGCGCTGGTGATCGATGCGGAGAAAATGTGCACAGAGCATAGGTGTGGCGGTTAGGGAAACGAAGAGCGAGACGATGATGGCGACGCTGAGAGTAACGGCAAATTCGCGGAGGAGCCGTCCGATGATGGTCGGGAAAAAGAGGATGGGAATGAAAACGGCGATGAGCGACGCGCTCATGGAGAGAACGGTGAAGCCAATTTCCTTGGCGCCGAGCATGGTGGCGGCGAAAGGCTTCATGCCGCCTTCCATGTGGCGGGCGATATTTTCGATGACCACGATAGCGTCGTCCACCACGAAGCCAGTGGAGATGGTGAGGGCCATAAGCGAAAGATTGTCGAGACTGTAGCCGAGCAGATACATCACGCCAAAGGTGCCGACGAGAGAGAGCGGCACGGCGATGCTGGGAATGAGGGTGGCCCAGTAATTACGGAGAAAAACGAAGACCACCAGAATGACCAGGGAGATGGAGATCATTAAAGTGATTTCAACATCGTGGATCGAGGCGCGAATGGTGGTGGTGCGGTCGATGGCGACGTTGAGATGCAGTGACGGAGAGATGGAGGCGCGAAGCTCGGGAATGATCGCTTTGATGCGGTCCACGGTGTCAATCATGTTGGCACCGGGCTGGCGGAAGATCGCCAGAATGACCGAAGGCTCGCCGTTGGATAGACCGAGATTGCGGACGTCTTCGACCGAATCACGGACTTCCGCTATGTCTTGAAGCCGGACGGGAGCGCCGACGTGGCCGGCGACAATGAGCGGCCGGTATTCGTAAGCTTTGAAAAGCTGGTCGGTATCGGTAAGAGTCCACATGTGGGTGGGATCGGCAACCGAACCTTTTGCGAGATTGGCGTTCGCGGATTGCAGACCCTTGCGAATGGCCTCGAGGCTGACACCGTAACTGTTGACGAGGTTGGGATTAACACTGACCCGCACAGCCGGGCGCGAACTGCCCCAGCTGAAGACCTGGCCGACGCCTTCAACCTGCGCGAGTTTCTGGGCGAGAATGGAGTCGGCGGCGTCATAAATCTGAGGGGGAGGAATATTGGTGGAAGTCAGCGAAAGCAGCATGATCGGAGCGTCGGCGGGATTGACTTTGCGATAGGTCGGTTGGCCGGGAAGATCGGCCGGTAATTGGCTGCGCGCGGCGTTGATGGCGGCTTCGACATCACGGGCGGCGGCATTAATGTCGCGATTGAGATCGAACTGCAGAACAATGCCGGTACTTCCGAAACTGCTGGAAGACGTCATCTGGGTGATGCCAGCGATGCGGCCGAACTGGCGCTCGAGTGGCGTGGCGACGGAGGATGCCATGGTCTCGGGACTGGCGCCGGGGAGGCCAGCGCCGACCGAAATCGTCGGAAAATCGATTTGCGGCAGCGGTGCCACAGGAAGAAAGCGGAAAGCCACGGCTCCGGAAAGAAAAATGGCAATGGTGATCAGCGACGTGGCGACGGGCCGCCGAATAAAAGGTGCCGAGAAGTTGGAAGAGAAATTCATAAATTAATCTGCAACGTGCTCGAAGCCAGGATCGTCAATGGGATTACGGAAACCGAGCGAGATGTGGCGCGAGAGCCAGTCGAAGGCCAGATAGACGACCGGCGTGGTATAGAGCGTAAGGAGTTGGCTGAGGATCAGGCCGCCGACGATGGTGATACCAAGCGGGCGGCGAAGTTCGGAACCGACACCAGTGCCGAGCGCGAGTGGCAGGCCAGCGAGCAGCGCGGCCATGGTGGTCATCATGATCGGACGAAAACGAAGCAGGCAGGCCTCGTAAATAGAATCAACGGGCGACTTGCCTTCATTGCGCTCCGCGTCGAGCGCGAAGTCGATCATCATGATGGCGTTCTTCTTGACGATACCGATGAGCAGGATGATGCCGATGAGGGCGATGATGCTGAACTCGGTGTGGCAGAGGAGAAGAGCAAGAATCGCGCCAACGCCCGCGGACGGCAGCGTGGAAAGGATGGTGATCGGGTGGATAAAGCTTTCGTACAAGATGCCGAGAACGATGTAGACGGTGACCAAAGCGGCCAGAATCAGCACCGGTTCATTGCCCAGCGATTTCAAGAAGGCTGCGGCAGTGCCCTGGAAGGTGGCCTGAATGCTGGGAGGCAAACCGACCGAGTCCTTGGCGCCGTTGATGGCGTTGACGGCGTCACCAAGAGAAACATTCGGGGCCAGGTTGAAGGAGAGAGTGACCACCGGAAATTGGCCTTGGTGATTGAGCGCGAGAGCCGCTGCGTCGGTGGTCATCGTGGTAAACGTGCTCAGAGGAACCTGAGTGCCGTTGGAGGATTTTACGTAAATATTCTTGAGCGAATCTGGCGCCTGCCGAAATTGTGGATCAGCTTCCAGCACCACGTGGTATTGATTCAACTGCGTATAAATCGTGGAGACCTGGCGCTGGCCAAAAGCGTCGTAAAGAGTATTGTCGATGTCGGCCGGCAGTACGCCGAGGCGGGCGGCGGAGTCGCGATCGATGGTGAGATTGACAAGCAGGCCGCCATTTAATTGGTCGCTGGCAACGTCGCGAAGTTCAGGAATTTTCTTCAGGCGATCAATGAAGCGCGGAACCCAATAGGCCAATTCCTTGGGGTCCACATCTTCCAGACTGTATTGGAATTGGGTGCGGCTGACGCGATCTTCGACTGTCAAATCCTGAACCGGCTGCATGAAAAGCGTGATGCCGTCAACTTTGTCGAGCTGCGGTTGCAGGCGGCGAATCACGTCCGAGGCGCTCATTTTGCGCTCGGCAAGGGGTCGCAGATTGATCTGAATGCGGCCGCTATTGAGGGTGGTGTTGGTACCGTCGATTCCAATGAAGGAAGACAGGCTGTCCACGGCCTTGTCTTGCAGAATGACGTTGGCGAGAGCCTGCTGACGTTCGCCCATAGCGCGGAACGAGACGCTCTGAGGCGCTTCCGAGACGCCCAGAATTACGCCGGTGTCCTGCACCGGGAAAAAGCCTTTGGGAACGTAGACATACAGAAGAATGGTGCCGACCAGTGTGGCGAAGGTGACGATCAATGTGATGGTGCGGAAGCGAAGAACGAATTTCAGAGTGCGGCCGTAGAAAGCGATGATGGCGTTGAAGGCGTCCTCTGACTTGCGAAAGAACCAGCTCTCGTCTTCCTTTTTATTATGGCGAAGAAGCTTGGCGCACATCATCGGTGTGAGCGTCAAAGAGACAACGGCGGACACCAGAATGGTGACTGCCAGGGTAATCGCAAACTCGCGGAAGAGGCGGCCGACGATATCGCCCATAAAAAGCAGCGGGATGAGCACGGCGATAAGCGAGATGGTCAGCGAGAGAATGGTGAAACCGATTTGCTCGGAGCCTTTCAAAGCGGCCTGCAGAGGCGTTTGGCCTTCTTCAATGTAGCGGCTGATGTTTTCGATCATAACGATGGCATCGTCAACGACAAAGCCGGTGGAAATAGTGAGCGCCATCAGAGAAAGATTGTTGAGGCTGTAGCCGAGCAGATACATCACGCCGAATGTGCCGACGAGCGAGAGCGGGACGGCAACGCTGGGAATGATAGTGGCGCGAATACTGCGCAGGAAAATGAAGATCACCATCACGACCAGCCCGATGGTGAGCAGCAACTCGAACTGAACGTCCTCGACGGAGGCTCGAATGGTGCCGGTACGGTCGGTGAAAATTGAAACATTCACGGAAGCTGGAAGTCCGGCCTGAAGCTGGGGAAGAATTTTTTTGATGCGGTCCACAACGCCGATGATGTTGGCGCCGGGCTGGCGTTGAATATTCATCAGAACCGCGGGCTGATTATTGGCCCAGGCGGCTTGCAGAGAATTCTCGACGCCATCGGTGACGGTAGCGACATCCGCAACGCGAACCGGGCCGCCATTGCGGTAGGCCACGATGATTGGCTTATAAGTGTCGCCGCTAAAAAGCTGGTCGTTCGCGCCGATGGTGTAGGACTGCTGTGGCCCGTCGAAGGTGCCTTTGGCTTGGTTGACGTTGGCATTGGCCAGTGCGGTGCGAAGATCTTCGAGGCTCAGGCCGTATGAGGCGAGCGCAGTCGGATTGGCCTGAATGCGAACCGCCGGACGCTGTCCGCCGCTGATGCTGACCAAACCCACGCCGGGCAATTGCGAAATTTTCTGCGCGAGCATGGTGTCGGCAAGATTTTCGACCTGGGAGAGTGGAAGTGTTTTGGAGGTAAGCGCAAGGGTCAGGATCGGCGCGTCGGCAGGGTTGACTTTGCTATAGATGGGCGGATTCGGAAGGCCCTGCGGCAGAAGATTCGACGCACCGTTGATCGCCGCCTGAACTTCCTGCTCGGCAATGTCAATGTTCAAATCGAGGTCGAATTGAAGCGTGATGATCGAGCTGCCGAAAGAACTAGTCGAGGTCATCTGATTCAGGCCGGGGATTTGGCCAAACTGACGCTCGAGCGGTGCGGTGACAGAGGAAGCCATGACGTCCGGACTGCCGCCCGGATAGAACGTCTGAATTTGGATGGTGGGGTAGTCCACCTGCGGCAGCGCCGAGACCGGCAGCTGCCGATAAGCGACGAAACCCACTAAGAGTACGCCGACCATTAAGAGCGTGGTGGCGACAGGCCGCAGAATGAACGGCCGGGAGATACCGCTCATGGTTTAGCGCCTCGACCTTGAGCGGCAGCTTGCGACTTCTTGCTTTTCGACGGCGCGCCAGCTGGAGAGCTTGTGGGCGTGGCGCTTGCGTCAGGCGTAGAGCTGGGGGCTGCGGGGGTCGGGTTGGGAATGACCTTTGTGCCGTCTTGCAGTTTGTCCTGGCCATCGGTCACAACCACTTCGCCAGGTTGAAGACCGTCGCTGATGCCGACAGAGCCTGCGGTAGTTTGCGCGACCGTAATATTGTGAATTTTGACGGTATTGCCGGTTCCGACCACGTAAACGTACGTGCCTTGCGGGCCACGCTGAATCGCGGCGAGCGGCACCAGGCTGAGATTGCGTTTGGTGTCCACCAGCAGGTGGGTATTCACAAACTGCTGGGGAAAAAGAATGTTGTCTTCGTTGCTGAAGACAGCTTTGAGCTTGTAGGTACCAGTGGTGGGATCGATCTGATTGTCGATGGTAAGAAGTTTACCGGTGGCGATTTTGGCGGTGTTGTCGCGATCCCAGGCTTCGGCAGCGAGTTGCGCACCGCCATGAATTTTCTCGAATACCTGTTGGAGCTGATCCTGCGGCAGCGTGAAAATCACCGCGATGGGTTGCACTTGCGTGATTAGCAGGAGTCCGCCGGTGTCGGTGGCGTGAACGATATTGCCGGGGTCCACCAGGCGAAGTCCGACTCTGCCGGAGATCGGTGAAGTGATGTGCGCGTAGACCAGCTGCAGCTTGGCGGTATCAATCTGAGCCTGATCGGATTTGATGGCGCCATCGAACTGGCCGACGGAAGCAGCCTGGGTGTCCAGTTGCTGCTTGGGAATGACCCCTTCCTGGAATAGCAACTTAAAGCGTTCGAGATTGACTTCGGCGTCTTTACGCTGCGCGACGTCCTTGGCGAGTTGACCTTCCGCTTGTTCGAGTTGCACTTGATAGGGCCGCGGATCGATCTGGGCAAGCAGATCGCCTTCTTTTACAAACTGCCCTTCTTTGAAGGCGACATTGATTAACTGGCCGTCAACGCGGCTTCGGACGGTGACCGTATTGAGCGGCGTAACGGAGCCGAGGCCGTTCAGGTAGACCGGAAGATCGCCCTTTGTGGCAGTGGCCACAACCACGGGCACGCTGAAGCCTCCAGCTGCGCCACGACCAGCGCCTTTGGCGCCTGCGGCGGGAGCGGCGGCGTTTTGCGCATCCTTGGCGCGGGTAGAGCGGTAATACCAAAAACCACCGATGGCCAGTGCTGCGACCACAACCCAAATCCATGCGCGGGAGCCTGTTGCGCGGGTTTGCGAGACCTCTTGCGCGGGCGTTCGGCCCGGTTCAGGCAAATCCATGGATTTCAAATGACCCATCCGTCAGCTCCTCAATGTGTTTCGCGGGTACGCGTGAGAGCCTGCTTGGAATGGCGATCGCTGGGATGCGAAAGCGGGTTCTCTACTCTCTAGACGCAGACCAACTGTAAGCGTATGGTACGCGTCAATAAGACGATTTGGGAGAGGAAATGGTTACGGGGGAGCGGAGATAGAGCTGGATTGGGAGGGAGGAACAATTTGTGGCATAACCGCATCAACTTGTGATTTTTTGCGCAAAACGAGCCCTCCGCCAAATGAGCGAGTTCCGGTAAACTACGCGGGCAAGATTAGGGCGACCGGGAGACTTCGGAGCCGCTTTTAAGGTGCGTAATGATTAAAGGGATCATCGTAGGCATCATTCTGGGAGTGGTCGGAGTGGCGGCGGGGGTGTACTTCTACTTTGCTGGGGGGCACGCACCGGTGGCGGTTAGCGCGCCTGACATGCCGTTCGAACACAAGTTCGCGCATATGGGGCTGGATGCGTACTTGGCCAAACTGCCGCATCCCGAGCCGCAAGTGCCGGCGGACGAGAAGAATATGATGGAAGGAGCAAAGGTCTACAAGGACCACTGCGCGGTCTGCCACGGAGTGCCAGGCGGCCAGCCCACGGCCATAGCGCAGGGAATGGCACCCAAGCCGCCGAAACTGTTTAAGGGAATGGGTGTAACGGACGACGCGGCGTGGGAAAGCTATTGGAAAGTGGAGGGCGGCATACGTATGACCGGTATGCCCGGATTTAAGGGTCAACTGAACGAAACGCAGATCTGGCAGGTTGCCGTGTTGGTGAAAAATGCGGACAAAGTTTCTCCGGCGGTGATGGCGGAGTTGACCGGAGCACCGGTTGTGGTTGTAGCGCCCAGCGAGAAGAAGCCTGACGTCAAGAGGTAGCCGCGTCCGGGGCAGGGTTGTCGCAATAAGCGCCCGCGCAGGCAGCCGAGCGGCGGCATGAACACATTTACGGGGCTCCTACATCTAAGCTGGTATGAGACCCCGGCTCCTGGTTTTCCTCGCAGTATTCCAATCGATCCTTCTGGCTGCACACTTCATGGTATTTGAGACCTGGCTGCACTTTTGGGGCGCGGTGCCGCCTTCAACAACTGTGCTGCTAAGGGTGGCGACTGCCCTGCTGGCGTTCAGCTTTCTGGCCTCCTCGCTGCAGTCCTTCAAATACTGGAATTCGGTGACCCGCATCTTCTACCGCATTTCCGCGGTCTGGCTGGGGCTGTTCAACTATTTGTTTCTGGCAGCGCTGGGCGGCTGGCTGACGCTGCTTATCTCGAAGGTGATCGGCGCGCAGTGGAGCCAACGATGGATTATCGCTGGGTGGTTTGCTGCGGGAATCGCGGCGGCGCTGTGGGGCATGATCAATGCCAGCGTCACGCGGATCAGCAGGATCAAGATTCG
>WNFM01116497.1_pt1 | contig 12266 bp, 10 predicted proteins | sample 5400271 | NCBI WGS metagenome assembly WNFM01 (sample SAMN13153352, study PRJNA577476) | soil metagenome | isolation source: 60 cm saprolite on Douglas fir-dominated hillslope | place: USA:California | collected 2013-09-17 | reverse complement strand
CCCTCCGGACGAATGCCACGCCAGCGCGTGACGTGGTCGCGGTCAGCGCGGCCCGAGGAAAGGGCGGTCACGACCTGGCCCCGGCCAGCTTGCGGCCTGGCCTGCCCTCCTGGTGGTCGAGCAGGCGCTGGCGCAGGTAGCCGAGTGCGTGCGAGAGGAGCCTGGAGACGTGCATCTGGGAGATGCCGAGCTGCTGGCCGATCTCGGCCTGGGTCATGTCGCCGTAGAAGCGCATCAGCAGGATCTTCTGCTCCCGGCGGGGCAGCTCATCCCAGTGCGCGGCGACAGACTCCATGTCGAGCGTGTGCTCCACCTGCGGGTCCTCCTCGCCGAGCACGTCCGCCAGGCTGGACGCGTAAGGCTGGCCGGCCAGCGGCGCGTCCAGGGAGGCCGGCTGGAAGGCCAGATCCGCCCGGCGGGCCTCGCGCAGGTCGCCATCGCTGATGCCGAGGTGACTGGCTACCTCGGCATCAGCGGGCATGTGGCCGAGCTGCTGGGTCAGCTGGCGGGTTGCCTCGCGGACCTGCAGAACCAGTTCCTGCACCGAGCGCTCGACGTGCACCTGCCAGCGCTTGTCGCGGAAGTGCCGCTTGATCTCGCCCGAGATGCACGGCTGGGCGTAGGCGGCCAGGCTGCCGCCGAGAGCAGGATCGAAGTTGTTGATCGCCTTCAGCAGTCCGACATAACCCACCTGCATCAGGTCCTCGGCCGGCTCCGGGCTGCGCTTGTACCGTTGCACGCATGACCGCACCAGGTTGCGGTGACGGCTCACCAGCAGCTCGCACGCGGCAGCCCGGCGGCCGCTGGCCCGCGGCAGGGACTGGACGATGCGCAGGAGCTGACGGTCATCGAGCCTGCCCAGGTCCTTGAGCATCCGACCCGCCGGAGCGGGCGGATTGAGCGCGTGCGCCTCGACGGATACTTTCTTGATAGAAAGTGTTTCCATGAGGAAAGACTCTCATGCTTCGGTCGTCCTGGCAAGCCCAGATAACAAATTGGTCACGACTCGGTCACGGCGCGGTCGCTGGCCCACCGGTGCGATCCGGGCCACGGCGCCGACGGCCAGCTCCTTCAGGCCCTGCGCCAGCGCCTCGCGGCCGTCGGGGCTCATCGCCTGCAGCATGTCGCCCAGGGCCGCGCGGCGCCTGCCCCGCACCCACTCGGCCAGCCGGCGGCCCGACTCGGTCGGGAGCAGGACGATCTCTCGGCGGCTGCCGACGGCCCGGTCGCGGGTCAGCAGGCCGGCGGCCTGGATCCGGTCACACAGCCTGCTGGCCGCCGACGCCGACGCGCCCAGCGCCTCCGCCAGCCGGCTGAGATTCAGACTGCCCGCCCGGTCGATGATCAGCAGTGCGCGTATCTGCGCGGGAGGGACGGCCAATCCCAGCTCCTCCACCGCCCGATCGGATGCCTCGATCAGCATGGCCAGCCCCGTCTCCACGCCGCCCATGTCCAGCGGGCCTTCGCCGGGGGCACCTGCGGTATCAGGTCCCATCAGGAACCATCGCCCTGAGCGACGGAGCCGGCCTGGCTTGCCTGGCCTGCCGCAGCCGGGAGTACGGCCGGGCGTCTGTCCCCAGGTCTACCCCGATCGGCCAGCCGCTGGCCGCAGCGCCAGGCAGGTTCGCATCCCCGGGGAGTCGAGACAGTCATAACTGAATTCGCTGCCCGTTATCGCTGGCTCCTAACGCGGTTTTGCCGCCAGACCGAATAGAGATCTCACACTTGGGCGGCCCGGCTCAGCCGCGGCGCTCCGCGACCGGCTGCGGCGTGCCGACCGGCGCGGCGCACTCGCGACGCGGCGACATCACGCACCCGGGCCCCTGCTCTAGCTCGATTCGGCGGCCAGCTCCCTGAGCCCCTGCGCCAGTGCCTCGCGGCCGTCCGGGCTCATCGTCTGCAGAACGTCGCGGAGCGCCGCGCGGCGCCTGCTTCGGACCCATTCCGCGAGCTGACGGCCTGACTCGGTCGGGAGCAGCACGATCTCGCGGCGGCTGGCGGCGGCCCGGTCCCGGGTCAGCAGGCCGGCGGCCTGCATCCGGTCACAGAGCCTGCTGGCCGCCGACGCCGACGCTCCCAGCGCCCCGGCGAGCCGGCTGAGGTTCAGGCTGCCCGCCTGGGCAATGGTCAGCAGCGCGCGCATCTGCGCCGGGGGGACGGCAGGTTCCAGCTCCTCCACCGCCCTCTCGCACGCCTCGATCAGCACGGACAGCCCAGTCTCCGCGGAGCCCACGTCGACCTGGCTGTCGGCGCCGGCCCGGGCCATGTCATTTCCCATCAGCACCATCATGGCCCGTGGCGACAGACCGTGCGCAGGGGCCGACACCCTGACGGGGTTAACCGGCCGCTTCGACCTGGCCCTGCGAGCCGACAGAGTAAGCCCTGGACAGCCAGCCCAAACGGTGCTTGGCGGTCAGCGGAAGCCGGGCGCGACTTCCCCGATGAACAGGTCGTAGGTGTCCTTCGCGCGGGCCATGGGGCCGAAGGTGAAGTCCGGGACGATGAGCTCGTCGGCGCCCGCGTCCTGGTACCGGGCCACGATGTCGGCCACTTCGCCTGGGGTCCCGACGATCACCGGTGGCCCCGGCTGGGCCTGCCGCTTGTCATTGAGCCATTCCTTGTCGGTCGACAGGTACAGCAATGCCTGGGTGGAGACGTGGATCTCGTCCGGGTCGCGGCCGACCTGCTCGCAGTGCGCGCTCAGCACCGAGACCTTGTGCGCGAGCACGTCCGGCGTAGTCCAGGTATTCCATTGATCGGCATAACGGGCCGCGACGCGCATGGTGCGCCGCTCGCCGCCGCCTCCGACGAGCAGAGGCATCCGGTCCTGGACCGGGGCAGGCTGGTTGGGCGCATCCTGCAGCCGGAAGTACTGACCCGCGAAGGTGGTCCGGGGCTGGCCGAGCAGGGAGCGCAAGATCTGAACCGCTTCCTCAAACCGGTCCATGCGCTCGCGCACCGTCCCCAGCGCGATGCCGTACGCGGCGTGCTCGTTCTCCTGCCAGCCGGCCCCGACCCCGAGCGTGAGCCGTCCGTGGCTGACCTGGTCGACCGCTGCCGCGATCTTGGCCAGAACCGCAGGGTGCCGGTAGGTCACGCTGGTGACAAGGGGGGCGAGCCGCACCCGCGGGACCGTGGCCGCCAGCGCCGCGATAACCGACCAGCACTCCAGAGTGTCCCCGTCGAGCGGGGCCGGGCCGGGACCGTTCGGCATGAAGTGATCGGCGAAGTACACCCCGTCCCAGCCGGCCTGCTCGCAGTGGGCCGCTATCTCGTGGATCTCATCCCAAGGCCGGGCCGGCGACGGCCAGATACTGAAGCGCATGTCGGCATCCTAGGTGCCGCCCTCCACGGGCCGGCCCCCGCCATCCTGCCTGGCAGGACCGCATGTTCGCTTTCCGCTGATGGGAAATCCGGATGACCTGAATTACTCTTCGAGGAAGCGGACGTGATCCCGCCCAGGATCCGGTTTGCGATGCGCCCGCTGCCGTGGCTGGCCATCGCCGGTGACGGGACCGCCCGGCTGGCGCTCGGCCCGCGGTGGGGCGGGCTGCGGCTGCTGGCCGTCGGCCCCGCGATCGCCTCGGCGGCCGACGGCGTGCTGGTCACCGTGGCCGCCGGGATGGCGAGCCTGGCGGTTTACCTGGCCTTCGCCCTGACGGTGCGCCCGGTCGTCCGCGCGCCTGGCAGCCGGTCCGATGTGATGACGGAGGCGGTCATCGCCGGGGTCACGGCCGCATGCGGTCTGGCCAGCATGATGCGCCGCCGCCGGGAGGCTGAGCTGTCGCAGGCCCGGGAGATCGCCGACATCACGCAGCGGGTGCTGCTGCGCCCGGTGCCGCGCCGGGCCGGGCCGGTGCGGCTAGCCGCCTGGTATCGGTCGGCTTCCACCGGCGCCCGCGTCGGCGGGGACCTGTTCGAGGTGGTGAGCACCCCCGGGCATGTGCGGCTGGTCATCGGCGACGTGGAAGGCAAGGGCCTGCCCGCGTTGCAGGCGGCGGCGACCGTGCTGGGACTGTTCCGGGAAGCCGCCCACCAGGAGGACAGCCTGGGCGCGATCACGGGCCGGATCGAGGCCAGCCTGGCCCGCCAGTTCAACGACGAGCAGTTCGCCACCGCCATCCTCGCCCAGGTCAGCCCGGACGGCGGCCAGGTCGAGCTGCTCAACTGCGGCCATCCCCCGCCCCTGCTGCTCGGCCCCGCGCGGCCCCGGTGCATCGACACCGGCACCGCTGGCCTGCCACTGGGGCTGGGCGCGCTCGGCGGCGCGGAACAAGACCGGCGACTTCTTCCCGCTGGCCGACAGCGCCACCCTGCGCGGCCCGCCCGACCCGGATACCTTGATCGACCGGCTCAGCAGCGAAGTGACCCGGCATGTCGGCCGTGCCCCCGACGACGACGCGGCACTGCTGCTGATCGCCCGGCCCCCGCCCCCGCCGCCCGGCACAGGGATTCCCCGCCCCCGCGCGCCGTCATAACCGATCGCAGCGGCGGCGGACAGCCCTGGGGACAGCCGAGTCAGAGCGGATGTGGCGACGTCCCCCGAGGGCGTCGGGAGGTACGAGGAATGCGGGGCTATCGCTGATACGTGCCGATGAGCCGTGCTTCGCACAGGATGTGTCCCGTCACGGCCGTCGCCCCGCTCATGGTCGAAACGGGCCGGGATCGGGCTTCCCGACTCGAACGCGGGGCTGCGCAGCGTCAGCGTCACACGGCTCATCGTGGTCCGCCGGGCTGCCACCCGCAAGCATGACGGGCGAGGCACTGCACGATCCCCGGCGACCTACGCCCGGCGATCATGGACGGGCGCCGGCCGGGCGTGCCGGTCAGATGGTGAGTCGATGTCCGCGCTCGCTACCGCCCGCTAGATAATGGGTGGCATGTTCCGCACTCTCCGCGGCCTGGCAGAACATCTGGCCTGGGCCGCAGTCGGCGCCGTGGCCCGCGTGGCGGGCATGGTCCTGGGCCGACTCGCCGTCCTGCGCCAGCAACTAGCCAGGCGCCCCGTTCTGCCCGCATTGACCGTAGGTCCCTGACGATCCCTGCGGGCCGGGTAGCCAGCCGGGCACCTGCCGTCGCCGCCGCGCCCATAGCGCGCCATAGGCGGTTCTTGTGTGCTGCGGCGTCGATTCCGAGACAAGGCCGTGCCCGGCTCGTAACGGCCAGCCGCTGCTCGGAGCCCCCGCGGTGTCCCACTCGGCGGGAACCGGCTCGCTCACCATCCGATCGCGCCCGAACTGACCGCGTTTGGCCTACACTCGGGTCGCATGAGCAGGAATTCAGGCGTCGGCTGGACGTCGTTCGGGATCGTGCTGGTGGTCGTTGGAGCCATCTTGAGGCTGGCTACCTCGGTGCATAGCTCTGGATTCAACGTCCACAAGGTTGGCGACGTCCTGCTGCTGGCCGGGATCCTGGTCATCATCTTGGGCCTTATCATCGTGAGAATGGGCGCCGCCAGGACCCGGGGCAGAACTCGAACGTAGATCCTAGAAATCGCCTTGAATCAGCGCCGGGCCGGGCACATGTGCGACTGAGGGTACGCCCTGGCGGCATGTGAATTGTGCCCGGCTGTTCTTGTCCGAGCGCACCGTTGAGACCGACATCACCAATATCCCGAACAAGCTTGGCCTCAACTCCAGGACCCAGCTCAGCCGCCGCCGGGGCGCGGGAGGCTGCGGCCGTCTGGATACTGGACTTCTGCGTTCGCGCGGAGTTTGCTTGCTGTTGGAGAAGGGCGGTTAGCTCTGCAACCAGGCGCGCCGCCATTGCCGGGCGTCGCGAAGGCCGGGCGTCGAGGTCGCGCAGCCGCTCGCTACCTGCCATGTCAGGCTGGGCACGGCGGGAACGGTGGCGGGCGCTCACGATGCCCCGGATGGGAAGAACCGCACAGGTGAAGGTAACGGTCACCCGGGTCGCCGGGGATGGGAGCGTCCGCCGCGCGGCAGTGGACGCTGCCGGCAGCAACGACGCCGCCCGCTGGCAGGAGCTCATAGGGCAGGCCGACCTCGGCGTCCCGCCGCCGTACCGGCCCCGGCCGGGCGAGGTCGTCTACCACATCCGGGCCGGAGAGCTGGCGGTCCAGGTCGCCGAGCGGGACCTGACCGGGCCGCTGCGCGAGCTGGTCGCGGCGGTGCTCGCCGAGGCCGGGGGCGGTTAGGCAGCGGGCCTGGGTCAGCTGGTGAACGGCTCGAGCAGGTGGCTGAAGTCCCAGGTGTTCTGCACGATCCCCGAGCAGGTGTTTCTGTCCCTGGTGCCGGGGCAGGCGCCGTTGTCGCGCTGGATCGCCCAGATGGACAGGAAGTTCATGCCGTTGGCCTGGGCGAAGTTCAGCATCGCCTGCGCGTCGGTCAGGTAGGTCACCTCGGTCTTCTTCGGGTAGTCGTCGATGCCGGGCAGCATGGTCATCCCTTCGGAATTCCAGATCTGTGCCGAGGTCAGGCTGGGGAAGATGGTGGCCAGCTGGGTGTGCGTGTTGTTGGCCGCATTGATGGCCGCCTGACCCATGTTCACGACCCCCTCGCCGGCAATGTAGTAGTCGAACACCATGATGTTGACCGAGCTGACCGTGACGCCGTTGGCGACGGCGTTCTGCAGCACGGCCTCGCCGTTCGCGTCGAGCCCGTACTGCTCGACGGGAATGGTGTACTGGATCTGCAGCGGGATGCCCTGGGTGGCCGCCCACGCCTCAGTCATGGCGATCGCCTTATTCCGCCGGTCGATGCCCGCGGTGTTGTTCAGCGACTTGGCCTCCACGTCCATGTCCAGCCTGGTGACGCCGAGCGTCGTGATCACCGACTCGTAGTCGGCGGCGATCTGGCTGACGTTCGTGCACGAGTCGGCTATCTCGGTGCCGCCCTGGTCGGCGCTGAACCCGCCGAACGAAGGGATCACATCACCGCCCGCGGCGCGCAGTTCCGCTATGTCCGCCGCGTAATAGTTGAGCGGCTGGGCCGAGTTGCTGTTCCAGTCCAGCGCGCACGAGCCTTTTCCGGTGGACTGGAGGAATGCCAGCGTGAAGTACTTGGCCCCGGACTGCTGGGCCGTCGTGGCGATGCTCGCGGTGTTGGGGGCGAGGTAGGTCTCGTAGTACGGCGCGTAGACATGCGCGGGCAGCGGCGTATAGGTGGCAGCCGCGGCAGCGGTCATGGTTCCGGCAGCCGGCCAGAGCGCGGCAGCCGTCAGAGTCAGGCCAAATGCGAGACGATGGCGGATGGTCATCAGGCGTCTCCCCTTGTGATCGGGTCAGGCCAGGAGGTCGATCTTGGGAACGTTCCACCCGGACACGCTGACCACGGCGGTGGCACCCTGCAGGTCAGCAGAGTTCCAGGTGACGGTGAGCGTCTGCGACTCGCCCGGGAACAGCGTGATGTCGTTGTCCTGCCAGATCGAGGACTGCAGCTCGTTGTCGCCGGCCAGTTCCTGGCCGCCGGCCGTGCCGCGCCGCACGTCCGCACGGAGCAGGAAGGCGACAGTGGACGACGAGGTGTTGGTGATCGTGACGGTGGTGGCCCGGTCCGCCCCGTCCGGCCCGGACTGAGTCGCGGTCGTGGCAGTAGCCGAGATCGACGACTGGGGCAGTGTCTGCAGCGACTGCAGGTTCGCGTAGGTGGTGATGGCGCCCACCGGCTTACCCAGGCTCTTCTTCCAGTTCACGACGTCCTGCTGGGTGGACAGCCAGTAGACGTTGCGGTCGATGAGCGTCCCGTTCTGCTTCAGCAGCAGTTCGACGAAGTAGACCTGGACCGGCGTGCTGGCGGGAACCTTCGGGGTCAGCACCTTGTTGAGCACCTGCTGGCTGGCCAGCGTGACGTTGCTCGCGGTCTGGTCGTCCAGCACCGAGCCGGCCAGGCTGTAGACCTTCGACTCCACCGACAGCCCGGACTGTGCGGTATTGCTCAGGTTGTCCAGCGTGATCGTGCCGTTGTCCAGCGCATACAGCGCGTGCAACGTGCGGTTCGCCTCTTGGGTGCCGAAGTAGCTGCCAGCCTGGTCGCCGTCGCTGTTGTAAAGGTTCCACAGCAGGCTCGGCCAGCCCTTGTTCATCTGCCAGTAAATGGTGCCCGTCGAGGGCAGGGGCGTGCTGTTCGCGTGGTCGATGAATGCCTCGAACTGCGCCCGGGTGTTCTCGTAGTCCTGGGCCTGCGCCTCTTCGACGTACTGGCTCAGGCTGGTCGGCGTCCCGTACCGGGCGCCGAGGGCCGCGTCGAACTTGCACATGGTCCCGAACGTGTAGTTCGTTCCGCAGGTCGGCTCGTAGTTGAGGTGGTACTGGTTGAACGTGGAGTTCTGCCACAGGTTCGACTCGTCGCTCGCCGACATGAACCTGTTCAGCGAGTCCAGCGTCGGGACGGTGTCGCCCGCGCTCTCCTCGCTGTCGTAGCCCCAGGACCCGCCGGCGTTGGTCTGCGTGGAGTCCCGGGTGTCGAAATGCGTGGTGTCGTACCAGTAGTTGGGCGGCACCCAGTCGTAGGGGCCTTCCTTCTCCCCGGATACGCCGAGCTGCGGACTGCTGCGGTATTCGGCCGAGGAAATGATCGGAACGGGCGAGGAGAAGGTGGAGTCGGTAAAGTCGGCCTGCTGGAAAGCCGACAGCGTCACTGACTCCTGCTGTGCGGTGGGCGCCAGGTCGAAGTCGGCCGTCGTGGTCAGCCCGCTGCTTTGCAGCTCCCAGGCATCGCAGCACTGGTACCCGGCGTTGACCAGCATCCCGGCCTGGTCCATCTGCTCAAAGAAGTTCGCCGGCATGATGTGGCCTTCCAGGCGGATCGTGTTGACGCCCATGTTCTTCATCAGTGCGATCTGCTTGCCGATGTCGGCGGCCGAGTAGTGCAGGAAGATGTTCGGCGAGAAGCCGCCGCCGCGGATCACGATCGGCACGCCGTTGATCTTGAAGGCGCGGGCGCCGGACGGCTCGGCGGTCGACGACCCGGTCAGGTAGGACGTGACGTTCCGGATTCCGAACGTCTCGCTGGTCGAGTTGAGCACGGTGCTGCCCTGCGACACCGACGTGGACAGCGTGTAGAGCGGCTGGGCGCCCATCTGGTAGGGCCACCAGACCTGGGGACTGGTGATCGTCAGCGCCGGGAACTGGCTGGGCGTGAAGGTCACCGTCTGGGTGGTGCTGGCCGGGACCGTCACCGTCTGGCTGACCGTGCTCGGCGTGCCGTTGCCCGGCGGGGTGATCGTGGCGGTGACCAGGCCGGTCTGGGCCGTGGTCGTGTTGTTGGTGATGTCGCTCTTGACCGTCAGCGCCGAGCTGCTCAGGTCCGCGGCGTTGTTCTCGACCACGTGGGCGTTGCCGTCGGACAGCGCGCGGTCCACCGCGAGCTGGACCGGGAACTGGATGCCGGTGTTGTTGTCCGGCGGGATCTGGTTCCAGTCCACGTCATCGAGGGTGAACATGGTGGTCGGGTTGTTCGGGTTGACCTCGATCGCCAGCGAGTTCGTCCCGGAACTGACCAGGCCGGTGATATTGAAGCTGAACTTGGTGTAGGCGCCGGTGACGGTGCCGGAGGTCGCTACCTCCTGGCCGTTGACCCACACGTTCGCCGAGCCGACCACGCCGTTGAGGATCAGCGTGGCGACCTGGCCCGCCTGCAGGTTCGGGGTGAAGTCGGCTCGCCACCACCAGGGCACACTGAACTGGGCCACGGTGTCGGCGCCGATCGAGCCCATGAAGCCGTAGCAGCTCTCCATGTTGGTGGAGAAGAAGACGCTGTTCGGGCTGCTGCTGCCCTGGTTCACCGGCTGTAGGGCGGTGTCGCCCGGGCACTTGCCGTTCTGCGCCAGGGCCTCGATCTCGGTTCCCGGCGCGCCCGCGTCGTCGTTGGCGACCGGAAGCCAGGTGCTGGTGCTGAACCCAGGGGTCGAGATCTGCGCTCCCGTCTGGGTCGCGACCGCGCTGCTTTGCACCTCCCATCCGCCCGAGCCCAGGTTCGATATGTCGCTGGCCCCGGCATCGGACGGTGAGCTGAGGCTGATGCCCGCGGCGGCGACCGGTGCCGCCGCGCCGGACGGCGACGACGGCGTTAACGGCCTGGCCTGGGCGGTTGATGCCACGCACACCAGCGCGGTGGCCGAGACAAGGGCGGTGGCGCAACGGACAACAAGCGGTCGGATGGCACGGCACATAGCTGGCAACTCCTGCCCCGCGGCCCGCTGGCCGCGAACGACGGCTGCCCCCGCTGAATGGACAGTTAGTTCGTATACTTTCCGAACTAACCTGTCAAGGGCTGCAGCGCTCCCGCCCGGCGCCGGACCGAGCGCTCTGCTCGTTATCCGTAACGGCCACGGCGAGCGTTTACGGGACCTCCTGCGGGGAAGCGTTGTGTGCCGATCAGCGACTGCGGCGCCGGCCCGCTCCGCATCGCCGCCCGGCGGTCACCCAAGGTGGTCGCCGGGCCAGCGCCCGAGTCAGTGGGGAGCCCCGAGCATGAAGATCGCCCTGGTCACCGACCATGTCGGCCCGTTGTCGGCGGCCGACGCCGATGCCTACCCGGCCGACCCGGCTGTTCGCGTGCTCCCGCTCGCGAAGGCGCTCGCCGGCCAGGGCCCGCAGGTCACCGTGTATGCCCGGCAGGACTCGTCGGCGCGCGCGGACACGGCCGCCCCGTGGATCGATGCCCCGTGGCTCGATACGCTGTGCCCCGGCGTGACCGTCTCCCGCGTTCCGGCCGGCCCGCAGGAGAGGCTTCCGGCCGAGATGCTGCTACCGCACACCGCGGCACTCGCTGGCCAGCTGGCGGACCGCTGGCGGCGCGAGGCTCCCGACGTGATCCATGCCCAGAGCTGGACGAGCGGCCTGGCCGCGCTGGCCGGAGCGCGGGGCCTCGACATCCCGGTGGTGCAGACGTTCCAGTCGCTCGGCGCCGGCGTGCGGCCGGGCCGCGTGCTCGCCGCTGCCGGTGTCGCAGCCCGGGCCCGGCTGGAGGCAGCGATCGGCCGTAGCGCCCGGGCCGTTCTGGCTAGCACCGCCGACGAGCGCGCCGACCTCGGCCGCCTGGGCGTGCCCCAGGCATCGGTCAGGATCGTGCCGACCGGCGTGGACATCACGCGGTTCCAGCCCTCAGGGCCGACCGCGGAGCGGGGCAGGCGGCCGCGGCTGCTCATGGTGTCGCCGCCGGGCGACCGGCAGGGACCGGCCGCTGCCCTCCAGGCCCTGGCCGACGTTCCGGGGACGGAACTGGTCATCGCCGGCCTGCTCGCCCGCGACCCCGGATACCGGGCGCTCACCCGGCTCGCCCGCCAGCTCGGAGTGCAGGACCGGCTTACCTGCCTCGGCCGGGTGAGCGAGTCCGGCATGCCGCCGCTGATGCGGTCGGCGGACGTGCTCGTGCACCTCACCCCGAGCCTGCGCTTCGCCATGGTGCCGGTCGAGGCCATGGCGTGCGGAACCCCGGTCGTAGCATCCGAGGACGCGGCGCCGGGGGATGCCATCATCCACGGGAACACGGGCTTCCTGGTGCCGACGGCGGAGCCTGCGGACCTGGCCCGCCGGATCCGCCAGCTGCTCGTCAGCCCCATGCTCCTCGACGGCTACGGGATCGCCGCGGCGAGCAGGGTCCGGAGCCGTTACTCCTGGGAGCGCATCGCCCAGGAAACGCTCGCGGTCTACGAGGACCTGCTGGCGCCGCGGATGGAGGCCGCGGCCTAGCGGCGCGTGTCGACCTCGACCGGATCGCCGACGCGGATGGCGCCATGAGCCTCGGCGGACGACCACGCGCGGGCACTGACGGGAAGCGGTCGGTGTCGCGGCCGAGCCGCGGCTGTCATGATGGTCGGGTGGCTGAGGATTTGCCGCCGCCCGACGGCCGACGAGCCCGCATGTGGAACGCTGCGCGCGCCCGGGGCATCCCGCTGCCGACCATCCTGGTCACCGTGGCCGTGGTGGTCGTGGTCTACGTGCTGGCCAACCTGGTCTACCGGCTGCGGGACGTCATCCTGCTCATCGTCGTGGCGGGATTCGTCACAGTGATCCTGAACCCGATCGTGGTGGCCCTGCAGGGCTGGGGAATCCGGCGGCGAGGGTGGGCCGTGGCGGTGGTGACGCTATGGGCCTTGCTGGTCTTCGTCGGCCTGGCTCTCGCGTTCGGCTATCCGCTGGCCAACGGGATCGCTCACCTGGCCAACGCCCTGCCGTCGTACGTGAACTCCGCGGAGCACGGCAGGGGCTGGATCGGTCACCTGGTGCGCAAGTATCACGTTCAGACCTGGGTGCTGCACAACGAATCGAAGCTGGTGGGCTTCGGGCAGGGTCTCGCGAAACC
>WNFM01235234.1_pt1 | contig 12267 bp, 7 predicted proteins | sample 5400271 | NCBI WGS metagenome assembly WNFM01 (sample SAMN13153352, study PRJNA577476) | soil metagenome | isolation source: 60 cm saprolite on Douglas fir-dominated hillslope | place: USA:California | collected 2013-09-17 | reverse complement strand
AAGTTCCAGGGTGTCGACAAGGACTTCTGCACGGACCAGGACGACGATTGCGAGGCCACGTTCGACCCCGACGGCACGACCCCCATCGTCGGCGGCCAGGCCGAGACGTCGATCGCGGTCGACTCGACCGGCCAGCACGTCGTGGTCGGGTTCAACGACACGCGCGGGTTCGCCGCGACCGTGAACCCGACGTCCGTCTCGGGCTTCATGTACTCGGACGACGGCGGAGCCACGTTCGCCGTCAACGGCCTGCTGCCGATCACCGTCCCGCAGACCGCGATCGGTGCGACGAAGTACCCGCAGGCCTTCGGCGACCCGGAGGTGAAGTACCTCGGTGGATCCAGCTTCGCCTACGTCGAGATCATGGTCAAGACGATCAGCGCGACCGGCACGGCGCAGACGATGGGGTTCCACCTCTCGACGGACTACGGCCACACCTGGACGGGTCCCTTCGAGATCCCGTCGGCGACGAACCCCCATGGGCTGCTCTCAGGCGCGAACGCGCGCGACGCGGCGGACAAAGAGTTCGCGGACTTCGACCCGACGGCCGGCCCGGCGGGCCGCTTGATGATGAGCTGGTCGAACTTCACCTCGACCGCCTTCGCGCCGGGCGGCGTCGAGATCTCGACGACCTATACCGACGACATCCTCGACGGCAGCTCGGCCGTGTGGTCGTCGCGCCAGATCGTCGGCAACATCGCCGCTGACGGCCAGGCCTCGATCCCGCGTTTCGCGAGGGGCTCGAGCAACGCCTACGTGGCGTGGCGTCGGTTCCCGGGCGGGACGAATCAGAACGTCGGCTTCGCACGGTCGCTCGACAAGGGCGTCACGTGGCAGCCGACGATCAACCTGACGACGGACTTCTTCACCGCCGACCAGATCCTCGGCAACGACCGCATCAACACGAGTCCGTCGCTCGCCGTTGACAACGGCGTTGGCTCGAACGCGGGCAATCTGTACGTGGTCTACGAGAACAACGGCAACCACGACGGCGGCGACATCGCGTTCCAGCGCAGCACCGATGCCGGCGTCACCTGGAGCGCGGCGAAGCTCATCAACAGCCGGCCGGGCAACGATCGCGCGCAGTGGTTCCCATGGGTGACCGTTGACGCGGCCAGCGGTCGCGTCGGCGTCTTCTACTACGACCAGGGGACCGCGACGTCCGGTGACCTGACCGAGGTCACGTACACGTACTCGGACGACGGCGGCACCACCTGGAGCCGTCCGACGGCGATCAGCGACCGCCCGTTCCAGGCGGGTTGGGGTAACGACACCGGCCAGCCGAACATCGGCGACTACAACCAGGCGATCGCTCAGGGCGGCGAGCTCTTCGCCGTCTTCGCGTCCACCGAATCGAAGGGCTTCGCCAACGGCCAGCCGTCGGGTAACTACACGACGCCCGACGTGACCTTCAAGCGGGTCTCGAGCGGGCCGCGGGCCTCGCTCCGGCTCGGGTCCGTGTCGTTCGCCGAAAGCGGCGGCAACGGGAAGATCGACGCGGGCGAGACCGTGACGCTCACGATCCCGCTCGAGAACTACGTGACCAACGCCCTCTCCGCGGGCACGCTGACCGGCATCACGGCCGGCCTCACGACCGCGACGCCGGGCGTGAGCGTCGTGCAGGGCGCGTCGGCGTACCCGGCCATCGGTTCGGGCGCCAGCGCTCCGAACACGACCGCCTTCGTCATTCAGACGACGCCGGCCTTCGTCCTCGGGACGAAGATCGAGCTCACCGTTGCCGTCAGCACGGCGCAGGGCCCGGCCACGCTCCGCTACTCCCAGCTCACCGGCACACCGAGCGCGACCACGTTCTTCTCCGAGAACTTCAACGGCGTCGCCCCGGGTGCGCTGCCCGCGGGCTGGGTCACCTCCCACGGCGGCGGCACGAATACCGTTCCGTGGACCACGAGCTCCACGTTCTCTCCGTGCGCGGGATCCAATGGCGCGTTCCACATCAACGCGAACGACGCGACGAACCCGACGCGCTTCGAGCGCCTCTTCAGTCCGACGATCACCGTGCCAGCTTCGGCGAGCTATGTGACCCTCGACTTCGACGTCTGCTTCGACACCGAGGATGACCCGGCATTCAACATCCAGGCGTTCGACGGACTCACGCTCCGGGTGACCGATCTCAAGGCGGGCGACCTCGTCCGCTCGGACCTGATCGAGGCCTTCGCGGAGGGCTTCAAGACCGGCTCGCTCGCGCACTTCCCGAAGCACCTTCCGCGCAACAGCAGCTCCGCGTACTTCCAGGACATGTCGGTCTGGGCCGGGGACTCGCACGGCCTCCAGCACGTCTCGATGCGGCTCCCCGGGATGGCCGGCTACCCGATCCAGCTGCGCTGGGAATACACCCAGGACTCCTCGGCGACGTGCGCGAACGTCCGTCTCGGACACAGCTGCGGCGTCTTCGTCGACAACATCGTGCTGCAGAGCGTCACGAACGTCGCCGGGACGTCCGTCGCGATCACGAGCCCGGCCGGCGGCACGCTGACGAACCAGACGTCGATCGCCGTCACCGGAACGCAGAGCAACGCCACCGCCGTGACCGTCAATGGCACGGCCGCAACGATCAGCGCCGGCACCTGGTCCGCCACGGTGGCCCTGCCGGCGGAAGGCCTCAACACGCTCACCGCGACCGCGACCGGCGCGGTGGACTCCGCGACCGCGAGCGTCACCGTGCGGCGCGACACCACGCCACCCGTCATCACCGCTCCGGCGGACACGGTCGCCGAGGCGACCAGCAGCGCGGGGGCGATCGTGACCTACGGCCCGTGCCTCGGCTCCGACGCGAGCACGTTCACGATCGGCTACAGCCAGGCATCCGGCACGCAATTCCCGCTCGGGACCACGCCGGTGACCTGCACGGCGACCGACGCCGCCGGCAATTCGGCGAGCGCCTCGTTCAACGTGAAGGTCCAGGACACGACCCCGCCCTCGGTCGCAGCGTCTTCGGGCGCGACCGCTGAGGCGACCGGACCGAGCGGCGCGATCGTGTCGTACGCACCATGCACGGCGGCCGATCTCGCTGTTCGATCTCGGCACGACCTTCGTGATCTGCACCGCGCGCGACGCCGCGGGCAACACCGCCGCGGCGACGTTCCAGGTGGCGGTCCTCGATACCACAGCGCCGTCGATCACCGGCACCGCCGCGCCGGCCGCCAACGCAAACGGATGGAACAGCTCGAACGTGGCCGTCAGCTTCGATTGCCACGACATCGTCGCGGTCCTGTCCTGCACCGCCACCCAGACCGTGGGTGAGGGTGTCTGGGACGTCAAGGGCACCGCGATCGACACATCGGGCAATACCGCGACGGCTGACGTCTTCGTGAAGGTCGACAAGACCAAGCCGACCATCACCTTCGCCGGCGACCATGCCTACCAGGTGACCGAGACGGTCCTGGTGAACTGCATCGCCGCGGATGCGCTGTCCGGCATCGACACGAGCTCCTGCGGTTCGCCGCTCGTGAACGCGCCGGCATCGACCTTCACCATCGGCACGCACACCGTCACCGCGTCGGCAACGGACCGTGCGGGCAACGTCACCACCGCGACCACCACGTTCACGGTGGGTGTCACATTCACCAGCCTCTGCGATCTGACCCGCAGCCTCTCGACCAGCCTCGGCGTGGCCGACTCGCTCTGCGCGAAGCTCGCGAACGCGAGCGCAGCCCAGGCGCGTGGCAGCAACACGGCTGCGGGCAACATCCTCGACGCGTACCAGAACGAGCTTCGCGCGCAGAGCGGCAAGGCCCTCCCGGCGGCCGCCGCAACGCTGTTGTCCGGTCTCGCGGACGCCCTCCGCTAGGCGGTCAATGAGGGAGGCCCGGTCGGTGACCGGGCCTCCCTCGGATCACGTGCGCCGGACCTCGGCTACCGCGAGACGTTGCGGCAGGCGACGTCGTACTGGCTCACCGAATTCGGGTTCTTGCTGTTCTGCGGCTGCTGGCCGGCGTACTTGGTGCCGGCGGTCCCGTCAGGGTTGAACGCCGATCCGGGCGCGCTCGCCGACTGACCCGGACGGTTCGTCTGGTCCTCGCACGATTGGTTCGGCTGCCCCGTCGCGACGGCGGAGCCCGCTCCGAGGACGGTTCCGAGGGCCAGCGTCGCTGCAATGAGCGTGCGCTTCATCATGTCGCACCTCCGCACGAATTCGCCGCATGGTCCAGACCATCACCGAGTTCTTAACGATCTCGACACAAAGTGATCTGGCGCTCGCCCGCTGCTACGCGATCGCGATCAGGCCCGCTCCGGATCGAAGAGTTCGGCATCGGGATGTGAGCCGGTGCGGATGAGCGCGCCGACGAGCTCGCCCGCGACCATCGCGTACCCCTGGCCGTGTCCGGTGAAGCCGCCGCAGCGATAGATCCCGTCCGCGGCCTTCCCGATGTACGGCAGCCCGTCGTGCGAGAAACCCATCGTGCCGCCCCAGCGGTGCGTGACCGCCGCGCGGATGCCATGGGCCGCGAGCCATGCGTCGAGCTGCCTTTGGATGCGGTCGCTCGTCCCGTCGTCCTCGCCGACCTCTTCGTCGACGGCCGTGTCGCGCCAGCCGCCGACGAGCACGTTCCCCGCGGGGAGCTGGCGCCAGTAGCGGTAGCCACGGTTCGCGTAGGTCGGCCGGGCGAAGACCTGGCGCTCGACCGGCGCGGTGGCGCAGATCTGGCCGCGGACGGGACGGACCCGCGTCGGCGCCAGGTGACGGGTGTACGCATTCGTGCAGAGGACGACCGCGCCCGCTCGCACCGTGCCGTTCGCGGTACGGATCGCGCCGGGCGCGACGGAGGCGACCGTCGTGTGGGTGTGGATCCGCGCGCCGAGCCGCTCCGCCGCGTCGGCGAGACCACGTACGAACCGGACCGGGTGGATCTCGCCGTCCTCGTCGTACACGGCCTTGCGCTCCGCGGGGTCGAGCCGCACGCGCACGCCGTGGCCGGCGAGCTGACGCGCGCTCTCGGCGATCTCACGCCACTCGTCGTCGTCGCCGGCCAGCTGGTCCGAGCCGTTCCACGCGGCCTGACACTCGATCGACTCGCGGCGGATGGCCGAGCGGAAGAGGACCCGATTCGTGAACGTGAAGCGGAAGACCCGCGTCGCGCGGTCCGGACCGAACGCACGGCAGGCCGCGACGTAGTTCTCGGCGACGCCGCCGAGCACGAAGCCCGCGTTCCGCCCGCTTGCGCCCTCGGCGAGCTCGCCGCGCTCGAGCACGACGACGGAGGCACCTTCGCGGGCCAGCGCGTACGCGGTCGCGATGCCGGCGATGCCGCCACCGACGATGGCCGCGTCGGCGGTCACGTCACCGTCCAGGGACCGGCGCGGCGTGACGGCGGCGCCGTCGAGCCAGAGGCTGGTCACCGCGCCGGCTGCGCGATCCTCCCGAGCGCTTCGCCGAGCTCGCCGGCCATCCGCTCGGCGTTCGCGGCGCCGATGCGCATGCGCTCGACGGCCTGCGCGACGGTCTCCTTGATGTCGGGTGTCTGCTTCTCGCGCAGGAACGCGGTGGCCTCGTCCACGAGCTTTCGCGGCGTGAGCTGACCCGGGGCGTTCGTGCAGCGCTGCTTGCCACCCGGATCCATCTTCGCCACGAACGGATCCCACGCCGCCTGCAGCGTCCGGAAGGCGGCCTCGCGCGCGTGCGCCAGACCGTGCATCCGCAGGATGAGGAGCGCGCGATCCTGATCGCGGATGAGGTCGGTGAAGATCGAGCCCGCGAAGCGGGACACGATCGCCGGGTCACGGAACTCCGTCAGCGCGACGCGGAACCGCTGCTCCTCCTGGGGATCGGCCTGCTGGGCGTCCTTCATCCGAGCGACGTACCGGTCGTAGAGCGCCGCGTCGCCCTCGATCGCCGCGACCATCGCGATCGGGCCGGCGACGTCAGGCTGCAGGCGCGTCGTCCCGTCGAGGTGTGCGGTGATGCGCTGACGCGCTTCGGATCGCACGTCGCTCGCGGCTGCGGTGTGACCGAGGGCGGCGATGACGAGCTGGCGCTTCTCGCGCTCGTCGGACGTGTCGTCGGCGCGGTTCTCCCAGCCGAGCTTCTCGAGCTGCGGCCGGAAGGCGGCGTCGGCCAGCGCGCGGAACGGACGCTCGGAGGCGCCGCGCACGGCGTTCTGGTTGAGCCACCCGAGCATGTCCGAGAGGCTGCGCAAGACGTAGAGGTCATCCTCGCCCTTGAGGCCGGCGACCAGATCCAGCACCTGCCCGACGGTCGCCTTGCGGGCGCGGGCGAGGGCCCAGAGGTCGTCGAGGAGCGACAGCCGTTCCTCGGGTGAGAGCGCGCCGATGCCCTTCGCGAGCAGCGCGATCGACCGATCGTCGAACGCGTACCGGTAGAAGCCCACGCCGCCGGCGTTCGGGAAGAACCAGGTCGCACCGGGGAGCTCGACGGAGCTCGCCGCCCGATCGAGGAGGTGACGCAGCTCCTTCACCCCGTCGCGGGTCCCGTAGCGGAACACGAGCGGGACCGGCCACACCTGGCCGGTCGGCTTGAGGCTCGGGTCGGCGAAGAAGCGTGACTGGGTCAGGTCGACGGTGATCCCCGCCGCGGTCTCCCGTGCCGTGCACGTCACGAGCGGGTGGCCGGGCTCGGTGATCCACGCCGTGGCGAGGCCGGTGACGTCGCGCCCCGACGCCTCGTCGAGCGCGCGCCAGAAGTCGCCGGCGGTCGCGTTCGCCCACTTGTGCCGATCGAGGTAGATGCGCACGCCCGACCGGAAGTCATCCGCACCGAGGTAGTTCTCGATCATCCGCAGCACGCCCTGGCCCTTGAGATACGTCACTGCGTCGAACCGCTCGTTCGCCTCGTCGACGTTCTTCGCCTCCATGGAAATGGGATGTGTGGACAGGAGCGAGTCGAGGTTGAACGCCGGCGTGTTCTGGGCCACGACATCGCGTGTGAAGCGCCAGTCGGGATTCACGCTCGCGGTGCACTTCTCGCCGACGAAGCTCGCGAACGATTCGTTGAGCCAGATGTCGTTCCACCAGGCCATCGTGACGAGGTCGCCCCACCACATGTGGGTGAGCTCGTGCGCCGCGACGCTGAACACGGCCTTGAACGTCGCCGTCGACGCGGTCTTCTGATCCGCGGCGAGCAGGGTCGTCCGGTACGTGATCGCGCCGGGGTTCTCCATCGCGCCGGCCTCGAAGTCCGGGATGCCGATCGCGTCGACCTTCGGCCCGAACGGGTAGGGGATGTCGGTGTAGCCCTCGAGCCACTCGATGGCCTTCGCGTGCGAGTCGCGGGCGTAGATCGCCTGGTCCGCGGTGCCCTTCGGCAGCCAGACGCGGCACTCGACGTTCGTCTTTGACTTCGCCATCGGCGTCGCGTCGTACGGGCCGACGGTGAAGGCGAGGAGGTACGACGACATGACCGGCGTCCCCTGGAACGACGTGCGCTGCCGGCCACCGGCGACCTTCTCGGTGCGCTCGATCGGCATGTTCGCGATCGCCGCGAGGCTCGCGTCGTGGACGAGTGCCAGCGTGAAGCGGGCCTTGAACTCGGGCTCGTCGAAGCACGGGAACGCCCGCCGCGCGTCGGCGGCCTCGAACTGCGTCGCGGCGTAGCGCTCGCCCGGCCGCGTCGATCGGTAGAGGCCGCGGAGCTTCTCGGCGATCTCGCCGCTCCACTCCAGGCGCAGGTCGTGCTGCCCGGCCGGAAGCTCCTTCGCGAGCTTCAGGGTCGCGGTCTGCGATCCCTCGTCGTACGTCGCGCCCGCGACCTCGCCGGCCGCTTTGATGTCGAGGTCGACGCAGTGCAGCGTGATCTCGCGGACCGGACGCGCGAGCGAGAGGCCGATGGTCCCGGTCGCGCTGAACGTCCAGCGTTCGAGATCGAGGTCGAACTCCAGCGCGTAGCGCGTCGGGCGCACATCCTTGGCGAGCCGGAAATCGTTCACGCCGTCCTCCCCGATGAGCTGACCCGAAGCCTACTCAATTACGCTTAGGGCCCACATGCCGCCACAGTTCATCTTCACCATGCGCGATCTGAAGAAGATCGTGCCCGGCACCCAGCGCGAGATCTTGAAAGGGATCTACCTCGCGTTCTACCCGGGCGCCAAGATCGGCGTGCTCGGCGCGAACGGGGCGGGGAAGAGCACGCTCCTGCGGATCATGGCCGGCGTCGACCGCGAGTACCAGGGCGACGCTCGGTTGACCGACGGCTTCAGCGTGGGCTTCCTGCCGCAAGAGCCGCAGCTCGATCCGACGAAGGACGTGCGCGGCAACGTGGAAGAGGGCGTCGCTGCGCAGAAGGCGGTCCTCGCGCGCTTCAACGAGCTTTCGGCGAAGTTCGGCGAGGAGCTCGATGCCGCGGCGATGGAGAAGCTGTCCGATGACTTCCAGAAGACCCAGGACGAGATCGAGGCCAAGGGCCTCTGGGACCTCGACTCGAACATCGACTTCGCGATGGACTCGCTCCGGCTGCCGCCCGGCGACCAGGACGTGTCGACGCTCTCCGGCGGCGAGCGGCGGCGCGTCGCGCTCTGCCGCCTGCTGCTGCGGAAGCCCGACCTGCTCCTGCTCGACGAGCCGACGAACCACCTCGACGCCGAGTCGGTCGCTTGGCTGGAGCGCTTCCTGAAGGACTACCCGGGCACGGTCGTCGCGGTCACCCACGACCGGTACTTCCTCGACAACGTCGCCGGCTGGATCCTCGAGCTCGACCGCGGCCAGGGGATCCCTTGGGAAGGCAACTACAGCTCGTGGCTCGGTCAGAAGCGGAAGCGCCTCGCCGACGAGGAGAAGCAGGAGAGCGCTCGGCAGCGGACCCTCGCGCGGGAAGCCGAGTGGGTCGCGCTCTCGGCGCGCGCGCGCCACGCCAAGAGCAAGGCCCGCATCGCGGCGTACGAGAAGCTCCTGGCGGAGGATCCTGACGAGCGGGAGCGCGAGCTCGAGATCAGCATCCCGCCCGGACCGCGCCTCGGTGACATCGTCGTGAAGGCCGATGGCCTCCGGAAGGGCTACGGCGACCTGCTCCTCTTCGACGACCTCACCTTCGACCTCCCGCGCGGAGGCATCGTCGGGGTGATCGGGCCGAACGGCGCGGGCAAGACGACCCTCTTCCGCCTCATCACCGGCGAGGAGAAGCCCGACGGCGGGACGCTCCGGATCGGCGACCAGGTGCAGGCCGCCTACGTCTCGCAATCCCGGGACACCCTCGATCCGGCGAAGACCGTGTGGACCGAGATCGCCGGTGGCGAGGACACGATCATGGTCGGCGGACGGCCGCGGAACGCGCGCAGCTACGTCGCCTCGTTCAACTTCCGGGGGGCCGACCAGCAGAAGCGGGTCGGGGATCTCTCCGGCGGCGAGCGGAACCGGGTCCACCTGTCGAAGCTGCTTCGCCGCGGCGGCAACCTGCTGCTCCTCGACGAGCCGACGAACGACCTGGACGTCGATACATTGCGCGCCTTGGAAGAGGCGCTCCTCGACTTCGCGGGCTGCGCGGTCGTCATCAGCCACGACCGGTGGTTCCTCGACCGGATCGCGACGCACATGCTCGCCTTCGAGGGCGACTCGAAAGTGCGCTGGTTCGACGGGAACTTCGCCGAGTACGAGGAGTTCCGGCACAAGGAGCTCGGCGCCGAGGCCGACCGTCCGCACCGGATCCGGTACCGGCCGCTCATGCGGGCCTAGCTGATCTAGGCGTCCCCGCGGCAGGTATCTTCTTCGCATGGCCGAGATCGCCCGGAGCGCTGCCTACCGGCGTGGCGTCGTTGGCCGCACCTTCGGCCACCTCCTCGACAGCGAGCGGGTGTTCGGCTACGCGCTCGTCGCGCCCGCGATCGTCTACATCGTCGCGCTGGTGGCGTACCCGTTCGGCATCGCGATCTGGTTCACCATGACCGACGCCACCGTCGCCGACCCGCTCGGCCAGTTCACGGGACTGAAGAACCTCATGGCGGTGCTCGACGACGACATCTTCAAACGTGCGCTCGCGAACACGTTCATCTTCACGCTGACCTCGCAGGCGCTGCAGATGATCCTCGGGACGACCCTCGCGTTCCTCCTCCTGCGGAAGTTCCGGTTCCGCCGGACGATCCGGGCGCTGATCCTCCTGCCGTTCACGATCCCGGTCGCGATCGGGGCGATGGCGTGGAACTGGATGCTCAACCCGACGTACAGCGTCATCAACTGGGTCGGCACGCACTTCGGTCTTTTCCAGTACGGCCCGAACTGGCTCGGCGAAGAGAAGTACGCGATGGCCTCGATCATCCTCGTGAACGTTTGGCGGAATCTGCCGTTCACTGCGATCGTCCTGACCGCCGGCATCAGCGCGGTGCCCCAGGAGATCATCGAGGCGGCGAACCTCGACGGCGCGCGCTTCCTCACGCGCTACCGCAAGATCATGGTCCCGATCATCGCGCCGATCCTCTACATCGCGCTGCTGTTCTCGCTCGTGTTCACGTTCACCGACATGACCGTCGTGTGGCTCCTGACCCGCGGGAATCCGGTGAACTCGACCCACGTCCTGGCGTCATATGCGTTCCAGCAGGGCATCGTGGCCGGCTCGCTCGGCCGCGGTGCGACGATCTCGCTCTTCCTTTTCCCGGTGCTGCTCGTCGGCGCGCTCTTCATGCTTCGCGCGCTCAAGGCGAGGCAGCTGGACTAAGTGGCGACCACGATCGCGCACCTCCCGACGACGCCGCGGCGCACGACGCACAACGCTGCCTACCGGCGGAACAAGGTGGCGAAGGAAGTCGGCTTCTGGGCGCTGCTCGGGTTGTTCCTGATCTTCGCGGCCTTCCCCGTCTACTGGATGTTCATCACCGCGTTCAAGCAGGTGAATGACCTCTACAACCTGCAGAACGACCCGTTCGTCTTCAACCTCGCGCCGACCCTCGACCAGGTGCGCTACCTCTTCGAGCACACGCCGTACGCGCAGTGGCTGCGGAACACGGTGGAGGTCGGTCTCCTCGTCGTCGCGGTGACGGTGATCATCTGCGTGCCCGCGGCGTACGTCCTCGCGCGGACGAACTTCCCGGGGTCCGGCGCGCTCGGGATCGGGATCTTCCTCACGTACCTCATCCCGCCGACGCTGCTCTTCCTCCCGCTGTCGCAGATCGTCGTCGGCCTGGGGCTCGTGAACACGCGCTGGGCCCTCGTGGTCGTGTACCCGACCTTCACGATCCCGTTCTGCACGTGGCTGCTGATGGGGTTCTTCAAGAACGTCCCGCGCGAGATCACCGAGGCCGCGCGGGTCGACGGCTGCAGCCGCCTCGGGGCGATGTTCCGGATCGTCCTGCCCGTGAGCATCCCGGGCATCCTCACGGTCGGGATCTTCGCGTTCACGCTCGTGATGCAGGAGTACGTCTACGCGCTCACGTTCGTGTCCGACTCGGACGAGAAGATGGTCACGCTCGGCGTGGTCACCGATCTCGTGCGAGGCGACGTCTTCTTCTGGGGCTCGCTGATGGCGGGGGCGCTGTTCATCGCGATCCCCGTGGCGATCGCCTACAACTTCATGATGGATACCTTCGTCCGCGGCATCACCGGCGGCGCGCTGAAATAGAAGAGCCGCGGCTTTCGCCGCGGCCCTTCGTCGCTGCGATGGGTGCCTAGAGCGGGAACTTGCTGAGCGAGTCCTTGAGGCGCTTGACCGCATCGGCGATCGCGGTGTCGGCGTTCTTCGAACCCGTGCAGTACGCGCTGAACATGTCCGTGACGACGTGGTTGTTGAGCGCGTCGTACGCGGCCTGGGACGACGGGCCCGGGTACCCGACCGGCTGGAAGTAGTTGTAGATGTCCTGAAGGTGGCTGAGCTTCGTGTCCGTGCCGAGGACCGGCATCGGCTTCGCCGTGTGCCCCTTCAGGAACGGGTTGTTGTAGCCCTTGCTGGCGGTCATCTGGTTCGGCCAGTCGTCGCTGTAGTCGGTGAGGAACTGCCGGGCGGCATCGATGTTCTTCGAGAAGTTCCAGATGCCGTAGACCGTGAACTGCATCGAGCAGATCTGGTCCTTGTTGCCCTTGAGCGGGTTCTCGATGTTGATGTTCTTGGCGAGGGCCGCGTTCTGGGTCTCGATCGTGCGGTAGGCGCTGATCGGGTTGTAGATCCAGGCGCCTTTGCCGGACTGCAGGTAGGTGTTGTTGTCGACGTCGGCCCACGAGAGGACCGCCGGCTCTTCGTTCGCGAAGAGGCCCTTCGCGAGGTCGAGGACCTTGCGGGTCTCGGGGCTGTCGAGCGTGACCTGGGTGCCGTCCTTGCTGAACTCGTAGGCGCCGTACGACCACATGAGCGACCGCCAGGTGTGCTCGGCGTCGGAG
>WNFM01181940.1_pt2 | contig 12268 bp, 12 predicted proteins | sample 5400271 | NCBI WGS metagenome assembly WNFM01 (sample SAMN13153352, study PRJNA577476) | soil metagenome | isolation source: 60 cm saprolite on Douglas fir-dominated hillslope | place: USA:California | collected 2013-09-17 | reverse complement strand
GCCCGCCTGAAGACGTTTGCGAATGATCGCCTTGACGGAAACACCTTCGCGCGATGCACTGACCCGCTTTGTGTTCGAGCAGGCGCCCGTTCGCGGCGCGGTGGTCAAGCTCGACGCCACGTCGCGCGCCATTCTGGCGTGCCACGCCTATCCGCCGGCATTGCAGCGTGTGCTGGCCGAGCTGCTGGCGGCGTCGGCGCTTCTCGCATCGACGCTCAAGTTCACGGGAAGCCTCATCGTGCAACTGCAAGGCGACGGTCCGGTACGCCTGCTCGTCGTCGAATGCAATCACACGCTCGAATTGCGGGCGACGGCGCAGTGGGACGCGGAGCGCACGTCAGCGCTCGGACCCGACGCGACACTCGCGGATCTCGCGGGCGGGGCAACGCAGGGCCGCTTGGTCATCACACTCGACCCCAAAGGCACGGGCACCATCTACCAGGGCATCGTGACGCTCGAGACCGCATCGGTCGCGAAGCTCATCGAGCATTATCTCGCGACGTCGGAGCAGCTCTCGAGCCGCCTCGTCCTGGCGATGGATGCCGGCGCGGCCGCGGGCCTCATGGTGCAGCGGCTGCCGGACAGCGACACCACGGAGTCCTTGTCGGATGACACTTGGAAGCGCGTCGTCCTGCATGTTGAACGTGTCGAACCTGCATCGCTGCTGGCACCTCAATCGGCGCAAGCGCTCATCGCCACGTCGTTTCCGCACGACGACGTGCGCGTGTTCCGCTCGAAGCCGGCCAGTTTCGGATGTTCGTGCTCGCGGGAACGCGTCGAGAGAGCCCTGCGCATCGCCGGCCGGGAGGAGATCGAATCGGTCCTGACCGAGCGCGGCGACGTCGTCGTGACGTGCGAATTCTGCAATCGCGAGTATTCGTTTGCGCCTGCCGAGGCACGCGCCGTCTTCGTGTCGGAAGCGCTGCCGGCAGGCCATTGACGCGCGCCATGGGCCTTTACACACCGACCCCTTTCGCGACGCAGGATCGCGCCGCGATCGCCCGCGTCATGCACGAGCATCCGTTCGCCACGCTCATCACCGCAGCCACGCCCGAAACGCTGGTGTCGCACCTGCCGCTCCTGCTGGTCCCGGGCTGCGAGCCGCACGGCACATTGATAGGCCACGTCGCGCGCGCGAATCCGCACTGGCAGCACGTTGGTAACGTCCCGTCGATCGCGGTTTTCCACGGACCGCACGCCTATGTTTCGCCGTCGTGGTATGGCGAGCCCGAACGGATGGTGCCGACGTGGAACTACGTGACGGTCCACGCGCACGGCATGATCGACATCGTCGAAGACGCCGTCGACGCGCAGGGAATCATCGATGCGCTGGTGCAGCGGTTTGAAAGTACGCGCGCGGCGCCCTGGAAGTTCAAGCGAGAGGAACGGGAGCGGGATGCGCTGATGGGCGCGATCGTGCCGTTTCGGATGCGCATCAGGCGCATCGACGCCAAGTTCAAGCTGTCGCAGAACCGGAGCCGCGACGATCGCGCCCGCGTGATTGGCGCACTGCGCGCGGAAAGGTTTGCGGACGCCGATGCGACGGCAGACTGGATGCAGCTCTACGCCAATCCCGACAGCGGGCGCGATGAGCCGCGCTGAGCCGCGCTCCGACGACGCGGACGACCCTCGCGTCCGCTTCGACAAGTGGCTCTGGTCCGCGCGCTTCTACAAGACGCGAAGTCTTTGCGCCCAGGCCATCGAAACGGGCCAGGCACGCGTCAACAGCGAGCGCGCCAAGCCCTCGCGCGGCATGCGCGTCGGGGAGGCGGTCACGATTCGCAAATCGGGGATCGTCTGCGAGGTCCTGGTCACGGCCTTGGCCGACCGTCGCGGCAGCGCTACCGATGCGGCGAAGCTCTACCGCGAAACCGAGGCGAGTGCCGCAGCGCGCGAACAGGCGCAGGCAGAGCGCCGTGCGGCCGACATGTCGCAGCCGCGGTTCCCCGGACGTCCGACAAAGCGCCAGCGCAGGAAGCTCGAAGATTTCCTGAACGAGCCTTAAGCGCGCGTCAGCACAACTGCATGTTGACGAAATCGATCAGGAAATCCGGCTGGCGATAGGCGCGGAACACCAGCCACGCGATGGCCAGGGCGAGCAGGATTCCCGCCGAATGCCAAAATACGCGCCGGGAAAAAAAGCGGCGCGACTTAGCTGTAGCGCCGGTATTCCAATCAGGTATGTCGTCGTTGTGCGGGTGGGTCACGCCACCAAGATTACGCCCGCTGCGGCAGGTCCGGCAACACGCCCACCAGCGATACCGGCGATACCGGCATGACGGAAAGCGCGCGCATTTTCGCCATCACCGAACTGAAATCGGCGGCGGTGTGGGCATCGGCGATCGGCTTGGCCAAAAGATTTACCGCGCGGCCACTGACGACCAGCGGCATTTCCGCAGGCAGGCTTCCCCGCAGGCTGCGGATTTCCTGGCCGGCGATCTTGCCGGAGATCCCGCGGTCGAAAAGCAGCACGACGAGCGCCACCTTGTAGGCACGCGCCGCGCCGGCAATTTCCTGCGCCGGCACGCCCGCGCCCAGCGTCAGGCAATTGACGCCTTCGGTGAAGAGCAGCAGTTCAAGGATGGCCAGGCCCAGCTGGTTGGGGTCGTTGGGCGGGGTTGCCAGCAGCACGTGACGCGCATCGCGTGTAGGACGGACCAAGCGCGTCACATCGCGCAGCAGCCGTTGCGCGAGATCCGCGAAGCGCAACTCCTGGAAATTCTGCATTTCGCCCCTTACGACGCGTTCGTGAACGGCCTCGTTGAGCGGAATGAGCGTTTGTTCGAGGAACTTGCGCAGGCCCTGCCCCACGAGCAGCTTCGACAGGTGGTTCTGCATTTCGCCGACGCGGTGCTGGGCGAGCAGCTTCACGGCCGTCTCGATTTCGGCGGGGAGCGGCGACGGCTCGTCGACGGCCAGACCCAGCATCGACTGCAGCGCGGAATCGGCCAACGGCACGACGGCGCCGGCGCGCCAGCCTTCGGAGAGCAGTTGCTTGATCAGCTTCAAGCGCGCGAGCTGGTCGGGCGGATAGACGCGGTCGCCGAACGCGTCGCGCATCGGCGACGGAAAGCCGTAGCGCCGCTGCCACATATAGAGTTGTTCGCGACGCAGGCCGGTGATGCGCACGACCTCGCGGATATGCAGGGCGCCGGTCAGGTTCACGGCGCGTTCCTCCCCGCCCACCGCGGCCAATTGCGGCTCGCGGCGCCGGTTCGGTGCCTTGATTAGGATGCCCATCGTTGTCGTTCCTGTCTGGATTGCGTCAGTTGGATGTCTGGTCTGTGCTACACAAGTATAGCCCAGCGGACCCCAGTCCACGGGGCCCCAAGAGGCGGTCGTGCGCGCTGGCCATGCTGTGCTGCACGACACGTTTATGCACGATATGTGCCAAGGATGCCCGCCCCAGCCTTGCCCGATACCGGACAATGCGGGATGATGAAATGCTGATCGGCAGCACCTTGGCTGCCGTTTTTCTTCGCCCGATGGACTTTGGGGTTTAGCCACACGCTTTTCGGACCAGTTCTTGCATTTGGGTTACGGGCCGATGAATTTACGGACAACGTGTCATGTTCGGATTTGGAAGTAACCAACGCGATCCCCTCACCGACATCAGGTCTGCCGAGCGCTGGCTCGCGTCCTTTCCGGAAAAGGATCCGCTGGCGACGCACTCGGCACTGCTGGCGGAACTGGGGCAGATCGCCGACCAGGCGACGCGACGCACGCCGGCGCGACTCGAGACTCTTTTCTTCGCCGACAGCCGCGTCGACGGACTGCGCAAGACGCTGACCGCGCAGTACATCGAGCACGCAAGCCGCAGCTCGAAGATCGAGAACCAGTTGTGGTCGGCACTGTTCGATCTCACGCAGGCGTTCCTGCTCGCGTACCAGGCGTTCGCCCGCGAAGTCTCCTTTCACGCTCAAAGCGCCAAGTGGCAGCTTTTGCTCCCCGGGTTGATCGCGCGCCAGATCATCCACCTGGGCTTGGACGCCAAGGTCCGTCTTTATCGTTACGAGCAGTGGATTCCGGCGAAGTGGGCGGAATTGCACACGCTCTTCACGCTCGCGTGCTCGCGGCAGATCGATCGCCAGCAGATCATCATGGGAACGAGCGGCAGCACGACCACGATCGAGCACGAATACCTGATCACGCTGCTCCTGCAACTGATGAACTCCGGCAACATGACCGCGCGCCATCTCGAGTGGGTCGCCGGCGAGCTCGATGAATGGTGCGCGCCGCTGCGGCTGACGCTCGAGGCTTCGTCGGTGACATCGTTCTACGTCGACCTTGCCGCACGCGAAGGTTTCCGCCGCCGTACACCCGGCCCGCTGGAAGGCCGCGTGCTCTTTCTCGACACGCGCCCGCTGCACGCCGTGCTGATGCAAAACGTCATCGTGCTGGAGCAGAAGATCAAGGGCCAGCCGCTGTCGGACCGCACGCCGCGGCGCAGCGAGCAGCTAGGTCTCATGACCAAACTGGCGTCGCAGGTCGATCCCGAATTCAAGCCTTTCGCGCGACGCGGCGAGCGCACGGCCGCCGCCGGCACCGTCGACGCGATCGTGGGTTTCGCGAAAATCTGCGCATTCCTGAAGGAGGAAGAGCGCGACCCGACGCCGCTCCTCGATCTCGGCAACAGTTTTGGCGGAACGATGGAGCTCGCGGTTTTCGGCCACCTTCGCAACGAACGATACCGCCGCGTCGAAATGGCGCGACAGCGCCTCGCGGTGTATGCCGCACCCGGCGGGCCGTGGGAAGTGAAGGATGTCTCGCAGACCGGTTTCCGGCTGATTTCACCGATGAGCGCGGCCAATGCCGTGACGCTCGGCCCGCTCGCCGCCATTCGTCCGCACGGCCAGACGCTGTGGACGCTGGGTATCGTGCGGCGGATGCGCCGATTGACGACCGACCGTGCGGAACTGGGATTGCAGGTGATCGCCAACACGCTGGTCGGCGTCGACCTGGTCGAGCAGCGCAAGAACGCCGACGCCGACTATTCGGTCGACGGCGAGCAGACGACGATCAACGGCCGGACATTCCAGGGCCTGTTCCTCGCGCTTCGCAAGCGCGAGGGCGACACGGGCGTGCAATCGCTGATCGTGCCGGCCGTCGAATTCCAGCCGGCCAATCGTTTGAAACTGATGACGGCGAAGTCGATCAACCCGATCCGCTACGGGAGACTGATCGAGCAGCAGCCCGATTGGGTCTGGGCCACGGTCGAGCCGTTGGACCTGCATCCGTCGACGTCGGCCATCACGGTCGGCGGATTGCCGCCGGCCGCGCGAGCCGACAGGTAGCCTGCTTAGAAAGTCCGGAAAGTCCGTCCGCGGAAGACCGCATGGCCGCCGACAATTACTCGCTGCTTCATGCGGCACACCGTTGGGAAGTCCCCGCGCATTTCAACATTGCGCACGCCTGCTGCGGCCGGTGGGCCGAAGATCGTGCACGATTCGCGCTGTACTGGGAAGACGAATCCGGCGCGGCCACGGCCCACACGTTCTGGGACCTGCAGCGCGAAGCCAATCGGCTGTCGAACGCACTCGCGCAGCTTGGCGTGCAGCGCGGCGACAAGGTCGCGCTCGTCCTGCCGCAGCGGCGCGAGACCGCGGTGGCCCACATCGCGATCTACCAGATGGGCGCCGTGGCGGTCCCGCTGTCGTTTCTTTTCGGTCCCGATGCGCTCGAATACCGGCTCGCCAATTCCGAAGCGCGCGTGGCGCTGGTCGACGCGCAGTCCCTGCCGAACCTCGCACCGGTCCGCAACAAACTCGCGCGACTCGAGCACGTGATCGGCGTCGCAGGCGCGCGCGGTGATGGCGTTCTTCTGTACGAGGAGCCGGTCGCGGCGGCATCCCCGCATTTCGCCGCGGTGAACACCCGCGCGAGCGATCCGGCGCTCATCGTCTACACCAGCGGCACCACGGGTCCGCCCAAAGGCGCGCTGATGCCACACGCTTGTTTGCTCGGCAACCTGCCGGGTTTCGTCCATTCGCATGACGGCTTTCCGCAACCGGGGGATGTGTTCTGGTCGCCGGCCGACTGGGCGTGGACCGGCGGCTTGATGGACGCTCTGCTGCCGACTTTTTATTTCGGCCAACCCGTCGTCGGCTATCGCGGACGCTTCGACCCCGAGCGCGCGTTGAAGCTGATGGAAAAATACCAGGTCCGCAACACGTTCATTTTCCCGACGGCGCTGAAGCTGATCATGAAGGCCTACCCCCGGCCGCGCGAGCATTTCGACGTCAACCTGCGCAGCATGATGAGCGCGGGCGAAGCCGTGGGAACGACGGTGTTCGCGTGGACGCAGGAGGCGCTGGGCGTTACGATCAACGAAATGTTCGGGCAGACCGAGATGAATTACATCGTCGGCAATTCGCACACGCAGTGGCCGGCGAAGCCCGGGTCGATGGGCCGGCCGTATCCGGGCCACCGGATCGCGGTAATCGACGACGACGGCCATCCCGCAGCGCAAGGCGAGCCGGGCGAGATCGCCGTTCACCGCGTCGCACCTGATGGAACCGCGGACCCGGTGTTCTTCCTCGAATACTTCAAGAATCCCGACGGCACGCACAAAAAGTACACGGGAGACTGGTGCCGCACCGGCGACATCGCGACGATGGATGCCGACGGCTATCTCTGGTACCAGGGGCGCGCGGACGACGTGTTCAAGGTGGCAGGCTATCGGATCGGCCCGTCGGAAATCGAGAACTGCCTCGTCAAGCATCCGGCGGTTGCCAACGCCGCGGTCGTCCCGTCGCCGGACGAGACGCGCGGCAATGTCGTCAAGGCCTTCATCGTGCTCGCCGCGGGCCGCACGCCGTCAGCCGCGCTGGAGGAGGACATCCAGCAGCACGTGCGCAAGTTTCTCGCACCCTACGAATACCCGAAGCAGATCGAATTCATCGACGCGCTGCCGATGACGACGACTGGTAAGGTGCAGCGGAAGTTGCTGCGCGAGCGCACAATGAAAAGGCAAGAGGTTGACGAGGCGAAGAATCGATGACTTCGATGTCCACCAGCGAGATGGCCGCGGCTGCACCCGATCGGCGACATGCGCGCTGGCGAAGTGCGTTTGCGGGCCTGACGCCCAAAGTCGTCGCCATCGTGGCGGCGCTGATGCTCGCCCGAACTTTCTCCACAGGGCTCCAGATCCTCGCCGAACATAACTATCAACTCGGCGAAGTGTTGCCTGACCTGTTGGACGGCTATGGCCAGCTTCTCGCAATGGCCGCGCCGATGGTTATCATCATCATCGCGACCGCGAACCTGGGGCCGCAGCGCGGCGCAATGCGCGTCGTGGCTCTGTCAGCCGCCGTGATCTTTTCGGCGGGCGTCGGAGCGATGCTGCGCTTGCGCTTTATGGGCCATTGGTTCAATTGGGGGGATGCCCCCTTCCTGATCACCTACGTGTGGCCACGATACGCACTCCTCGGAGGGATGCTCACGGCTGTCGGCGAGTTCCATCGCCGCGAAGTGGCGAGCACCGAGGCGACGCAGCGCGCCGAATTCGACCGCGCCGCGTTCGAGCGCGAGATGACCGAGGCGAGGCTGCAGGTCCTGCAGGCGCAGGTCGAGCCGCATTTTCTGTTCAACACGCTGGCCAACGTGCGTCGTCTCTACGAAAAAAACCACGCGGCGGGCCGGACGATGCTGGACAACCTCATGCGCTATCTCGAGATCGCGCTGCCAAGGATGCGACATGACCAATCGACCCTCGAGCGCGATTCGGAACTGATCGAGGCGTTCCTGCACGTCCAGCGAATCCGTATGGGACGAAGGCTTGCATTCAGCATCGCTGTACCGGCAGAGCTTCGTGCGCACCCCGTGCCACCGATGATGCTGCTGACGCTGGTCGAGAACGCCATCAAGCACGGCATCAATCCTTCGCCCCGCGGAGGTCGGATTGATGTGACGGCACGCGTCGACGGCGACCGGCTGATTCTCCGCGTTGCCGACACCGGGATCGGCTTCGCCCCGGGTTCGGGTGGGGGCACCGGCCTCGCAAACATCTCTGCCAGGCTCATGGCACAGTTCGGCAACCGTGCGAATTTTGTCCTGGAAAATAATGAACAGGGCGGCGCCGCGGCAACGATCGTGCTGCCACGGGTCGACGTTGCGATATCGCAATGAACTCGCCTGTTACCTTCGCGATATCGACGAAAGACTCCGTCGCTGCAGGGCTTCGAGACGCGCTGCGGGGCGCCGTGAAGCACATCACATGGCGGGCCGTGGGGATCGCTCTCGCGATCGCCATTGCGCTGGAGGCGTGGTCGGTCATGGACGTGGTTTTTGGGAACGCACCGAAAACGCCGGCGGAAGCGGCCCAAAACTACATGTCTGCGACCATCATGAACCTGGTCATGGCGTTTTGTATCATGTTCGCCACCCTTGTCGCCGATGAGCGGGTCGCTCGCGGCGCAAAGCGGCTGCCCGCCTATGCGTGGGCCGTGGTGATCGGCTCCGCAATAGGCGCGCTCGCGCAGTCGCAGACGCACCAGTGGCTGCAGGTGCGCGCACAGTACACCCATCCCGCGGGCGCGTTTTTCGAGTACCTGATCTGGGGCTCGATCATCGTCTTCATCTATGCCAACCGCAGCAGCGCATCGCTCGCCGCGGCGCGCATGAACGCGGCGCAGGTGCAACGGGCGGAGGCACAGCGGTCCACGCTCGAGTCGCGGTTGCAGGCGCTGCAGGCTCGGGTCGAGCCGCAGTTCCTGTTCGGTAGCCTGGCGCGGGTGCGCGAGTTGTACGAAACCGATCCGGCGAAGGGCGGCCGGATGCTCAGTGACCTGATCGTCTATTTGCGCGCCGCGCTTCCGCATTTGCGCGAATCCACCTCGACCCTCGGGCAGGAAGCCGATCTGGTCCGCGCGTACTTCAACATCATGCGCGTGGAATTGGGCGAGCACCTCGCCTTCCGCATGAATGTATCGGACGCGACACGCGCCGCCTGCATGCCGCCGATGTTGCTGCTTCCGTTGATGAGCCACGCGCTGACGCAATGTCTCGGGACGGCCGGTGGCCCGCGGACCTTTTCCCTTACCGCGCACTGCGCAGCAGGCAAGCTGCGCGTCGAGATCGCTGATAGTGGTCAAGCCTTCGCCCTGGACGCCAGCAGCAACGAACTGCACGTCATCGAGGATCGCCTGCACGCGCTGTACGGCGACGATGCGACTCTTGCATTCGAGCCCTCGAGCCGCAGCGGCACGCAGGTTGTAATGGAGATTCCCCATGGCTCGACCGACGGCAGTCGTCGCTGAAGACGAGCCGCTCCTTCGCGGCGAACTGAAGGACGGGTTGGCGGCGCTCTGGCCGGAGTTGGAAGTCGTGGCCGAAGCCGAGGATGGTGTCGAGGCCATTCGGGCGCTAGGATCCCACAAGCCCGACGTGATTTTTCTCGACATCGAGATGCCCGGCATGACCGGGCTCGACGTTGCGCGCGTGGCCAGCGAGAAATGCCACGTGGTTTTCGTAACCGCTTACGATCAATACGCCGTCGCGGCATTCGAACAAGGCGCGGTCGACTACGTGATGAAGCCCTTCGACACGGCGCGTCTCGCGATGGCCATCGCCCGCGTCAGGGAGAGGATGGACAGCGCGCCGGCCAACCTCGAGAGCCTCCTGATGACTTTGGCCGAACGTCGGCGGACGACGCCAAAGTTCCTGCGCTGGATTTCGGTCGCGCAGGGCAGAACGGTAAGGCTCATCACCGTCGATCAGATCTCATATTTCCAGGCGGACAACAAGTACACGAGGGTCGTCACCGCCGCCACGGAGTCATTGACCAACAGGACCCTCAAGGAATTGATCGACGAACTGGATCCGGACATGTTCCTCCAGATCCATCGAAGCACAGTGGTGAATGTCAACGCCATCGAGGCCGTCCATCGGGACCTGCGTGGTCGCCTGAAAGTTGCGCTCAAGCAACGCGACGAGACGCTCCAGGTCAGCGCATCGTTCGCGCATCTGTTCAGGAATCTCTAGGCCGGACGCAGTAGCACTTCCGTCGCCTCTCCGTCACGCCTGCACCGCGCTTTCGTGAGCTCGTCGGTCATCGATTGAGCTGCCGGTAGCGCTTTGGCTATCGTGCCGCATGACGCCAGGCGTGGATGCCTGGCTTCTGCGTCACGAGGCCAATCTGATCGCTCCAATCACGAAGGGAAATGGCGTGCCCTCGCGGCCGTTCCTGCGCTGGATTTCGGTCGTGCAGGACGACACCGTGAGGCTCGTCACGCTCGATCAGATCTGCTATTTCCAGGCGAATGACGGGGACACCGTCGCGGTCACCGCCGCCAAGGAGATATCGATCGACCGCTCGATCAAGGCGTTGGTCGGCGAATTGGATCCGGGCACGTTTCTCCAGATCCGTCGAGGCGCCGTGGTGAACGTCAACGCCATCAAGGCGGTCCATCGGGACTTGCGGGGTCGGTTGAAAGTCGAGCTCAAGCATCGCGACGAGACACTCGAGGTGAGCTCGTCGTTCGCCCACCTGTTCAGGAATTTTTAACGGCCTTCGCGCCGAGCGGGCTCCATGTTCATCGACTCTCCCCTACGCTCATACCGGATTTCGATGGGGCCGTCGGTTGCCGGTTGAGCTCCCGGCTGACGTTTGGCTACGCTGCGTGCACGCCATGCACGAACAGGGGACACGACCTGACGCTGCGGCCACCAAGAGGATTCATGAAATATTCGAAGTGCCGTGTGCTTTAGAATCGCCGCCGTGACAGGGCTACGGGGAGCCATCGTGAAGCGGCGTTGCCCGAGACTTTTTCCATCACGCAAATCTTCTCCAACGCTGACGGAAGCGTGCAATTCGTCGTGATTCACGATAGAGGCATAAACGATTGCGACGCCGGCGAGAATCTCTGGGCCGGCCTGGCATTGTCAACCACAGGTCCGCAACAGAAATACATTTTCCCGACGAATCTTCCGACCTGCAAAACCTCGGGCCGCGACATGCTGATCGCCACCGAGGGTTTCGCGGCGCTGGGAATCGTCTCGCCGGATTACGTCATCCCCAATGGTTTTCTGCAAATGCCCAACGGCGCCATTAACTTCGCCGGGGTGAGCGGCATGGCATACATCGCGCTCCCGAACGACGGCGTGACGGCCCTCAAATTTGACGGCACGCCGATCCCGAACGTTGCGACCAATCTTGCCGGCGCGTCGGCGTCGGTGGTGCCGGGGATGACGCCGGCGACTGTAACTGTCGTCGAGTTCTACAACATGGGCCTCGACCACTACTTCATCACGTGGGTGCCCCAGGAAATCAGCGACCTCGACAACGGCGTGCACAAAGGCTGGGCGCGCACCGGCTACACATTCCAGACGTACACGACGGCGCAAGTCGGGACTTCGCCGGTGTGCCGCTTTTACATTCCGCCGGGGCTGGGCGACTCGCACTTCTTCGGCCGCGGCACGACGGAGTGCGACGCCACCGGGCAGAAGAACCCGAGCTTCGTCAACGAGGATCCGGCATTCATGCAGATGTTCCTGCCGGTACTGGGTGTCTGCCCGACCGGACAGCGCCCGGCCCGATGCCAACCATCGGTACATGACGGACAAGACAGTGCGCGATGCGATGGTGGCTAAGGGCTGGCTCGCAGAGGGCGACGGGCCCAACCTGGTTGTCATGTGCTCACCGCAATAGACTCTTGCGGACACCAGGAGCATTCATGAATACCCTGCGCGCGAGTGCGTTCCTGGCCGTTGCAATGATCGCGGCCTCTGCCATGGGGGCCGTGACCACGACCGTGGTCGATATTCCCAACCACGGTACTTTGCAACGCATCCTCTACGTCCATCCGGACGCGCCCGCAGCCAACATCGTGGTCCTTCCCGGCGGCGATGGCTACTCCGGCATCCAGGACGACGGCTCGATGACTAACACGCCCGGCCGCTGCGGTCCCGTCCACCGCAATCGCCAGGCGTTCGCGGACCGGGGCTATGCGGTTGCGCTTGTCGACAACGCCACCGACGACCTTCAGGCAGTGGTGAATTACCTGCAGCAACACGACAATGTTCCGACCTGGATCGTCGGCGGCAGCTCCTCGACGCCCACGGCAGCGAGTGCTACCACCAGATTGCCGGCAGCAAGTCCTGTGGGGGTGATTTTTTTCTCATCCGATACCATCGACCCATCTCTTGCGGCTATGGTCAAGCGTCCGTCGCTGGTCGTCTTTTCTCCCAGCGATGCCGACCAACATGCCACCGCTTTCTACGACGAGTTAACTTCGGCAGCGGTCCGGACGATTGTCCCCATTTTCGGCGG
>WNFM01346192.1_pt1 | contig 12270 bp, 12 predicted proteins | sample 5400271 | NCBI WGS metagenome assembly WNFM01 (sample SAMN13153352, study PRJNA577476) | soil metagenome | isolation source: 60 cm saprolite on Douglas fir-dominated hillslope | place: USA:California | collected 2013-09-17 | reverse complement strand
CGGCCGCACCTTTGTTAGCCGTCTGTTCTCAAGCAGGAGCCACTGATGCACGAGGTGCAAGACGAGCCGCTGTTCGCCGACCGGGTGGCCGGCGTCGGCGCGCAGCACGCCGACAATGCGGCGCATCTCGGCCAGCGCCGTGCGAGCCGCGTCGCCGATGTCGGCTACGAGCTTCGTCGCCTGCGGGGTGAGATCGGGCGAGGTGAGCGCGACGGCGTCGCTTTGCAGGGCGATGAGCGAGATGTGGTGGGCGGCCACGTCGCGCAACTCGCGGGCGATGCGAGCGCGCTCGCCGCGGGCCTGGTGGCCGGCGAGCGTCGCCTGAAGCGCTCGCACCGACGCGTCGGCCTGCGCGGCACGCCGCTGGGCCTGGCGCAGCGTCCCCAGCGCCGCCGCCGTGGCGGCCAGCGCGAAGATCACCGCCGCCCAGACCCGTGGGGTCTTTCCTACCGGCAGGGCGACGGCGGCGAGCAACGGCAGCGCGATCAGGACGGCGTAACGGGCCGGGCCACGGCGGGCGGCCAGGTACAGCGCCGTGACGACGGCGGCGGCCGCGGCCACGGTGGGGCGGCCCGGCTCGATGATGGCCAGGAGCACGCCGGTGACCACGGCGGCGGCGGCGATGTGCGAGTGGGCGGGCCAGTGACAGGCTGTGCGCGCTGTCGGGGGCGCGGGCAGCAACCTCGCCGGCCGCGGCGGCGGCGAGCGCCCCGGCGGCCGCGTACCGCCACCGGATCGCCCCGGCCGCCCGCCGCGCCAGATTAGTCACTCCCACATTGTGGCCGGTTCCGGCCGTCGCCGGCATCACCCCGGCAGGCCGTCACCGGCTCCCTCCCGCGGGGGAGGGCCTCCGCCGACGCCCCTCGCTAGCGGGGGCCGAAGTCCGCGCTGTGGCGGGAAGCGCCCGGGCCCGGCGGATTTCTACCCTGGTGGGCATGCAATCGACCATCGACGTACGCGGCCTCACGAAGCGGTACGGCCGCATCGTGGCCGTCGACGACCTCACTTTCACGGTGCGGCCGGGCGAAGTGACCGGGTTCATCGGCCCCAACGGCGCCGGCAAGTCAACCACCATGCGGCTGATCATGGGGCTGGACTTCCCTCAGGCCGGCACAGCCACCGTGGCCGGATGCCGGTACCGGGACCTGACCGAGCCGCTGACCACGATGGGCACGCTTCTCGACGCCAGCGCCCCGCACCCGGCGCGCACCGCCCGCAACCACCTGCGGTGGCTCGCGCACAGCAACGGGATCAGCACCGTCCGCGTCGACGCGGTCCTCGCCCACAGCGGCTGGGCATCGCCGCGGCGGTGCTTGGCGACCCGCCGATCCTGATGCTCGACGAGCCCGCCCCCGGGCTGGACCCGGAGGGCATTGTGTGGATCCGGGGTCTGTTGCGTGGCCTGGCCGCGCGGGGCCGGGCGGTTCTGGTGTCCAGCCACCTGATGGCCGAACTGCAGGATACCGCCGACCACCTCCTGATCATCGGCCGCGGCCGGCTGATCGCCGACACCAGCACGGCTGAGTTGCTGGCCCGCGCGTCGGGCGACCGGATCGACGTGCGCACCGAGATGATCACCGAGGCGATGACTGTGCTGGCCGGAGCGGGCGCCACCGTGGCCACCGCCGAGGCGCAGGTCGTCACCGTCACCGGGCTGCCTGGCGAGCAGGTGGTGAGCCTGCTCGCCGGGGCAGGCGTGCGCTATTCCGAGCTGCGTCAGCACCGGGCCACGCTCGAGGAGGCGTACATGGACCTGACCGGCGAGGTAACCGAGTTCGCAGCGCCGGAGGCGTCATGACCACCGCCCGCCTCGTGTCACGCGCGCTGCGCGCCGAGTGGACCAAGCTGTGGACGGTGCGGCGGTGGGCCGTGGGCCTGCTTGCCGCGGCGTTGCTGTCGGTGCTGTTCGGGCTGCTGTCCGCCAACGGCACCCAGGACAAAACCAACCAGCGGACCGACCTGATCGTGGGCCCGCAGGGCCTGGTCGTTCAGGACAGCTTCCGGTTTGTCCACGGGCCGCTGACTGGTGGCGGCAGCATCGTGGCCCGGGTCGCCAGCCAGGACGCCAGCCAACCGGGGGCCGCGGCCGGCATCATGGTGAAGACCGGTACCACACCCGGATCCTCGTACGCGGCGCTGATGGTCACTTCCCGGCACGGTGTGCGGCTGAGCGCCAACTTCGACTCCGAGACCGGCGCCGGATCCGGGACAGCCCCTATCTGGCTGCGGCTGACCCGCGCGGGCGCCGCGATCGCAGCAAGCCGCTCTGCCGACGGCGTCACCTGGCGCCCGGTCGGCACCGTGCGGCTGGTCGGGCCCGCCGCCACGGTGCAGGTCGGCCTGTTCGTCACCTCACCGCCCAACACGTGATCAAAAAGACGCTCAGCGCCACCTCGGCCGGCGAGACGGCCACGACCACCCGGGCCACCTTCGACCACGTCCGGGTCACCGGGGCCACGGCGGGCACCTGGGTCGGCGAGACCATCGGCCACACCAACGTCAAACTCCCCGCGTTGGGCAGCTCGACGCAAGCCGGCAGGGTATTCACGGTCACCGGCTCGGGCACCATCGGCAGCGGCGAGGGACCCGATGACCCCATCCAGAACAGCCTGTTCGGCCTGTTCTTTGGCGTGCTCGTTCTGATCCCCGTCGCGGTGCTGTTCATGACCTCGGAGTACCGGCGTCCGCTGATCCTGGCCACGTTCGGCGCCAGCCCGCGCCGGCGGCGAGTGCTGGCCGCCAAGGCCGCCGTCATCGGCGCTGCGTCATTTGGCACCGGCCTGGCCGCAGCGCTGGCCACCTACCTCGTCGCCCGGCCGCTGTTCCAGGCGCGCGGGTTCCGCCCGCCGGCCTTCGCCTACACCTCCCTCAGCCAGCCGGCAGTGCTGCGCGCGGTGGTCGGCAGCGCCCTGCTGGCCGGCGCGCTCGGCGTGCTGAGCCTGGCCGTCGCCGCCCTGGTCCGGCGCGGCGCCGCCACGACAGCCATCGTGATCACCCTGTTCGTGCTGCCGGTGTTCGTCTCCGCTCCGCTGCCGCTGACCGCCGCCCGGTGGCTCATGTCGCTCACCAAGGCCGGCGGGCTGGCCGTCCAGCGCACCAAGCCGCCGACAGGCACCCTGGCCGAGCCGTGGTCGATGCTCTCGCCGTGGCTGGGCCTGGGCGTCGTGTGCGGCTATGCAGCGGTTGCGCTTGTGCTGGCCATGTGGCGCGTGGAGCGGAGGGACGCGTGACGCGGGCGCTGCATGCCGAGTGGACGAAGCTGCGCACCGTTCCGAGCACCGGCTGGCTGCTGCTGGGCACGATGGCAGCCAAGGTCGGGGTCGGCGCCGCCATCGCCGGCGCTATCCACCTGCCGGCGTGCCGGCCGGGCGCCGCATGCCCGGCGGACATCACCCGGCTCGCCCTCTACGGCACCCGGGATGGCCAGGTCACAGTGGCGGTGCTCGCAGTGCTCGCCGTCACCAGCGAGTACGCCACCGGGCTGGTGCACCTGACGCTGGCCGCCACCCCGGGGCGGTACCAGGCGTTCGGGGCGAAGGCCGCGGCGACCGTCCTCGCCGCAGCCGCGGCAGGTGTCGGAGCGGTCACCGCCGCCGTCGCGGTCGGCGCCTGGATCTTTGCCGAGCGCGGCTACACCCCATCCCGCGGCTACGGGCTCTCCCTCACCGACCCGGCCACCCTGCGGGCCGGCGTGGGCACTGTCATCTACTTCGGCCTAGTCGCGCTGCTCGCCGCCGGAATCGCGGCGGCCGTCCGAGGCGGCGCCGCCGCTCTCAGCACAGTCCTGGCGCTGCTGTTCGCGTTCCCGCTGGCGGCGGCGCTGGTCACCGACGCCACCTGGCAGCGGCGCCTTCACCAATGGTCGCCCACGGACGCCGGGCTTAACATCCAGGCAACCACCGGCCTGGCGCACTTGCCGCTCACACCGTGGACGGGCCTGGCGGTGCTCGCCGCCTGGGCCGCAGCCGCGGCCGTACTCGGCGCGCTGGTCTTCCGGTACCGCGACGCCTGAGGCACACCAGGTCAGCGGTCCGCGAGCAGTCGGCACACCGGACGCATTTCCTGCCTGGGCCAGGCGGCGGTCAGGTCCAGCCGCGCTCCTCGCAGTAGTCCACGATGCACCGCCACGACGCTGCCGCCTCGGCTATAGCCCCGATCGCCGGATCTGGGCGCCCGTTCGCTTCTGGTCAATTCCCAGCAACCTGCGGTTCAGCCGCCGTCGGTGCTGTTGCTGCAACCTGTTCGTCCACTCCATGGCGCCCACCGCCGACGGGAAGACCACCTACCTGGCGATGGAAGCCGGGCAGTTCCTCGCCCTGGACACCACCTCCGTGGTGAACGCGCCCAGCCCGCCGGCCTCGGTCATCAACCTGCACGCCGACCTGCTCACCAACCCTGTCAACCGGCCGGTCTGGGAGCAGGCGCCGCTCGACCCGTCCGCCGTGCCGGCTGAGTGCTTCAGGACCTGCCCCAACGGGCACTCGGCCGTCCCGATACCGGGCACGCACTATGTCCTGACCACCGACGAGGTCTACGGAACCTTCACCGACCCAAGCTTCGGCTGCCCGTGGGGCTGGGCCCGGATCATCAACGTCGCCGAACCCCGCTCATCCCGTTATCGTGAGCGAGTACAAGATCAGCGAGGACCAGCAGTCGTTCTGCGGCAGCTCTCGCGACGACCCGCTCACCGAGCAGTTCACCAGCTACTCCTCGCATAACCCCACGGTGCTCCCGGACCTGGCCTTCGTGGCCTGGCATTCCGGCGGGCTCCAGGCCATCAACCTGTCCGACCCGGCGAACCCGGCCCAGGCCGGGTTCTTCCTGCCCAAGCCGCTGAACAAGGTGGCCCTGGAAGACCCGGCGCTCAGCGAAGGACCCAACAAGGTCGTGCTCTGGAGCTACCCGATCATCCGCGACGGCCTGATCTACGTGATCGACATCCGCAACGGCCTGTACGTCCTCAAGTACACCGGGCCGCACGCGGACGAGGTGGCTGCGATCAAGTTCCTGGAAGGGAACTCCAACCTAGGCGACGCGGTGCAACTCGGCTCGTAATCCGCACGCCGCGAGATAGCCCGTGAAAGGTAGCGGGCGGTGAGCCAGCCCGGCCGGCCACCGCCCGCTACCACTCCGACTGCCGGTCGCGTCCAGGCCCGGCGGATGCCGGCCACGCCAGCGGTCACGCCGAGCGCGCGGCGCTCCTGGCTGAGCTCGCCAGGCTGCCCCATCGGCAGCATGCTGTCCTGGTGCTCCGCTGCTACGAGGGGCTCGCTGAAGCCGAGATCGCCGAGGTGCTGAGCTGCGCGCCAGGGACTATCCGCGCCGCAAAGCGGCGGGGCACCTTCCGGTGCCCCGCCGGTTGGTCCCTTGTCAGGCTGTGCAGGGATTCGAGCTGAGAATATTGCGGAAGTCGTTGAAGCGGAAGGTGGGCTGGCCGTTGGCCGCCGGGTAGGCAAGCGTGAGCAGCGGGCCGAACTCAGCCGCGGAGCTTCCTCCGAAGCTGTTCGTCGTCCCTGGGATGAACGGGCCGCCGAGTTGCCAGAGGCAGTGCCCGCCGGCCGTGGTGGTTGAGTAGAACGGATAGAAGGTCGCTCCGGCCGGCGGGTTCACGCATCCGCTGCCGGGGCTCGGGTCAGCCGGGTTGGAGATGTGGCGCTGGCAGGGCGGGCTGGTTGCGAACTCTATGCGCGGCAGGTCCGTCTCGAAAGCCACCCGATCGTAGTTCGAAGTGCCGTTGAACAGCGGGCTGCTGAACTGGATCGGGCTCGGGTGCACGAGAGCGTCCTGGCTGGCGTTGCTGAACGTTCCCGGCCAGGTGTTCTGGTAGCCGACTCCATCGAAGTCGGTGTCTGCGCCGATGAGGCAGCCTCCCACCCTGATCATGGTTGACTGCGCTGGGCTGAAACAGCCGAAATCGTCGCCGTCGGGGCCGGAGGGGTCATTCACGCCCTTGCCCGATCTCGTCGGAGAAGGCCACGTTGTAGGAGTGGGCCGCCCATGGGACCCGGGTGTTCTCACTTGAGGTCGAGTAGGCCGGGTGGAAGTTAGTCGGGATGTTCGTGCAGCTTGTTCCCGTGGGGGCGTACTGGACCTCGCCGAAGCCGTTGGCCGCGCTAGCCGTCATCGACCCGGCCTGGCCAGTTGTGAGGTCGTGGATCACGACCTCGAACCCGTTGGATGTGTCGTGCAGCCGCACCGTGAGGGTGTCGCCCGAGTTCATGAACAAGTCCTTGGCGGGGTCGGGGGTGAACGTCGCCAGGGTCGCGTTCACCGGGCTGGCCGGGGCCTGGGCCACGCCGTTCTTGGTGATGAACGCGAAGTTCACGTACTCGACGCCGGTGATCGCCGCACAGGCGGGATTGAGCTGCTGGCCGGTGTTCAGGTTCTGCGACAGGCTGTCGATGTTGAGCGCGGCGCACCACTGCGTGGCAGCGCAGCTGTTGCCGGCCGGCCATGGCGCCCAGCCCGGCGGATAGAACTGCATCTCCATGAAGGCAGTTCCCGGGTGCAGCCCGATATAGCTGGGCGACGTGGGGTCGGAGCCGTTGAAGATGTTGCTGTCGCTGTTCGCCGTGCAGGGCACGGTCGGCCCGATCGTGCTTCCGCCGGGGTTCGGGGCCGACTGGTTGTCACACAGGGCCATGCCGAACCAGAAGGCGGGGTGCAGCTGGAAGTTGAACGTGCCTCCGGTGCCATCCTGCACCGGTCTGGTCGGCGGGTCCGTCGGCAGGGTCAGCCGGTAGAGATTGTTGTTTCCAGAACCCGCCGTGTTCGAATAGAAGAGCAGGGACGGCTCATCGTGGCCGGTGTAGCCAGCGACAGGCTCCGCTAGTTCGGTGCATGTGACCGCGTCCTGGCCACACGTCGGGTGCTCGGAGTAACGGACGCCCGTGCCGGTTGCCAGGGCGCTGGACGCAGGGGGAAAAGAAAATGCGGCCAGCGACAGAGCGCCGGCAAGTGCGATCAGAACGCGCTTCATCGCGCTGTCCTCTCGTTCGGTGAATACGGTCAGCGCCGGGACATCTGCCCGAACGGTTGTTAAGAAGGTCGCGAGCTTCTCTTTGAGAAGGCCGGAACAGTCTCGGCTGCCGCCGCGGCGGGCCACGGATGGCCGTCGGCCACGGGACCGCGGCGGAAGAGCACGAAGCTGAGCTTGCGGGCGGCTCGCCAGACCGTAAGCGTCCCATCGCCGCTCCTCTCCGCACAGCGAGAGCGAACACGACTACGGTAAGTCAGATTGGCCGAGGCCAAATCCTAACAACTTCTCGGTGAGGACCACAAGAAATGCCGACGCCCTGTACCACAATGACCGCGTGGCGCTTGGAGCAGAACATCCACGGCTGGCAGCTGATCACGCGGAAGACCCCCAAGTCATCGTGCACGGGTGTGACGCCGCTTCGGCGTGAAAATCCGGGTAGCTGACCCGCCGTTACCTGGGAGCCCGGCTGCGCCGGCGCTGCCGCGCTGTTGTGCTGGCCTTCGGGATCCGGCACGTGAATCCCCGGGCGCTGAGGGGGAAACTGCTGCTGCGGTCGTCCGCTGACGTCGTTACTCCTCGGCGGGCCTGACCCCGCGGTTAAGTCTGACGCCGGGAGCCTGACATCAGGGCCGGTCCCATGTTCTTCTCCCCTCGCCGTTTCACGCGTTTTGCTGCAGGACGGGCTCCTTGGAAGCGAGCATGCGCCGCCGGGCCGGCCGAGGACATGGGGGAACTCCCCTATTTCGCGCGAGAATACCAGGGCCCAGAAGCACCGAGACCTCGGCTCTGAGTTCCCACCGCGTGTGTGGCTGCCGATCGGGCCTGACTGCCGGCCCGAGATCGCGCCATTGACGGCGCCCCACGTACACAAGTGGGTGGGCGCAGCTACACGGTCGACCAGGTTTTCAGCGGCCAGCGGTTCCTCGTTAAGGTCGACGCGCTCAACATCGGGTCCGCGCACGTAGCGTGAACCTGTTCTCGACCCACCGCATGTTTGATACAAAGCCCCACTAGACCGAGATCGGCATCGCTCGCTTCGCCAAGGACCCCGTTATCGCCTCTACACCCACACCCACACCCAGAACCAGCTCGGCGAGGTCAGCTGGGACTTCTCCGCCATGGCGCAGATCGGTCACGTCTCCGAATTCGTCATCCGGCTCGGCGAATCAGACACAGGCCCTACAGCTACGAGACGCTGTGCAGCGGCACCCGCGTCCGTAGGGCATCCTGCCGGCACTGGACAACCAGGTCGACCTCAGCCGGGAAACGCGGGCCGACACCGGCACCTTGATCAGCCGCGACTACATGGCCGTCGTCGAAGGGCTGGGTCAACTACCCACCAGGGCAGCCCGATGGTACACGCCCGACCTCAACATCAGCGTCTACAGCATCAACCCATCCCAGAAGACCACCAGCCTCGAGCGCCGCGTGCCGGGCGGCGGCCGCGAGTTCCCATTGCTTTCGCGCTAACGCCATCACGACGTCCAGATGCCGGCGAGTGACCACGCTCCATCGCCCGGCTGCGAAGGGCGGTTTCGTCAACGCTTCACACAGCGAGCATCGCACGACGGCGTGGCGCCGGCCGGCGCCCTTTGCGCTACGAGCGGATGGCTGGCTGCCGTGCTGGTTCGCTAGGATGAGAGCGGACGCGCCGCGCGAACGGGACGGCAGCCGCCGGAGCGCGGTCACGGCAGGCATCCGAGCCACCACGGACTGCAATGCCGGCCTTCGTGACCATGGCGCGAGGAGGAGTCATGCGTTCCGGTCGCCCATGCTGAAGCGCTGGGCGTGGCAAGCGACGACGGCCCCGGGCCGCCCAGATTGCCAATTCGGTGCCATACTGCGGGCCTTGCCGACTGGCGCCGCGTCGATACAGAACGAGCCTGATTGCGTTTTTGGCCAGTGGCGAACGTGCTTGCGCTAGGTAACTGTCCCTCCCAAGTGCTGTGGATGCCCGGAGCTGGCAGCTGTGGCTCGTCGCGGTGGCGCTGCTGCTAGGCGAGCCAGCGGATGAGCGTCCGGCCAGTCGGCGGCACGGGCAGGTGCTCGATCACGACGGAGTAGGAGCTCCTGTGACCGGCGCCGTGGAGGACGACGACGACGCCGTCGGCGTGTGGGATGAGCTGGTAGAAGCGGATGGTGCAGGTGACGGTCCGGCGGTGCTGGGTGGCTCCGGCGCTGCCGAGGTAGAGGTGATGCCGCACGAGGGCGCAGTGCAGCTTGGCGGGCCCAGGATGCCGGAGCCATGCGATCGCTGTCCGCCCGGTCGGCGGCACGGGCAGGCGCTTGATCGCTACAGAGTAGGAGGTGTGTGGCTGGCGCTGTGGAGGGTGACGATGACGCCGTCGGCGTGCGGGATGAGCTGGTAGAAGCGGATGGTGCAGGTGACGGTGCGGCGGTGCTGGGCGGCTCCGGCGCTGCCGAGGTACAGGTGGCCGCCTGCCAGGACGCAGTGGACGCGGTGCGCGGGCACGGAGTTCGGCTGAACAGCCCGGGCTGTCGCCGGCCCGGTCGCCGTTATGAGCATCAGGCTCGCCGCGGCGAGCACCATCAAGAGTCTGCGCCGCCAGGGCAGTTGCCGCATTGCTGCCGCTCGCTTTCTGAGGACCCGCGCTCGAGCGGGCCGGGGTGCCTGATCCCCTCATTCTCTGGCCGTTGGACGAGAATTCCCAGCCCGCTGGCCCGGCCCGGGGAGCGAGCAGGCGGCGCTGCCGCACTATGACTTGGGATTGGTGTCGGAGGGCTCTGATGGGCCAGGCGCGTACCGCAGGCGGCAGCCAGGACCTTCGTAGCCCGGCGCCTTTTTCGCGGTGCGCCGGCTTGGGCTCGCCGCGGCCGCTGCGCAGGATCGGTGTCATGGCCAGGACGGTGTCGGTGGTGATCACCGATGATCTGGACGGCTTGCCGGGCGCTGAGACCGTCACCTTCGGGGTCGACGGCGTGAGCTACCAGATCGATCTCGCGGAACTGAACAGGACTAGGTTTGCCGCCGCGCTTGCCCCGTTCATCGCGGCAGGCCGGCTGGTCAGCCGCGGTGGCCGAAGGGTGGATCGCGGTGCCGTGCGGGCGTTGGCCAGGCAGGCGGGGCTGGCGGTCTCCGAGCGGGGCAGGATCAGCGCCGAGGTCGTGCGGCATTACCAGGCCGCCCACTAGCAAGTCGCGCGTCGCAGGCGGGCGGCCGGTCACGCATGCGACGCCGCGTGCGCAGCACGCATTTGCTGTCACCGAACCGGGCGTGGTGCCTTGGCTCGACATCATCAGCCGGGAAGCACGTGCCTGGCGCCCTCGGCTTACTGCGGATATGGCGGTTGGCTTGCTGGGTCACTGCGCGGGGGTGAATGCGGTGGAGCAGTGCGCGGTGTGGGGACCCGCTGACGTCGTGACGTCGACGGTGACCGTGTATGCCGGCGTGGCGCCGCTGATGTAGTAGGCGACGGTGGCCTGCCCGCCGCCGTCGGTTGTCGTGGTTTTCTGATTGTCGGTGGTCTTGTAGTGCGCCACCGTGGTGACCGACGCCCCTGCCGCGGTTCGGATGTAGATGTACACCGTGGTGTAGTCGGCCGGCGATCTGGTGCTGACCGATGCCGCGCACCGCGGGGCCTGACCTGGCTTCGTGGGCTCCGGGGAGGGCGCTGGTGCGCGGAGCCCGAGGCGCGATTCGGCGGTCTCCCAGTTCCGTGCGATGGCGCGCTGCGCGCGGGCCAGGCTGATCTGGCCGTCGCAGACGGCCCTGTTCAGTGCGTTCTCGACGGAGTCCTTCGGGTTCGGTATCGGGCCGGTTTCCGGCCACAGATTGGCCGCGTCGTTGGCTCCGCCGAGTTCGAGCGGCACGAGGTGGTCAAGCTCGCTTTCGGTGCCGGCGGCGATGCCGTAGGCCGGATATGCCTGGCTGAACTTGAATGACTCGGTCTGGCTTTCCGGTGGCCGGACGGTCTCGGTGTAGCCGGGCAGGCAGATAGTGGTGCTGATATCTGCCGGCGTTACGGCCGGGTCGATGGCCCCGGGGGTGCAGTGCCGGTCGGGGAGCCGGCCGTGGCCGCGGGTCCGGCAGGGTCCGGTCAGGGTGCCGGTGACCCGCCCGGGGTCGTGCACCATGGTGAGCGAAGCCGCTGACGGCGGCCGTTTTGACGGGGTTGTCGGTGGGGCCGGTGACGCGGGTGAGGACGAGGATGGCTGCGAGCGTGCCGCGGCGACGGGGGATGATCGCGCCGGGTTCGGGGAGCCCAGGTGGCTGCTGCCGGTACATCCGGCGAGGGAGAAGACGGTTGCCGCGGCGAGCGTTCCGGCCACGCGGAGGGCGGGCGCCTTCGGAGACTGCATGCGTTCATGGTGCACGGCTAGGCCGGCGATGAACACCGAGCGGCCGCGACCCGCCGCGATGACCCGGCCCGCTGGTGAGCGTGAGCAGCAATCGGCCGGGACGGGCCCGCATCGTCGCTAAGTGAGATTGCGCTGACACGGCTCCGGAGCCGGACATCCTCGAGATGGCTCCTAGGATGGCAAGGGATCAACGCATGACGCCCTGTACGGTGGCGTTCCAGCGGCCGGGCTTGACAGCTTGCTCCCGGCCACCGCCCGGCCATCACGCTCGGAGGATACAGCCCGGCGGGAGCAGGTAGCGGGCACCGGCGAACTCTGCCTGCTATGGGATCCGGATGGTCGCTGAAGCGGCCCTGGCTACGCTGGCACTATGGATCTCAGGGCCGTGAAGGCGGCCAGCAGGCCCGAGCTCATCGCGTGCGCCGCCGCGACGGCGGAGAACGCGCTGGACCTCCTGGAAGACGCACAGCTCTTGACTGACGCGGGCCGACATGCGCGGGCTTATTCGCTGGCGGTGCTGGCGGTCGAGGAGTTCGGCAAGGCCATCAGCATGGTGGCCCTGGCGGCGATGCCGGCAAACGTGCGGGCGCAGGCGCCGGTCGGGCGGATGCTGGAGTGGCACCAACTCAAGCTGGTCGGCGGCACGCTGATGGCCGTCCTTGGTTTCGGTCCGCCGGGCGCGGCGGCCAGGCTCGCTGCCATGCCGATCACCCAGCTGGAGCAGATCCTCGACACGACGGATGCGTTCGCCGATGACGCGGACCGGCTGAAGCTGCGCGGGCTGTACGTGGACATGGATCGCGGCGGGCGGATCCGGCGGCCGTCGGAGATCACCGAGGCGGAGGTCTCAGGTGAGCTCGCCCGGGCGCGGCAGGTCGCGTCGTCGGCGAGCCTGCTGCGCGATGCAGGCGTGCAAGCCAGGTTCGCCGATCCGCCGGCCGAGACGATCGAGCTCTCGCGGGCCCTGATCC
>WNFM01300892.1_pt1 | contig 12271 bp, 8 predicted proteins | sample 5400271 | NCBI WGS metagenome assembly WNFM01 (sample SAMN13153352, study PRJNA577476) | soil metagenome | isolation source: 60 cm saprolite on Douglas fir-dominated hillslope | place: USA:California | collected 2013-09-17 | reverse complement strand
ACGCTATCATGGGCGTCCGATAGACTTGCCCGATGGGACCTATATCGGCAAAGGCGATTTGATCGGCGAACTCCATTTCGTTAATCGCGTACTGTTAGATGCAGCCAGGCATACTGGTCCGTGGGGAGTGGTAAAGATGGTCCAACAGGATCTGCAGGCCCTGGCAACGTGGACACAAGCGCCCGATTTTCCAGCCGAGCTGCATGCGCTCTTTGGAGTGACGCTGATAAGCCGTGCATCGCGCCGTATAGGCTTTACGCTGCGCAAGCGCCCCAAGACTTTCCAAACCTGGTTGGACCGCTTTTTCATGACCGGCTTGCTCGTACTCTACAGTGAGGGAGGGCTTGACCGTCTTCTCCAAGGAACTACATATGGGTCGTACCCGGATGAGGTGTGGATGTCGAGGAGAGAGCTGATGAAGCGGTATGGTAGGGATGTTGCTGCCAATTGATGACTTCCGTTTGAAACCCCAGGGAAATCCACAACCCCGTAATTACGCCAACCGTATGGTATAATGAACGAGAATTTTTGCTGACTACTAAGCGTTATTACTATTGATAGCTAACACCGCCAACCATCAGGAGAATACACTACTATGCAGTTACTTGGGAAGATGCTGGGTGATCCCAATAAGAAAGAAATAAAGGCGATACAGCCTATTATAGATGAAATTAATGAGCTTGAACCAACTATTGAAAAGCTGAGCGATGAAGAATTAGCTGCTAAAACGAAAGAATTTCGCTCACGACTCTCCCTTTATCTCAAAGGCGGCATGGTGCTTGAGGATGAACTGGTCAAACTTTTCGACGAGGCATTAGACAAAGTGGAGCCGCTCGCGGCAAAATGCAGCGATGCGCAACTACATGCCGCTATCATAGAAGAGCGCCTGAAAATCGAGAGGCAGCGTGATCCAGAGCATACGCTGCGGGATGACCTGCGAGATACGCTCTCAGAGTGCTTTGAGAAAGCTTATGAGAGCTTGAACCCAACACTCAATACGTTGAGAGTCTCGGCCGCCATGGACCTGGCCGAGGAAACCCAGGTATGGCCAGACGAAGCTAAAGACCCACACCAGGCGACTCTTGCCCTGCTCAAAAAGATCGAGCCGGCCCTAAACGAGGTCGATGACGCCTACCTGGACGAAGCGTTCGAGAAAGCGTGGCCGCTCTTCGAAGAGGCCAAGCGCAATGCAGCCAACCCGGAAGATGGCGCGGACGAGCGGCTTGAGCAACTGCTCGGCAACATTTTGCGGCACCTGCAGGATGAAATCGTTGCCCTAAAAGCCGAAGCGATGGATGAGCTTATCCCGGAAATGGTGAAGCGCTGCAAAACAGGCGCAACACTTGAAGACCTGCTGCCTGAAGCCTTTGCCGTCGTGCGTGAAGTGGGCAAGCGAAAAATACAGATGCGCCACTTTGATGTGCAATTGATTGGTGGAGTTGTGCTGTACCAGGGCAAAATTGCCGAGATGAAAACCGGCGAAGGAAAAACGCTGGCTGCAACGTTACCGGCTTATCTGAATGCCCTGACAGGCGAGGGCGTACACATCGTCACCGTCAACGACTACCTGGCACGGCGTGACGCCGAGTGGATGGGCAAGATCTACAAATCCCTGGGGCTTACTGTTGGTGTGCTTGTCAACGCCGTTGAGCCACAAACGGCTGAGCGCCGGGCCGCCTACAACGCCGATATAACCTATGGCACAAACAACGAGTTCGGTTTTGACTACCTGCGCGATAACATGGTTGCCTCTCTTGACCAGGTAGTACAGCGAGAATTGAACTTTGCCATCGTTGACGAGGTGGATAATATCTTGATCGACGAAGCGCGTACCCCGCTGATCATCTCGGGCCAGGGGCAGGAATCGACCGATCACTATGTGCAGTTCGCCCGCTGGGCCCCTCGTCTGAAGCCCGAAATCGACTTTACGATTGATGAGAAGTTGCGCACCGTCATACTCACCGAAGAAGGTATCGAGAAGATCGAGAAGCTAGCCGGTGTTAAAAACATTTACGCCGAAGAGAACGTCGATCTGACGCGTTACATGGAGAACGCCATTAAGGCAGAGTTCATCTTCAAGCTCGACAAAGACTATATTGTGAGAGACGGCGAAGTAATCATCGTCGATGAGTTTACGGGTCGCCAGATGCCGGGACGGCGCTACAGCGAGGGTCTTCACCAGGCCATCGAGGCTAAAGAGGGCGTCAAGGTGCAGCGCGAGAACCATACGCTGGCGACGATCACCTTCCAGAATTTCTTCCGCCTTTACAAGAAACTGGCCGGTATGACCGGTACTGCGCTGACGGAGGCGGAAGAGTTTCATAAGATTTATAAGCTGGATGTCATAAGTATCCCAACGCACGAGCCTATGATTCGCCAGGACCTGCCCGACCTGATCTATCGCACAACAGATGCAAAATTCAGGGCTGTAGTCGAAGAGATTAAGGAACTTAACGAACAGGGGCAGCCGGTCCTGGTGGGGACGACCTCGGTCGAGATCTCAGAGCATCTTTCAGAGCTACTGGATAAGCAGGGCATAGCGCACAACGTCCTGAACGCTAAACACCACGAGCGTGAGGCGCAAATTGTCGCGCAGGCCGGTCGCAGCGGCGCCGTGACCATTGCCACCAACATGGCCGGCCGCGGTACCGATATCGTCCTGGGAGGTAACCCCGACGGTTATCGAGATGCCATCTTGCGCAAACATGCCGAGCACATCGACTTCATCCGCGAGATGCCGGTGCAAGACGAAGACGACCGTGCTGAGAAAGAGGAGGCGATACAGCAGTATCTCGCTAACATGTCCGAGGGGGAGATAAACGAACTGCTCGAGCAGAAGAGGCGTGAGTGCGAAGAGGATCACCAACGAGTCGTGGAGTTGGGTGGACTGCGTATCATTGGTACTGAACGACACGAGTCACGACGTATCGATAACCAGTTGCGTGGCCGCTCTGGACGCCAGGGAGACCCGGGTTCGTCACGCTTCTTCCTGGGGCTGGATGACGAACTGATGCGCCGCTTCGCCGCTGACCGTGTATCAAAAGTGATGCAAATGGTTGGTATGGACGAGGATATGCCGCTTGAGAGCGGCATGGTTTCGCGCTTCATTGAACAGGCACAGACGCGGGTTGAGGGATATAACTTCGATATACGTAAGAACGTGGTTGATTATGACGACGTGATTGCCAAGCAGCGCGAAGTGATCTATGCTGACCGGCGCGCAGTGCTTGAACGCGCCGATATGCACGAGCGCGTGCTGGGGATGATGCGCGCTGAAGTGCGAGGAATCGTGGATATGCATATCCCTGGCAACCTCGTTACAGAAGAAGAGCAGCTGGAGAGACTGTTTGCCGTCCTGGAAACATGGGTGCAGATTCCTGATGAGGCCTTGCCGGATAATATGCACGCCGTGCGCAAAGACGATCTCACGAGAAAACTGACAGAGCTGGTGACAAACCACTACGAGGAGCGAGGCCAGCAGCTTGATAAACTGGGGGCAGAGAATCCAGGTCTCGGCATCCCCACTATCCGCGACCTGGAACGTTCCTATACCTTACAGGTTATAGATCGACTATGGATGGATCACATTGATGCCCTGGATGTGATGCGAGCCAGTATTCATTTCCGCGCGATTGGACAGCGCGACCCGCTTGTCGAGTTCAAGAACGAAGCATTCCGCATGTTCGAGAACCTGAAAGCGACCATCCAACATTATATTGTGGATGAGCTGCTTAAGCTGCTACGTGGCAACATTACTATTACAGTGCAACGGCCAGAGCCGCAGCGTAAGATCCCACGCAACCTGCGCACAAATATTGATGATATCGCCAGGGCCAGCGGCCAGGCGAAGAGCGATGGCGCAGATAGAGGTACCGCTTCACGCAGGCAAAGCGCTGGTAATCGCCAGCATGGGAATGGACGCACAGCAGTTGCGACCTCGGCTCCACGCCAGGTGATGGCAAACAAGATTGGACGCAACGATCCATGCCCGTGCGGCAGCGGCAAAAAGTATAAGAAGTGTCACGGAGCCTGAGGAGTTAGTAGAGGAAAGCATGAGAATGCCCTGGGAGGCATACCCTCCCAGGGCATTCTCATGCTTTCCCGATATATAATTTTTTGTTTATATATAGCTTCACAACCTTCGAAGCAATTTCCTGGCCCTTTTAGGTGGTTGCATGTTACCCTTGTCTTAGTGAGTGGAACAAGAGAGATGGACAAAGGTGTCTACCTGGCAGAATCCACCGTTAGCCTCAACAGAGAGGAAAGGTCATCCTAATGAGCGAACAACATGTTACAAACAGCTATGGGTACAGCAGGTATGAAATGAACGGCCACAGCAAAAACAGGCATGCAATGAACGCGCACTATGCCTCAGAGCTTGAGAGAGATTGGGAAGGAAATTTACGCTGGCAAGGGATTGTGCATCCATACAGCGCAGAAGATGTGATCCGGCTTCGTGGTTCAATCAAAATTGATTACACACTGGCGCGACTCGGTGCCGATCGGCTCTGGAATCTCTTGCACGCCGAACCCTATGTAGCAGCTTTGGGTGCATTGACGGGAAACCAGGCAGTGCAGCAAGTAAAGGCCGGTTTAAAAGCCATCTATCTGAGCGGCTGGCAGGTCGCGGCTGACGCTAACCTCGCGGGACAGATGTATCCAGACCAGAGCCTTTACCCGTCTAATAGTGTCCCACATGTTGTATGCAGAATTAACCAGGCGCTGCAGCGCGCCGACCAGATTCATCACGCGGAAGGCAAGAACGATACGTACTGGTTTGCACCAATCGTGGCGGACGCGGAAGCAGGCTTTGGCGGCCCTTTAAATGTTTTTGAGCTGATGAAAGCCATGATCGAGGCCGGGGCAGCAGGTGTCCATTTTGAGGACCAGTTGTCATCGGAGAAGAAGTGCGGGCATATGGGCGGCAAGGTGCTCGTGCCGACTCAGTCAGCTATCAAACATCTCGTATCTGCACGCCTGGCAGCCGATGTAATGGGTGTTCCAACCATCATCGTTGCTAGAACAGATGCTAACGGAGCGCACTTAATCACCAGTGATATTGACCCGGCTGACCACAAATTCCTCACCACGGAGCGAACACCGGAGGGGTTCTATAAAATGCACGGTGGGCTCAATGCAGCCATTGCCAGGGGACTCTCCTACGCTCCATATTGCGACCTCATCTGGTGTGAAACCTCCGAACCCAACCTCAAAGAGGCGCAGCGCTTCGCAGACGAGATTCACGAGCAGTATCCAGGCAAGATGCTGGCTTACAACTGCTCTCCCTCATTTAACTGGCGCAAGAAGCTTGATACCGAAACGATTACAACCTTCCAGGACGAACTTGCGAGGATGGGCTATAAATTCCAGTTCATCACGCTGGCCGGTTTCCACGCCCTCAACTATAGCATGTTCAACCTTGCATTGGGATATCGCGAGCAGGGCATGGCTGCCTACGCTGACCTGCAAGAGGCCGAGTTCGCGCTGGAAACATCTGGATACACTGCGACCAAGCACCAACGCGAAGTGGGCACCGGATACTTCGACGAGGTAGCCCAGGTTATCTCCAGCGGCAATTCCTCAACTGTTGCGCTGGCAGGCTCGACAGAAGTGGAGCAATTTCTCTAATCGCTTACCTACCACCGAAAGGAGTATCCCCCACATGACGAAAGAGAACACTTCTGTCGAGACCATACAGATCACCGGTCCAGTCACTCCAGAGTTTGCGGAAATTTTGACACCAGAAGCTATGAATTTTGTGGCAACGCTGGTTCGGGCTTTTACAGATAGGCGTGAAGAATTGCTACGGAGAAGGGCACAGCGGCAGACCGAGATTAACGCAGGCAAGTTGCCTGATTTCTTGCCCGAAACCGAGCATATTCGCAACAGTGAATGGACCATTGCGCCTGAGCCCGCGGACCTGCAAGACCGGCGCGTAGAGATTACGGGGCCTGTGGAGCGCAAAATGATTATCAACGCGCTGAACTCGGGTGCCAAAGTCTTCATGGCTGACTTCGAAGATGCGTTTTCCCCAACGTGGGAAGGTACGATTGAAGGTCAGATCAACGTTCGTGACGCGGTCAATCACACCATTACGTATAACAGCCCCGAGGGAAAACAATACGCACTCAATGAAGAGATCGCGACACTGCTGGTTCGCCCGCGCGGCTGGCACCTGACGGAGAAGCACGTTTTGATTGATGGCAAGCCGATTTCCGGCGGCATCTTCGATTTTGGCCTGTACTTCTTCCACAACGCCAAAACGCTGATCGAAAAAGGCACAGGGCCCTACTTTTACCTGCCTAAACTCGAAAGCCACCTGGAAGCGCGTCTCTGGAATGATGTGTTCGTGCTAGCACAACGCGAACTGGGTATTCCGCAGGGTACAATCAAAGCCACCGTGCTGATCGAGACCATCCTGGCAACTTTCGAGATGGACGAAATCCTGTATGAGCTGCGGGAACATTCGGCGGGTCTGAACTGCGGTCGCTGGGATTACATCTTCAGCGTGATCAAGAAGTTCCGCAATATCCCAGATTTTATTCTGCCTGACCGCGCGCAGGTCACGATGACAACGCACTTTATGCGTTCCTACTCACTGCTGACCATCAAAACCTGCCACCGGCGCAATGCGCACGCCATCGGGGGCATGGCCGCCCAGATTCCAATCAAGAATGATGCAAAGGCGAACGAGGAGGCGCTTGCACGCGTCCGTGCTGATAAAAGACGCGAGGTTACCGATGGTCACGATGGAACGTGGGTAGCTCACCCGGGCCTGGTTGCTATCGCCATGGAAGAATTCGACGCTGTCATGAAAGGGCCAAACCAGATCGACAGGAAACGTGAAGATGTGCATTCGACGGCTGCCGATCTCTTAAAGGTACCCGATGGTACGATCACCGAAGCCGGGCTACGCAACAATATCAGCGTCAGCATCCAATACCTGGAGTCGTGGCTGCGCGGCAATGGCTGTGTTCCGATCAACAACCTGATGGAGGATGCTGCCACCACCGAGATTGCCAGGTCGCAGATCTGGCAGTGGATACACCATCCCAAGGGGATCCTCGATGATGGCAGAAAGGTGACGGTTGATTTGTTCCACGAACTGGCAAAGGATGAACTTGAGAAAATCCGGTCAGCGGTCGGAGAGCAGGAGTTTGCCAGGCGTCAATTCCAAACCGCGTCTGAGATTCTCGACACGATCATTACGGACGACCAGTTCACCGAGTTCCTGACGCTGCCCGCCTATAAGTACTTGAATTAGCTGAAATCTCGTAGCTATTCAGTTACCCGACTGATACCGCCTGCGGCGGCGAAAAGTGAAACAACCCTGTTGACATGCTATGACGTTTTTCTAAAACCTGATGTCGCCATTAGATAATTGCGTGAAGTGGTCGCCTGCGTACGTACCTGTTCAAGGTCGACATGCAACAATCGTCCTCCTTGCTTGAGGACCTTGCCCGCAACAAGGACCGTGTCAACATTACTAGCGTAGGCACCAAGAACCACAGAGGCAACCGGATCGTTGATCGGGGAAAGGTTCAAGGTATTGGTGGTTAAGAGAATGATATCGGCTTCCTTGCCTGGTGTCAATGTCCCGGTCCTCTGATCAAGCCAGGCGGAACGTGCTCCATCAATCGTCGCAAGCGCAAACATATCCTCGGCACTCGGTACAGGTAATGAGTTGTTACCGTCCTGTGAAACCTGTAGACGTGCAGCCTGGAAGGCGGAGTGCATCTGCGTGAATATGTCGCCCGCCGTACTGGTGACGATATCGACACCCAGGCCTGGTCGGATGCCATGAGCTATGAGGCGACTGGTTGCAGGAAAACCAAAACCCATCTGCATTTCCACTGCTGGTGTCACTGCGGCTGTCCCTCCGCTCTCTGCAATATGCTGGATTGCCTCATCAGTCAATGTGGTCGTATGGACATACTGCGTATCTGGACCAAGTAAGTGTGCCTGGGAGAGGTGCTCGATTGCCCGATAGGGAACCCCAAAGGGTCCACTCCCAACATGGACACTAATCGGCAAACCCAGGTCGCGGGCGAGCTTCCAGTCCCGTCTGGTGACATCCATGGTGGAGAACTCAGGTCCGCGCAGTGCCATTGCCATCGTCATCAGTTGTTGAGCAGAAGAAAAATACTGGGTGCGAACGCGCCTGGCATCATCAGGATGATTCAGTTGACTTTCATAGGACCACTGTGGTCCGGTTTGAGGAACACCATAACCAAAGACGGCTCGCAGCCCACTCTCCTGGAGTCCGCGAATCACAGCATCGGTATGTTCAGGAGTGTTCTGAATATGCGACCAGTCAAAGAGGGTCGTGATGCCTGCATCGAGCGCCTCAAGTGCTCCAATAAGTGTCCCAATATAGGCGTCTTCGGATCGGAAGATAGGACCAAACTTCGCGAGAATATGGCTCGCGTAGTCACCAAGATCGCTATTGGCAGCAAGCTGTTTGAGGGTTCCTTCCCAGGTATTGCTTCAATATCGGGTTGAACTGCGCGAATAAGCGAACCTTCTACGAGGATATCAGCACGTGGAAAGGAGCCAGGTTCTTTCTCTCCTGTAATGACAGTGCCGTTTTGAATCACTAGTCGTTGCGTCATCATAGATCTTCTTTGCCTATTTTTCTCAAGCATCATTTGGCGGGGTTTGACCCAGCCCGATTGCTTTGAGAGCTATTTTCGCAGGACAGGCGACATCATGAAAATGCCTAGCTCGCGTCCCAGTTTGCGATGGTCACGCTTCTGGGCTTCCTCCAGCCGCCAGAGGTATTGATCGAGTTCCTCCTGCGCGAACCACGCTGTGCCATACAAGCGCTGCAACATGGGACGATGCTCGTCGCCGCGCCAATAGGCACCAGCCACGCTCATCAGTTTAAAAGGGCCGATCTGGCCGGTGTGCTCTACAAGCGGGCCGGGACACAAGTCAAGGAAATCGTGCTGCCGGCAGATCGCGACCCCGGCCGGCCAGTTACCTCTTTCCTGCACACGGCAGAGCTCAGGAAAGTCGTTTTGCTGCTGGTAGGCGTTGACTTTATCCTCATCCGCCATAACTTGCGCAGCGGAATAGCGCATTCGCTGCAGCGGCGCACACTGTTCAGATGCTCGCGGTTCTGCTTCGACCGGCATGGATTTGTCTCCTTGTCTGAAAACAAACAATCAGACGACAAGTGATAAGAAAAAAAGCCTTTCCTCCAATGGGACGAAAAGGCTTTAAGGCGACCCACCCGGGCGACCACAAGGGTCGTCCCTACAGAGGAACTATAGTTCCATACTCTTAGTCTTGATAATCTCTGTGATGCGCGCTATGAAACTCTCAACGGGCGTTGCTCCAAGGTTTTCGTTGGTGCGCAGGCGGACTGAGACGGCCTCATTTGCCACTTCTTTGTCGCCGACCACGAGCATATAGGGAATCTTCTGCAACTGGGCGTCACGCACTTTGGCGTTCATACGCTCGCTGCGTGAATCCAATTCGGCACGCACACCAACGGCTTTAAGCGACTGTAAGACCTTGTTTGCGTACTCCAGGTGACGATCGGCGATGGGAATGATCATGGCCTGTACAGGTGCCAACCAGACAGGGAAAGCGCCTGCGAAGTGTTCGATAATCAGGGCCATGAAGCGTTCAGTCGAGCCGGTGACGGCACGGTGAATGATGACAGGACGATGAGGCTGGCCGTCTTCGCCGATATACTCGAGTTGGAAATTCTCCGGTTGTACGAAGTCGAGCTGTACCGTTGAGCACTGCCAGTCGCGGCCAAGTGCATCGCGCACCATAAAGTCCGTCTTCGGACCATAAAAAGCTGCTTCACCGATCATCTCACGATACTTGATGCCCTTATTCTCTACAGCCTGGCGCAGGGCGCTCTCGGCCCGTTCCCAGACTTCGTCACTGCCCGCATAATCCTCTTTCTTGTTGGGATCACGCAGGGAGAGAGCAATCCAGTAATCCGTCAGGCCATAGGTGTTGAAGACCTCGAGCGTCAGGTCGATAGCGCGGTCAAACTCTTCTTGAATCTGGTCAGGACGCATGAAGACGTGCGCATCATCCTGCGTGAGACTGCGTACACGTGCCAGGCCCGTTAAGACCCCTGGCTTCTCATAACGGTAGAGGGTGGCGAACTCGGCATAGCGCACAGGCAGTTCGCGATAGCTATGCATCTGCGTTTTGTAGAGTGTGATATGGTGCGGACAGTTCATCGGCTTGAGCACGTAGGCATCATCCTCCGATTGCTCCTGATCGCCCTGCATAATAGGAAACATGTTTTCGCGATAGTTGTACCAGTGCTTGGAAGTCTTGTACAGGTGCACTTTGCCAAGGTGCGAGGTCCAGACGTGCTGGTAACCATATTTTTCCTGCGTCTCGCGGACATAGCTTTCCATCAAGTGGCGAAGCGTTTCGCCGTTGGGCAAGAACATGGGGACACCGGCGGGTAGCTCATCGCTTAAAACAAAGAGCTTGAGTTCGCGCCCCAGTTTGCGATGGTCGCGCTTCAGGGCCTCTTCCAGCCGCCAGAGGTATTGATCAAGTTCCTCCTGCGTGAACCACGCCGTGCCATAGATGCGCTGCAACATAGGGCGATGCTCGTCCCCGCGCCAGTAGGCACCCGCTACACGCATCAGCTTGAAAGGGCCGATTTGACCGGTATTCTCGACATGCGGCCCACGACACAGGTCCAGGAACGTATCCTGCGTGTAGATGCCGACTTCCGCATCGGGCAAGTTTTCGATAAGTTCAACCTTGTAGGTCTGCCCCTTGTCGCGGAAGTACTCCAGGGCCTTTGCGCGAGGCCAGCGGTCGCGTTTAAAGGGGTACTTGCCCGCGATGATATGTGACATACGCTGTTCGATATCGGGCAAATCATCAGGCGTCAGGGTACGTGGCAAGTCGAAATCATAATAAAAACCGTCTTCAATGGCTGGGCCGATGGCTAACTTGGCATCGGGAAAAATCTCAAGAACGGCCTCGGCCATGACATGCGCTGCCGAGTGCCGCATACGCTCTAGCGGCGTATAGTTGACCGATTCTTCCAGTTCTGCTTCTATCGACATACTAAAATCCTCCTCAGTCCGACAATAAAAAAACCTTTCCATCCCGCTATGGGACGAAAAGGTTATAACACTCCCCGTGGTTCCACCCAGTTTTCACGTTTTCCAGTATAGAGACAAAACAAATTAGTGCATGCTGAAAAAACGCGCTCTAACGACCGGTAACGAGGCCGGGACGTGTACCTTGCAGGCTCGGTACAGGCTGGCGAGGGGTATCCACTTCTTAGCGGTTGGAGCGCTTGCAGCCGCCGGCGCTTCCTCTCTGTAAACCTTTAGGAAAGGACATGTCTCGCGTGTTTGCTATATGTATTGGTTACGAACATAATAACATAGGTGAAGGAAGAAGTAAATAGGCAACTTACTCGAAAGGCGCAGTTAATTCCACCTGGATACCGTCAGGGTCGTCGAAACTCAGGATTGTAATCCCAAAGGGGGGAAGATCCCTCACTTCTCCGTGCACTACGCCACGCTCGTCGAAAAGGGCTGCTGCTTTGTTAAGCTCAGCACGGTCAGCAACACCAAAGCTGAGGTGATCGAGCCCTACGCGGTTAGGACTAAAACGATCGTCGGGGAGGGCCTGGCTCGCGTCCCATGGCGGCGTAATACCCAGCAGCAGGTTACCATTTGTCAGCACAAACCCTGGCGGCAGCTCCACAGCCACTTTAAAGTTGAGCAGACTGGTGTAGAAGTCGCGTGAGCGAACAGGGTCGGTTACTATCAGCCGGATATGATGGACGCCAGTAGTGGTAATCTCAGTTGACATGGCCTATCCTTTCTTCGGCTAGCCACAATGTATGGCTTCTTTAATCACAATGATCGGCGTACCTATAGGAGCAAAATAAGAGGCATCTAGTTGGAACTCCATAACCTCTGCTAATAATTATATCATGATTTGGTATTATAACCAATCTGGTATACCGGACACATCGTGTCCTCTGTCCCAAGATGTCAATAATTCGGGACTGTGGTTTTCTCTTTGCTCTCATAAGCAGGGTTCATGCTCCTTAATCTTATTGAAGTTATAAAATGTTATTGATGCTGCATTTCAACGTAATTATAAATACTAAAGGATTTTATTTATTATTGGGGACAAGGCATTGATATGGAAAGTGAAGACTCACCGTTCGCTTAAATCTAGACGCGATCTCAAGATTCTGATAAGCTGAAGGACATGAAAGAATCCTTGAGCATAGAGACCGAACGTGTCGATGATA
>WNFM01244617.1_pt1 | contig 12275 bp, 13 predicted proteins | sample 5400271 | NCBI WGS metagenome assembly WNFM01 (sample SAMN13153352, study PRJNA577476) | soil metagenome | isolation source: 60 cm saprolite on Douglas fir-dominated hillslope | place: USA:California | collected 2013-09-17 | reverse complement strand
AGGTTGAACGCCGCCGATCGTTGCCTCGACATGCTGATGTCGGCCATCGGTCCCCATCTGGCAGAGCCGCTGGATCGTAGCGCCATCCGGCACAATTTATTTAAAGCCATCCTCGATGAGGAAGCGCCTTATCTGGAAGCGGATGCCAGCCTGATCGATGGCCTCAAGGCGAAACTCCAAGCCGGGCGTTGTCCCGACTAGGCATCCGCACAGCGACCGGTCTGGCCATATGATCCGTAAACAATGATGCTATCGCTGTCGATAAGACCGACTGTCGGATGAGCCAAAAATCCCGTGGATTAACGGAATATTATCGATAGTCAGACAAAATCGCGAGCCACCGAAAACCAAGGAGATTTGCTTGTCGCGTACCGCCACCGTCCCGGGCTGGATCGATCCGGTCTTTCGCTACACGACGGCTGCGGTGACCGCATGGTTTGCTTATCGAATCGTCAAGGCCTATCTCGTGGATCCCAGTCGCTTGATTCTGATCATCGTTCTGCTTTCCGAACTGATTTCGCTGATCGCCATCATCTTGTCACGCAAGCCGACCATCCGTGACACCAACCCAGCCTATGCCGTCTTGACCGTTCTTGCGAGTTTCATCGTGCCGCTGTTCATCTCCGTCGACAAACACGCAGCGCTGATTCCGGAGCGCCTGGGCGAAATAATATCGTTGATCGGCATAGCATGGACGATCTACGCCAAAGTATCGCTGGGACGTTCTTTCGGTCTCCTGGCGGCCAAACGCGTCGTCAAAATCAGGGGTGCCTATCGCTTCGTCCGACATCCGATCTATATCGGCTACTTTGTCGTCGACATCGCATTTCTCTTTGCCAACTTCAATAGCGGCAACCTGCTCGTCTTTGTATCGCGATATGGCATGCAGGTCATGCGCGCACTTCGCGAAGAGCAGATTCTCTCAACCGATGAAGCCTATCGGGATTATTGCAAGCGTACACGGTATCGCTTCGTCTATGGCCTCTTCTGACCAATCGCCAGCACCATTATCATCGATCCCGTCTTACAGCATAGAGTGCCAGCCATTCCTGGGCGATATGCGCCGCCACCAGCGCTGTAATCTCCCCGACATCGTAAGCCGGTGCCACTTCCACAACGTCCATGCCGACAAAATTGATCCCAGCGAAACCGCGCAGGATGGCGAGGGCCTGGGCCGAGCTCAGCCCACCGGCCACGGGCGTTCCGGTTCCAGGCGCAAAGGCCGGATCAAGACAATCGATGTCAAAGGTCAGATAGGCTTTCCGATCACCGACAATGCGATGAACCTCGGCGATAACCGCCTTGATACCATGCTCGTGAACCCAAGCGGCATCCAGGACGTTGAATCCCATCAAATCGTCGTTATGGGTCCGCAGACCGATCTGGACCGATCTGGCTGGATCAAGCAGGCCTTCCCGGGCGGCATGATAGAACATGGTCCCGTGATCGACGCGACCGTCACCCGCTGCGTCATTCCAGGTGTCGGAATGCGCGTCAAAATGCACCAGCGACAGGGGACCGTGCTTGGCGGCATACGCTTTCAACAAGGGATAGCTGATGAAATGATCGCCACCCAGAGAGAGGAGGGCGACATTCTGCGCCAGAATTTCGGTAGCATGCGCTTCAATCGCCGCCGGAATTTGCTCCGGACGGCCATGATCCCAGCGGCAATCGCCGTAATCGATGATGGCCAGCTCTTCACAAGGATCGACGGCCGCACCATAAGGCCGTGTCCAGGCCATATGGCTTGAAGCGGCCCGGATGGCACGCGGACCAAAGCGCGCACCCGGACGATTGGTCGTCGCGGTATCCAAAGGAAAGCCGGTCACGGCCACATCAACTCCCGTCAGATCCCGGCTGTATTTGCGGCGGAGAAAACTCAGCGCCCCAGCAAAGGTCGGCTCCATCAGCGTCCCTTTGAGTTTCGAGGCCGTAAAGGCGCGATCGTTGCCGTCCCAGCTCATTGCCGTTCTCCGAGGTTTCGCAATATTAACGAATTGAATCCAGATTCAACTCACAGTCGCTACTCTTTCATCCCAGATCGATCAGTGTCAATCTGCCAGCGATATAATTGAGGCAAGAGCGGATATGGCGATGGAAGACCTCAGCATCAGACCGGCCGTTGCCAGCGACACCGACGACCTGCGGCGTGGCTTGATCGCCCTGCAGGAATATGAAAGCGCCCTACACGATTCCCGATTACCGGCCGCGGCGGTGGCGGATCCCTATCTCAACTGGATGTTGCGGCAGATCGCGGAACAGGATGGCCTGTGCCTGGTGGGTCGCCTGGCGGATGACTTCTTCGGGTTTGCCGCCGGCTGGATCGAGCGCGCAAACAATCTGACCGAGACAGAGGATTCGACCGCCTTTGGTTATATCTCAGATATTTGCATTTTGCCGGCCTGGCGCGGACGCAGGCTTTCGGCGCCGCTGCTCGTCGGCATCGAACGGCATTTTCATGCAAGGTCAGTGCGACGATTGCGCATCTCGAGCCTCGACACCAATGTTGCTGCTTTGGCTGCCTACCGATCAGCCGGTTATTCACCTTATGAGATCACGCTCGAAAAGGTCCTGAAGGCGACGGCCTCGACGTATCCTTAGCCCGAGGCCCGGCAGATCTCGTGCCAGACGCAGATCCAGGGCCGATCATAATATTGTCATCAGCCAAACTATATTGCGGTGCAATAGAATGCATTGCATCTTGTTTCAGGTTCTAAAACGCCCGGCAGTCCTGCCAAAACCACAAATGGAGAAAGTCTCATGTTAAAGGGAAAGACGGCTGTTGTGACCGGATCAACAAGCGGTATCGGTCTGGCGTTCGCGCGGGCATTTGCGGCGCAGGGCAGCAATGTCGTCATCAACGGCCTAGGTGACGCCGCAGCCATTGAAAAGGAGCGCGCCGCCATCGAAAAGGATTTCGGCGTCAAAGCCAGCTACGATGGCGCCGATATGACCAAGGGCAGTGAGATCGCTGCGATGATCGCCAAGGCCGAGAAGACCTATGGCTCGGTCGATATTCTGGTCAACAATGCCGGCATCCAGTTTGTCGCGCCGATCGAGGAGTTCCCGGTCGAAAAATGGGATGCCATCATCGCCATTAATTTGTCGGCCGCATTCCATGCCATTCGCGCGGCGATTCCCGGGATGAAGCAGCGGAAATGGGGCCGTATCATCAATACGGCCTCGGCGCATGCTTTGGTCGCGTCGCCCTTTAAATCGGCGTATGTCGCGGCAAAACATGGTATCGCCGGCTTGACCAAGACAGCGGCCCTCGAGCTGGCAACTTTCGGCATTACGGTAAACGCGATTTGCCCCGGCTATGTCTGGACGCCCTTGGTCGAAAAGCAAATTGCAGACACTGCCAAGGCGCGTGGCATCAGTGAGGACGACGTCAAAAAGAACGTCTTGCTGGCGGCGCAGCCGACCAAGGAATTCGTGACGGTTGAAGACGTCGCTGCCTTGGCTGTCTTCCTCGCCTCCGATGCCGGCAAATCGATCAACGGCTCGTTGCAATCCATCGACGGTGGCTGGACGGCCGAGTGACGCCTGATATGGCGCCATATCTAGAGCCGGATCGTTTCAGGCGGAATCGCTTTGCGGTTCCGTCTGAAACGTGAATCGCGCTCTAGCGGCAACCTATCGCTTATCTCAGCCTCTCCACTAAATCCCCTCTTCTCCGGCGCCGCGGTAAGACCTCGGCGCCAGTATGGTTTTGACGCTCAGTTGCGAACCCAGTGATGGTCGAACATCCCAGGCTGCTGGCGCCAGCAAATGAATTGACAGGAATCCAATCTAACGGCATTCAAATTAAGGGACAGAGCGGGACGGCCCCATGGCGAGTCTGGGTTGCTTCCGTAGCAAACAACCTCAGAAGCTTAGCCAGAGCCGTTCATAGATGCCATGAGAGCATCATTACCGAAGCGGGGAGGGGTCTGCATGTCGGAACATTCTACAAAGCATTCATCTGGGGGCCGGAAATGGCTGCGCTGGCTGCTCGCTTTGCCGTTCATCGCCGTCCTATGGGTCCCCTTTTACAATAGCGTCGAGCCCAATCTCGGTGGTCTTCCCTTTTTCTACTGGTATCAGCTGCTCTGGGTATTGATCAGCTCGGTTGTCGTCTATGTCGTTTATCTGACCGACGATTGAGGACGCTCCAAAAGCCTTGATCGACCAGCGACAGCACCAGCCGCTCTGACGGGGAGCGGTTATTCCAGGGGAAAATAATCATGCTGAATTGGACCGCCATCACCGTCTTCGTTCTGCTCTTTGTATTCGTCACCTATCTTGGCTTTGCAGCTGCGCGCTGGCGCCAGGGTGACCTCAATCAGTTGCATGAATGGGGACTGGGCGGCCGGCGCTTCGGCACCATTGTGACCTGGTTCCTGTTGGGCGGCGATCTCTATACCGCCTACACGTTCATCGCCGTGCCAGCTTTGGTCTATGGCGCCGGTGCCGTCGGCTTCTTTGCGGTTCCCTATACAATTCTGATCTACCCCATCCTGTATCTCGTCTTCCCACGCCTATGGGCTGTCGCCCAAAAGAAGGGCTATGTCACGCCGGCAGATTTCGTCCGCGGTCGTTATGGCAATCGCTGGCTAGCCCTTGCCATCGGGCTGACCGGGATCGTCGCCACCATGCCCTATATCGCTTTGCAGCTGGTCGGCATGGAAGTCGTCATCGGTGCGCTCGGCTTTCACGCCGAAGGACTGGTCGGCGATCTGCCGCTGATCATTGCGTTCATCATCCTGGCTGCCTTCACTTATACTAGCGGCCTGCGCGCACCAGCCATGATCGCTGTCGTCAAGGACGTCCTGATCTATATCGCCGTCATCGCCGCCATCATTGTCGTCCCGGCAAAGCTCGGTGGGTTCAGCGCGATCTTTGCCAAGGTTGACGCGGCGAAAGCCATCCTGCCCGTCCCAACGGACGGCAGCACGATTCCGTTCAGCGGCTACGCCACTTTGGCCCTGGGCTCGGCATTGGCCTTATTCCTCTATCCGCATTCCATGACGGCGATCCTGTCATCCAATAGCGGGCGGGTAATTCGACGCAATGCCGCGATCCTGCCGGCCTATTCGCTGGTGTTGGGGCTGTTGGCCCTGCTTGGCTTCATGGCTGTCGCTGCTGGCGTCGGGCAGGCGCCGGAATATGCAGATGGCTTCAAGCAATACGGGCCGAATTTCGCCGTGCCGGCCTTGTTCCTTGCCATGTTCCCGTCGTGGTTCGTCGGAATCGCCTTTGCCGCCATCGCCATCGGTGCCCTGGTGCCGGCGGCAATCATGTCCATTGCCAGCGCCAATCTTTATACGAGGAACATCTACAAGGAATTCATCAACCCGAATTGCAGTCATATCCAGGAATCCAGCCAGGCTAAAATGATGTCCTTGCTGGTCAAGGTTGGTGCTCTGTTCTTCGTTGTCTATCTGCCACAGCAATATGCCATCCAAATGCAGCTCCTGGGCGGCATCTGGATCATCCAGACGCTGCCGGCCATTTTGCTGGGCCTCTATACGCGGTGGTTCAACTCATGGGCCCTGTTGATCGGTTGGGGGATCAGCCTGACGCTGGGGACCTGGATGGAAGCAAGCCTTGGTTTCAAGGGCGCTGTCTTCCCCTTGCATATCTTCGGATACACTGTCCCGTGCTATATCGCGCTGGCAACAGTGATTTTGAACATCGCCATCTCGGCGGTGCTGACGCTGGTTTTCCACCGTTCGGCGCCAGACCGCCATGTCGATGATACTCAAGCTGCGGATTATATCTGATCGAGCGGCGGCAAGTTTAAGCTGACCAAGAATTTGATCAGCATCGCTTGTGTGGCGTCAGTTGCGTATCGCAGATGGCAAGTCGACGGCTTTGATAATCTTTCGGGCTTTGCCGCCGTGTCAGAAGCCGGCATTTCTGTCCGCAGGGACGGTGAGGGCGGCAGCGCATCGATCCTGACAAGCGAAAATCGGGCAATTCCGCCATTTGTGGGGAATCCGGCGCAAGGGAAAATTAACCCTGAATCTCCATAGTCGTTAAAGATGAACGCTGAGCATTCCATCTCCGTCCGACACAAAGCTGGGTTACGACTGCCTCCGGGGCTAAGCGTGACCGACCGGCGACGCCATGCATTTCTCATCGGCATTATCGTTGCTCTGAGTATTATTGATGCTATTTGGCTGCCCTTCAGCACAGTCAAACTCGACGTTCCATCGCTGCTATGGCAACTGCCACAACAGATCCTGTTCATCGGCCTCTTTGTGATCTACGGAACGTTGCGCCCAGCCCCGCGAATTGCCATTACCTGCCTTGCAATTGCTGAAATCAGCCTGTTCGCTCTGCCGGCGACAATTTTTAGCTATCTCGCCATGCGCCTCGGGCGTCCCCTAGTGGATGATCTGCTGGCGAGTTGGGACCGCGCACTCTATTTCAATTGGCCGGCCTACGTTGGCTTTGTCTTACATCGGCCTTGGCTTGCGTTCACGCTTTATGCCCTCTATGCCTCCTCGGTGACGCAGATCGCGATTGTCAGTCTCATTCTCGGCTTCTCAGCGCGTTATCAGGAACTGACATCTCTCATGGCCGTCCTGATGATCTCAGGTTGTATCACCATTATCTGCGGCGCGGTGCTGCCGGCACTTGGCGGCTATTATCATTTCGGCATTCCGGATTATGGAATCACGAGCTTTGTTTCGGACATCCAGGGAAGTTTGAATGGCACTCTTCGTGTGATAACCTTCGACCATGTTGAAGGTCTGGTGATGTTCCCATCCTATCACACCGTTATTAGCCTGGCATTAATCGCCGTCAGCTGGAACCACCGCTATCTTCGATACCCCATCATCATTATCAATATCGCCTTGCTCGCCAGCATCCCCGTCTTTGGCGGCCACTATTTGGTTGATATCTTGGCCGGTGCCGGACTGACCGTGTTGACACTGCTGATCTGGCATGGATCAGCACATCGCCGGAATCATGTCGAACCCGAACCAGATTGTTCACAGGTAGGTCGATCATGACCTCGGTGACAAGGTCTGAACATCCGCATATAGGGTCTGAAAAGATCCTTGTCTTTGTTCCGATGTATAATTGCGCTCAGCAGATTGCTCGCGTGCTCCGTCAGTTCAACGAGCAGGTACAATCATATATCGCAAAAATCATTATCATCGATAATCAATCGAGCGATCAGGGGATAGAGATCGCTAAACTGGCCGCGCAAAAACTTCGTAGCATTGACGTTGAGATCCTGCGCAATACGCAGAATTTCGGTCTTGGCGGCTCCCATAAGGTCGCCTTCAATTATGCGATCGACCATGGATTTGATTATATCATTGTGTTGCATGGCGACGATCAAGGATCGATCACCGATATCATCCCGCTCTTGGATCAACAACTACATCACGCTGTCGATTGCCTGCTTGGTGCCCGGTTTATGCGGGGCAGTCGGTTAAGAGGGTATTCGGCCTTTCGTACTTTCGGCAATCGGGTTTTCAATCTCCTTTACTCTGCCGCAGCGAAGAAACGTCTCCTCGACCTGGGATCCGGCCTCAACCTCTATGCCGTTGACGCTTTGGTCGACCGCAGTTGGCTCACCTTTCCCGATGATCTGACTTTCAACTACTACATGGTCCTTGCCAGTGCCGCGAAAAACTGGCGCATGCAGTTTTTTGCCCTGACATGGCGCGAAGAAGACCAGCGGTCCAACGTCAAATTGTTCCGTCAAGCCTGGAAGGTTGTTGCCATCCTGTGGACATTTACGATCGCCAGATCCCGTTTTTTGACGGCAGACTGGCGTGTCGACCCAGATCGGACCTACACTGCTACAATGGTCTATGCACACGTGGCGTCACGCCGGGATCAGGCGGGTGAACTGGCATGATCTCAACGTCGGACCGCCTTATCCGGACCGTAAAGCCCTGGTATGCAATAGTGTCTACCACGGCCTTCTGTAGCGCTGGATTGACGATTGTTGTCGGCCTCATCTTGCTGATGACGACGACGCTAAGACCGACGCCTTGGAGTGATCTTGTTGCCGGCGCGGCAATTTATCTCGTCTCTCAGAGCTTACGCGCGATCCGCCTAGCCATCATCGTTGGTGATCCAGGGAAGAGCCTAAGGCAATTGATCCGCGCGCATCTCATTGGCGCGGCAGCGTCCTTCTGCCTGCCTTACAAAATGGGCGATCTGCTGCGTGTGATCGAGCTCGCCTATGTCCTGCAGCGCCCCGGCAATATTGGCTTCTGGCGTGGGATCCTGGTCATGTGGATCGAGCGCGTCTATGACGCCTTGCCTATCGCTTTCCTCTTGCTGTTTCTCGGCGTGACCATTGGTACCAATGCCATTCACGTCGTTGTGCCGGTTTTCGCAGCGATTGTCGGCTTTGTCATGGCAACACTAATCGCTTTCTTCGTCATGCCCGAGAATTTAGATGGATTGGCGCTGTTTCTCGCGCGTCGCTATCACGGCCATCGCGTTGTCAGGCTTTTGCAGCTTATCGATAGTTTATATCGCCTGACCGCCGATGCCAGGCGCATGCTGCATCGAAAGCACATTACGCTGATCACCATCTCCTCACTTATATGGGGAGCAGAGATTGCCGTCGTTAGCTTAATACTTGGTGAGGGCACAATCGGTGGCTCGGCGACGACCTTGCTGCAGTTCCTGTCCGGATTGCTGTCACCTTCATTCACGCGTCAGATGAGCGATATCGGCACCTATTCGGCCGTGATCGGTGTGCCGCTGTTGTCGCTCGGGCTTGCTGCTTGGGTGGCTGCACTCGTATCCGGTCGGTTGCGGAAGGCTGCTTGGTCGGCAAGCCAGCATCATCAAAATGATGAGAGACTATCATGACGCCGCTGAAGTTGATTTACGACGATTCCGTGCCGGTCTCGGCCGACGTCACCGATATTGTCGGCATCCGGCACTATGGTGACTTACTCCATGGCAGAATGCCGGCATCGACGACATTCTTCATATACGCCGCAGCAGCGATCTGAAATCATTTGTATCCGCCTTACCCACCGAGGTCACAAGTCAGCGTTTCTTGTATATGCCGGCAAATGTCATCGCACTTGGCGGTATCAGGGCCATGTCTGACCTGTTTGGAAAACTGCGTTGGCTGCGCCAGAATGTCAGTGTCACCGCATCAATAGAGCAGGGCACATGGTCGGGCATCGCTACTCTCGACCTTGATGCCATTCGCCGGCTCATCGATCAACGGTCGGATGGCATCCAGTTCGGTTTCACTGGCGAGCGCCGGGGGAATTTCGCAGATATCGATAATGGATCCGGCCTCATCGATCTTAGTGACAAAGGTCGGTTGTTGAAATTCCTGGGTAGTCATTTCGATGTTCGACATTTCAATCAGATTGCCTACGACGATTATACGATCCGAAAATCCTCAAAGGATAAGGAAAAGATCCGTCGCGAATTTGCCTATTGGGGGCTTTTGCCAGAGCGTATGAAATTCTGGTTTGTGCAGCCTTTCGATCTGCAAGAAGACGCAACCACCGCCTCATATGCCATGGAACGCCTGAACGTCCCGGATATGGCCTTGCAATGGATTCACGGCGCGGTCACACCGGATGTCTTCAATCGCTTTCTGGACCGTGCTTTCTATTTCCTGCAACAACGTCCACAAAAGTCGTTGGACCGCAAAGCTGCTGACGCGCTTCGAAAAAGCCTCTACCGCGAAAAACTGACGGCGCGAATGGCGGATTTGTGTCGGTCGAGATGTTCGGTTCAGATCAATCACTTACTGCAGGCTGCTGGCATTGGTGAAGGGACTGATGGTTTTGACGTACTGGTCAAGCGATACTTCGCACTCCTCGATCGGTATGAGTCCCGCAGGACTGATGATGTGGCCACGATTGGTCATGGTGATTTTTGCTTTTCAAACATTCTTTTCGAGAAGGCCAGCAACCTGATGAGGTTGATCGACCCGCGCGGTGCGGATCAAGCCGAGGATCTTTGGACAGACCCCTATTATGACGTCGCCAAACTATCGCATTCAATTTTGGGCAATTACGACTTCATCAATAACGGCCTTTTTGATCTGACTCTTGGCGAAAACCTGGGGCCGGAACTGGATCTCGCCATCGCGTCACCGATTGCAGTGATGCAACAGGCCTTCCGCGCGCGGCTACGTCAGGCCGACTTCGACCCGATACTCGTTCGGGTCTATGAAGCCTCGCTGTTTCTTTCAATGGCACCATTGCATATCGACGTTCCCAGCAAAGTGACGGCGTTTCTGATCAATGCCCATCACATCATGGAATCGCTTGAATCCGGCGCGGAAGAGTAAAGACGCGGACAATCCGCAATCTGAAAGCGATGCACATCCGATGGTGTACCCAACGGATGCACCGTTTCGATCGGAACCGGATGGAGATAAACCCGCCCGCCATCCTGAATCAATTGATTGTACATGGGGGCAATGTACCGCTCTCCTGCTTCGAGATGGTCCGCCGATCGATAGAATCGATGATAGAGATCGGCGTATAGAGACCCGGATTTGAACCAATAGAGCCCGATCGTTGCCTGTGGCGAAATGCGTTGCTTCTCTCTGATCTCCACGATTTCCAAGCTGTCCTCAGCGGTGCGCGCAAAGCTCCAAGAATCGCCAACCCCAGGAAAGCACGGCACCCAGCCGTCACCGCAGACAGCATCGTGTGGCAGGCTGCTCGGTTCGACAAAGGTGTCGATATTATAGATGAGGAATGGCAGGTCCGCCTTGACGATCGTCAAGGCCTGCAAGGCCGTCGTCGCCTGGCCGTCAGTGGGTGACTCGAGTTCGAGCAGCGACCAATCGTGAATCCCGAGGGCAGGCAGCTCACGCGTGATGAAATCCCGGCAGTTATCGGCTGCGCGCGCGATAAACAGGAATGAAGCGCCAGCCTGCGTAAAGCTTTCGAGGCTGAGGAGGGACCAGGAGAACAGTGTCCGTCCATGCACCTCAATCTGAAATTTTGGTCGTTTGTATCCTGCGTCACGAAAGCGCTGGCCAAACCCGGCCATCGTCATAACTATTTGCGTCTGCTGCATAACCTGACCTATTGATCACCATTACGCACCCACATTTGCCAGATCGGCGTTTCTCCGGCGATGTGGAAATTAGCACCAAGGTAAACTTTGATCATGTCAAAGATCAATTCGTGGTCATAGAGTTTGAACACCATGACAACATTCGTATCTGCAAGATCTCGTTCCGGGATGACGGGGGAGCGGGGACCAACGGTCCGTTCGACATCCATCCATGCTGCCATGTGACGCGGCGGCACGGTCCCGGTAAGTGAGGTCATGATCGGTGCCGAAAAGATCGTCGCGATGCGAGGATTGCGTGGTTGATGCGCCTGAAACAGTTCCCACCCATTGTCCAAGATCTTGGCAACATCATTGTGCCAATTTGTTTTGGACTTTTCGCTATAGAGTGCAGGATCAATTTTTCCTGCCAGAATATCCAAGATCACACCGGGCTTGTTGTCGTTCGGAACAATCAATCCTTGCAAATTCGGTGACAGTGTCGCGACCGGTTGCCCGATGTCGAGAGCCGTTTTGATCGTGTGGATAATGACACTGCGGCCATTATCAAGAATGCTGACACAAGCCATGAAAGCAAAGATGCAACCCGCAAAGACGACTGGCGGCCAGTTCGATGGCAATGATTGAGTCGACCTATTCGCGTGATCACGCGCGATCTGACGGCGCCGAATGGCTGCAAAAGAAATTGCCATTGCGACAATCTGGCTTGGCATCGAATGCTCATGATTTTGCCATCCCAGGGCGATGCTGCCGGCGCTGGCGATCATGCAAAGGAGGAGGATACGATTGGCACTATCTCGCTCGGCAAGCGTCGTGGAGGTGCGGCCAAGCCAGACAGCGAAGCAAACCGGTGCCAGTAAATTGAACCATTCCTGAGTCAGATTCTCTTTCAGTTTCAGCAGGCGGAACGGATCATAATTCTGCCCTGCAAATGGCGCAGCCAAGGACGCACGATGCAAGTCGTTCAGATAGCCGACAAGGCTCGGTCCACTGAGAGCAATCAGTCCGATGGCGATGACGGTGAGGAAAATCGCCAGGACACAGGAGAGGCGATTTTGCGGGATACAGATTGCCGCCAACAGCAGTGTTCCCATAGCCACCACGGCAAAGGTGATCTTCAGGTAGAATAGCGCGGTGACGATTGCCGCAAGGAGAATCGCATCTGTTATCCATGCCCGGCGCCTGACAATTTGCGCCTCAAGCAAACAAGCCGCCAGGACGGGGATCATCAGAATCCATCCATGTCGATT
>WNFM01073136.1_pt2 | contig 12275 bp, 15 predicted proteins | sample 5400271 | NCBI WGS metagenome assembly WNFM01 (sample SAMN13153352, study PRJNA577476) | soil metagenome | isolation source: 60 cm saprolite on Douglas fir-dominated hillslope | place: USA:California | collected 2013-09-17 | reverse complement strand
GGGGGGGGGGGGGGGGGGGGGGGGGGGGGGGGGGGGGGGGGGGGGGGGGGGGGGGGGGGGGGGGGGGGGGGGGGGGGGGGGGGGGGGGGGGGGGGCGATCGGCTCGACGGCAAGGGTGGCTTCGACGATTGCGCCGGCGGCGCCGGCGACAACGAAACCGTCAATTGCGAGTACACGGACTCCGGTCCTCGGCTCGGGAGGAAGCACGCCTCCCGCCGCGAGATCTACGTGAGGGACCGCAACGTCGCGTCGCTTGCCATGTTTCGGAACCAGTCTCGAAATGGGGCCGGGCCGAAACGATGCCCTCTCTGCTGAAACAGCTGTCTCTCCTCTTTGCCCTTGGCGTCATGGCCCAAGCCTCGGCGCCTGCTCACGCCGGCCAGGCCGGCGACGCGGTGACGGTCACCGCCCACGCGAGCGCCGCAACTCCCCAGCGTCAGTTCAGTCTCGTCCTGGCCGGCAGCTCCGGCCCGAACGAAATCCACATCGGGCTGAGCGCCGATGGGCGCACCTATGTGATCGAATCCTCCACGGCGCTGGAAGCGGGTGGGGACGTCTGCGCCAACCCGCCCGAAAACCCGGACGAGCTGACCTGTGAAGCATCTTCGATCTCCGGCTTCTGGTTCAACGGCGGCGCCGGCGACGACGTGGTGATCGTCGGCCGAAGCGTCCCGGCCCCGGCGACCCTGCGAGGCGGCCCTGGGAACGACACGCTCGTCGGCGGCGGCGGCAACGACAAGCTGAGCGGGGGGGCGGGCGATGACACCCTGATCGGCCGCGGCGGCGATGACTCGCTCTACGGCGGCCCCGGCAACGACAAGTTGATCGGGGGGCCGGGCGAAGATACGTGCGTCGGCGGCCCCGGCCATGACCTCGGCGTCTCCTGCGAGACAAGCAGGGAAATTCCCTAGACAGCCGACCGGTTACTTGTGCAGGCCGGGAACCGGGCGACCGTGCGTCACGGCCTTGCAGTCGGTCGGCGCCGGGTCGAGGCGATCGGTGATGGCGCGACCCACGGGGTGTCCTTTGGTGCCGCACTGGATAACGGCGTCACGGACACCGTCGCGGGCGTCGATCACGTCTTCGCCGCCGCGGCCGTAGAAGCTGTCCACACCCGGCTGGCCGATCATCACGTTGGCGCCGCTGTCGCCGATCAGGACGTCGTCGTCGAAGGAGCCCTCGATGTCCTCGTCGCTGCGCGAGAGGCGGACTTTGTGGCAGTGCGGGATCGCGTCGATCCAGGCGGCCCCGGCGGCGAGGGAGATGTAGAGAGTGCCAGGATGAGCTTGCGTCTCGGCGAAGGAGGCGTCGTCGCGGCCGGGGCCGCCGACCAGCGCCCCGCCGGCACACCCGCCGCCGGCCGCGAGCAGGTCGCCGCCGGGGCCGCCATAGAGGAAGGTCGGTCCGGGCAGGCCGCCGATCAGGCCGTCGTCGCCGGCGCCGCCGTAGATGCGGTCGGCGCCGGGGCCGGACTCGATCAGGTCGTCCTCGGGGCCGCCGTGGATGACATCGTTGCCTTCGCCACCGGAGATGCGGACGAAGTCGACCGCCCGCAGCGAGCCTTCGACGCGGAGGCGGTCGTTGCCGGGGCCGAGGTCGGCCATCAGCCAGCGGGCTGGGCCGTTCACCGTGCACGTGACCTGGTTGGGAAGGGCGGGACCGGGGTGTTCGCAGCCTTCGCCGACCGAGACTCCCTTGGCCGCGGTGATCCCGAAGGTCGCGCTGCCTTCATCGAAGGCGACCGTGATGTCGTCGGTACCGGCGCCGCCGACGAACTGGAGGCCGGCGCCGCCGGCCGGAGAGGGATCGAGCTGGACGTAGGCGCTGCCCGTGGGGGCCTTTTCGGGGCCGCAGGAGACGTGGATCGGCCCGCCCTTGCAGGCGTCGGCCCCCTGCCCGCCGTTCAGTTCGTCGCGGCCGCCGCCGCCGATGATCGTGTCGTTGCCGGGGCCGCCCTCGATCACGTTGTCGCCCTTGTTGCCGATCAGGGTGTCGCCGAAGGCCGAGCCTTCCAGGCTCTCGAATCGATACAGGCGGTCGTGGCCGTCGCCGAAGGCCTTGTGAGCTTTGAGGGAGGCCCAGACGCCGCTGCCGCGCCCTCCGGCGACGGCGGTCGAGAAGGAGGCGATGTCGCCCTTGCCGGGCCCTCCATCCATGCGGTCATAGCCGTAGTCGCCGCGCACGAGGTCTTCGTTCCCCGGCCCGCCGCTCACGGTGTCGATGCCGAGGACCCCGCTGACTTCGTCACGGCTCCCCGGGCCGCCGAGAACCTTGTCATCGCCGAGATCGCCGAAGACCCGGTCGAGATCAGGTCGTTGCCGCGCCCGCCGTGGATCAGGTCGTTCCCCGGCCCGCCCCAGATCACGTCGCGATGGGGAGTCCCTCGCAAGACGTCGTCGCCTGCCGTTCCGACGATCGTCGCGATCCGCCCGTGGCAGCGAGGGGCTTCCGGCTGGGATTGCGCTGCCGTAGCCACATGCACCACGAGCCCCGTCCCGAGGAGGGCCAGCCCGGCAGCCGTACCCCGAAGGCGCGCTCTCACCCGCGCATCGTAGTGGGCCTCACTTGAGGCGTCATTGTCGATCGAAGCCCCGGAATCGGATATAACTGCGCCCAACGGTTCCCGAGGGGAGGATGTTTACGATGCGGAGCGCTCGGATCGCGGTATTGGCGGCTGGAGCGGGGCTGGCGCTGTTCGCGCTGGCGGGTTGCGGCAGCGACAAGACCCATGGCAGCGAAGGGACCCTGAAGCTGACCGAGCCGGGGGGGAAGACCGGGAGCTTCGGCGTCATCGGGCACCCGACCCGCGGCAAACTCTCGCCCGGCGACGGGTTCGCCTTCTCCACTCCTCTCCAGGACTCCTCGAAGAAGACCGTCGGCGAATTGAACGCCGTCTGCATCGGGACCCAGCCCTCCAATCCGGAAGCGCTGAAGGGGACCTGCTCGGCTACGGCGACGGTACCGGGCGGGGACCTTGCCCTGAACGCGGGGGGGACGGTCGGCAACGGCGTCTCCGGCTCGATCGTCGGGGGAACCGGCAAGTACGCGGGCGCCACCGGCACCTTCAGCTCAAAGCCGACCGGCGGCGGCGGAGAAAACAGCCCGAACACCGATACCTTCAGCTATACGCTGCCGTAATCCCGAGAGCGAAGCCAGGAGAGGACGGACCCCATGGCGATCGAGTTCTATGACGTGAAACTGCGAGAAAAGGTCAGCATCCCGGAGTCGCAGGTGCGCAAGACGACGTATGAGCGAGAGGGCAAGGATGGAAAGACCAGCGTTCGCTACGCCCTGCGCGCCGAGAACGCAGGGACGAAGCTGACCAAGTTCGTCAGCCAGGCCGATTGGGCCGCGCTCGACGCGCCGCTCGAGTAGCGCATAGAAGGCGACCGCCGGGGCGAGCTACCCTCGCTGGGTGGGAGTTCGCCACCTCGCTTCAGCGATCGCCGTCGTCCTCAGCCTGGGCGCGATCGCCACGCCCTTGGCGGGCTCGCCGAGCGCTCCGCCGGCGGAGCGGACCCATCCGCGCGTGCGCCCGGCCTCCGGCGGGCGTCACACCAGCTTCGCGGTCCTCTTCTCTCTGCGCGAGGCGCCTGGCCATCAGGGCGTCCTCCTCGTCGAGTACCACGTCGCGGTCTCGCCGCCCGCGAACAGCCCGCCCTCGTGCGCTCTGCCCCAGCCGGCGCCGGTCGAGCAGGGCGAGGCCGGCTCGGTGGCACGGGTGACGCTCACGTCCCCGCCCCGCGGCTGGTGCCTGGGGCGCTACCGAGCCACCGTGTACCTGCAGCGAGGCCCATACTGTCCGCCACTGCCGGTCCAGGCCGAGCCGAGCAGGGTGGCCTGCCCGCTGTTCGCGACGCAGGAGCTCGACACCGGCGGGGCCAGCTTCACAGTCAGGCCGAAGCACCCCCAAGAATGATCAGTGGGCGTGGCCACTCACGGTGCGCCAGGAGTCCCAGGTGATCTTGAGGATGATCGCGGTGATCGTGAGGCCGATCAGCGGGTCGGCGATCGGCAGGCCGATCGCAACCACGAGCGCGCTGGCGACCACCGCAAGGCTCACGTAGGAGTCGGCACGCGCGTGGTTGCCGTCGGCGATCAGCGCCGGGCTGTCGAGGCGGTGGCCGGCCTGGCTTCGGATGATCGCCGCCACCCAGTTCACGGCGAAGCCGATCAGCCCGGCCGCGGCGAGGGCGAGGAGGTGGGTTGGAGCGTGGGGATGGATCAAGCGCGAGACCGACTCGATACCGGCGACGCAGGCCGAGACGAAGATCGCCAGCACGACGAACAGCCCGGCGACGCGCTCGGCGCTAGAGGAGCGCAGCATGAATGCGACCGCGAGCGGGATCGCGGTGCTCGCGTCGCCGCAGTTGTGGATCAGGTCGGCGAGCAGCGCGACGCTGCCGCTCGCGAGGAAGATCATGAGCTGAGCGAGGGCACCGAGACCCAGCACCACGAGCGAGAGGGCGACCGCCCTCAACCCCTCCCGCGAGCGTTTGACGCTCTCGTCGATCAGGCCGTGCGAATGGCCGTGGCCCTCGTGGCCGTCTGAATGCGGACGTCGATGGTCGGCGTCGTGACGGTGGGGACCCGAGTGGGGGTGGGCATGCGTGATGCTGCCGTGACGATGCAGGTCGCCACCGAGCGGTTCGTAGGCGAGCGTGTCGGTCGACATCAGCAGCCAAGTTACCCGCTCGGCCTCAGGCGGAGGAGAGCCCCGCTCGCACTTGATAGGTGCCAGTGCAGGTGGCGACCGGGATGCGGTGGGCGCGGGCTCCGGCACGGTCGCGCCGATGACCTAGGCTTCGCGACGTAACCGTGGCTCAGGACGAGAACAGCGCACCGGTCCTAATCGCTTATGACGGCTCCGAGTTCGCGAAGGTGGCAATTGCGGAGGCGGCGCGCCAGCTCGGAGCGGGGCGCACCGCGATCGTCCTCACCGTTTCCGAGCCGCTGGAGCGCATCCCCTTTCTTGGTGCCGGCGGTGTGCCACTCGACTCGACGAGCGTGAAAGGAATCCTCGACGCCGCGAACCAGGGCGCGCAGAAGGTCGCCGAAGAGGGCGTCCAACTCGCGCGCGACGCGGGTCTCGAAGCGGAACCGCTGGTGGTGACGGGAGGACCGATCTGGAACCGAATCGTCGAGGCGGCCGATCAGCTTGGGGCAAGTCTGATCGTGATCGGCTCTCGCGGTCGCTCAGGGCTCACCTACGCCGTGCTCGGCAGCGTGGCCGCGGCGGTCGCCCAGCACAGCAAGCGGTCGGTACTGATCGTTCATCGCCGCCCATAGGCCGAAGCAGTCGCTCGCCGGGTCGGCCAACTACTTGGCAGGACCTAGATCAGTCGAGCGAGTGGACCGGCACCTCGTAGAACTCGACTGACGTGCGCCCGCCGCTCGTGCCCGGGTTCATCGCGTTCAGCGTCTCGTCGCCGCGGCGCATCGCATCCTCATTCTCGAACAAGGTGACGCCGAGCCCTTTGCCGGTCTCTCGGTTGACGAGCATCAGCATCTTTGCACCCTCGAGCCCTGGCGGAGGGCTGCCGGACTCGACGTCGCTGCGGACTCTGCCGATCGCGTCATCGACATTGGCGGGATCGCCTTGGAACGTGGCAATACGTGCGTACATATCCACTCCTCTCGGTCGACTGGTCGCCCGGCGAGTGTAGCGTTGGCCGGTGCCTGTCACGGTCCGGAGTCGGGGGTCGCCCGGCCATGGCCCCCGACCGTTTACGCGCCGGATGCTTACACGACGACGCTGTTACGCCCGTCGCGCTTGGCTCGATAAAGCGCCTCGTCCGCCTCGCGCAGCACCTCCTCGACGCCGCCTTTGCGAGCGACCTCGCGCACGGCCACGCCGATGCTGATGGTCACGACGGGCGCTGGCTCGCCGTGCGGGTGGGGGATTGCCAGCGCTTCGACCGCGTCCCGCATGCGCTCGGCGGCCGCGACTGCCAGCTCCTGGCTCTGTCCGGGAAGCAGGACGAGCAGCTCCTCGCCCCCGTAGCGGTAGACGGCGTCGCCTCTCCTGCACGTCCGTCGCAACGCGGTGGCGACCAAGCGCAGGACCTCGTCCCCCGCGGGATGGCCGCGGCTGTCGTTGTAGGCCTTGAAGTGGTCGACGTCGCAGAGGGCCACCGCGTAACCCTGGCCGTACCGTCCGACGTTGCCCTCCGTGGTCTCGAGGTCCTCCTCCATCCGCAGCCGGTTCCCGACCCCGGTCAGTGAATCCTGCCGCGACTGCTCGTAGAGGTCGTGGTTGAGTCGCTCCAGCTCGCCCTGCTGCTCGGCGAGCCTGCGGTAGAGGCTGGTGACCCTTTCGGCGGCGACCAGGCAGGCCTCCAGTTCGTCCTCGTCGAGCGGCTTCGGCAGGTAGTCGTCGGCTCCGGCCTCCATCCCGTGCATGACGTTCCTCTTGCCCTCCCGAGCCGAGAAGAGGATGAAGTACGCGTAGGGGTGATCGGACTGCCTGATCCTCCGGCACAGCTCGTCGCCCTCCATGCCGGGCATCATCCAGTTGCTGATGACGACGTCGACGCCTCCACTTTGGAAGAGCTCCCAGGCGCGAATCCCGTCCTCGACAGCGATGCAGTCGTGGCCAAGGCCCGTCACTGCTTGCTCGAGGAGCCGCCGGTAGGCCGCGGAGTCGTCGACCGCGAGCACCTTCATCGCGGCCCTCCTCCCTCGCCTCGCAGCCGGGCCGCGCAGGCCGCGGCGACGTCGCCGAGATCGACCTGATCGAGGATCGCGCGGTGGCGCTCGTCCTCGGGGTCGAGCGTCCGCAGCGCCTGCTCGTAGGCGCGCCGCGCCGCCTTCGGGTTGCCGCCCGCGTCGTGGGCCCGGCCGAGCTCGAAGGCGGCGAGGCCGAAGGAGGGATCCAGGTAGAGGCTCCTGCGCAGCGACGCGGTCGCGGCCGGCGCGTCGCGGGAATCGAGCTCCAGCAGGCCACGGACGAAGTGGGCGTCCGCCATCAGCGGGTCATGGGCGAGAAGAGCGTCGACGATCTCGATCGCCCCGGCGAAGTCGTCCGCGTCGGCGGCGAGGAGCGCGTCCTCGATCCTGTCCTCCGCGCGCCGGCGCGGCCCTCCCTGGCCGCCGTCCCGGCCAAGCACCTGTACCTCGCCGAGCCTCGCGTGGGCGTCCGCCGCTTCGCCGGGCTTTGGCTCCAGGCCGAGAGGGCGCCTCAGAGATCGCTTCGGCGCGCGGCCCCGCCGGCGTCGTCGCTCCGGCGGGGGGTCGGCGGCGATGCGCTCGAGGTTCCCCGCCGTGCTGGTGAGGCGGTCGGCGGCCCCCAGGATCAGACGGCCGTCCGGCCGCAGCGCCGACTTGAGCGAGCGGAGCACTCGCTCCACCGTCGGCAGGTCGAAGTAGATGAGGACGTTGCGGCAGGTGATCACGTCGAAGGAAACCTCTCCGAGCGGCGGCGAGGGGTCGGCGATCAGGTTGTGGTGGCGGAAGCGAACCAGAGACCTGAGGCCGTCCTTCACGCGGTAGCGCCCCTTCTCCTGAAACAGGTAACGCTCCCGCAGCTGTGGCGAGAGGTTTCGCACCGAGCGCTCCGAGTAGCCCTCGCCCGCTTCGGCGTGCTCGAGGGCCGCTTTGGAGACGTCGGTGGCGAGGATGACCACCGGGGCGCCCTCCCGGCCGAGCGCCTCGCTGGCGAGGATCGCCAGCGAGTAGGCCTCCTCGCCCGTCGCGCAGGCCGCGACCCAGACCCGCACGACTCCGAAGCCGCTCTCCCCCGCCGTCTTCTGCAGCCCTCTCCAGTCGATCGCCTGCAGCTCGCGCAGCTCGCGGAAGAAGTAGGTCTCCTGGACCGTGACCTCGTCGACGAGACGGTGCAGAAGGGTCCCGTGCACCGCTCCGGAGACCTCGGCGACGAACCGCTCCGCGCCCATGCCGGGAGCGATCCGCTCGATCGCCGCCGCCAGGGCGGGAAGCTGCGCGTCCTTGACGACCACCCCCGTCCTGTGCCGGACCAGCTCGGCGACCGTTGCCAGGGCCTCGCTCACCGCACGGCGCTCCGCGCGCGCAGCGTCGCCAGCCTGGACGCCAGCTCCTCAAGGGGGAGGACCAGGTCGACCCCCGACTCGATCGCCGCGCCGGGCATCCCGAACACCGCCGAGGTCCGCTCGTCCTGGGCGATGGTCAGGCCACCCGCAGCGCCGATCGCGCGAACGCCCTCGGCGCCGTCGCGGCCCATCCCGGTGAGGACGACACCCGCCGCCTCCTGGCCCGCCGAGGAGGCGAGGCTCTCGAACAGCACGTCGAGCGAGGGTCGGTGCGCGCCTCTCTCGGTCTCTCGGTCGAGGGAGAGCCGCATCGTCGGCCCGAGGCGCAGGTGGGCGCCCTCGGGCGCCATCCAGACCCCCGGCTGCAGGATGGCCCCGTCGGTCGCAAGGTCGACCGGGGGCGGGACGATTCGGTCCAGCCACCGCGCAAGGCCGCCGCCGAAGCCGGGCGCCATGTGCTGGACGACGAGCACCGGCAGCGGGAAGTCGCGCGGCAGCCGGCCGAGGACGGCGGCCAGGGCCGGCGGCCCCCCGACGGAGGCGCCGATCCCGACCGCGCGATAGGTCGACCCCAGACTGCGCCATGCCCGCGGGGCGGGCGGCACGCCGGGTCCGCTGCCGCCGGCCCGGCGCTTCAGCCGAACGCTGGCGAGGCGCTTGATGCGGCTGCGAAGGGCGGTGGCCCACACGCCCTCGCGCTCGTCCAGGCGAAGCCTGTCCCCCGGGATGGCTTCCAGGGCGCCGGCGGCGAGCGCCTCGGCGAGCCGCTCCTCGTCCCCCCCCGCGTTCCCGCCGAGGACCAGGACTGGCGCCGACTCCTCTCGCACGACCCGCTCGACCGCGGCGGCCACGTCCGCGCCGGCCGTCTCGAGGTCGAGGGCGATCAGGTCCGGCGCGATCTCCCCGAGCCGCGGCAGCATCGCGTCGAGGTCGCCGAAGGCGCCGGCGACCTCCAGGCCTGGATCGTGCTCGAGGAAGCGGGTCAGCGCCCGCGCCCCGCTCGCGGAGCGATCGCAGACGACGATCCGCCGAGGCCGTGCCATCGCCCTACCGGCCTACCAGCCGGCCGATCGTCTCGAGCAGGGCCTGCTGGCTGAACTCTTCCTTGACGATGTAGGCGTCGGCGCCCTCCTCCGCCCCCTGTCGGCGGTCCTCGTCGCTCCCCTTGGAGGTGACGATCGCCACGGGCAGCGATCCATGCGCCTCGTCCTGGCGAATCGCCCTGAGCAGCTCGAACCCGTCCATCTCCGGCATCTGGAGGTCGGTCAGGACCATGTCGACGTCGGGGTCGGCGGCCAGCTTTCGCAGCGCCTCGCGCCCGTGCCGCGCGGTCTCCACGCGGTAGCCCGCGGCCTCGAGGATGCTGCGCTGCAGCTGGCGGACGCTGAACTGGTCGTCGACGACCAGCACCCTGGGGGCGACGCGCTCGGCCGGCTGCGCGGTCGCGACCGGCGAGGGGCCCGGGGCCGGCGCCTCGAGCAGGCGGTTGGGGTCGAGAATCAGAGCCACCCGACCATCCTCGAGTATTCCCGCTCCCAGGTAGCCGTCCAGCCCGGCGAGCATCGGCCCGAGGCTCTTGACGACAAGCTCCCGATCGCCGAGGACGCGGTCGCAGGCGACGGCGACGGCGCGCGTCGCCGAGGCGAGGACGACGGCCGGCGGGGGTTGGGCCAGCGGTGGCGCCGAGGCGCCGAGCATCGCCGCGAGATCGCCCAACGGGATTGCCTCGCCGCGGTGCTCGAGCGATGGTCGCCCCCCCAGCGTCGTCGCCTCTCCGACCGTGACGACCTCTCTTACGCTCGGCACCGGCATCCCGAACGGCTGGCCTCCACGCTCGCACAGCAGCACGTTGAGGAGTGCGAGGGTCACCGGCAAAAGCAGAATCACCTCCGTACCGCGGCCCGGCTCGCTGCGCACCTCGACGCTGCCACCGAGGGCCTCGACGTGGCCCTTGGCCGCGTCGAGGCCGACCCCCCGCCCGGCCAGATCGCCGACCTCGATGGCGGTGGAAAGGCCCGCCGTGGTGAGCACGTCGGCAAGAGACCCCGCTTCCCCCGCCCGTTCGAGCAGCTCCGGCGAGACGCCGAGGCCGTCGTCGGACACCTCGATTGCGACCATCCCGCCCCGCTGCTCGGCCCGCAGGCGCACCTGCCCGCGGCGTGGCTTGCCGGCGCGCTCGCGCTCCTCGGCGCGCTCGATCCCGTGGGCGACCGCGTTGCGAAGCAGGTGGGCGATCGGGTCCGAGATCCCCTCGAGGATCACCCGGTCCAGCTGGGTCTCGGCGCCGACGATCGCCAGGTCCGCCTCTTTGCCCTCTGCGGCCGAGAGATCGCGAACGGCGCGCGGGAAGGGCGCCGTGATCGAGCTGAGCGGCAGGGTGCGCATCTCGATCACCGAATCCTGCAGCTCGTCGAGCAATCGCTCTCCCCGGTTGAGCTCCTCCTCGGCGACGTCGTCGCCGGCCGCGACGATGCGGTCGCCGACGAGGTGCTCGAGGCGACGACGGTGAAGCACCGTCTCACCCACCGCGTCGAGCATGCGGTCGACCTTGACGGCATCGACCCGCATCGCGTGGTGGGAGGGCTCGGCGGGCTCCGAGCGCGATGGAGCCCCCCCGCTCGAGGCCGGCGCCTCCTCCCCCGGCTCCTCGGCTGCGGCGTCGACCGCACGGCGCAGATCGTCGGTCGCCTTCAGGAGGGGGTCGACCAACTCCGCCTCGAGCTTCCCGAGCTCCCGCGCCGACTCGAGGCGATCCTCCATGTCGTGGGCGATCGAGGCGACCCGCCGCCAGCCGACCATGCTCGCGGCCCCCTTGACCGAGTGTGCGTCGCGAAACAGCGCGTCGATCAGATCGGGATCGTCCCCGGCGCTCTCGAGCGCAAGGAGGTTGGCCTCGATCCTCCCCAGGCAGTCGCTCGCCTCTTCGCGGGCGATCTCGAGGGTCTCGGGGTCGATCCCGATCATCGCCCCGCCCTCGAGCTCGCCGTGCCGAGAGCGATGCCGAGGTCGATCACGCCGACCTGCACCCGGTCGAGCAGGACCGCCGCCGAGAGGTACTCGGAATCGGCCGCTTCGAGTGCCCCCGGAAGGGAGCCGACGTCGACCACCGATTCCACCGCGAGGCCGGCGCGAAGATCGCCCTCCTCGGCCACGACGATTCGGCCCAGCTCGGCACCGCGGTCCAATCCGAGCAGCGTCGCCAGGTCGATCACCGCCATCACATCGCCCCTCAGGTTCCAAACTCCGAGTACCTCGGCGGGCGCTCCCGGCACCGGGGTGATCTGGCCGATCTTCGCGATCTCGCGGACTCGCTCGACCGGAAGCGCGTAATGCTCGCCGCCCGCGCGCACGCGGACGTGCGTCGCGCTCATGGCCGGCCGTCGCTGGACTCCGCTCGCCCGTCGGTTGCCATTCGGGCGAGCTCGGCCAGCTCCTCGTCAAGCTGAGCGATGGCTTTGGTCACTCCCTCCGCCATCTCGGCGCGCTGCTGCTGCTCGCCGGCCAGGTGCTCGGCGGCGACACGGATCTGGACCATCGCAGTGGAGACCTGCTCGGCCGCCTCCTTCTGCTGCTGGGTGGCCTGCAGGCTCTCCGCGAGGACGTCGGCGGTGGACCCCATCAGCTCGCCGACCTCGCGCGCCTGCTTGGTGCCCTGCTCGGTCGCCATGATCGTCGCGTTGGTCTCGTCCTGGATGGCGGTGACGATCTCGCGGATCTCCTCGGTGGAGCGGATCGAGCGCTCGGCGAGCTTGCGCACCTCGCTGGCCACGACCGTGAAGCCTTTGCCGGCCTCGCCCGCCCTGGCCGCCTCGATCGCCGCGTTCAGGGCCAGCAGGTTGGTCTGCTCCGCGATCTCGTTGATCAGCGCCAGCGCCTCTCCGATCTTCTGGCTGCGCTCGCCCAGCGCCACCGAGCGCTCCGAGATCGCCTCGACCTGCTCCTGCATCTCGCGCATCGTGTCGCCGGTCTGGTCGACCGCGGTCGAGCCCGCCTTCGCGTTGTCGGCGATCGAGGTCGCGGTCGCCTGCAGCTCCTCCGTCGTCGCCGCCACCTCGGCGACCGCCGCCGACTGCTCGTTGGTGGCGGTGGAGACCTCGGCGGTCGCCGCGAGCATCTGGCTGGCGACCTCGGTCAGCGAATCGGCGGTGGCCCTGATCGTCTCGAGCTGGGCACGCTGGCGATCTATCTGCCCGAACTGCCCCTCGATCCTTTCGAAGAGACCACCGATCAGCCGCGCCGCGTAGAGCGCAGTGAGGATGGCGGCAA
>WNFM01129926.1_pt1 | contig 12276 bp, 9 predicted proteins | sample 5400271 | NCBI WGS metagenome assembly WNFM01 (sample SAMN13153352, study PRJNA577476) | soil metagenome | isolation source: 60 cm saprolite on Douglas fir-dominated hillslope | place: USA:California | collected 2013-09-17 | reverse complement strand
CCGCTGGATTTCTTCGTTCATGACGCTGGCCGTTATGGCGATAACAGGTGTCTGATTGGCCCATTCCAGTTGACGCAGCATCTGCAACATTTCGAAACCGGTGTGAGGTTCCAAGTGGATATCCAAAAGGATGACGTTCGGTTTAGGGTCAAGGGCCGATATAACCATCAGAAAATCCGCGCTGTTTTCGAGAATGGTCATATGCGATACGCCTACTCTATTGAGCAACAGCCGCATCACAGTACGACTCTGGGGATCGTCTTCAACGTACAATACAACGGGTTGGTCAGTCATGGTTGACTCCCCTATGCCAGTGCTGGCACTAATTCTCTGGATTAGTTTCGTTCTGATTTTCATGTCGAATTCATTCCACACCACCGACATTAACAGCCAGCACATCAGTTATTATATTCAGAAACCTGCGGGTCCTAACGGCTCCACTACAAAATTGATGCGTTTTTCACAAACATAAAGATATCCTGAACTTCTCGGCAACGAAATCCAGGTCTGAGCTTGCCATCATTTTCGCTTCCCTCTTTACGGGTGCAGGGGAGCGTTATCCGAAACTGCCGTTATTTATAGGGAATACAGACAGTAAAAGTGCTGCCCTGCTGCCCTGACCTTCGACGCTCTCTACATTGATTGTTCCGCCATGCAATGAAACGATTTCCTTGACGACGTATAAACCAAGTCCTACGCCACCAATCTTGTCGCCCACTGCGTTAGATGCTCGATAAAAACGCTTGGAGAGATTGGAGATAGCATCTTTGGGAATGCCAATGCCACTGTCGCTTACCGAAATACAGCATTCGCCGTCACCTGGTTCAAGTCGCACGATAATGGAGCCACCGTCGGGGCTGTATTTAATCGCGTTTTGGAGGAGGTTTTGGAACACTTGCTCAAGACGGAGCCTATCGCCGGCGACGATAAGCGGTTCTTTAGAAGCAATGTATTTGATGGTATGTTGCGGCGCTGAAGGACGGATTTCCTCGGTGATATGTTTGATGAGCACGCCGAGGTCAAAAGGCTCACGGACAAGACTGAGTTGTCCCTGTTCCAGGCGCGAGACATCCAGTAAGCTTTCAATCATTTCACTGAGCCGCTTGGTCTGGTTGGCTACTTTCTCGAGCATTTCCCACTGCTGTTCCACGTCGTGGAGATTGCGTCGTAAGCGCCGCTGGACCAGTTGAACGTTGCCCAACATCGAGGTCAGCGGGGTTTTGAGTTCGTGGGCTGCGATGGACAAAAATGCGTCTCGGATTTGTACTGCTGCTTCGGCGTCCGCCCGCGCCTTCCGCTCCGCTTCATACAGCAAGGAACGGTGAATTGCCTGAGTACACTGTTGAGCCAGCGTCAGAATGAATGTCTGGTCATCCTGGCTGAAGGCAAAAGGTTTATCAAAGGCAAGCCCCATTGTGCCCAGGACACGTCCCTCAGACACGAGAGGAACCATTGCCCAGGCTTTGTGGTCAATTGTGTTGAGTTCCCCGGCAAGATGGGGATAGCGGGCGACCCAGCATTCCGGTGACTTAAGCCAGATCGGTTTGCCAGTACGAGCGGCCTCGGCCAGGGGAACCGGTGCATCAACGGGAAAGGTACGCCATTCGTTCAATGCGGATAACTCGGTTTGTGAATAATCTGTGGCTGCGACAATTTCTAGGATGGTCTGGTCATTATTCAGTACGACGATTGTTCCCGTGACCGCTCCCATTGTGGCAGCGCCCTCGCTAATAATGACGTCGGCTACCTGGGTCGGTGTCAGTGCCTGCGAAAGCGCAATGCTAACGGCCTGCAAACGACCAATGCGGTCTTGCGCCTGTTTTAGCGGAGTAATATTCTCGTGTGAGACAACTATGCGTACAGCGTCATCTTCAATGAAGCGTGTCACTCTGCCAATGAACCAGCTTCGTTTGGACGGAGAATTACAAACATAATCAAGAATGAATTCTTCCTGTTCACGACGGAGGACGGCCCGAATACCCGCAGCAAATGCAGCAGCCTGCTCCGCCTCTTCACCGATGGCCGTCTCACAGACAACAAGGTAATTTGTTCCTTCACAAACGTTTGGCCCCAGAAGACAATTCGCGTCAGCAAAAAGCCGCCACGTTTGGTTGATAGCGATAATCGTTCCCATTTCGTCAAGAATGGCAACATTGGCTGAAAGTGCATCTAAGGCGGAAACTTTGTAACTTTCCAAACCAGTCACAGTCTACCTCGCGCTTTCATACGTTTGTATTCTGTCATTTATTGTGAACGAAACCTGAGTAGGTTGGTTACTGATCCGCAGTAATTACGTATTAAGACTCTATCCATTTCATGCTGTGTATTCAAGGGTGCTGCCAGGAAATAATAGTTTCACGGTATGACAAGAGCCGATTAACGCCACGTCGCGGACCATTCATCAAACTGGAAAACTCGAACGGCGGTATAATGTGCTGGCGTATGACGCGGCACTGCACTTGTACTGTAATCTCAGGTGAGACGATGCAAAACACTATTCTAGTAGTAGACGACGACCCGGCGATTGTTGAGTTTGTCAGTGAGGCACTCCGGGATGAAGGCTATGGTGTTGTGACAGCGCCCAATGGAGTCGCTGCCCTGGTTGCTGTTCGGCAGTATCAGCCACAGGTCGTCGTGCTGGATATGCGAATGCCCGTGATGGATGGTTGGGCATTCTTAAACTTATATTGTCAACAGGCAGAAGCACTTGCGCCTGTAATTGCTATTTCAGCCCATGCAAATCAATCACCAGCGATGCTCTGCGCCAGTGACTTCTTAGCCAAGCCGTTCGATGTGGACGTACTGCTTAATCTTGTCAGCAAGTATGTGCCTAACGCTGATTCGTGAATACAAATCAATCTAGTTTGCTCGTCTACATGTTGTCCAAATAGTCCGCAATTCAATTACTCGCCCTGGAAAAGATATCACTGCCAGTATCAATTGGCTTTAGCAACTAATTCCAGGAAGAACGATTCGAGCGAAGGGCGCTGGCTGTTCACAGCGTAAATCGCGATCTGATGGGTCACAAGCAGCGTCACAACAGCCGGAATCTCTTCGCGTTCGACATTTACCTCAATCGAGTTGCTTCCTTCAACTGCCCGTCCGTGTCCAAGGATATTTAACGCCCGGCTCACGTCTTCTACTTCAATTTGCACCGTTTGACTGTGCCCGGAGAGCAATTCCGCCATGCTGCCCTCGCGAACCAGCCGTCCCTGATCGATGATCGCCACCCGGTCACAGATTTGCTCGACTTCGCCCAGTAAATGGCTCGAAAGGAATACAGTCTTGCCATCGTGGTCCACCAGATTGCGAATGAACGTCCGCATCTCCACAAGGCCCACCGGATCGAAGCCGTTGGTTGGCTCGTCCAGAATGACGAGATCGGGATCGCCCAGAAGCGCCGCTGCCAGCCCAAGCCGTTGTTTCATGCCTGTCGAATATGTCCCGAATCGCGCATCTTCGTGCTCCGCCAGTCCAACCGCTTCCAGCAACGGAGCAATAGGTCGCGATCTATTGCCGTTCATCCGCCGCAGCAGTTCGAGATTGGCGCGACCCGATAGATGCGGATAGAACGCCGCGCCTTCGACCAACGCTCCCACCCGGCGCAGCGCGGCCCGATCCTTGCGCGGATCAATCCCGAAGATATACGCGGTGCCACCCGTGGGGCGCATCAAGTCCAGCAGCAGGCGAATTGTCGTTGTCTTGCCCGCCCCATTTTGGCCCAGGAAGCCGTAGACCTGTCCCGCTTCGACACGTAGATTCAGGCCATCGACTGCCAATCGAGCGCCTGGACCAAAACGCTTTGTTAGCTGCTCGGTGTGAAGTGCCAGGGACATCTACTTTACGACCTGTATTTTTGCCACGACAATATGATCGGCTGGTGCGCCAACAGAGGCATTGCGGACCTTCAGATTTGTGTTGTTGCTCCAATTATAAACCAGCGCCCAGAGTTCGTATTCACCCGGCGCGAGGTCATCCGGCAATGCCAACCCCTGATTGTCTCGATAGTAACCGCCCTTGATCCATTGGGACATCGTGCCGAACCCGCCGATGGGCAGCCCGGCCCGCTGCGCTACTGCTACACCATCATGATTGATCAACGTGATGTTTACCGCATAGTCGAATGGGGGTACATCGGCGGGCCAATCGTCGTGTCGCCATAGAAGCGAAACGGGTAGGATCGTTCCGGCCTTGACTGTATCGCTTGCCAGATCGTAGCCTACGAGGCGGGCTGCACCGAAATCCGCATCGAGTTTATGCGCGGGCCACGGCGGAATAAGCGGGAGTGGGGCGCTCACTGGCGCGAATAATATCAACCGCAATGTAATTTCTGAAACAACTTCGCGGACCGGGAAATAGTGCCGCACAAAGAATAGCTCTGTGGGCCGATTGCGTCCGGGGGAATAGGGGCTGAATTCGGTGAGAAACCACCAGCGCCTCGTCTGGGGCGCTAGTCGAGACAAAAACAGGGTCGTGTACGGATGCGCCTGAATATCGGGATTGTCCGTCACAATTTCAGGAACCGTATTATTGCCCAGGCGCTCACCGGGTGCATCTGGCAGCACATAGACCGGTTCGCGCCCTTTGTAATAGTTCATCAGATAGTGGCGAAAGAAACTGTCATTCAGCAGGACGGCATCGCCGGATCGAATTTCGGTATCAAGTTTGCCAAGCGCTTGCGGCAGCAGCGGATCAACATCGGCGTACACAGGATCATTGTAATAACTGCGTAAGCCAACGCCCATCATGATTAACACGCCGACAAAAACCGCCCCACCCGCCAGCGTTACCTCACGCCAGGCCTGAACTTTGCGCGTGAGAAGCGCCAGCGCGATCCCGGCGACGATCAGACACAGCGGAATCACGATCCAGCCGCTGCCGTTTGCGGCCCAGGCAAAGGCCAGTGGCGTTGTTCCGGCCTCGTGCGCACTCACGATCTGCTGTGTATATAGCAGATTCCAGATGCCGTCCAGCCAGGGCGCAACCGGTAATCCGTTGGGGCGATTTAACGCGGACGTTTCCGCGCTCAGATAATTTCCGTAAGCCTGCACCCGGACCGATACCGCGATAAATTGGATAAAAACGCTTAACGCGATAACGCCGATGGTAGCAGCCATCGCCCAGTAGCGCAGTTTGCGATCTAACAGGCGCTCGATGAGGGGCAGCAGCCACAACGCCATGAACGGCACGAGCGGGAGCATATAGCGCGATCCCCAACCCGTTCCGCCATACCAGTTAAAAGATTGGAGAACCGCATAGCCAATTGCAAAGGTAAGCACGAGCGCCAACGGCACAACAAATTGCCGCAGTCGTCGCGCACGAAGCAACATGTACGCGCTAGGAAAGCCAAGCAGGAGTACTGGCGAAATCGTCGAAATGCTGTAACCTGGTCCAAACAGGTAAGCACTTGACGCAATGTTTACAAAGCTGAAATTAAACGCGGTAAGCCGCACAAAGAACAATCCAGGTCGCGATCCCGGAAAGAGGCGCGGATACAGGAGTATTGCACCAATGGCAACAATGACCAGCACGACCAGCACGACGGCGGTTCGCCAGCTTAGCAAACGACCCAATGACCCGGGGATCGCGATCAAGAGCAAAATGGGCACAACCAGCGCGAGCGCCTGTTTGGTAAACATGGCCGCGACTAACATGACCAGCGCAAGCACTAGCCAGCCCACACGGAACTGCCCACGATCAAAGTGCCGCCGCCATTTTTCCAGGCTGTATGCGCAGATCAGCAGGAACAGCGTGAAAAGCGGCTCTCGAAAAAAGAGCTTGCTATATATCCACGCGTAGGTTGCCAGACCAAAAATGAGCGCAATGGCAAAGGCCGTGCGTTCCCTGTAGCCGAGTGTTACCCCGTAGCGATAGAGAATCACGGCGGTCAGCGCTGTTACGAAGATATTGAACGTCCAGGCCGTCTGCATCAGCCCGAAATTCGGAACGTGGACCGCGATCCAGATCAGGATGCTGGCGATATAAGCGTGCAGTGGCTCGGTGTCGAGCGACGTCACGATCTGATTGACGGGGTAAGTAGAGTACACATTCAGCAGGTCGTCAGTATAGCGCAGTTCCAGGCTGCCGTCCTGGAAAAAACTGTGTGCGCCGTCGAATAGCTTTAATTCGTCGGTACTGATCTCTGTACCAGAATAGGTGAAAAAGTAGATCGCAGCTAACAGTCCAAATAACCCAAAACAACGCACCAGTACTTGTTTATTGTTGATCATTATGAATGGCGTTTTTAGCATAGGCCGACGAAACGTGCCGCCCAACTTTACCAGAATCGGGCCGAAAATACTCTCATCCAAAGTGCTCCCGGTGTGGCTTTTGCTTAGGTAGAACAGTGGAAACGTGCATGAACCAGGATTTGGTACGCGCCGTCTCACCTTCGCTTAATTTGCCTGGGAGCGGAATCGATCATAAGACTAATCTTTGGTCCGCTGATAATTTTGTGGGCTATTTGTCAGGCAGACGGTGGCTCGAATTCCTGGCACATGAGGGTAGAATAGAATAGACTGTTTTAAACAACTTTCGGCAAAGGACATGTGACATGCCGCAGAAAATATTCATGCATCGGGTACGCCTAATGCTGCCGTTATTTTTTATGGTTCTTGCGGCATTAGCGTGCAGCATTGGTGGGCAGCCGCCTGTTGCCACGGTAACGCCGGGCGGGACTGCCGATACCACGCTGGTTGCCCTGAGCGATGTACCCGAAGTCGAGATACGGTCTCCACAGGACAACACCGAGGTCGTGATTCAGACCGAAGTTCAGGTCTATGCCCATGCCGTTGATAAAGTGGGCGTGACGCGAATCGAGATGCGCGTCGATGGCCTGATTGTGGATACAGCGGCCTCTCCCGAAGCCAACGGTGTACCCACCATGGATAGTATCCTGTCCTGGACACCCAACAGCGTGGGACCGCATGTCATCCAGGTCGTTGCGTTCCGGGGCAACACGCGGGGCAACCCCAAGCAAATTACGCTCACTGTGCGGCAGAGTGCGGCCCAAGTAACCAACCCGGCTAGCTCTCCGAGTTTTCTGACTGCATCACCGACCAGCAATCCTACTTGCCGCGTCCGGGTTGCGACGACGAATTTGAACCTGCGCTCAGGTCCAGGCATTAACTATGGCCTGGTGGGAACACTCACCATTGGGTCCGAGCTTCCGGTTCTGGGTATCAACAACGATGGCTCATGGTATGAAGTGAACGCGCAGGGGAGCGTTGGCTGGGTGAGCGGCGCATTCGTAACTCAACTCGGCGTTTGTTCGACGATACAAAATGTGCCAATTCCGCCGTCGCCTACCGTCCCGGCAGGTGCCGCACCGTTCGTTATTCCGCCGACCTTTACCCCGCTGCCGACGCTGCCGCCTCCCACACCGACCAGCACGATTCCGATTGTTGTCCTGCCGACGCTGACCTGGACACCGATCCCCACGACAGGGCCACAACAACCGTCCACTGGTGATCTGTCCTCAACGGCTATTTTCGCGACGCAAACCCAACTGGCAAAACCGCCAACGCAATCAGGCGCGACACCTATTCCCAATATGACAGCCACCTTCACGCCGACGCCCTTGTTGCCCAACCTTGTGATTAGCGCTATCGAAACGACGGGATCAACCATTGTGCTCGATCCGGTTCAAAAGCTGGCGACAGTGCCATTTATTGTAAAAGTTGATAACATGGGCAGCGCACCAGCGCCGGTGTTCCAGGTAACGATCAATTTGCCCGCCGGAAAGACATTTGGCGTTAAAACCACGGCAATTCTTCAGCCAAATGGTCAAGCCGAGCTAACGATCCCGGTTACATTCAGCAATGCTGGTCCGCAGCATGTCGTCGCCATTGCCGACTCGACCAATGTCGTCGTGGAAAGTAATGAGAATGATAATGTGGCCTTCAGGGATGTGAACGTGGTCGTTGCAACATCACAAGCGCCGACAGCAACGTTCACAGCCACGACTCAGCCAACGACGGCGGTTCCAACGCAAACCGACACGCCTGCGCCGACGCTGACATTTACCGCGACGCTGACACCCACCGTGCAGCCTACGACTGAAGTTCCAACGCAGGGACCGTCGGCAACACCCACGCTGACATCCACTCCGACGCTGACATCCACCGTGCAGCCCACGACTCAAGTTCCAACGCAGGGACCGTCGGCAACACCCACGCTGACCGCCACTCCGACAGTAACGACACAGGCGACAACTCAGGTTGCCATTGTCCCGACTAATACCCTGACGCTCACGTTCACCAATACGCCAGTACCGCCGACGGCTACATTTACGCCTGTACCACCGACGGCTACGCCCGTCCCGCCCAGTCCGACGCCTGTGCCGCCGACCCCGACACCTGTACCACCGCAGCCGATTCCGCCGACAGCACCGCCCGTTGACTTTATGAACCTGCCGATTGTCCCTGACCTGAACAATCCAAATGTCCAGGGCAATATCAAGCAGATTTACGCGACAGGCCAGACAAAGGGCGTGGTTCCCCAAGACTTCCGGTTGGCAGGCGACGGGATGCTCCGAGCAGCCAAGAATATCGCCGATCCGAGTTCCAATCTGGCTCAAACATTCGGCCAACTGGTTCCGATTGCCCAGTACTTCGCGCCGGGCATCACGGCGGCGGATGCGCCAAGCACTGCTCCGAATTTCACCTCAGGCGATATCTTAAATAAGGGGAAAGGGACTGGAGCCTGCCAGGGCAAAGCACCGCTAACCTGCGCACTGGATGCCAAGCCGGTATTGGTCTTCATCAGCGTGGGCCGTAACGATGTCGCGGCAAAAGTCCCGGTTAAGCAATTTGGCACAAATCTGACCAATGCCGTTAAGGCAGCCGTTGCGCAGGGTGTTATCCCGGTCCTGGTAACGATCACTGGCACGCCCGCCCAGGATGCGCAGATACTGCCGTACAACACCGAAATCTATCAGGTTGCCCAGGCCGAAAATGTGCCGCTGTTCAATGTCTTCGCGGCCCGCAAAGATGATCCGGGCCGGATCGATGCGAACGGCCTGCTGAGCGCACCACCAGCGGGTAAGCAAGCCGATTTCTCACCCGATGGCTTGAAAGCAGGCGAGAACTTCATCAATACCCAACTGCTGCAAACGCTCGGCGATTTCAAGGCAGTTTTGGGGTTGCCGTAAACTCATTCGGTTTACGCGACCAAACAAAACCCCTGTGAATCACGACAGGGGTTTTGTGTTATTTGAGCGTTGCAGCATACGTGAATGCCGCCTTGCATAGCTCGACATTGTTGCTGGCATATGGCTTGACCAAAGCCCAGTCTTTCCCAATATCCTTCGCATAGACCGTCGACCTGGGATACTTGTATTCAGCGCCATAGCCCGGAACGGCGAATGCTTCGGCGCGTTCTGACTCTGGCAGGCGAAAGGCCATCGTACTTGTCCCTCCCGCCAATCCGAAAATGATTCCAGTCGTGGGATGAACGAGCAGCGGATAGCTGGTTTTATTGACGACACACGCACAGCTTGTCTGCAAATCCGCCGCCAACTTCCAGAAGTGCTCGACGAGATCGGGGTGCGTGCTGAGGTTAAGCCAGTTGACTTCCTTCGGAGTGTATGTGGCGGCCTCCTCCGGGTTGTCGATGTGGAGAAACGCCAGGACAGTCTGATTTACCGGGTTGGCGAAATTCAAATAAATCTCACCGGGCATAACGAATACCTCGCTTTCATGACAAAGCCCCTCCCTCATTCTCGGCCCTCGTCCCGCAGGGCGAAGCGAGCAAATTTTTGTCGGCTCAATATGGGTTTCAGGGAGATAGACAAATGGGCTTACCGGCAAGAGGCAGAAAAGCTTCTAGACAGTTGAATGGGGTGCCGGAAAGGGCTATTCGGTTTGTGTGCTTTCTTCGGATTGGTAACTCCTAAAGAGAGCCTCGATTTCTGGCCGAATTTGGCTAGTATGATACTGCTCGACCTCGTGCTTCATGCTCTCAAGACTATCAACATGGCTCATACCGTAAAGCTCGTCAATATCGTATTTATCCGGCTCACTGTCGCGCTCCCGCCAAAACTCGGCAATGCTGCACCAGAGGTCCTTTTCATCGCCTGAGATTGTGTACTTCACTAAAAAGTGCGGAGCGATTTCGTCCTCTGCTATCCAGTTTCCTGACTTAGGATCGCGTATCCATTCCATACTGTCTCACTTTAGTCTCTAGAAGGTATCATATTTCTGTCATTCGATTCAGAACATATCCGTCAATGTTTGGGCGCAGACAGTGTTGGCAGGGTCGCTTATGGTAGCGTCCGCTTTTTCGACTGTAAGCAAAGAAATGGTATCCATCGTGTACCTTCCATGTACCTGTTCTATCTCAACCCGCATGTGACGTCAAGTAACCTGACAAGGCACAAGCGGCGATTCAGGTAGGTAATGAAAACGGGCTAAAATAGACAGCTGACGGCAGAACAAACGAGAGTAGGATGATCAATATCCAACGCTTGATAGATGACGGAAGATGCTTTGAAATCGTGCGGGAACTACGCTGGCTGGATGGGGTGAGATGTCTACATTGTGGCTCAGCCGACGTAAACAAACGCGGGCATGATAAACGGCAGCCGTATCGCCAGCGCTATGAGTGCAAAAGCTGTAGACGTCAATTCGATGACCTGAGTGGGACAATTTTCGAAGGCCATCATCAGCCCTTGCGGGTGTGGGTATTGTGCTTGTATTTCATGGGCTTGAATCTATCGAAACGGCAGATTGCGGCTGAGCTAAATTTAGACCAAAGGGCTGCCCAGGACATGACAACGCAATTGCGCGAAGGCATTGCTGTCAAAAAAAGCCGGTCCACCTGAGTGGGGAGGTTGAATGTGACGAAATCTATATTGTGGCTGGACACAAAGGGCATCCGGAAGTGGTGGCAGGACTGAAGCGTCCAGGTCGCCGCCGCCGATTGAAGGGAAAGCCTGGACGCGGAACCTTAGAAGGCGAAAAACCGCCTATCTTGGGTATGATCCAGCGTAACGGCGAGGTCGTGCTCCACATGCTGACGAATGTGCAACAGAAGACGATCCAGCCCATCCTCAAACAGACCATTCAAGTCGGGAGTCTGATTTTTACCGATGAATACGACATCTATTCGCGTTTGGGAGAATGGGGTTACCAGCACAAGACAGTCAATCATTCGGCGGGAGAATACGCGCGCGATGAGGATGGCGATGGCTTTCATGACGTCAATGTCAATACGTTGGAAGGCCTTTGGTCCCTGTTACGTTCCTGGTTGCGCCCTCACCGGGGCATTTCTCAGGAACACTTACCGTTGTATCTGGCTTTCTTTGAATTTGTCCACAATATCCGACAGCGAGGTAAGGCTCTCTTGGGTTCGCTCCTGGCTTCCTTGTTAGCTCCCTGAATCCCCGGAAGAGCCTTTTTTGTCGATCACAGATTTGCGGTGACAGCCCAGCCATACCTACGGCTGAGCTGTTACAATTTTACCAATAAGGCAAGATTGTGGGATTAACGGGATAAGCATATGATCTTGCTGTACTAATTTCCGAGACCACCAGAAATGGTCGCGACTGGGGGATTTTCATGCCTGTTTTTTAGTATCTCCGATGGATGTCCAGAGGCGTCGAGTTAGTTGACACCTGTCCATCCGGTTGGTTTGTTCAGGCTTATGGACGAGTCAACTCAATATTGGCACTGCGTGAGAACCACCCGAGATTGATTCGGGGCGGTTTGTTGGTGTTTTGCGCCTACAGACCGGTTGTGCCAGGTTGAGTGGATTCCTCCATCGGCGGATGCTGTGACGATTAATCAGGCGGAGATACTACGATGAAAACCGATGAAATCAAGTTATTGTATGATTACAATGACTGGGCTGATGAGCGCATCCTGGCGGCCTGCGCCAGGGTGAGTCCGGAGCAGTACGCTGCCCCAACCTCCTTCGGGCGCGGAGGGCTGCGCGCCACGATGGTCCACATGCTGGACAATATCTGGCAACAGCGGATCACGCTCCAGGGGTATTACAAGGAAGCTCTGGCAGACGAGGCGGCCTATGACGCGACCGAGCTTCACGAAGACGCTTTCCCGACGCTCGCCGCGCTGCGAGAGCGCTGGATGTCGGAACAACGGGAGATGCGGGCTTATCTCGACACATTGACCGAGGAAACGCTGAACCGCACGATCCGCTATGTCATCCCCGGTGTGATGCGCGAACATGTCGTGTGGCACATCCTGCTGGATGTCATCATTCATGCCATGCAGCACCGCAGTGAGGCCGCCGCGCTGCTGACCAGCTACAACCAGT
>WNFM01101536.1_pt2 | contig 12277 bp, 12 predicted proteins | sample 5400271 | NCBI WGS metagenome assembly WNFM01 (sample SAMN13153352, study PRJNA577476) | soil metagenome | isolation source: 60 cm saprolite on Douglas fir-dominated hillslope | place: USA:California | collected 2013-09-17 | reverse complement strand
CGGACCCGACGGCACAGATCAAAACCTGACTGGCCGGGCATCATCACGTCAAGCAGCAGACAGTCTACAGATGTCCGCTCCAAAATAGCGTATGCCGCGTTGCTGTCCCCGGCGGTTTCCACGGCAAACCCTTCTGCCTCCAAAAAATCGCGCATCAGTTCGGTAATCGCCGTATCGTCGTCAACGACCAGAACATTGGGTTTTTCCTCCGGCATTGCGTTCCTTTTGGCCTTTGCTTTCACGCTTCCTCCTGATTATAAGGTCATAAACATGCACTTGTGTGCTCTTGTGACCAACCCCAGACCGTCTGTTGAGAAAGTTGTGACAATTTCTTACCAAAGCTGTTGACCTTTCTTTTTTATCCTGATGGCAAGGTTCGGATGGAGAGAAAGGGATGCAGTGGCAGCGCCACGTAAACTATGAAATGGGTCAAGCGAATCCTCAAATATATCGGCATATTTCTGGCAGTCGTCATCGTGCTGGTAGGCAGTGTAATGTTTGTGGCCGCCCGTCGTTCAGTAATCCCTGACAATTTGAATATGAGTTCGTCGGATATGAGCGGCATGGATATGTCTAATATGCCGGATATGGCGATGGGCACGCCCAGTGCAAACGCAACGTCCATCACCAGTCTGGTTGCACCCGATAATACTAACGCACCCGTCAAGTCCTTCACGCTGACGGCTCAGCCTGGAAAACTTGATCTGGGAAACGGTAAAACGCTCGACACATACACCTTTAATGGGACAATCCCCGGCCCTGAACTGCGCGTCCGGCAGGGCGATATGGTCGAAGTAACCCTGATAAACAAGCTGCCGGTGAGTACAACCATCCATTGGCACGGCATCTCCGTTCCTAATGCGGAAGACGGGGTTGCAGGGCTAACGCAGGATGCCGTCAAGCCCGGTGCCTCGTATACCTATCGTTTTATTGCCAATGAAGTCGGGACATACTGGTATCATTCTCATCAGGACACGTCAACTCAGTTACCGTTGGGTCTCTACGGCGCGATCATTATTGAGCCGAAAAACCCGCCTGTACACTATGACCGTGACTACAGTGTCTTCCTGCACGAGTGGGGGGCACAATCGCACGATGGTGTGCAGGGCTTCTTCGTCTGCCATGCCACCTGCGCTGAAACGCTGAGCATGAACGACAAGCTCGACAAGGCGTTATTTGCCGCCAAACCGGGTGACACAGTGCGTGTGCGGATCGCTAACAGCGGTGAGGAAATCCATTACCCGGCCCTTGTCGGCGTGCCCTTCAAGGTGATTGCGCTGGATGGTCACGACCTGAATGAGCCAACCGACCTGAATAACAAGTTCCTGTCTGTTGGCCCAGCGCAGCGCTACGACATCAGTTTTGTGATGCCTGCCAGCGGCTCGATTGCCTTGATCGATGGCGATGACCGTGCCGAGCCAGTGGGTCAACATCCGATGGCGGTCTTTGGCGATGGGTCTTCCACACTTAGCTATCCAACAAACGCAACGCCATTCGATTTCACGACCTACGGCACACCGGCTAGCACAAAGATTACACTGAATTCACACTTCGACGCTCAATACAATATGGTGCTGGGGACCAAACCGGGCTTCTATAACGGTAACATGACACTGACATTTCCAATTAACGACAAGACCTATCCCAACATCCCCTCCATCAGCGTCAAGCCCGGCGACGTTGTGAAAATTCACATGAGCAACAATGGGACGTTCCCAATCCCCCATGCCATGCACATCCACGGGCACTATTTCACGGTGCTTGCTCACAACAGCAAGCCACTGTCGGGCAGCCCGGTCTATCTGGATACGATCTATATTGAGCAAGGCGAAACTTACGATGTCGCATTTCTCGCGGATAACCCTGGATTGTGGATGCTGCACTGCCACATGGTCGAACACGATGCACACGGGATGGACATGATGGTGAACTATCCTGATATCTCAACGCCTTTCACCATCGGCATGGCCTCAGGCAATAATCCCTTCTAATCGTCGCAAGCAGTCGTTAGCCCTAAATCTTAATTTCAGAAGCCCTTGCACAAGGGCTTCTGGCTGTTATTTCAGAGCAGCAGCGTGTACTCACCCTCCCAACCACGGCGGCGGCATGATACAATAGCAATACTTAACGTTTGGAACCGTCCGAGGAGTCAGTATTGGAATCAAATGAGTTAGCACGGCTGACAGTGGACCTGATCACAGACAAGAAGGGCGAGAACATCGTCCTTATGGATTTGCGCGAGGTCTCACTTATTGCCGATTATTTTGTCATTGGCAGTGCGAGCAATGAGCGATTACTCAACGCGGTTGTTGAAAATATCCGTGATGAGATAAAGACCCAGGCGGGTGTCTATCCATTGCGGATCGAAGGGCGTGGCGACAGTGGTTGGGTATTGATGGATTATGGCGATGTTGTGGTGCATCTCTTCGCGCCGGATGTCCGCAGTTACTACGATCTCGAAGGCCTGTGGGCCGACGCTAATGTGCTGGTAAAAGTTCAGTAATTGTTTGCCATAGCGAGATACAGGATACACGATCTAGCTCTCCCTGAGATGCGAGGCCATCATGTCTGACACTCCATTGTCTGCCCAACACTTTGAGACGCTTGCCATCCATGCGGGGCAGGAACCTGATCCGACTACTGGCGCGATCATGACGCCGATCTATCAGACTTCAACCTATGTGCAGGCTGCTCCAGCAGAACACAAAGGCTACGAGTACAGCCGCACCGACAATCCAACGCGCAGGGCGCTCGAAGACTGCATTGCCGCGCTCGAAGCTGCGCCCTATGGTCTGGCCTTTGCCAGCGGCATGGCGGCAATCGACACCATATTCAAACTATTTGACCCCGGCGATCACATTGTGGCGACGAGCGATATTTACGGCGGGACGTTCCGGCTGGCGGATAAGGTTTGGTCGCGATATGGCCTAAAATTCAGTTGGGTCGATGTGAGCGACATTGACGCGGTACAGGCTGCTATCCGCCCGGAGACCCGACTGATCTGGTTGGAAACGCCTACCAATCCTCGCATGGCACTTGCTGATATTGCGGCGATTGCAACACTTGCGAAAGCCTCCCCAGGACAGCAACCGCTTGTCGCCATTGATAACACGTTTGCCAGCCCTGCTTTGCAACAACCCTTGACGCTCGGGGCTGATCTCGTCATTCACAGTACAACCAAATACCTCGGTGGGCACAGTGACATTGTGGGCGGAGCCGTCGTTACGAACAACGAGGAACTATTTCAGCGGCTTAAGTTTCTACAAAACGCAGCAGGCGCAGTTCCCGGTCCTCAGGATTGCTTTCTGGTTCTGCGGGGGATCAAAACATTAGCCCTGCGAATGGAGCGTCACAGCACGAATGGTATGGCAGTTGCCCAGTTTATGTCCGATCATCCCGCGTTCACGGTTGTCAATTATCCCGGACTGCGCAGCCATCCCCAACACGAACTGGCGCGACGACAGATGCACGGATCGGGCGGCATGGTAAGTGCTATTATGCGGGGCGGTGCTGAAGCAGGAAAGGCATTTGTATCGCGGACAAGGTTGTTTGCGTTGGCAGAAAGTCTCGGAGGGGTAGAAAGTCTCATTGAGCACCCCTACAGCATGACCCACGCCAGCCTCTCCAGCAGCCCACTCGCGGTTGATCCCGGATTGGTACGGCTTAGCGTTGGCATCGAGCATATTGATGATTTGCTGAATGACTTACGCCAGGCGCTGATGAAGCTCTAGAGATTGTCACTGTACAGGTAATGGGTGATACAGGCGGTGAGTTCATCCAGATCGAACGGCTTTGTCATGAAGCCGTCAAAGTCAGAGGCGGTCTCCTCATCTGGCTCATTGGCTGACATACCAATGATGGGTGCGTGCGGGCCAGGAAGTTTCCGATAAGCAGCAGCGAATGCTCTGCCATCCATAACTGGCATATAAATGTCGAGGAAGATCAGAGCAGGTTGCAATCGGGCGACTATTTCGAGTGCTTCTGCGCCATTTGTTGCTATCGCAAACGTATAGCCTTCGTCCTCAAAAAATGCGCTGATAAATTCGCGTATGCTTTCATCATCTTCGACCAGGAGAATGGTTTTAGAGGTCATCATGAAAGGGTTTCGAATCCCATCCGCCTTGCTCAGATTCATGCAATGTCCCCAGGCGAGCAACTTTGGTTTTAATGTGGAAAACCATTTAACAGAATCTCACTTTACAGTATCTAAGAAACGAACGCTACCACAACTTCGTAACAGTATTTTGAAAGTGGTTAGGAGAGGCCCCTATTTTTGGGGGTAGATCAGCAAGTGTGGTGCTTTTGATCATATAATGCACCTATTGTCGACGAAAGGACATTCAATTTATGACCCAATTGGCCGAGTCCACCGCACATTCCCCACAAACCCATTCAGCGCGTTCGTTATATCTTGCCCTGGGTGGGACATTTTTCTTGCGGGCCGGCGGCGGCGTCATGGGCATCCTGACAGGCTTATTTCTGGCGGCCAAGAACACAGAACTTGGCGGAGAATCACACCCCTTCCATATCAGCGCGACTCTTGCCGGAATTATCATTGCCAGCTTCTTTATTACCGAGCTAGCTGGTTCGTTCGTGGCAGGCAGCCTGATCGATAAACATGGGCCGCGCCGTTACATGGTGCTTGGGCCGTTGTTTGGCGCGGTGGCGATGATTGTCACTGGCTTTCTACATTTGGGTCCGGATTCGACATATATCCAGTTCGTTGTGTTTCTGGCAATGCTATTTGCTGCGCGATTGCTTGAAGGCGCATCAGCGGCCTCGGCAAACCCGGCATCGCTGACTTACATTGCCGTGGTAACTTCGGGCCACCCCAATTTGCGAAGCCGCATCTCTGGCCTTTTTGAGCTGGCAACGTTGCTCGGTGGCATTGTCGGCATCGTAATCGGCGGACGGCTTTGGGATCGTTTTGGGCAAGCGGCCTTTTTGATGAATACGACCCTTTACCTGATCAGTGTTGTCTTCTTCTTCAGTGTGCCACTACTCAAGGTCGAACATAAGGGGAAGAGCGAAGGTCACGATGTCAAGGCTTATCGCAAGCTGCTATCGAGTCCCCGGCTGCGCGAACTGATCCCGGCCTGGATAGCGGTGAGTGCGTGGCTAGGTGTGCTGCTGAATCATTCCACCTTCCAACTATCATCGGCTAAACCAGTCGGTTTGAGCGAAATGGGAGAGCGTCATATCATAAATTTCCCAGGGCAAACGCTGTCTCATGCGTTTACTGGCTCACAGGTTGGGTCAGCATTCGGCGTCTATGCGGTTGCCTTCTGTATTGGCATCCTGATCTGGTCCCTGATTATTCCCCGGATACGAAAGAGCACAGCTATGCTGATCAGTGGCGTCGGCGTTATCGCGACTTCCATCGTCATCGGCTTGATTAATCACACGGGTCCAATCGACGAACAATCCCCAATACGTATGGTGCTCATCGGCCTCATGATCATTGCCGTAATAATCGAAAGCGGCTTTACCCCTGCCGCCTTGATTTACCTGAGCGACATTAGCGAACTTCACCCAGAGAATCGTGGGATGGTCACGGGCCTGTACTCTTTCCTGCTCGGTTTTGGACAACTGTTGGGAACGATAATCGCCGGGCCATTTGCTGATTGGAACGGCGTAGATGGGTTGCTCATTATCATGGGAATTTTAGGGCTGCTCAGCATTTTCGGAGTGCTCCTGCTGCGCCGGGATGAGCAAGCCACGCATGAAGGGTTAGCGCCAGCGGCAACTGAGGCCGTAGCTAATTCATAATAAATGGCGGATAGCTCTTCCGTGGCTAGCGGTGTATCATGTTGGCAACCATTTGAGGGGAGATGTTCCAATGTTTCGACGGTTGACCATTGCCATCGTGTTGTGCCTGCTTGCTATGTCAATGTGGTTGAATGTTTCGATTACTACGGCGGCTACAGCGATTTCCACCCCTGTACCCGTCGTTCGGGTCGCAGCAGCGAAGACCGTATTGCCGGGCGTTGTGCGCATATCTCGACTTCGTGTTCGCGAGGGAGCGAGCGTTCGTACCAGAACCATATTTACTCTGTTGCGTAATGTCCATGTAACGGTGCTTGGCTTGAGTACAAACAGACATTGGCTCAAGATTCAAACCGAGGATGGCAAGGTTGGCTGGGTCTCGGCAGCTTACATTAAGCTGGTTGGAGGCCGATTCAGGAACCTCCCTACAGTCCAATAATACTGGTCCAGATTTGAAGGCACAAAATGACGGCTAGCGAGTGATTTCGTTGGCCGTCATTTTGTTTGTATATTGGTACACCCTCTGACATTTATCTCCCGTGTATCGGACGCTCCTGATGTAGCCTTATAATGATTGAAGTATTCAATAACATATTATCAGGGCACTATCGCCCACTTCGAGGTAGGAAGAAAAGTCATATGAGCAACTCCAAAGCACTCGCAAAACCAATGACCCCATCAGTGCCAATGGCCGCACCCACGACTGACAGTCCAGTCCAGCGGCTCAATGCTTTTCTGGATAAATATGTGTTGCCCTATCCTGTCAGATATTTGACCAACCGCGTCACAATTCTGGCAACATTGTGTCTGCTTGTCCCTCTTATTGCCTTTGCCAGCAATCAAATCTTTGTACTGGCTGCGAACAGCTACCTCAATGTGATGTCAGTGGTTGTCAGCAGCACCGTTTTGCTGTACTCGACGCTTTCCGAAGTACGAGATCGGGCCGCTGCCCAACGCCGTGAAGAGATCGCGCAGCAGCATGAAGCCAAGATAGAAGCCCGCGCTGAAGCCGATCACAAGAATATTATGAAAATCATGCATCACGTCGATGAGCTGCACAACGAAGTCATGGAAAACTTCAATACCTCTTTCGACAATATCCTTAACCTGTTGGTCTCGCGCCTGGAACAGATACAGAGCGAAGACCAGTCACATATTACGGAAGCGCACAAAGCCGTATTGGCAAGCGCTGATGCCCACCGCAAGGAACTCGAAGACCTGACCGCGCTAGTCGAGTCGATGCGCAAACGGCTTAGTGATCAGCCCAAGAGCAGTTGAGGTCCGTCAGCGGTCACTGGCGGGGCGCTCCGGGATTGTCTTGGGTGGCGGCGTTTTGAATATTCCGCTGCGGCGTCGGACGCTGATGGTGGAAGCATCCGAGACTGCTACCGGGAACCACGCAGAAAATGTTGTACCTTCGCCTTCTTTGCTCTGGACCCACAAACGCCCGCCATGCGCTTCGACAATCCCTTTGGTGATTGTTAAACCTAGTCCTGCACCATCCCGCTGTTCGCGGTGGCGACTCTTGTCTACCTGATAGAAGCGATCAAAGATGTGAGGCAGGTCGGCGGCGGGGATGCCTTCACCATTGTCACACACCTGAACCAGAATGCCGTTATCTTGCGGGCCAGCGCGCAGCAGCACGGTCCCCCCAGACGGCGTATGCTTGATCGCGTTATCGACCAGGTTCGTAAAAACCTGCACCAGCCGATCTCCGTCGCCTGCGATGAGTGGCAGCGGCGGTACCTCGACGGTTAATGTCAACCCTTTTTCGGCAGCGCGAGGGGTTAGCCGTTCTCCGATTGCATAGAGGATGTCGGTTAGCCCGATACTGTGGCGAGTCATGGTGAATCGTCCAGCTTCGATGCGGGCCAGGTCCAATAGCTCCTGGACCATGCGATTGAGCCGCCCCGCTTCGTCATGGATAATCTGGGCGGCGCGCTGAGCCGCTGCTGGATTCGAGGCTACGCCGTCGATGATCGCCTGCGAAAAACCCTGAATTGACGTGAGCGGCGTACGCAAATCATGTGTGACATTTGCCAGAAAGTCCCGCTGCGCACTTTGCGTGGCCTGCACTTGCTGCGTCATGTGGTTGAAGGCTTCGGCAACGGTTCGCACTTCACGCGGGCCGCGCACGGGCGCGGTTTGGTCGAGTTTTCCACCTGCCGCAGCGGACGCAACCTTTTCTACGTCCTGTAATGGTCGAGCTATCCAGCGTGTGATCACCAGTGACATGATCAGCGCTACTACCAGTCCAATAACACCTGCTTGCAGCAGTGGCATCAACAGGTCCGAGCCGTAATATTGAAGTGTTTCGGGAACGGTCAACAAACCGGGGACGCGATTGGCGACATAGATCAATTGTCGCGGCGTGTCACTGATCGGCGCTTGACCGACAAACAACCAGTTCGATCCGTCCGAGTCGTGCAGTGTGCCGTACAGCATCGGAAACTGCACATCATCCGCAGCCACAGGGGATGTATACGGAGTGGCGTCCATGTTCAACTGGCTGCCAACAGCGAAACTCCGCCGCGAGTCAAAGCTGACTCGCCCGGTGTTATCTGTCAGGATGATACGTACACTGAGACGCTTATCGAGACCACGCAAATATGCCTGCTGAATCCGGGTGGGGCCACTGGCATCAATCATCCCGGCACCCTGTGTTTGCCGCAGATCGACCTGGTTCATCAGGTTGTACAGACGCAAGATGGTTGTTTCACTCGATAGTGGGCGAGTCCGCAAGACAAGGAACAACGCCGCCGTGATCACGATCAGCGTGAGGACTATCAGGAAAAGATACGAGATGAGGAGTCTGGCGCGCAAACTGGTGAACATACGACTAAATCCGGTTGCCACCTAAATTACATCAGAGTGGGGATGTAACACATTATCGAATTGTAAAATTTATGTTACTCGTTTCAGTGGGATTTCGAGTCGAGTTTGTAGCCGACACCCCACACCGTCTCGATAGCAACACTGGCTCCGTCAAGTTTATTGCGCACATGCGCCACGTGTACATCCACGGTGCGGGTTTGTCCGTAAAAATCGAAGCCCCATACAAGGTCCAGCAGCTTCTCGCGGCTCAGGACAATTCCCTCATTTTCGGCCAGCACCATGAGCAGATCGAACTCTTTGGTCCGCAGATCAACCTCACGGTCTCCAATATGGACGGTACGGCGCGCCGGATCAATGGTCACATCTCCGACGTGCAGCGGTCCGGCAGGCTCAGGACGGCGCGGTTCGGTACGGCGCAGAATCGCTTTTACGCGCGCTACCAGTTCACGCGGGTTAAAAGGTTTGGTCATGTAGTCGTCCGCGCCAAGTTCCAGCCCGACAATTTTGTCCACATCGTCATCTCGCGCGGTCAACATCAGGATCGGTACATCGGACTCGGCACGTATCTTGCGACACACCTGCCAGCCGTCTAGTTTCGGCAGCATAAGGTCCAACACAATCAGCGCCGGGCGGTCTGCTTTGGCGCGTTCAAGCGCTGCTTCGCCGTCGCGGGCACTGATGACGCGGAACCCTTCCTGATCGAGGTACATGGTCGCCAATTCGACAATGTTTTGCTCATCGTCTACAACAAGGATTGTGTCATTGCTCATAGCGCGAATTGTACCTTTCCCTCGCGTTCAGCTTGTGTTGCATATTGTAGATTGTAACCCCGTGAGGAAAGTCAGACGAGGACAAGTAGTGACTATCAAGCAGTATATAGGGAGGCTATTAACTTGTCGTTGCCGAACTGTAAAAAATTGTGCACGGAAATAACTCACCCCGGCCACTGGATAGAGCAGGGTCGGGGTGATAGCTTAGGCGCTGAATTTCACTTGCAGGCCAGCGGTGCAGATGCCGCACCCGGCGTACCCGGCAGTGTCCGTGCGGTGTAGGCGTCCACTGTGGAGACGAGACCCAAAAATACCGGGTCTTTGTCAGGCTGCTTCACACTGAAGGACAACTTCTTATCTTTGCCAATTGCTGTGTACAGAATGGTTCCATTGGGCAGCCATTTGATATCGGCAAGGCTGTTCGCGGCAGGAACAAGCGGCGAACTTGTCGCACCATCAACGCCCAGATAGACTGTTTCGAGTTTTTGATTCCTGAACACAACCCCCTTGTAATCTGGCGTCCAGTTGAACATCGCGTTGACCGGGGGCAGCGTTTGGACGATATCGCCCGTCTGCGAATCGCGGATAGTCCAGACGGTTTGGTGCAGAACCAGAATAGTCTTGCCGTCCCCAGACGGAATCACGTAATCGGCGGGAACCAGCTTTGGCGGCTTACCCAGGTCTTGCGCCGGTCCCTGCATCGGCACGTACCATACGTGTCCACCTACACTATCCTGCTCTGGAGCCTGATCGCTGATCGGGATATACGTATAGAAGCCTTTTTCATCGGGGTCCCAGGACAGCGTGGGCAGCGTCGGCAGGCTGTTGTCGCCCTCACTCATCTTTGGAACATATTGGAGCAAATCTTCCGCATCCTGACTGGAAGTTTTGGGATACCGCGAAATGTCATTGGTACTGAGTCTGACGATTTGTTGACCGGACGCTGAGCGCTGGATGCCGTTGGTCCACTGAGCACCAGCATCGATTCCAAAAGGCGGGAAGCTGCCATCAAGCGGCACCTGCTGCATGGCATAGCTCACCACGGTATTTTGTATCTGTGTAATCTCGATCACACCGGCGCTACCGTTGGGCAGCCAGGCCGCTTTATCGATCCAGCCTCCTTGCCCCACAGCCAGTTTTTGCGCATCAGCGATCAGCAGTGTCTTACCAGTCAGCACATCCACCCAATACAGACCGTTATAGTTCACCACGAACGCCGCTGTTCCATCAGGCGACAGATCAATGTTGAGCGGGGCCGGATCAAATCTGGTGATAGCATGACCCGGACCCCCGTTATCGGAAATAGAGAGCGTGCCATCCGCCGCAGCGTAGATAACGCGCGTCACCGCTTTGCTGGGGTCTATGGTTGGTGTGGGTGACGGCTCCTGTGTGGCAGCCTCGGTTGCAGATGCCGTTCCCAGCGGCGTTGGCTCCGGTGTCTTGCGAGCAGCGATACACACCATCGTGTCCATGCTCGTGCTGGCTAGCGGGGCCGGTGCGTTTGCGCCTGCATAGGGTGTCATCACGTAATCTTTGCCACTGGTTTCCGCGATATAGCCAGTCAAGTTTGCCAGCTTCACTTTGACCCAGTTGGCATTCCCATCACCACATTTAGGCGCTTCGACTACATCCACCACCGTACCAAGCGGTAGATAGCGCAGCACTGGACTGACACTATCTGCGTTGACCTTTAGAAATGCGCTCGGATAGGCGAACTTCTTGTCTGTGGGTGAGACGATGAGTGCCTTGCTATTGGTTGTTAGCTTAGATACAGGCGCTTTGCTGCAATCGGGACCGGGAGTAGGCGTTGGAGCCTGTAACGCATATATTGGCGCGACGGCAAGCGTAAAAGAAATGAACAATAGGCAAGCTACAATAATCCAGCGCTTCACTGGTGATAAACCTCCATAACTCTTACGTGAGGGTAATTGCTAATCTTCTCGTCAGCCAGGTTGATCCTTGCTATAGTTTAGCACAACTGACAACGTGGCTCTTGTAAAGGTTAACCGTAAGCGAGGTGTACAGGTAACACAAGTGCGCCAATCTACCATGATGCGCATTCTATTTCTCGGTATTTTCCTATGTGGCTTATTGCTCGGCGCATTTGTAATCATGATGGTGCTATTGTTGCCGCGCTTCAACCCAACCGTAGCTCAAGCGGTCCCAACGGCAGCGCCGACACCGACACTGCCTGCCGATACCGTTTTTGCCGAACTTGATGCGAAAGATCAGGTACTGACGAATTTATACCAGCGTGTGAGTCCGTCGGTAGTACACATCACCAACCGTAGCCAGACGCTTGATCCGTTTCAGGGCGTTGTGCCACAGGAAGGCACTGGATCGGGCTTCGTCTTTGACGACCAGGGCCACATCATTACCAACAATCATGTCGTGGCGGGCGCTGATCAGCTTGACGTGCTGCTGGCGAATGGCACGTCACTATCAGCACAGATCGTCGGAACCGATGAATATTACGATGTTGCTGTGATCAAAATCAACGTGTCTCCGGCGGCACTGACGCCATTGCAACTCGGCGACTCGTCACAATTGAAAGTTGGTCAGACGGTTATCGCTATCGGCAATCCATTCGGTCTGGACCGGACGCTGACCAGCGGTCTGATCAGTGCATTGGGACGAACCGTCCAGACCAGCAGTAACTCAGTGATCGGTCAGGCCATCCAGACGGATGCGGCAATCAATCCCGGCAATTCGGGCGGTCCGCTGCTCGATACACGCGGGCGCGTGGTTGGCATGAATACAGCCATCAATTCGCCATCTGGCGGTTCTGTTGGGATCGGTTTTGCCGTGCCAATTAATATCGTTAAACGCGTCGCGTCGGCGCTTATCAGCAGCGGGCACTATGTACATCCGTCGATAGGTGCGACAACTGCCGAGCTTGGTACTGA
>WNFM01339217.1_pt1 | contig 12279 bp, 6 predicted proteins | sample 5400271 | NCBI WGS metagenome assembly WNFM01 (sample SAMN13153352, study PRJNA577476) | soil metagenome | isolation source: 60 cm saprolite on Douglas fir-dominated hillslope | place: USA:California | collected 2013-09-17 | reverse complement strand
CCAGATCAGGGCACGGAATACAAACAGCGGCACGACGGTCCAACGCATCCAGCTCGGCATATAGTTGCCGTCTGGAAATACATAGAAGAATATGACCTCGGTGGTTTCTGCCATCGCGGTGAATATCACGATTAATAGGAAGAAGGGCGACGAACCTGGATAGTTCCCCGCGTAATTAAAGCCGGTCGTGACCAGCATAATGCCAACAAATAGTGCCAGCGCGTCGTTTGGTTTGCGCCAGAACAGAATCAGCCCGACGGCGACAAAGCCGAACAAAAAGATAGCGCTTTGGATGTTGTCAAAATGGGCCAGCGCCGCCGGGGTCAGGTTAGACGCTGCCAGCGAGTTCTGGAAGGGCTGCATCGCCGCCAGATTGCGGATGAACTGTAGCCCGATCGTCACGAGCGGGTTAGTGTCGAAGTTAACCACGCCCGTAATGTCCACGATGTAGATTACCGGGACGGTGACGACAATGGCAATCACCAAACCCACCAGAAACCACTTGACTTGCTGGCGTTCAGTGGCGGACGCCCTGCGGAAGCGCCGAACCTGGAAGCCCAGCCCGATCACGATGAGCAGCACGACGAAGCCAACTTCCAGCGCACCCTGGCTGACGTGATTGAGATAGATATTTGCCCAGATCAGGGCACGGAATACAAACAGCGGCACGACGGTCCAACGCATCCAGCTCGGCACATAGTTGCCGTCTGGAAAGACATAGAAGAAAATGACCTCGGTGGTTTCTGCCATCGCGGTGAAGATCACGATTAACAGGAAAAATGGCGACGAACCGGGATAATTGCCAGCGTAATTAAACCCGGTGGTGACCAACATGATTCCAACAAAGAGTGCCAGCGCGTCATTCGGTTTGCGCCAGAACAGCACCAGCCCGACGGCGACGAAGCCCAGCAAAAAGATAGCGCTTTGGATGTTGTCAAAATGGGCCAGCGCGTCTGTGGTCAGGTTAGACGCTGCCAGCGAGTTCTGGAAGGGCTGCATCGCCGCCAGATTGCGTTCGAAGGCATGAGGCAAATTGGAGAGAAATATGATGACGCACAAGGCGGTTGAAGCCAGCCACCCGATCCGGTAGAGTGGCAGCCAGCGATCCGGGATTTGAAGTGTCGTTTTGGTATCAGGGCGGGTTCGTGCAGTCATAAGTTGCAAGCCAAGTTTAGATATAGCGGATAGTTTTGAGTATAACCCCACGCCATATAACCTGCCTGGGGTGCGCGACAATCAGCGTGTGCTGTCATAGGTGGGGGGTGCAGGCGCGAAAATCGAAAATCACTATACTATAATTAATAGTATCCGAACGCCCTTTATCGCTGCCGATAAACCATACGCTGAACGCCGTCTATCAGGCGAGCATCTACACTGTAGAAACCTGCATCGGCAGATTGAGATCATTTACGATTCTGTAGTTAACACTCGGCCCTATATCAGCGAGGAGCACTGCCAAATGCAGAAGAGTCGTTTGTTCGTCTTGCTAAGTTCATTTATTACTCTGGTTATGTTCGCCGTGCTCAATCTGGCGCAACCAGCGGCAGCCCAAACCGCCGCGCCCACGCAGCCTCCCACAGCGGGCACGCCAAATACGCTTTCCACCGAACAAATTGGCAACCTGATCCTGACGTTAACCGCCATGCCGCCGGGACTTTTTGGCGGCACACCGACTCCCACAGTGCCAGCGGCAGTTGCGCAGAGCCAGCTTGCCTTCCGCGACGGCTCCAGCCTGTATCTTGTGCAGGGCAGCGGTCAGGGCCGCCGCAACGTGGGCAATGACCGACAGTACGTGTACTTCTGCCCGGACTATTCGCGTGACGGCAAGAAAATCGCCCTCATCGGCGGCGGCGCGGGCTATGAGGTTTACATAATAGATGGGTTCGGTGGCGGTCAACACCCGGTGGTCAAGAAAGGCGACATGACAACGGATGTGCCTGCGGGGAGCACCACCTGGTCGCCAGATGCCAAACAGATTGCCTTCACAGGGGCCAACAATGGACCGTTCTACATCGTGGGCGTGGATGGCAAGAACTTGACCACCGTTCAGGGTGCATCCTTCATCAATATCGACTGGTCACCGGACGGCACCTCGTTTGTAGCCTTTGCGGCGGACAGCAACGGCAAACTGGGCATTTATAGCGTGGGTGTGGACGGACAAAATCTGAAGCTATTGCTGGCGCTCCCAGACTCAGATCGCAGTTTGACACTGAACGCCGACAACTTTTTCTCGCGCGATCTGGTGTGGCCGCGCTGGTCCCCGGATGGCAAACAGATCGCTTTTGCCAGCAGCAAAGATGGAGCGATGAGCTTGTATATTATGGATGCGGACGGGCAAAATGTGCATCGCATCCTGCCGAAAGATGCGCCACCTGCCTACGCGCCCACCTGGTCCTCCGATGGACAGTATCTGGCGTTCATGAATGGCGACCCCGTGCAGAAGGGTATCTATACCGTCAAAACGACGGGCGAAGAACTACGGCTGGTCACCAATGTATTGACCGGCGGTTGCCCGTCGTGGCAGGCGAAAGCACAGCAGTAGGCTTTAACGGAAAATGGAGGAGACACACGATGCGTAAACAACAGGTCATCCTGTTAATGTTAATGGTTAGTCTGCTGCTGTTCCTGAGCGTTCTGGGTATGGCCCAGCCCGCCGCCGCGCAAACCAAAAACACCCCCACGCCAACCAACACCAAAACACCAAGTCCAACACCTCTCGGTGGCCTGGATGCGCAGGCCAAAGCGAAAATTATCCGGGACATCAACACGACTCTTACTCAGGCCGAAAGTAGCTTCGCCAATCGCAAATTTGATGACGCCAAAACCACTTTCCAGTCCGCCCTCGATAGCATCAAGACTTACATCGTCAACGATGCTTTCCTGAACGACAAAGACAAGCCGCAGATGCTCGGCTTCGAGTTCCGGGCGCTGGCGGGCATGGGGCGCGCTTCCTTTGGCAAGGTGGTGAGTCCCAGCGGCCCTAACGACCTGGGCGAACAGGACTTATATCTGGCAAAAGACGCGTCTGACGCCGATTTTAAGGAGATGGAAGATTGGTTTACTCAGGCGCTGGATGTTGCCAAACAGTTGCCGCCGAAACTCACCGGCCTCGGCTGGGTCTACTTTAACTGGGGCCGTTCGTATGCGATTCGCGCGCAAACGCTCCAGGGCGTTCGCAACAACAAGAACTACTTTGCCATTCTTCGCACCGATGCGTTTAGAACCTATGTGTACAAAGCATGGCAAGCCTTCGGCAAGGCGGCGGAAGCCTTCGGGCAAACCAGTGAAAGCTACTACCAGTCGGCTGCGTACTGGCAAATCGGTGTGAGCGCCTTCCAGTTACAGGGCGTGGCGCAGGGCGATGTTGGCCCGCTGGATTGGTATAAGATCGTGGATAAGGCCCATAAGGATGGGCAGGCTGGCGGCTTCGGCTACGGCTGGGACCACCCGTGCCAGTCCCAGTTGGAATTCACGCAGCGCTTGATTAACGGCAGTATCTCGGATGATACGGTCAAGATCAACGACCAGCTCACGAATATGGCGAAGCAGGCGAATACCTGCGCCAACTTGCAATTGTGGCGTGGCACCGCCAACGCGATGCTGGCCTGGCGCACCGAAGACAAGGACTTGGCGCAGAAAGCCATCGCGGATTTGCGTCCAGCCATCACGGAGATCACAGCCAACCAGAGCTGGATCGGTGGGCAAATCTATAGCAACTACGTGACCTACACCGCCTACAGTGTGCATTATCTGGGCCGCATGTATTCGTTGATCGGGGACCAGCCGGACCTGGCGCTGTTCTATTTGCAGGAGGCGGACAATTCCTTCAGCCGCACCGACCCCGCCCCGAACCTTGCCCCGCCGCTCGGCATCGAGTGGAAAGACACCGAGGCGCAGTATCAGAACATCCGCCTGATCGGGGATAACCTCAGTGCGTTGGGCCGCCCGCGTGAAGCTATCGAGCAGTATAAGCGCGTCGAGCAGATCAAAGATTACGAGACGAATGTGATTTTCCCCGATGTGCAGCTTGGTCTGGCGAATGCCTATGTTGTGCTGGGGCAATATTCCGATGCCATTGACCCGTTGAACAAGCGCCGTGCTTTTTACGAGCAGGAGATCAAAACCGAACAGGCCAAGTCTACGCCGGACACCGAACTCATCAAGCGTGACCAGGGCAAGTTGATCGATGTTCAGATCAGACTTAGCACGCCGCTGGCGGTCTTGGGGCGCACCGAGGAGGCGCTCACAGGGCTACAATCTGCTATCGATCAGGCTACCAAGCTCGACGATCAAAAGCTGTTGGTGGATACGACCCTGCGCGCTGGCGACATCTACCTGCAACTGGACAGTGAAGACAACGCCATCGCCAGTTATACCAAAGTGGCCGCCCTCGCCGACAAGCCCAAGCTGCCGCTAGAACAGGGGCAAGCCTTGCTGGGTCTGGGTAAGCTGCAAATCAAGCGGGCGCTGTACAAGGAAGCCAAGGATTCGCTGACCAAAGCCAATCAATCCGCTGGTGCTGCCAGCGACTTCGTCACGCAGGTGCGAGTCCTTAAGGCGCTCGGCGACCTTGCACTTGCGGGCGATAAGCCGAACGCGGCTCAGGCCCAGAGCAGCTATAACCAGGCGCTGAGTGTGGCCCAGTTCACCGCCAAGGACCCGCGCCTGACTATTGAAGTGCTTTCGGCGCAAGCAGACCTCACCAACAAGACGGATGCCAACGCCGCCAGCGTGATTTACTATCGCGCGCTGGCAACGGCGCAGCAGATTGGCGACCGTGAACAGGTGGCGACGATGTTCGGGCGCATCGCCCAGATCGATGCGGCTGGCGGACAAAGTGCCGCCGCGCTCCAGGCGTTTGCCAACGCGGTTAATGTGATCGAAGCCACGCAGCGCGGTTTCCAATCGGAAAGCCTGACCTCGCAGTTTGCCGCGAAATTTGCCTGGGTCTATGCCGATTATCTCAAGCTGCTCGTTAGCCAGAAGCGCTTTGATGTGGCCTTCGAGGTGGCGGAGCGTGCCCGCGCCCGCGCCTTCCTCGATCAGTTAGCCGTTGGCCCGGTGGATTTGCGCAAAGGCGCTTCTGCTGACCTGTTGCAAAAGGACACGGCGCTCCGTCAGAACATCGACGCCATGAGCCGCTTGCTAATCCAGGCCCAGAGCGCGAGTCCGCTGGATAAAGAACGCGTGACACGGTTGCGGCAGCAACTAGAACAGGCTCAAAACGACTACGCGACGCTCTTTACCCGGATGCAAGCTACCGATCCACAGTTGACGACGTTGACGAGCGTGGATGTGGCGCCGCTCTCGAAAATCCAGGCTTCGCTGGATGCGGATACCACGCTGTTGAGCTATTACACCACCGACACCGGGACGTATGCGTTTGTCGCCACCAAGGGCGATTTCCAGATTGTGCAGCTCGACGCTAAACAACCCGATCTGGCGAGCGCGATTGCCCGCTTCCGTACCGATGAGAAGCAGGCGGCAGGCCTCAGCGATCTAGCCAAGTCCCTCATTAGCCCGCTCCTGGACAAGCTCACCACCAAGCGGCTGATCATCGTGCCGCACAACGTTCTGAACTACCTGCCGTTCGCGGCGCTGCCCCTTGATGCGAATACTTTGCTCGGTGATAAATTTGCTATCAGCTACGTGCCGAGTGCCAACACGCTGCTGCACCTGCCCGAAAAACCCAAGCAAAGTGGCGATCTGTTAGCGCTGGCTAACCCGGTGGCGGAAGGCTTCAAGCCGCTGCCATTTGCCGAAGATGAGGTCAAGGGCGTCAGCGACATCGTTAAGGGCAAAACCTACTTCGAGGCCGACGCCAAAGAAGCGCTAGTTTGGAGCCAGGGCAGCGAGGCAGGCATCTTGTACCTAGCGGCGCACGGCACTTACAACCCTGTCAATCCGTTGTTCTCGGCGTTGCACCTCTCGCCAGGCGATGGGCGAACCGGGCTGCTGGAAGCCTACAAAATCTACCAACTGGACCTGACCCAGAAGACAGAACTCGTCGTCCTGAGCGCGTGCGAAACTGCCGTAGGTAAACTCAGCGCGGGCGACGAATTTTCGGGGCTTAACCGCGCTTTCCTGTATGCGGGCGCCCCTACCGTTATGGCGAGCCTGTGGAGCGTGGACGACAAAGCCACTGCTATTCTCATGCAGGCGTTCTTCCAGGCGCGAGTCAAAGGCATGAACAACGCCGAAGCATTGCAAACCGCGCAGGCTGCCGTGCGTACCTTTAAGGACAGCGATGGCAAAACGCTCTATAACAGTCCATACTATTGGGCAGCGTTCATCCTGACGGGTCGAGGATAGTACGTTAACCCGGCAGGTTTTGAGGTCAGTTGCGGCGTTTACCTCACCCCCTCAAGCGCCCTCTCCGAATTCGGAGAGGGGGAAGTTGATCCCAGCGAAACGGGGGTGAGGTGAATCTTGAGCATAGTAAGATACAGATTGGTCGAGATATAGGACATGGATAATCCAGCAGACGGGACGCAAAACGCAAAGCCTACCGAAAGCCGCAACAGCGATCCGTTGATTGGCAAGGTGCTCGGCAACTATAAGATTCTGCGCAGGCTGGGCAGCGGCGGCATGGCCTCGGTGTATGCGGCGCGTCAGGCCTCGATGGAACGCGACGTGGCGATCAAGGTGATGCGCAAGGAGCTATCGGATAGCGACCCCACCTTTTTCAGCCGATTCGAACGCGAGGCCCGTGTCACCGCTTCGTTGGAGCATGTCCACATCCTGCCTGTGATCGATTTTGGGCAGGCGGATGAGGAAGTTTATCTGGTCATGCGCCTGTTCGACCAGAGCCTGCTCGATTACATCAAGAAAAATTCGCCCCTGTCGCTGGAGGAAGTGTCCCGGCTGCTCACTCAGATTGCCGAGGCGTTGACCTACGCTCACGAACACGGCGTGGTTCACCGCGATTTGAAGCCCGCCAACGTGATGCTCGATAACCAGAAAAACTGTTACCTTAGCGATTTCGGCATCGCGCATCTAGGCAGCGGTCATACGCTCACAGTGGAAGGCATGATCGTCGGCACTCCGGGCTATCTCTCGCCAGAGCAGATCGCGGGCGGCAGCGCCTCGGCCTCCAGCGACATCTACGCGCTGGGCATCATGCTCTACGAAATGATCACGGGGCGCCTACCGTTCAGCGGGGATACGCCCTTCATCATCATGAATCAGCATTTGCAAACGCCGCCGCCGCTGCCGAGCCAATGGCGGCACGGCCTGCCTGACGGCGCGCAGGCCGTTATTATGAAGGCGTTGGCGAAATCCCCGCAGGACCGCTTCCGCACTCCGCGAGATATGGCCGCCGCCTTTGCGCGGGCCATAGCGGAACCGGGCGCCAGCGCAACGCCTAAGCGCCCCTCACGACCGGGGGACGACGAGCCTACCTATATCGGCACCAAAGACGAACTTCGACAACAAGGGCTACGCGAGGCACAAACTTCTGCACCGCGTGCCACTCAGTTCCCCGGCGGCGAACCTACCGACGCTATGACTGTCGGCGCTATGCCCGCCGCCAAACGGCGTTCGCCGGGATTGCTTGTTGGTGTGGTGGGGCTGCTTGTAGTGCTGGTGCTGGGTGGCGGGGCATTTGCACTCAGCAACCGCGCTACGGCAGTGCCAACTGCCACGCCGACTTTGCCCCCGACCGCGACTCTCGACCCGGCGGGTGCGGTTCCGTTCAACGATGCGGGCGTCAAAGCGCTGGCGAAAGTTGACTACACCAGCGCTATCAAGAACTTCACAGAGGCCATCCGCATCGATCCGAATTACGCTACTGCCTATTTCAATTTGGGCGTGGCCTATGAGGAAAAGGGCGATTTGCGCAACGCGCAGCAATCCTACGAGAAAGCTATCGCGCTGAATGATCGTCTGCTGCTGGTGCGCTATCGGCTGGCAGAGTTATTGCTAGACGCCAGCAAGATCGACGAAGCCTTTAAGATCATCGATCTGGCGGTGAGAATCTTCCAACGGGGTGGCGTTCTGATTGACGACGCCAGCCGCGAAACGCTCACGTTTTACCTGTATACGACCCGTGGACGTGCCTACGAGCTGCGCTACGAAGCCAGCAAATCCAAAAGCGATTTGACGCTGGCGGAGGATGACCTCAAACAGGCGCTAACGCAGAAAAACGCTGTGAAAAGTCCGGCTGAAGCCTTTTACTATCTGGCAAAGGTGTACGATGCGGAGGGTCGCACGGCAGACGCCTATAGCGCCTGGTACGATGTGTTCGCCACGGCCGATCCGTTGAATGCGCGTGAGCGTGAGTGGTCGGCGGAAGCCAGTGCTGTGATTGCTGCGCAGACGCCTGCTGCCACGGCGGCTCATTAAGGGAACGGTAAGAAAGTGATAGGGAGAATGACGATGGTACGCACTATTCGACTTGTACTGCTAAATCTGTTTATCGTTGCCAGCCTTTTTATTCCAGCCTCGGCGGGTCTGACGCCAGTAACCGCGCAGACCGCCAGCGTAAACCCGTTCTCAATCATCACCCTGACTAATGACAACGCGGGCGTTCGCCGTCTGGGTTGGTCAAGCTTCACCCGGTTGGTGCTCGGTTCGCAGGTGGCCTTTGGCGATCTCATCGACCCCAAAGGGCAGGACGTGCGTGTTTTGTGCGCGAACCTGGTAGAGATCGCCGTGACCAGACTCAGCCCACTCCCTTGCCCCCGTGAGCGGCCTATTCTGGTGCAGGATAATCAGGAACTGGCGGGTTGGCAGCGCGGCAAAGGCGAAGACGTGACCATCCCGTTCCTCATTAGCCCGCGAGGTTCGGACGTGTTGACGAGTACCCCGTCGCTGTGGTGGAATTCCGTGGACGGCGTGGATGGCTATCGCGTGGCGGTGCGCGGCGATGGACTGGACTGGTCCAAGGTCATCACCGACGCCAAGCTCAACCAGCTTGTCTATCCCAAAGACGCGCCTGCGCTCAAACCGGGCCAAACCTATACCGTCGAAATTACCGCGATCTCCGGCGGTGTCGATACGCACTCCTCGGCGGAAGAAGATGTGCCGGGCCTGAGCTTCACCGTGATGCCACCAGATAAAGTGGCGCGGATCGAGCAGGCTGTCAAAACGATTAAAGCCACGGTCGCTGATAAGAATGTCGCCAATATGAGCGTCGCCCTGTATTATGCGCAAAATGGCCTCAAGGCTGAGGCGATTCAACTGCTGATTGGCATCACGGGCGATCCGTTGGTACCCGCCAAGAGCCAGCCGAGCGTCAAGCTCAGTGCTTCGCCTGCGGTGTATCTTGCGCTGGGTGACTTGTTCCTGCAAAGTCATAGTGACATTTACGGCAGCGCCGCCTACAGCCGCGCGCTGGACCTCGCCACACAGTCCAACGATATTGAAAGTCAGGCACAGGCACAGATAGGGCTGGCGCGATTGTCGTCGGACACACAGAAGCAGACCGACTACGCCACGAACGCACTCAAGTTGTGGCAGCAGTTAGGGGCCACCGACCAGGTCGCCGCCGTGCAAAAGGAATTTAGCCTTAGCGCGAATTAACTGAAGCGTGGTCATAAATCATGTTCGGCGCTACATCTGTGTTTCCAACGCTGGGCGGGTCATCGACCCGCCCCTACATAGGACGTTGAGGTAGGGGCGCATCGGTGATGCGCCCTCTGCTGCCTGCAATTTATGACCACCTCTCAATTAAATATCTATCCATACATTACCGCTTAGTACCCGGTCATGAATGACCGGGCTACGTAAAAACGGCACACTGGAGCGATCCATTTAGCCCGGCGATAAATCACCGATACCTCAAAATGCAATATTCGGATAGACTGTTTGCATTCGGGTCACTTCTCACATTCCAAAAGAAGCGACCCGAATCCTGTGCTATATGCACCTTCTCAAATTGGCGGTCAGTCTATACAATAGGCCGCTAATTCAGTTCGATATTTGCGACTCATGGTAAGGGAAGATCAACAAAGTGACTCAACAAACATCGCCTAATACCGCCAAGTATTCCGTTTGGTTTATTCTCATCGTCGCCATTTTCATTACGTGTCTGATCATCTCAAACATTATCGCGGTGAAGCTGATCAGCGTTGCAGGGCTAATTCTCCCGGCAGCGATTATCATTTTCCCCATTAGCTATATCTTTGGCGATGTGCTCACCGAAGTATATGGCTACCGTCAGGCGCGTCGCGTCATTTGGCTTGGGTTCTTCTGCAATTTGCTGGCTGTCGCCGCCATTTGGCTGGCTCAGCAGCTTCCTTCCGCGTCGTTCTGGGACGGGCAGCCAGCCTATGAGCGCATATTCAGCACCACAGGAAGAATCCTGCTGGCATCATTTATCGCCTATCTCGCTGGTGAATTTGCGAATTCTTTCGTGCTTGCCAAAATGAAAATTGCCACGCAGGGCAAATGGCTGTGGGCGCGCACCATCGGCTCCACACTGGTGGGAGAGGGTCTCGATTCGTTGTTGTTTATCACTATTGCAGGATTGGTCCCGGCTGATGCGCTGGCCTCCACTATCATCACGCAATGGCTGGTTAAATCCGCCTACGAAGCGGTTGCTACGCCCATTACCTATTGGATCGTGGGCTTCCTCAAACGAAAAGAAGGCCTCGACGTGTACGACCGTGACACGAACTTCAATCCGATAGCGCTGGCGGATTAAGTTAGCGTCTATACGAATTTAATTGTCCTCGGAAAAATCGGGGCCAAACAAAGGCATTTTAATTGCAGTTTTACGTTTGGCCCCATTCATCCTGAATGGTAACTGTAGGCGGAGCGGGACTCGAACCCGCAACCGTCGGCTTATAAGACCGATGCTCTAACCGATTGAGCTATCCGCCTGTAGTGAAGCAATTGTACTACAAGGCTTGCCATCTCGTAAACAGAGCAAGTGTATTGTGAGCGTTTAGCTTTCCTCAGCGCGGTGGTGTTCAGCCGTGACTGTGATGGCGATGCCACCGCGCACGCCGAATTCACCGATCACGCGGCACCAGTGCGGGTCGAGCGCCGCCACCAGATCGTCAAGAATGACATTAGTGACCAGATGTAGAGCTTGAACGATTTGCTCTCCACGATCTTTTCACGCGGAATATATTCAACGATTAAGTGCGCGAAATCCGGCTGTCCGGTCATCGGGCAGACTGCCGTAAACTCGTTGGTTTCGAGGCGCACGGTGTAGCGGCGATTCGGGTGCGCATTCGGAAAGGCTTCGAGCTTGCGTTCAGGTTTTGTCGCACCCTGTCCAAGCAGGGTCAATTCGTCCATCATAGTCATGATTTCACCTACTATCCATTAATCGGTTACGTTGTCTGGAGTGAGAGCGAGGGTCAATGAGCCGTGCTTGCGGGCAGTGTAAAGCTGAAGGTGCTGCCCTGATCCTCTGTACTTTCTACACTAACCTCTCCACCTAATCGGTTGATGATGCGCCGCACAATCGACAAGCCGAGGCCATGCCCTTGAATACGGATGTCGCCGAGGCGGGTAAACGGTTTAAACAGTTGCGCCTGTTTTTCAGGCATGATGCCCAAGCCATTATCGCGCACCCAGAAGCATACTAGCCCATCGTCCTGAAGCGTAGCGCCCAACTCAACGCGCGGCACCGCGCCACCATACTTGATCGCGTTGCTGACATAGTTTGCCCACACTTCTTCGATCCAGGGTGCGTAACCTACCGCCACAGGCCAAGCCTCAACATCCAGGAAAACAATCTCGGCGTGGCGCTCCTCAATAACTGTATCCAGGCGAGTAATGGCTTCCTTAGCTACAGAAACCATCTCAAGCGGCACCCTTTCAACATCACTGGATTGACGAGTGCTGGCAAGCAAAAGTAGCTCGTCAATGATTCGAACCATTTTGACGGCACCGTTGTCGATGGCTTTCAGCATATCCAGAAGCTGTTCTTCGGAGTGTTCGCTGAACGTGTCCAACACCAGATTGGAATAGCCGCGAATGATCGACAAGGGCGCTTTCAAGTCATGCGCCACGGTGTGCGCAAAGGCGTTTAGTTCGCTGATAAGTTCTTCGCGCTCGCGCTCGGCTTCCTTGCGACGGGTGATGTCTCGCACGAAATTTTGGATGACCATGCTGCCTTCATATGATACCATGCGGCTGCTCACTTCCATCGGCAACAGTGAGCCGTTTTTGCGGCGGTAATGGCATTCATAGAAACGGGTGTGACTGAACGAAGACTCCCATGAAGCCTCCGAATCTTCCAACGTGGCATCCGGCAAGATTTCAATGGCATCGAGTTTGAGCTGCAATAGCTCTTCTCGGTCATAGCCCAGGCGCCGCGCTGCG
>WNFM01303770.1_pt4 | contig 12279 bp, 10 predicted proteins | sample 5400271 | NCBI WGS metagenome assembly WNFM01 (sample SAMN13153352, study PRJNA577476) | soil metagenome | isolation source: 60 cm saprolite on Douglas fir-dominated hillslope | place: USA:California | collected 2013-09-17 | reverse complement strand
GGGGATCTGACGCACAGAAAACTACTGCCAGCGCTCTACAATTTAGCGCTGGAACACCCGCTACCTGCGGGTTTCTCAGTCGTTGGTTTCGCGCGGCGCCATTACAGCGATGATGAATTTCGCGAGCAAGCGCTTGAATCCATTAATCTATATTCTCGTCAGAAGCCGATCAATCCACAAGTATGGGAAAGTTTTGCTTCAGGTATTTGCTATCTGCAATCTGATTTTCATGACCTAAAAGGCTATGAGAGGCTAAATACACTGTTGAACACACTCGATCAGCAGCGTGGCACCTCTGGCAATCGCATCTTTTATCTCTCGACTCCTCCAAGCCAGTATCCTGAAATCATTCATAATCTTGGCGCAGCCGGCTTGAATAAGAACCGCAAAGGGTGGACACGCATTATCATCGAAAAGCCCTTTGGACACGATCTGCCCTCGGCTCGCGAGCTTAATCGCCAGGTTGCAAAAGTCTTCAGAGAAGAGCAAGTGTATCGTATCGATCACTACCTCGGCAAAGAAACAGTGCAGAATATCCTGGTGTTTCGCCTGGCAAACGGCATTTTTGAACCCGTATGGAACCGGCGCTATGTAGACCATGTACAAATCACCGTGGCAGAGAATATCGGCCTGGAAGGTCGTGGGGCATATTACGAAGAGTCGGGAGCCATTCGCGACATGGTACAGAACCACGTGCTGCAATTGCTCTCCCTGGTCGCGATGGAACCTCCCATCGCCTTCGACGCTAATGCAGTACGCGATGAAAAGGTCAAAGTGCTGCATGCCTTGCAACCATTGACCGGCCAGGACGTCACCACGCATTTGATTCGTGCGCAATATGGCCCAGGTTGGGTGGGAGGTAAGCCGGTTGTAGCCTATAGAGAGGAGCCGGGCGTCTCACCAAATTCAACAACAGAAACCTATCTTGCCTTGAAGGTGTTCATCGATAGCTGGCGCTGGGCAGACGTTCCATTCTACCTCCGCACAGGTAAACATTTACCTAAGCGAGTCTCTGAAATCGCCATTCAGTTCAAGCAAGCGCCTCTGATGCTTTTCAAGCGTAGCGATGCGCATGGACAGGTCGAGCCAAATGTGCTTACTTTGCGTATTCAACCTGATGAGGGTATTTCATTGAAGTTTGGCGCCAAGGTGCCAGGCACTGAAATGCAGATTCGCTCCGTCAATATGGATTTCTTCTATGGCTCTTCCTTTGTGCGAGAACAACCCGAAGCATACGAACGTCTCTTACTCGATTGTATGTTGGGTGACTCGACACTTTTCACTCGCCGAGACGAGGTAGAGGCGGCGTGGACCTTTATACAGGGTATCCTGGACGAATGGCAACGCCAACCTGTTGATAATCTCTTGACCTATGATTCCGGAACATGGGGACCGGAAGCCGCCGATGAATTTATCTGGCGCGACGGCCGCAGGTGGCGCCGACCCTAGCCTACACTGTGGCCCTTATTATTTACTAATAAGGTATACGTCGCTTGTATTATACAGTGTTGCTGTTTTATTGCGTCGGGCTACTAGGATGTTCAAGGTTGTTCGTAATGCAAGAACAACGCTGTTCTTAAAAGATCAGAGGAAACGGGAATGACTAATGAGACCGTCAACAACCCCGGAATAAACTTACCCTGGGCGGGAAAAATAGTTCGCATGGAGGAAATCGAATACGTTCTAGCCTCCCTGTGGAAAATGTCCGCCGACAACCTGCGCATTGGTGCCAACCTCGGCGTACGCACCAGCGTTCTAAATCTCATCATCTGCGCGCCCGACATCGAAAGTGCCAGGCGGGCCAGTAAAATCCTGCGCGAGTTATCCAGCACACACCTGGCCCGGGTCACCATTCTGATTCTTGACAGCAGCGAGGATAAGTCTAACACCATTAGTGCGTGGGTCACGTTGCGCTGCTTCTCCATGTTCTCGGACCTGATGCGCCACTGCTTCGAGCAAACAACGCTGTTAGTTTCTGGTACTGCCCTCCGCTATATAGCAAATGTAATACAGCCTTTACTCAAGCCAGACCTGCCTGTCTACCTCTGGTGGATGGGTGATCCTCCTGATCAAAACGACCTCACTTTCGCTGGCCTTGTCAACATAAGCGACAGGATCATCGTCGATTCTACCAGCTTTTTCAACCCGGAGCAGCATATTCGCACACTGGCTTCACTGTTTCAAGCATCCCCTCACAGCGCACTGAGCGATCTAAACTGGGGACGGATTACCCCCTGGCGGCAGTTAATCATACAGTTCTTCGATGTCCCGGAATACAGGCCATACCTGGACGGGGTGAATTCTATCGAAATCGAACATGCCGTCGCACCTCTCGCTACACCCATGCGTACCGAGCGGGGCGATGTATCGCCAAATCCAACTCGAGCGTTGCTCCTTGCTGCCTGGCTCAAAGCACGCCTTGGCTGGTCGCTAACAGCAGATATGCCGGATAATGATCGTGATACCGCCAGCGGCACTTACCACTGGACCATGGAGCGCTCAACCAATCCGCGTACTACCCGCCCGCTTAGCCCAACCCGCGGTAAAAACGCAAAGTCTAATACAGGCAGCGTTTCTATTCGCCCACGCGTGCAAATTGAGATGCGCCCAGGTTCAATATGCCTTGTGCGCCTGGCTAGCAAAATGGAAAACAAGCAGGCTACTTTCATTATCAGTCGCGAAGACGACCTAAATAATGTCCTTACCTCGGTCGAACTATCGTATGAAACTCGTTCCAAGCGCACCGTAAGTCTCGCGGCAGAATACAATGAAAGCGAGTTGCTACACGACGAGCTTGAGATACTGGGACACGATTATCTCTTTGAGGAAACGCTTCTCGAGGTGGACGGGATGCTATCAGAGAACCTATAGGGGCACAATTCACCGCGCCCTTGCATAACTGGTACGGGAGCAACCGATGCATATTGCAATTTATCCTGACATCGACACACTCAGTCATAATGCGGCACAACACATCGTGCGTATCGCCAACGAATCTATCGCCACCTCTGGCCGTTTTACCATGGTGTTATCGGGTGGCACAACACCCAGAAAAACGTATGGACTGCTTGGAAGTGAACTATACTCCAAGCGGATCAACTGGACGCTGGTTCACATATTCTGGGGAGACGAGCGTTCTGTGCCACCCGAGAGTCCTGACAGCAACTACCGCATGGCCCACGAGGTATTTCTCAGTAAAATACCTGTCCCCACTGTCCAGGTACACCGCATGCTTGCCAATGAGCCCGATCGTGATGCGGCTTCCCAGGAGTATGTTGAGGAAATGCAGCGCGTCTTTGCGACAGATGACATACCCAGCTTTGACCTCATCCAGCTTGGTATGGGACCAGAGGGTCACACAGCATCACTTTTTCCACACCAGGAAGCTCTGCATGAAGAACGGCGCCTGGTCATGCCGGTCTCGGTTCCCAAACCTCCACCTGACCGCCTGACATTCACACCACCATTGTTGAACGCAGCACGCAACATACTGTTCCTGGTCACAGGAAGTGATAAAGCAGACGCCTTGCATGCCGTTCTCGAGGGCCCATACCAGCCAGATGAGTACCCCGCCCAGATCGTCCGCCCCCCAAACGGAGAAGTTGTTTGGATGGTAGATACAGCGGCGGCGCAAAATATTTGAATAAACAATTCAATGTAGTAGGTAAGAAATCTGCCGGTATATCATCGACAAACCTACTCGCTGGACAGAACATCATGCAAACATCGAGGTAGCAGTATTATGACTATAGGAATAGTCCCATCAATTCTATCCGCCGACTTTACTCGCCTGGGCGAACAGGTGCGCGAGGCGGAAGCGGCTGGTGCCGATCGTATCCAGGTCGACGTCATGGACGGGCATTTCGTTCCCAACATCACCATGGGTCCTATGGTCGTCGAGGCGGTACGACGCTGCACTACCCTCCCTCTTGAAGCCCATCTTATGATTACCAACCCGGAACGATATATCGAGGATTTCGCAATGGCCGGAGCCGATGTCATCATCGTACACCAGGAAGTCAGCCCGCACCTCCACCGCATCATCCAGCAAATCAAAACAGCAGGCAAATTGGCTGCCGTAGCGCTCACCCCTTCCACACCCATCCTCATGCTGGCAGACATACTCTCCTTGCTCGACATGGTGCTCATCATGACTGTCAACCCTGGCTTCGGTGGCCAGGACTTTATCCCCGAGACCCTACCAAAAATCATGCAACTGCGCCAGGTGATCACCCAACGGGGATTGTACTGTGATATAGAAGTAGACGGTGGCATTCACGAAGCAACCGTCCCACTGGTCGTACAGGCAGGAGCAAACCTGCTGGTCGCAGGTTCCGCGGTCTATAACGACCACGAGAGCGTCGCCCAGGCGATTGCGAGACTACGTAACGCGATTTGAAAGTCCAGGGGTGCAGGATCTTTATCCTCATGCTTTCACCTTGCAACTAAGGAGAGTTCAATGACCACAGGCGACCTGCTCGGACTGATCCTGTCGTATGTATACGCCTTCTCACTCCTGCTCATTGTCGAAGCTATCCGGCGCAGGCGCAACTACTCCACTGATTTCACCCGCAAAATCATCCACATCGGAGCAGGCATGTGGATATGGGCCATACTGCTCCTTTTCGACCATTGGTGGCTGGCAATCATCCCTACAGGCACCTTCATTATTTTCAACGCCCTGTTTCTGCGCTTCCACGTCTTCAGCGCCATGGACCCTAAAGAAGGCGCAACACCAGGCGCCGCCTATTTTGCCTTCTCCTGTACTCTGCTCCTGCTATTCTTTCATTCTTTCATCTTGGGTGGGAGCAAGGTTTTCCCAGGGGGTATGCATATTACGCGATGGCAGGCATCATGGCGATGACCTGGGGAGATGCCTTGGCCTCCATCATCGGAAAGCGTTTTGGCAGGCACAGCTATTCCGTGCTCGGAAACGGAGGCCACAAACGCACCCTCGAAGGCTCACTTGCATGCTTTGTCTTCACATTTGTCGCAGTCGCAATCACCCTGGCTATCCTCTCATCCCTTAGCTTTCCACTCATCTTGCTAGCCGCTCTCATCGCAGCACTGGTAGGCACATTCCTTGAAGCCGTCTCCCCTTTGGGAGTGGATAACTTGACAGTACCGATAGGGGTTTCAATCGCCCTGTTCTGGCTAGGATTTTAAGTATGCATGACGACATCACCGATATCCCAGGCATTCGCTTGGGACATGACACAAACCTGGAAGCGGCCACCGGCTGCACTGTCCTCCTGTGCGATAACCCCGCCGTTGGCGGCATCGATGTCCGTGGAGGTGCACCAGCAACGCGTGAAACTGACCTGCTCCGCCCCATAAACCTGGTAGAAGAAGTCAACGCGGTCGTGCTCACAGGAGGCAGCGCTTTTGGCCTCGACGCTGCCAGCGGCGTTATGCGTTACCTCGAAGAGCATGGCATCGGCTATGACACGGGCGTCGCTCGCGTGCCAATCGTCCCGGCTGCAGCAATCTTCGATCTCGCCTTTGGTTCTGCCAGCGTTCGCCCGGATCTGGCATCTGGTTATCGCGCCTGCGAAAAAGCCACCGCCGATGTTGTAATGCAAGGTAACGTGGGCGCGGGAACAGGTGCCACCGTCGGTAAAATGGCAGGTCCATCTTTTATGATGAAAGGCGGCCTTGGCTCAGCTAGCATGCAACTCCCCGATGGGACGCAAGTCGGCGCGGTCGTCGTCGTCAATGCGCTTGGTGACATAATTGACCCGTTGACACAGCAGGTAGTCGCAGGTACACGGCATCCCATGGGGCAGGGCTTCCTTGCACCTAACCCGTTCGGCAACACTACCATAGCAGTGGTGGCCACCAACGCCTCCCTCACCAAAGAACAGGTTAGCAAGACCGCCCAAATGGCACACGACGGCATAGCCCAGGCCATTCGTCCTGCGCATACCATGTTTGACGGCGACACTATCTTTGCCCTGGCGCTTGGCCCACGATCACAGACCATGACAAACTCAGCACTGGCAGCTTCACAAGCCAGCACAATCGGCGCAGCAGCAGCTATCACGCTCGCACGAGCTATTGTCAAAGCCGTTCGTCATGCGACCGAACTACACGGCGTGCCAGCCTCAAGGTTGTAGCATCATGAATAATACAACCCCTCCGCTAATCAGCATGACCACAATACAAGCCAGAATAACGAGAGAAAACACGTAGCTTCGAGGTGTAGCAGCCTTATCCGGCAATTGATCGGCGGCACGCCGCTCCAGTCGAGTAGGTAGTTCTCGCTTCGCGGTTAAGGTTTTCAAACCGCCAGTAGCCGGGTCCCAGGAGTGAGTGCCAACATTTGTAGACTGTTCAGGGGCAATCCTACCGGAGAGTTCTGTCCCAAATTCATGCGACATCGGAGAGGAAGGAGGAAAAACAGCATATGCTGGTGTTGCAGGCATCGAGTGGATCGGAGCGTTCGAGTGTGATTGTTGCGACATAAATCTCGGAGGTTGAGCATCAGGTGTTGGCAATGTCACAGTTTTTCTCCACCAGGAACCAAAGGGCCAACCGCATCTCAAAGAAACACACTACATTTAACACACTACAACAAGCATCATACTATCTATACCGTCTATTGTACTCAACGAATGGGAAGGATCAAGGTAACCATGACTAATGGGTCTTCTGTACTCCATGCAACTTGACAACCCAATACCACAACGAACCGGGGCGACGCAAGCACCCCCGCTCCTCGTCCACACTGCTCCTACGTGGCGATTAGCCACCTTTGTGGTATTTCCGAATGTCATCCATCATTGGGGCCAGGTCCCAATAACTCCAACAAGGCATTGAGCATCCGAGCCGTCGCACCCCAGATACGATATGCGTCATAGTCATAAAAGTAGACCGTGCGTGCCCTGCCATCCCTTACCCATTCCTCTGTATGAGCAATCTCCGGATTAGCAAGCCCCCGCAAAGGCAACAGGATAATTTCCGCAACCTCACTCGTTTGCAATCGCAATGATCCAAGGCCCCGTGGTAGGTATGCCACGACCGGCGTAATCAAAAAATTGCTCACTACGGTGAATACCGGTTGCATGACACCCAAAACCTCGACCTGGGACGGGTCCAATCCAATCTCCTCTTGCGCTTCTCGCAGTGCCGTCATTACTGAAGAGATATCACCCGGCTCAGCAGACCCTCCAGGAAAGGCAATTTCTCCACTATGGGCACGCAGCGAACGGGCCCGCCGGATAAATACCAGGTGCGTTTCGCTATTCCGGTCAAAAAGCCCTAACAACACAGATGCTCTACGCGCAGCAGGATGATAGCCCTCCACCAAATCTACCACCGTTTGGGCGCTCTCTTCGGCCTCCAGCCTCTTACGTAGGGACGCTATGACCTCTGTACTTTTGCTTAAATCCATGCCTGTATTTTAGCATAAATCCCCCTTGGTATCTCTTGCTTACCTGTGATACAATATGGCAGATTAAAGAACGTCGGAGCAATCTGCTAATTAGGCTATGTATTGTCTTGCATTCAGGGATGGCTTTTGGTATAATTAGAGCATCGAGTGGGGGTATTCTGTGCTCAGGCTCTAGTATGTCCGTAACACGGCTTACCTGTCTGCGAGCGTTGTTTCGTATGACCATTTCATAAGACAATATGAGTTGTTCGACTAACCTCAGTCTCAGTCAAGACGGAAGATCCTGAGATTGATAACGCGGAAGTGATTCCAGCCTAAGCAGCCTCCTCCGATAAATCCATGTCCAATGACGCATCCCCTGGGTTCCAATAATGTGTGTTTTTTCGCCACTGTCCGTCAGGATTAGAGCCTGGATGGAACGAAGCACACTACACAACAGTGTACATGTAACAGGATCAAAGGTGCTCACTAGGGCAGGCAATAACCGTGGATCGAAGGGGGTATTCTACCCATGCAAGTACAGAAGCACGGCGACCTTTCGACAATGCCAGCGGCAAATCTAAATAGCGGACGGGTACAGACGATGTTCGAAGAAAATGATCCGGAAGGGCAAAGTAGCAACAACTCCGAGGAGATGAACGACTTCAACGAAATGGAAGCGTTGTTGGCGGAATCAAACACCCCGATCAATATCAAGCGCGGCGATGTAGTTGATGGCGTAATCGTGCGTATTGACCAGGACGAAATCCTGGTCGATATTGGTCTCAAATCTGAAGGAGTTCTTTCAACCAAAGAACTTCCAGCCGCCGGAGATTGGTCCTTTGATAATCTCCACCTGAATGATAAGGTGCTCGTGTATATCATCCAGCCTGAAACGCAGGACGGCCATGCGCTCCTCTCCCTCAAACGAGCAAACGCTGAGCGCCAGTGGCGCATCGCAGAAGAACAGTACAAGAATAATGAACTGCTCAAGGCCAGAGTCATCGATTATAATAAAGGTGGCTTGATTGTCGACGTGTCCGGTATTCGCGGGTTCGTGCCTATCTCGCAGATTCTCAACCTGAAGCGCGAAGAAGTCGCCTCTGGTGGCGAAAATCAGGAAACTGCAGCCAAACTCCAGAGCATGAAAGACAAGGAGCTGCAGCTCAAAATTATCGAAATTAACCGCGCACGCAACCGCTTGATTCTTTCGGAGCGCCTGGCTGTTCAGGAATGGCGACAACGCCGTCGGGAGGAACTTCTTGACGAGTTGAAACCAGGTGAAGTACGCAGGGGGGTTGTCAGCAATCTCGCTAATTTTGGCGCCTTTATCGACCTAGGAGGTGCGGACGGGCTGGTGCATATCAGTCAACTAGCCTGGAGCCGTGTCAATCATCCCAGCGAAGTTCTCAAAGTCGGCCAGGAGGTAGAAGTCCAGGTCCTCAGCGTTGATAAAGAAAAGAAGAAGATCGCATTATCAATCAAACGCGCTGAAGTTGATCCCTGGACAACGGTAGAGCAACGCTATACGCCCGGCCAGGTCGTCACAGGTACCATAACTAAGATCGCGCCATTTGGAGCATTCGCCCGCATCGAGGATGGCATCGAGGGCCTTATTCACCTTTCAGAACTCACACCTGGGATGGACCCCAAGACAAATTTGCACGAAGGCCAGCAGCTCCAACTGCGCATATTACGTATTGATGCCGAGCGCCGCCGCCTGGGACTAAGTCTCCGCCAGGCTGAGGAACCCGATAAAGAACCAGTGGCAGAAACTGCTTCAGCAGAAACTGGCACTTCCCATGCTCCAGGTGATATGATGTCTCTGTCTTTAGAGGCATCTTCATCACGAACGGAAGAAACCTCTTCACAGACGGAGAAGGAAACCAGTTCGGCGCGTCGTGAAATCAAAGGCGTTCGCCCGGAGCGTAATAATGACAATCCGCTCTTGAACAATCTCCCTCTAGGTGATGAGGGTGAAACAACTGCCATGGCTGAAGCGTTCCGCGCTGCGGCCCGTCAGCGTTCTAAAGAAGAATCGGAGGCATCTCAAGAGTAACTACTTGTACTTGAACAGGTGATTCGGGCGACCTCCTTACTGCTTCTATATGACTGTAGAGCAGTGGGGAGGTCGATTGTTTCAGGGTTCGTAAGAATATGTATGAATGAACGTGTTATCTATAGATCGGAGTTTAATTGTCCTTGACGCTGTATGATCGGTGTTGTATGATGAACTACACAGTTTGCCTGAGCATCACAGAGGGCTCGGTTCCACCCTCTGCTACTGAAAGGGGGGTGACAAACAGGTGAACGATAGAGATAGGTTTGATAAGTTTACAGAGCGAGCCAGGAAAGTCTTGAGCCTCGCTCAGGAAGAGGCACAGCGCTTCCAGCACAATTACATCGGGACAGAACATCTTCTGCTCGGGCTTGTGCGCGAAGGCGAGGGCGTTGCTGCCAAAGTTTTAAGTAACCTCGGTGTGGAGCTTAACAAGGTTCGTAGCGCCGTTGAATTTATCATTGGCCGCGGAGACCGTATCGTCTTGGGTGAGATCGGTTTGACTCCACGTGCCAAGAAGGTGATCGAGCTAGCCGTAGATGAAGCTCGCCGCCTGAATCATCATTATATCGGGACAGAACACCTCCTGCTAGGGCTGGTGCGTGAGGGTGAAGGCATTGCAGCAGGCGTCCTGGAAAGCCTGGGCGTGAACCTGGAGAAAGTGCGTACACAAACCATTCAGGTGCTCAGTCAATCCGGCGCTCCCCATGAGCGTGACGCCAAGCACTCTAAAACTCCCACCATCGACCAGATGGGTATCGATCTCACCGCCGCCGCGCGTGCTGGGACGCTAGACCCGGTCATTGGCAGGCACCAAGAAATCGAGCGCGTCATTCAAATACTTTCCCGGCGTAATAAAAACAACCCGGCGCTCATTGGTGAGCCTGGCGTTGGTAAAACTGCCATCGTCGAAGGTCTGGCACAGCGTCTCGTCGCTGGCGAGGTGCCCGAAACATTGGCCGGCAAACGCTTGTTGACGCTCGATGTCGGATCCCTAGTAGCAGGCACAAAGTATCGTGGGGAGTTCGAAGAGCGCCTCAAAAAGATCATCGAAGAGATTCGCAACAGTCGGGATTGTATTATCTTTATCGATGAGGTTCATACACTTGTAGGCGCTGGCGCTGCGGAGGGCGCGGTCGATGCCGCGAATATCCTCAAGCCTGCGCTTGCTCGTGGTGAATTGCAGTGCATCGGTGCTACTACACTCGACGAGTACCGCAAGTACATAGAACGCGATGCAGCCTTGCAGCGGCGCTTCCAGGAAGTCATTGTCCGCGAACCTAGCATCGAGGAGACGCTCGAAATACTTAAAGGTATTCGCGAACGCTATGAGACTCACCATCGCCTGATCATTACAGATGAAGCGCTCAAGGCTGCCACAGAAATGGCAAGCCGTTATATCACAGACCGCTTCATGCCTGATAAAGCAATCGACTTGATCGACGAAGCATCCAGCCGTGTTCGCATGCAGAACTCACTTGCTCCCCTCAACCTCAAAGAGGCCATGAAGGGATTGGAGTCAGTCCTGCGTGAAAAGGAACAGGCCATACAGCAGCAAGAATATGAACTGGCTGCTGAACTGCGCGACCGCGAAGTAAAACTGCGCGACCGCATCGCTAAGCTCGAATCTGGCTGGCATCGCGAACGCGGCACCGAAAAGCCGCAAGTCGGTGAAGAGGAGATCGCCCAGATCGTCTCGATGTGGACAGGTATCCCCGTCATGCGTATCGCCCAGGAGGAGTCGCAGCGCCTGCTCCAGATGGAAGAGGCATTGCACTCCCGCGTTATCGCCCAGGACGAGGCTATCGAGAAGATCTCGCGTGCCGTACGCCGCGCTCGTGCCGGTTTGAAAGACCCCAAGCGGCCCATTGGATCATTCATCTTCATGGGACCGACAGGCGTCGGTAAAACAGAACTGGCTCGTGCGCTTGCCGAATTTATGTTCGGCAGTGAGGAAGCGCTCATCAAAATCGATATGTCAGAGTTCATGGAACGCCACGCGGCAGCCCGCCTCGTTGGTGCTCCTCCCGGCTATGTCGGTTATGAAGAGGGCGGCCAACTCACTGAGGCCGTACGCCGCAAGTCTTACAGCGTGATCCTGCTCGATGAAATCGAAAAGGCTCACCCCGACGTCTTCAATATGCTGCTCCAGATTCTGGAAGACGGCAAGCTGACCGACGCCAAGGGCCGCACTGTAGACTTCCGCAATACTATTGTGATCATGACTTCAAACGTCGGCGCGGTCTTGTTGAATAGAGAAGCCTCTATCGGCTTCAAACAATCCAAAGATAAGGACAAAGCCAATCAGAGTGAATACGAAGCCATGAAGTCGAAGGTGCTCGGTGAATTGAAGAACACCTTCAAACCTGAGTTCCTGAACCGTATCGATGAGGTGGTCGTCTTCCATTCGCTGCGCATCGAAGAGATGTACTCCATCGTCGAACTACTGCTCAAGCGTGTTCGTGTACAATTGACCGAGCAGCAACTGGAACTGGTCGTTCCTTCTCCTACCAAGGATTTCTTGATAGAAAAGGGCTTCGATGCCCAGTATGGTGCTCGCCCATTGCGCCGCACGATCCAGAGGCTGGTCGAAGATCCGCTGGCAGAAGGACTCCTGGAAGGTAAATTCCACCCGGGAGACCTGGTGGAAGCTATTGTGATCGACGATGAGCTAGTCCTGCAAGTGCGCAATCGCATCGAGCAGTTACCCGCTCCCGCTTCACCCGAAGCAGCCCTTTCGGCTGGTGGTGAAAGCAGCGCCAGTGCTGGCGAAGTGCAGGGATAATATGTAAGTATATGGGGTGCGAGCAGTCGCACCCCATATCATATGTTTTAAGATAACCCAACC
>WNFM01230858.1_pt2 | contig 12279 bp, 13 predicted proteins | sample 5400271 | NCBI WGS metagenome assembly WNFM01 (sample SAMN13153352, study PRJNA577476) | soil metagenome | isolation source: 60 cm saprolite on Douglas fir-dominated hillslope | place: USA:California | collected 2013-09-17 | reverse complement strand
CAGCGTCCTTGCCTGTACGCTGGTGGCAGCGGCCGTAGCCTGGGGCACGACGCGGATACGTCCGCTGGAGGTGCTGCGCTATGAGTGAACCAGACGCATAGCATCGCCCACCTTCGCCTCTGATCCCGTCGCCTGCCGCACATGAGAATCAGGAGGGCGTTTCATAACCTGGACAGTGGGGTAGGATGCCCCTGAGCGCGGCTTGCTCCCGCATCCAGGAGGCATCCCATGGCACCTGCCGTTTGCGCTTGGCGATCACACCAGGAGAGGCATCATGATTGATAAACACGGCGACCAGTCGGCTACAAGTGAGCCCTGGGCCAAGAGATCAGTGGAACGAGCGGTAACTTCCCCTGTGCTGCCCCCCGTTTCTCGTGTCCCCCTGCTGTGGCTGAGCGTTGGTGTCGCCGCAGCCGTGCTGTTTACGCTGATCTACCTGATCGAGGGCGTGACGCGTCCTGGATATAATGCCTGGCCGCAACCCGTCAGCGCCCTCAGCCTAGGGCCTGGCGGCTGGATCCAACAAGCCAATTTCGTCGTCTTCGGGGTAGGCACGCTCTGCCTGGCTGGGGCCTGGCGGAAGGTGCTCAAGGCGGCATCGCCTATCCGCTCATTCGCGGCGTCGAGGGCATTGTGGCCATTCTCGTGGGCTTCTTCTCGCAAGATCCGGCTGGCTATCCCCCTGGAAGGACCCTGACGACCCCGACACTTCACGGAGCGATCCACATCATCGGCGCCTTTGTGCTCGTCTGGGCGATTATCCTTGGCTTCTTGGTCATCGCCTGGTGGTTTGCGCAAGGGCTGCATTGGTGGGGCTGGGCGGTTTACTCCGTGCTCAGTGCCATCCTCACCCTCGTGTGTATCGCCCTCTTTGGGATGGCACAGCAACACGGCGGCTATGCCGGACTCTTCGAGCGCCTGGCGGTCAGCACCGAACCCGTCTGGGAGGTCTTGCTTCTTGCTCGGTTATGGTCTGGAGCGAAAGGGATGCGGCGATTGTAGCAAGAGCCGTTGGGAGAGGCAAGGGGTGATCTGTCGGCGTCACTTTCTTCTCCGGTTATGAAACGCCCTCAATCAGGTAAAATGACGGGGTCAGAGGCTGCGTTGTGGTCTGGAGGGATCGCCATGAGCCGGTTGCTGCTGCCGTTTCGCCGCCTGCGCTGGCAGCTCACGCTGTCCTACATCCTGATCACGCTCGTCGCGGCCCTCACGCTGGAAGTCGCGACGACGGTCGCCGGCGTCCTCAACCCACCGAAAGTGGTCAACGCGACCCCGGCCGAGATCCTCGTCAACGCGATGTCCTTCACAGAAGCCCCACAGCTCGCCCCTTACCTGGAGCAGAACCCACCAGACCAGCACAGTCTCGCTGTCTGGACGAACATCTGGACGCTAGGGTTCACCTTCAGCAAAATGGGCTTCAAGGACGGCTTCGCCAGCACAATGGGATCGTCCTCGCAGATACCGCTTGGAAGCTCAGGTGCCCAGAACGTGGCCGTGGTGATCGTGGGCCTAGACGGCCGGGTGCTCGCGTCCGCCTCCGCGGCGACGGCGCCCATCGGGGAGCTCGTCGCCAGCCCGCAAGCGCAAGCGGCCCTCCATACGGCGTTGCGGACAAGTAAGCTGCTATTCCAGTCGGCCACGCTCGCCGACGGACGGACCGTCGCCGCTGTGCCGGTCGTGGCCTATGACAAGGGCCCAATTCTCGGGGCGCTCCTCGTCGTCGCGACGATCGAACCAGGGCCACCGCCACCGGCGATAGGGCCCTTCCCGATCGATGAGGTTGTCGCGGCTCTCAAGAGCGTGCTGCCCAGCGCGCTGGCGCTGGTGATCCTGGCGAGCATCGTCGGCACGCTCTTCGGCGTCCTGGCCTCCCGCGGCATCACGCGCCGCTTGGGTCGCATCACGCTGGCGGCGGACGCCTGGAGCCGCGGCGAGTTTCAAGCTACTGTGCGCAACACAGGGCGTGACGAGCTGGGTCAGCTGGCGACCGATCTCAACGTGATGGCCGAGCAGCTACAGCACCTGCTCGCCACGCGGCAGGAGCTGGCGGTGGTGGAGGAGCGTCCCCGCCTGGCGCGCGACCTCCACGACTCCGTGAAGCAACAGATGTTCGTGATCACCATGCTGCTGGGCGCGGCGCGGGCGTCGGTCTCCGGCAACGCGGAGGCCGAGCGCACGCTGAGCGATGCGGAGCATCTCGCCGGCCAGACGCAGCAGGAGCTCACCGCCATGATTCGTGCGTTGCGCCCGGTGGCCCTGGCCAACCAGGGCCTGGGGGCGGCGCTCCGCGAGCTGATCGACGACTGGTCGCAGCAGACCGGCATCACGGCAGTGGCCGACATCGGATGTGAGGCGGCAACGACGGTCGCGGCAGAGCAGGCGCTGTTCCGTGTGACGCAGGAGGCGCTCGCCAACGTCGCCCGGCATAGTGGCGCCACGTCGGTAGACGTCCGTCTCATCGCCGATCAGCCGGAGACACTGACGCTGAGCATTCAAGATAACGGGCGCGGCTTCGACCTCGCTCAGCGCAACGGCGGGCTGGGTCTGAGCAGCATGCGTGAACGCGTCGAGGGACTGGGGGGGACGCTGCTGGTCTACAGCGCCGCGAGTGGGACCCGTGTGGAGGCTCGCCTCCGCGCCGCCCTGCGAGAAGCTGCCGCGGCGCGGTGAATGGCGCGCCGTTACGCTGGCAAAGGAGAGGTATCGCATGACGCAACCGGTCACGCTGCTCATCATCGACGATCATCAGCTGGTGCGCTGGGGGGTACGCACGTTTCTGGCGACGCAGCCTGACATCACCGTGGTGGGCGAAGCCGGGTCGGGTGATGACGCGCTGCGCTTGGCGGCTGAGCTTGTCCCGGATGTGGCGCTCATGGATCTGGTCATGCCTGGCATGGACGGCGTCGAGACGACGAGGAAGCTCAAGCAGATCAGCCCACGCACGCAAGTCATCGTGCTGACCTCCTACCATGAGGACGAGCACATCTTTCCGGCGATTCTGGCGGGGGCGTTGTCCTACATGCTCAAAGACGTCGGCACGGCGGAGCTGGCGGACGCCGTGCGTAAAGCGGCGCGCGGCGAGGCGGTGATGCATCCGCAGGTAGCGGCCCGCGTGGTCCAGGCGCTGCAGGACACGCGCCACGCGAGCCTCGCGCCTTCTCCCGGGCTGAGTGACCGGGAATACGAGGTGCTGCGGCTGATCGCCACAGGGTGCGGCAACACGCAGATTGCCGAGCGTCTGGTGATCAGCGAGAACACCGTCAAGAGCCACGTCAGCAACATCCTGAGCAAGCTGCAGCTGGCCGACCGCACGCAGGCGGCGATCTACGCCTGGCGTGAAGGGGTCGTGGAAAAGTGATGGCCGGTGCCCACCTGGACCACACCCGCAAGGTGTTCAATAGGGAGCGCGGCGCCGGCACCGTGGACGTGCGCGCGCGTGGGGGTTGTGATCATTCGTCGGTCGCGCCCGCGTCGAGCACGTATGCCAGCAGCAGGCGCGCCGTCGCTTCCAGCGCGTCGCGGTGCGTGCGCTCCCAGGAGTGTGAGGCGTCCACCCCGGGGCCAACCAGCGCGGCGCGGAACTCGCCGCCGCCTCGCAAGGCCGCGCTCGCGTCGGAGCTGTAGTAGGGATAGATGTCCACGCGGTGTGGGATGTCCTCTGCGGCGGCCAGGCGGCGCATGCGCGAGCTCAGCAGGTGATCGTACGGGCCGCTGCTGTCCTTGACGCAGATGGTGACGGCGTGCTCGTCCGAGGTCTGCCCCTCGCCGACGGCCGCCATATCCACGGCGACGAACTCCGCCGTGTCGGCGGGGATCCCCGCTGCGGCGCCGTGACCCACCTCTTCGTAGTTGACGATGAAGAGGTGGGTGGGATGGGCCGGCACCAGGCCGCCCCGCTGCAGCGCCTGCGCCAGTCCGAGCAGCGCCGCGACGCCCGCTTTGTCGTCCAGGTGGCGCGACTTGATGTAGCCGGCCTCAGTCACCTGGGGACGTGCGTCGAAGCTGACGTAGTCCCCCACCGCGATGCCCAGCCGCTCGGTCTCCTCGCGTGAGGACGTGCGCGCGTCCAGTCGGACTTCGATAGTGGATTGGTTGCGCTCGATGCGCGTCAGCTCCTGGCCGTGGACGTGCGCCGAGGCGTGCGTGGTGAGGATGGTGCCGGGTATGGTGCGGCCGTCGTGGGTGTGGACCAGGCAGTACTCGCCCTCGATGGTCGCCCAGGCGTAGCCGCCGATCTGCGTGAGCCAGATGCGGCCGCTTTCCTTGATGCCCTTGACCATCGCCCCCAGGGTATCCACGTGCGCGCTCAGCACGCGCGGCGCTTCCAGCGTGCGGCCAGGCACATGAGCCAGCAGCGCGCCCTTGCGGGTGCGACTGGTCGCGAGCCCGAGCCCCTGCAGCTCCCGCTCCACCAGCTTGAGGGCGGGCTCCGCCAGTCCCGTTGGGCTGGGCGTCTGGCACAGCTCGACGAGCATGCGCACCATATAGTCCAGGTCGAAGTACTGGACGACACTCTGGCCTACCTGCTCGGCCGCTGTAGTCACGCTGCTCGCCTCCGCTCTTCCACGACGCGCTACACCGACGCCCGCCAGACACCGGCGCCACCGCCGCTGCGACAATAGCCCACTGTTGCCAATTGCGCAGTGTCGCACACGCTCAGGCTCGGCGCAAGCCTATGATATACTGGGTGAGATCGGTCGGGTTGAACACGTGTTCACGATCGCACTGCAGCGTGGAGGCCACTGCATGACCAACCGCATCGTCTCGCCGGAGCCTGGCGAAGACGACCGGCAGGAGGCGAGTCTTCGCCCGCGACGCCTGGACGAGTACATCGGCCAGGATGTCGTGAAGTCCAATTTGCGCATCCTCCTCGAGGCCGCGCTCAAGCGCGACGAGGCGCTGGATCACGTGCTGCTCTATGGCCCACCGGGGCTGGGCAAGACCTCGCTCAGCCTGATCATCGCGACGGAGATACGCGCCAACATCCACATGACGTCCGGCCCCGCCATCGAGCACGCCGGCGACCTCGCCTCCATCCTCACCACCTTGGAGGCGCGCGACGTCCTCTTCATCGACGAGATTCACCGGCTCAGCCGCGTGGTCGAAGAGCGGCTCTACTCCGCGATGGAGGACTTCGCGCTGGATTTGATAATCGGCAAAGGGCCCAGCGCGCGCAGTGTGCGGCTGCCCCTCAAGCCGTTCACGGTGGTCGGCGCCACCACACGCCTGAGCGCGCTCACGGCGCCCCTCCGCGACCGCTTCGGCGCGACCTATCGCCTGGACTACTACGATGAGGCGGCGCTACAACAGATTCTGCGGCGCTCGGCGCGCATCATCCGCGTGGAGATGCAAGAGGACGGCTGCGAAGAGATCGCCCGCCGCGCGCGCGGCACGCCGCGTATCGCCAATCGACTGCTGCGCCGGGTGCGCGACTACGCCGAGGTGCGCGCCGACGGCGTTATCACGCGCGACGTCGCCTGCACGGCGCTCACGGCGCTCGAAGTGGACGAGCGCGGACTGGATCGCACCGACCGCACGCTGCTGCTGACGATCATCCAGAAGTTCGACGGCGGACCGGTCGGGCTGGAGACGCTGGCCGCCAGCACCAGCGAAGAGGCCGAGACCATCGAGGACGTCTACGAGCCCTACCTGCTGCAGTTGGGCTTCCTCGCGCGCACCCCCCGTGGGCGCATCGCCACGCGACTGGCCTACGAGCATCTGGGCCTGCCCTATCGCCCCCCTCCCAGCGCGCCGTTCGGCCTCTGGGACAACCCCGAGACGCCTGAATGAGCTATGCCACGGCTCGCAAGCGCGACGCGAACAGCGAGCTCAACAAGCTCTACCCTGAGGATCGCGCGGTCCACGAATGGTATCGCTTCGTGCTCTCGTTTCCTCCCCATCTCGTACGTGAGTATCTCGACGAGTTCGACGTCGGACCGCAGCAGCGGGTCCTTGATCCATTCTGCGGGACGGGCACCGTGCTCGTGGAATGCAAGAAGCTGGGCATTCCCGCAGTGGGGGTGGAAGCGAACCCGATCGCGCACTTCGCGAGCCAGGTGAAAGTGGACTGGAGCCCCGACCCAGACGGCTTGACGGCGCATGCGCATACGATTGCTCAGATAGCTGGCGATCGACTGGCCGCCGAGGGTATTGAGGGTTCGCCACGTATTGCAGACGCGCGAAATAGGTTTCACGATTTGCGCTCGCTGCCACCTGAGAGCGAGCGACTGCTGCTGGCACAGTCGATCAGCCCGCTGCCGCTGCATAAAGCGCTGACACTGCTCGATGCGCTGCAGCACGCGGACGAACGCTACTCCCGCCACGAGCGGCTGGCGCTCGCCAAAGCGCTGGTCTTCTCAGCGAGCAATCTGCATTTCGGCCCCGAAGTGGGCGTCGGGCCCGCCAAAGCCGATGCTCCCGTCATTGCGGCGTGGCTGGCCGTGGTCGAGGGCATGGCGAAAGACCTGCTCGCGGTGCGCGGCCAGCGAGAGACGCGCGCAACTGTGCATCGCGCGGATGCGCGCCAACTGCTCCAGGTGCTCGCGCCCCACTCGATCGACTTCGTCTTTACCTCGCCTCCTTACCCCAATGAGAAGGACTATACCCGGACCACTCGCCTGGAATCCGTCCTCCTCGGCTTCTTACGGACGAAGGCGGATTTGCGTGCGCTCAAGCGGGGGCTGCTGCGCTCGAATACGCGCAACGTCTACAAAGGCGATGATGATGATCTCTGGGTCGCCGAGCATCAAGAAATCCAGCGCATCGCGGACGAGATTGAGGCCCGGCGTATCGCGTTGGGCAAGACCTCGGGCTTCGAGCGACTCTACGCGAAAGTGACCAGACTGTATTTCGGAGGTATGGCGCGACACCTCGCCGAGCTGCGAAGCGTGCTCCGCCCTGGCGCCGTCCTCGCGTACGTGGTAGGTGATCAAGCGTCGTATCTCCGCGTCATGATCTCCACCGGCCAGCTTCTAGCCGACATCGGGCAATCGCTCGGCTACGAGCTGGTCCGGATCGATTTGTTCCGCACCCGCCTGGCCACCGCGACCAAAGGGCAATTGCGTGAGGAAGTGGTGATTTTGCGCTGGCCTGGTCGCAGAGACAGCATGCCATCGGCCACCTGATAGCCGCGTCGTACTGGCGTCACGCGAACGACTCCGCCAGCGCATAGCTGAAGCCGGGGAACACGCCCAGACCATCGAGCGCGTCGGCGCTGGCACAGGTGTTGGCGGGCTGATCGGCGCCAAACCGCCAGGCGCCGATTTGCTGCGCATCGGGCCAGCCCACCCAAGCCATGCGGATGCGCCCCCTATCACCCCAATGCCGCCCATCACCGAGCAGGGGCTTGTCCTCGGAGCGCGCATGCTGTACCCTACGAACACCTGAGATGGACCTTGACGCTGTGGATGTGATGAGGAGAGGGCTATGGCGGGGAACGACACGCGCGAGGCGACACCCGTAGAGAAACGGCGCTACCCATTCTGGCGGCTCATGCGGGCCAACATCTACGATTTGGGGCTGCTCATCCGTGACTCGCGGCTCACGTTGATCGCGTTTGGCTTGGTGATGTTGGCTGGCACCCTCTATGAGCAGAGCGGCAACAACCACAATCATCAGCCGTTGTCCTGGCAGCAGGCCGTCTACAACACACTGCAGCTCTTGATCTTTCAGACGAACGAGCAATTTCCACACGACGCGCTGGGGCAGATCTTATTCTTTCTCGTTCCGCTCTTGGGCCTGGGGCTGATCGTCCAAAGCGTGCTGAGCTTCGGACGGCGCGTCCTGGACAAAGGCACGCGGCGCGAGGCGTGGCAGGTGGCGCTCGCCTCGACCTACCACAACCATGTGATCGTCTGCGGCCTGGGGCGTATCGGGCTGCGTGTCGTGACCCGCTTGATCGAAGCGGGCTACTCTCCGGTGGTGGTCGAACAGAACTGGAACTCGCGGTTCGTGCCGCGAACGCTCAGCTTGAGCGTGCCGGTGATCTCAGGAGATGCCCGCGAAGCGGCTACGCTGCTGCAAGCCGGACTCCGCAGCGCTCAGGCCGTGATCGCGGACATCAACGGCGACCAGCTCAACATCGAGATCGCCCTGACGGCACGGACGGTCCGCCCGGACGTGCGCGTGGTCCTGCGCGCATTCAACGAAGAGCTGGACGAAAACCTCGAGCGTATCTTTGGACCCGACTCGGCCTTCAGCCATTCCGCCCTGGCCGCGCCGACCATCGCCGCCGCCACGGTCAGCCGCGAGATCAACTACGCGCTGCCCGTGGATGGCACGCTCGTGGGGCTCACCGAGCTGGTGGTGGCGCCCGAGTGCCAGCTTTCGGGCACGATTCATGACCTGGAGGCTACTTCAAGCGTGCGCGTGCTGGTGCATCAGGATGCCGGCGGACGCCCGACACGCGGCAAAGCGGCAACCGCAGTCGGCCGTGGTGATCGGCTCACGCTGCTCGGCACATTGGACGCGCTCGAGCGGGTGCGCCTCAGAAACCAGCCCACCAATGAGCCGTCGCCGCTGCAACATCCGACCGAAGAGTACGACCGCGTCATCGTGTGTGGCCTGGGGAAGGTCGGCTACCGCGTCGTAGAACGACTCTACAGACTCTCGCCGCGGCCGCAGATCGTCGTCGTCTATCTGCGCGATGACGCGACGTCATTCCTACAGCACCTGGCTGGTATGGACGACCTCATCCTCGTCAAAGGCGACGCGAGCGATCCCGAGGTGCTCAAGCAGGCCGGCATCGATCGCGCGTTCACCGTCGCGGCGGTCACCTCGCTCGACCTGACCAACCTGCAGATCGGGCTGGCGGCGCGCAAGCTGCGCAAAGATGTGCATCTGGTGGTGCGTGTGTTCAGCGACGCGCTGGCCGAAGAACTGAATCACGTGTTCGAGATCCACACCACGTTTAGCACCTCCAATCTCGCCAGTCCAACGCTGGCGGCCGCGGCGATTCTAGGCGGCGAAGGCGTCAGTCGCGCCTTTGTGGCGGGTGGCCAAATCTATAGCAGCGATGAATGGACGGCAGCGCCTGGCGGCAAGCTCAGCGGCTTGAGCGTCGCGGCGATTCGCGAGAAGCGCCATGCGCTGGTGCTCGCCGTGCGCCGTAGCGGAGTGATCCAGCTGCTGCCGGGGCTGGAGACGGTGGTTCAGGCGGGGGACGAGGTCACCCTGGTCGCGTCTACCGACACGCTGATCCAGCTGCGCAAGTAGGCGTGAGACTGGCGAGCGATACGGCGACGGGGTATGATAGCGCTGTCCAAGTGACGCGGGTGTGGTGCGCATCGGCAGGCGTGCCCCCTGACGCGCGTCTTGGCAGTGACAAGGGTCAGCAGGCGAGTGGAGGATGGCGCTCCCATCACGCCACAGCTGATCGTTGAGCAAGTGGGAGGCTCGTGATGTTCAGGAGATTCGGCAGAGGCGCCTCCGACAAGCCAGCCGCAACGACCGCCACCCAGGGACAGCAAGCGGCAGATACGTACGCCCGTATTCTCGCGCAGGTGCCGCTTTTCCTGGATCTGAGCAAGCGCGAGCTGCAGCGCTTGAGTGTCGGCTGCGTGCAACGCGACTATCCCGCCGGCGCGGTGCTCGTGCGGCAGGGGGACCCCGGCGTGGGCCTCTTCATCCTGGTAAGCGGACGCGTCCGCGTCTCCCAACACCAGGACGGCGGCGACGAGCGCGAGCTTGCCATCATGGGGCCTGGTGAGGTGCTCGGGGAGATGACGCTGCTCGACGATCTGCCGCGATCTGCCACGGTGACCGCCCTGGAAGCGACGCGCGTGCTGCTGTTGCCGTTCCAGGACTTCCGCGCAGCGCTGCGTGAGGACGCGGACATCACCATCAAGCTGCTGGCCGTAGTCTCCCGCCGCCTGCGCCGCGCCGAGACCCGCCCGTATTAGACGGCGCGACCTTTCGATCCGCCCGCATGATGTGATATGGTAGCCGCAAGCGGTGCCGCGGCGGGCCAGGGCGCCCACTGATGGTTCCCGGTATCCGCGCCGGAGCCGTGACGTCGCAGGCGCTCCCGCCTGGAGGGGTGATGCCGTCCAGGCCACATCCAAGGAGGTGCAATTATGGGTGACAAGGCGAAGGGCAAAGGCAAACAGCTCAAGAAGCCCAAGGCGGCTCCGAAAGAGAAGAAGGCCTGAGCCAAGTCATGACGTGCGCGCCGATTCGCCGCACGGTGAACAGGCGGCCCTGTCGCACTGGCCGGGCCGCCTTCACGTATCCGGCGCGCTTCCACGCTCTCCTGGTGGTGGGCACGTGGCACGCCGTGTTCAGCGCTCCCAAGGCAGGCACCTGATGGCGCACCAGCTCGAAACCGAAGTCTTCTATCCAGAATCGGATGGCCAGCCGGTGGGTGAGACAGACGTGCATCGCCAGCTCCTCATGGATCTGGTCTTCGCGCTGTCCCGTCACTTCGCCGACCGCCCCACTACCTATGTCACCGGCAACCTTTTTCTGTACTATGTGAAAGGCAATCCCCGCCAGGTCGTTTGCCCCGACGTGTGCATCGCGTTTGACAGCACCAAGCGTCTACGCAACATCTATCAAACGTGGCGTGACGGGCCCTTTCCGCAGGTCATCATCGAGCTGACCAGCGCGAGCTCCCGCGCCGAGGATCTAGGGCCCAAGCGCGAGCTGTACGAGCGGCTCGGCACACTGGAATACTACCTGTTCGATCCGCACTTCGATCCCGGCGTGGCTGAGCCAGATGCGGTCGAGGAACCAGGGGACCTGCGGCGATTTAGTCGGCCTACTGCTGACCTGCCCTTGGGGCCCGCGGAGACGGTGACCCCGGGCGCCGTATTGCACAGCCCGGCGTTGGGGCTAGGGTTCACCGTGAGCGGGCGGGCACTGCGCGTGATCGATGAGGCGACGGGTCAGCTACTGCCGACCGCCGAAGAAGAAGCGGAAGCTAGGCAAGCCGAGGCGGAAGCCAGGCAAGCAGCCGAGATATGGGCGCAAGAGTTGGCCGACGAGGTGGCGCGGCTCCGGGCTGAATTGGAGCGGCGAACCAGGCAGTAGATGCGCACGGATCCACTCCGTCGCTTGGGCCGTGCAGCGCCGTGATTTGCCGCCCTTCCCGCTTGTTGGCCGTCGCTACGCGCGTAGCGCGACGTGTGCTGCGGCTACCGGCCGTGCGCCGCGTGCTGGCCCTCTTCTTGCGCGCCTGTGGCAGGTGCGTTCTTCCCACGGGGCGGAAGACGCTCCCAGTCTACGCGAGCAGGAGTGTCCGACGATGCGATCGATGGATTCGGACCCGGGCGCCGCGGACCAGCAGCGCATGAGCCAGCGCGACACGAGCGATGCGACGGCCATCGACCCGGTATGTGGCACACACGTGAAGAAGGCGACCGCCCAGTACACCGCGAATTACGCGGGCCAGCGGCAGCCGTGGCGGACGTTCTATTTCGACAGCGATGAGTGCAAACAGCTCTTTGAGCGTGAGCCAGAGAGGTACGCTAACTTGCCCTGGTGAGGGCCGCGTCGGGACCAGACAACGGCTCGGTGGAAGCCGGATTTAGCGCGCTGAGACGACGCGGAAGACGATCGTCTCGCTGAAACTGAGTCCATCCACCTGATACGCGTAGCAACCAAGGCCGCGCATGCGCGTGTATGCGACCCACGCTGGCCACGGCGCGCCGTAGCTGCTATCGCCAACCAATCGCAGCTCAGGCAGGAGGGGGGCGCTGGGGAGGCTATCGACGTCCAGGTCCTCGTCGACTCCGCCGTTGAAGCGCACCTGACCTGGGCCGTCGATGCGACGCCCGCGCACCAGCACTGGTCCCCGGTACAGCGGCTGGATGACCCACATGACCTTTTGGCCGCTCCAGTTCCCTGGCGCGGCACCTAGCGTGCTGGCCGGGGCGATGATCAGGGAGCCGTCAGCGCTCCCAGGTCCAACGACGTACGCTGGCCCCTGACCCAGCCCAGGGCCGTAGCCCGCGGTGAAGCGCGCACCGGGGGTGGCCGGACAGTCCTGACCGGGCGCCACACCCGGCAGATGCAGATCCCGCTGCTCCAGTGAGGGCCAGATTTTCGTGAGATCGGCGGCCGCTACCGCCTCATCCGCCGCCACCGGAGGTGTCGCGCTCTCGGGCGCGGCGACGCCGGCGACGTGCTGGATGCTGGGGAGCAGATCGAGCAGCGCCAACACCACCACCAGCATGCTGGCGATCAGGCGCACGCCGCGCATGCGCGGCGAGAAGTTACCCGCTGCCAGGGGGCTCATGGCGGGATGAAGGTATGCGTGCGCAGCGCTTCGCGGGCGCAGAT
>WNFM01359526.1_pt1 | contig 12282 bp, 15 predicted proteins | sample 5400271 | NCBI WGS metagenome assembly WNFM01 (sample SAMN13153352, study PRJNA577476) | soil metagenome | isolation source: 60 cm saprolite on Douglas fir-dominated hillslope | place: USA:California | collected 2013-09-17 | reverse complement strand
GCGCGGAACGGGCGCTAAACGCGTTCCCGGAGTTTCGCACAGAGATTGACGGCCTCGGGATCTACTTCATCCATGTGCGCTCTAAGCACGAACATGCGCTCCCCATAATCTTGACCCACGGGTGGCCGGGGTCCGTCTTCGAGTTTCTCGACGTGATCCGCCCGCTAACCGATCCGACCGCGCATGGTGGCAATGAGAATGACGCATTCCACGTCGTAGTTCCTGCTCTCCCGGGATTTGGCTTTTCGGACAAGCCCGCTGAGAAAGGATGGAACGTCGCGCGAATCGCCAAGGCGTGGGCCGCCCTCATGAAGCGCCTCGGTTATGAGCCTTGGGTCGCCCAGGGAGGTGACTGGGGGGCTGGCGTTACGACTGCCCTCGGACATATCCAACCGCCAGGCCTCGCGGGTATTCATCTTAACTGGGCGTTCGTCTTTTGGGCGTTCGTCTTTCCGGAGAAGATACCGACGGAGGGCCTTTCTCAGGACGAACAGCGAGCCGTTGATGCCGCGACGATCTTTCAGACTCAAGGGGCCGGTTACTTCTTGGAACAGGCGACTCGACCACAAACGGTTGGGACAGCCCTCGCAGACTCTCCGATCGGACAGGCGGCGTGGATTTACGAGAAGTTTAACGCCTGGACCGACCACGACGGCGACGTTGAAAGTGCCCTTACGAAGGACCAGATGCTCGACGACATATCGTTGTATTGGTTGACAAATTCTGCGGCGTCCTCAGCCCGAATCTATTGGGAGAACAATCCGGCCAGCTATGTCGGCGGCAAGATCGATCTTCCGGTGGGTGTGAGTGTCTTCCCACGGGAGATTTACCGCGCACCGCGCAGTTGGGCAGAAAAGGACTATTCCAACCTCATCTACTGGAACGAATTGCCCAAGGGTGGTCACTTCGCGGCATTCGAGCAACCAGCAGCCTTCGTAAGCGAATTGCGCGCCTGTTTCACCAGGCTCCGCGCTTGAAATGGGTTCGTGATGGACTTGTTTGAAGTCTTGGCAAGGAACACCGGAGGTCCCACGATGAATTCTCCGCGCACGGACGCCGAAATGGAGGAGCAATCCATGAACAACGATTTAGAAAACAGAACGGGAGTACCGGCGCCACTCGCCTCGCGCCGTAGGTTCATTCGTGCGGCTTCCGCCGGTGGCGCCGGCATATTGGCCGCGGGGCTGGTGCCGATAAGGGCCCAGGAGAGCGCCAAGAAGACTCCGCTCATCGTGCTCCCGGCGGCGACGAAGGACGCCACACCTTTCAAGGTGCATGTGCCACAGGCGGAGCTGGACGATCTCAAGAAGAGACTTACTGCTGCCCGCTGGCCCGACAGAGGACCGGCAGCGGATTGGTCTGAGGGCGTACCGCTGGCGAAAGCGCAGGCACTCATTCAATACTGGCGTACGCGCTACGATTGGCGTCGTCTTGAGAATACCCTGAATGGGCTGCCGCAATTTCGCACGCAAATTGACGGTCTCAGGATCTACTTCATTCACGTCCGATCGAAGCACGAGAACGCCCTGCCGATCATACTGACGCATGGATGGCCTGGATCGATCATCGAGTTTCTGCAGGTCATCGGACCTCTGGTAGACCCGACGGCTCACGGCGGTAAAGCCGATGTAGCCTTTCACGTTGTAGTTCCCTCACTGCCTGGGTTTGGATTTTCGGACAAGCCGACCGAGGCAGACTGGCGCCTTCCCCGTATTGCGAACGCCTGGGCCGCGCTGATGGCGCGCCTCGGTTACAGCCACTACGTGGCACAAGGCGGCGATTTGGGCGCCGGAGTGTCGAGCTGGATGGCCAAGCAGCGAGTTTCAGGGCTTGCCGCCATTCATCTGAATCTTCCGATTCTTTTTCCGCCTCCACCGCCACCCCCGGGCGGCTACACGCCGGCAGAACAGCCGGCGCTTGCTCAACTCGGCAAATATGCGGGCGATGGTTCGGGTTATGCCTCGATCCAGGCGACCCGTCCCCAGACACTCGGGTACGGTCTTGCCGACTCGCCGGTTGGGCAAGCAATGTGGATCTACGAGAAATTTCAGGCATGGAGCGACAACAAGGGTGATCCAGCGGAGGCCATCTCTGTCGATCACATGTTGGATGACATTTCCCTGTACTGGCTGACCGACACCGCCGCGTCCTCGGCGCGGATTTACTTTGAGAGTTTCGCAAAGGATTTCGCCCGTATGCCCATCGATCTGCCGGTTGCGGTGAGCATCTTCAAAGGCGACTTTTTTACACCGCCGAAGGTATGGGGCGACCAGACCTATTCGAAGCTCTTCTACTGGAACGAGGTCCCGAAAGGTGGTCACTTCGCCGCGCTTGAGCAACCCGAGCTGTTCGTTGCTGAACTGCGCAAGAGCTTCGCTCAGGTGCGCTGAACTGCGGAAGCCGGCAACGACGCGGCACGAGCGAGTTTTCGCAAGGGCGATATTCCGGACAGTATCGCGTCATGATCTCTTCGAGGCCCGCGTGCGAAGCGGCTCTTAGCAATTTTCAGCGCTCGAATCTTCGATTCGAGTGTTGAACGCGGGGTCCCGAGTTAAGGCCGCTTTCCACGTTAGGCCGCGATGTGTGCGGTTCCCGGATGATATCGCACGAACAGACTGCCCTCGAGACAGTTGCTATTGACATGAGCGCGGCAGGGGCCAGTGACAAGCCGTGGGTCGATGACGGAATCCGCCCCATCAACCCTTATTGACAGCTCGCACGTCTGGCAAGCGCCGCACATCACCAACAAACTTTGCGAGCAAAGGAGAGGTATTGTCCATTCTCCACGCGAGGGCCAAACTCAGAGGCATGTTCAAGTCGATCACGGGTAAGACGACAACGGTTTCGGGACACCGCCAACGTGCCGTTCCCAGGACCCATCCCACGCCCATTCCGCTCGATACGAGACTCAGGATAGTCACCTCGTTCAGTCCCTCCTGAACGACACGGGGAGACTTCAAGCCGCCACGAAAACATTCGTGCATCATGCGGTCGTAGAACGCCGGGCTTGGCCATCTTGGGAACCAAACAAACGGTGCATCCGTGAGGTCTCGCAGGCGGAGTTTCTTTTGCGTTGTGAGAGGGTGCCCTTTCGGTACGGCCAGCTCGATACGTTGAACGGCGACCAGAAGCTGGTCCAACTCCGGATCGGACTTTGGCATGAAGTTGACGAACCCCGCATCCAGACGACCGGCCCTTATAGCTTCTATCTGCTCCACACTGGCTGATGGCCGAAGTTGGAGCTCGGCGTCCGGTTGCAGTTCCCGAAACCGCCGGAAGGATTCGGGCACGACGCCTCGCCAGCAGGAATTCTCGGTGAACCCGACCCGCAGCGTGCCAGAACGGCCGGAGGCCACGCGACCGGCGCGGGCAGCCGCGTCACTTATCTCCAAAAGAATGCGTCGCGCATCCTCCAGGAATAGCTGACCGGCTAAACTCAGCCTCACGCCGCGCGGGAGGCGGTCGAAAAGAGTGAAGCCCAGCTCCTCCTCTAAATCCTGAATCTGGCGGGAAAGCGCGGGCTGAGCCACACGCAGCCTGCGTGCGGCGCGCCCATAATGCTGCTCTTCGCCAATCGCAAGGAAATATCTCAGATGCCGCAATTCCATTCTGATACTTTATCGCGATTGGTCTGATAGTAAAGATGTCTTGGACGTATTGGACACTCTCTGTCAAATTAGACTCACGAAAGTGAAAAACGGAAAAAAGAAACCAAAGGCCAAACCGATTCGGGAAAAGCGGGTGACCTCGAAACAGCCAAAGCGCCAGGCGATGGTTCTTGTCCCGGCCGCTTTGGAGCGTTAGGTCGGCTCGAACGTAAGGAGGGCGCACATGAAAGCACTTGTCGTAAACGCAGTCGGCGGTCCATTCGATTTCGAGGACGTGGACATCGCTGGGCCAATAGGCCGCGAAGTTCTGGTCGACGTACGGGCCTCCGGGCTGTGCCACACTGACATGCTCTTCGCCAATCGCAAGGAAATATCTCAGATGCCGCAATTCCATTCTGATACTTTATCGCGATTAGTCTGATAGTAAAGATGTCTTGGACCGTAGGCTCTCTCGCGCAGTCGTGCGGTTCGTGCGCAAGATGCCAGTCCGGCCGATCGTTCCAGTGCCAACACCCGGAGTCGACGCTGCGGCGGCCGACAGATGCGCCGCGGTTAAGCCGCAAGGGGAAAGGCCTGCACCAGGGCTTGGGACTGGGCGGGTTCGCCGAACGGGCACTCATCCACGAAAATCAACTGGCCCTTGTACCGAAAGAGATGCCCTACGCCCCGGCGGCGCTGCTGGGATGCGGCGTTGTCACCGGTGCTGGCGCCGTGTTGAACACAGCTCACGTGACTGCCGGTGACAGCGTTGTGGTCTTCGGCGCCGGGGGCGTCGGACTTAACGCCATAAGCGGCGCTCGCATTGCCAGTGCATCCCGGATCGTGGCCGTCGACATTCAACCCAAGCGGCTTGAGGCGGCCAAAAGCTTCGGCGCGACCGACGTTATCGACTCAACGAAGACAAAACCTGTCGAAGCTGTTCGCGACCTTCTCCGTGGAGGCGCCGATCATGTATTCGACTTTGTCGGGCTGAAGTCCGTCGCTGAGCAGGGACTCGCCATGCTGAACGTCGGCGGCGGACTCTATCTTGTCGGCGTGTCGAAACCCGAGGTGAATCTGGATCTGAACATCTTTGACGCGATCGGCGGCCAGAAGCGCGTCCAGGGCGTTAACTTCGGTTCGACCAACTTCAAGCGCGATATCCCGATGTACGCCGAACTCTACCTGCAAGGCCGCATGAACCTGGATGACCTGGTTTCGAAAAAGATTGCGCTGCGCGACGTGAATGACGGTTACGCGGCGCTTAAAGACGGCTCGCTCAACAGGGTCGTCGTCACGTCGTTCTGACACAAAGCACATAAGGAAAGAGGCCCGCCATGAAGACAGCCGCAACCGGTGACACCGTCAAGACGATCACCACGCACTACATCGACGGATCGTTCGTTGAATCCCACGGCCGCGAAGTCATGAACGTCATCAAGCCGACCAACGGTCACGTAATCGCCCGCGTCACGCTGGGAGACGAGGAAGATACACGGCGCGCGATTGCGGCTGCCAGGCGCGCTTTCGCGACGTTCGGCCGGACGACGAAAGAAGAGCGCGCGAAAATCTTGCGCCGGCTGCACGAGACCGCTGCCGCGCGCATCGAAGAGCTGACGGCGGCGATGATCGAGGAGTACGGCGGCGTGGCCCAGTTCTCCCGCCTCATCGTGGAATCGGGCGTCAACGCGTTTGCCGCCGCCGAAAAAGCGCTGGACGAGATACCGTGGACACGCCAGTGGGGCAAGACGACGGTCACGATGGAACCGGTCGGCGTCGCCGGTATGATCACGGCATGGAATGCAAACGCGCTGTTCATTTGCCTCAAGCTGGCATCCGCCGTCGCCGCGGGTTGTACGGTCGTCATCAAGCCAAGCGAGATGAGCTCGCTGCAGGCACGGGTGTTGGTCGAGGCTCTGCACGAAGCGGGCCTCCCGAAGGGAGTCTTGAACGTCGTCACCGGCCTCGGCACGACCGTGGGCGCCGAGCTCGTACGTAATCCCGATGTCGACAAGATCTCATTCACGGGCTCGGTCGGCGTTGGTGAAAGCATCATGCGCGACGGCGCCGCGACGATGAAGCGCGTGACCCTTGAGCTTGGCGGAAAATCGCCCACCATCCTGCTCGATGACGCCGCGCTCGACCAGGCGGTTCCGGCGGCTCTCGTCATGGCCTTCATGAACAGTGGTCAAGCTTGTGCCGCCGGAACACGACTTCTCGTGCCTAAGAGCCGGCTCGACGAGATCAAACGAGCAATCGTGAAGACGATGCCCGCCTTCGCCGTGGGGGACCCAGCCAATCCAAAAACCGCCGTCGGACCTATGGTGAGCCAGAAGCAGTACGAGCGCGTGCAATCCTACATCCGCAAGGGCATTGAAGAAGGCGGGGAAGTGCTGGTCGGCGGCGAGGGACATCCGGAAGGCTTCGAAGCGGGTTACTTCGTAAAGCCGACGGTATTCGTCAATGTCGAGAACGACATGGCGATCGCGCGGGAGGAGATTTTCGGCCCGGTGCTCAGCGTGATCGCCTACGACTCCGAGGACGACGCCATCCGCATTGCCAACGACTCCAGGTACGGTCTGCACGCCGCCGTCCTCGGAACCGACCTGTCGCGGGCCCGGCGCGTGGCCTCCCAGTTGCGCACCGGCCGCGTCGTGATCAACGGCATGACCGACGATCCGCAAGCGCCCTGGGGCGGGTTTAAGTATTCCGGCGTCGGCCGGGAATACGGGCAGTACGGAATCGAGGCGTTTCTGGAACCGAAGGCCATACTGGAGGCGTAATCATGAGAAAACACATTCGAGTCTCGCCGGAGGAAACTGCCGATCGCCTCGCGATCCGGGAGCTCGTCGAGGCCTACGCGCACTGCGCTGACCGCCGCGACGCGAAGGGTCAAATGGCTCTCTTTACCGAAGACACTCACTTCGTGGTGTACATGAACGCCAAAGACCCAAAGCCCTCGATGGATTTGCACGCGCGCGATGCGCTTGCGCCGGTTTTTGCAGACCTTAACAAGTACGACGCCACCACGCACTTCGTCGGACAGAGCACCATCTTCACCCTCACCGCCGACCAAGCCACCGGGGAAGCCTATTGCCTGGCGCATCACGTCACGGTGAACGGTGAGAAGCGCCGATTGATGGTCGCCTCACTTCGTTACTCCGATAGCTTCGTGAAGAGGGACGGCTCATGGCTTTTTGCGGAGCGCCAGGTCTATGTGGACTGGGTTGACGAGCGCGGCCTGTCATGAACGCGACCGCGACGAACCAGAAACGTCTCGTCATCGTGGGGGCGACCGGCATGGTTGGCGGCTATGCCCTTCGCTACGCGCTCGACCACCCCGGAGTTTGCCGCGTGACGGCAATCGGCCGCAGGAGTCTTGGCATCTCGCACCCCAAGCTGAAAGAAGTCTTGCATAAGGACTTCGCTGACTGCTCCGCACTCGCGGAGGCGCTCTCGGATCAGGACGCAGCGATCTTTTGCATCGGCACGTATACGGGGGCGGTATCGGACGCGGAACTCCGCAAAACAACCGTGGACTACACAATCGAGTTCGCGCGCGTTCTCCACGGCAGCAGTCCCAATGCGGTGTTCTCCTTCTTAAGCGGAAGCGGCGCGGACCAGACGGGACAAAGCCGGATGGCCTTCGCCCGCTACAAGGGAGAGGCCGAGAAAGCGCTGATCGCGGCAGGGTTCCCGCGCGTTTACATGTTTCGGCCTGCGTACATATATCCCGTCGAGCCGCGCAAGGAGCCGAATTTCAGCTACCGGCTGTTGCGTACAATCTACCCCGTATTTCGGGTGCTGTTTCCCAACCGGGTGATTCCGGTCGACGACCTGGCCCGTGCCATGGTGGATGTTGCCGGCCGTGAAGCCACGGAGCGCGGAGGCGTGGTTTTAGAAAACCGTGACATTCGCGCGATCGTTAAGTCCTTGTGATTGCGGGTTCCCCTGATGCTGGTCCCGCTCCATCCCATGCCCCCGAACCGTTCTCAAAGGCTTACGACTTGAATGCGCGCACTGAACCCCAGAGAGCCCAACCGGGATTGACACGATTCGGATAGATCGCCAGCATCTTGTCATACAGCTCTTGCGCGGGGCTTGTCGATTTCACGAGGCGGTCAAAATCGCGGATGTACCTTCGTGTCTCTTCGATGATCTTCGGGTCGTCTTCGTTTTCGGGCCGCTTGTGTGAGGCCACAACAGCGCGTGGTTTAAGCGCCTCGATCTTGTCGAGTGCAGCGATCCATTCCTGCCGCGTCTGTTCATTCGACTCGGCGAGATAAAGGTGGACCTCGTTGTAGGCGGCGTCGCCGGCGACCACGAGCCCGATTGATGGAACGTGAAGACAGGTCGTGTAGTCCGTGTCGGTATGCCCAAGTTCGACAACGACCAATTCTTTCCCTTCGAGATCGATCACATTTCCATTGAGCGCATCCGCGATGACCAGATTATCTGGAATCTGCCCCGGGAATCCGGCCTTCCATGCTCCATCGAGAACCTTCGGCGACGCATTTACCTTCATCATCTCAACCGAGCTAGGCGTAGCCACGAGTCGAGTCTTCGGGAACCGCTCAAGGAGAGTGCCGGCCCCGAACCAATGGTCTCCATGCCCATGAGTAATGTAGATTGTGGTTAGATTCTTACCTTTTGATTGGACCCAGTCAGCCAAGTCATTGGCCTGTTTGGCCGTCATGAAGGTGTCCACCAAAACAGCGTCCATTTCGCCGTAGATGAGCGTGGATGCCATCGCCTGAAAAAAGGTCTCGGTTAACCCTGCCGGCCGGTCTGCTGTACGAATTGGTATCCCAGGCGTTACGAACACTTCCCATTTCAAAGCCGGAGACGCGGAACTGATCGTCGGTCGGGCCTCAGTTTGTGTTTTTTTGCTAGTTTCCATAGGTGGATTTCCTTATCCGAGGTGAATCTCCTTGAGGTCGAATCGATCTCTCAAGCAGGCGTGAACATCGGATTGCCGCTGGCAGTTGCGGAGGTGGGAACCTCCTCCTGCATGACATCCCAATGCTCAACGACTTTGCCGTTCTTCACTTTGAAAATATCGACGGCGACAAGAGGCTTCGGCCCCCAGCCTACATACCGACCGTGGACCATCACCAGATCGTCCTCCGCGACAACCATGCCGATCTCGTAGGAGAGATCCTTTAAGGTCGGAATCAGATTGGCGATCGCGCCCGGTCCGTTTGGGATGACCGGATTGTGTTGGACGTAGTCAGGGGAGAAGTACCGATCCACAACCGTAGCGTCACGCTCGATGAAGGCGCCCTTGAGCACTTTCAATACGACTTGTTTGTTGCTTTCCATGTTGACCTCGTTGTTCTTGCTCAGAACGCATCATTGAACTGAGTAACGAGCGCGGCCTCGTGGGTCCAGCGTTGTTCCGCAACCGCTTGGCTCGCTCCACCAGCACTTCATCGGCATCGGTTTCGAGGACTCGCATCGTCTCCTCGATGAACTCGGCCAGCGGCATTGCCCGGGGTTCGTTGTTGCTGCCAAGCAGGTCGGTCTGCACCCACGGCGGAGCTAACTCTAAGACCCTGACCCGCGTGCCTTTAAGCTTGTACCGAAGGGACATCGTGTACGAATGCATTGCCGCCTTGGTTGACGAGTATACGGCCGTAACTGCCAGCGGAACAAATCCAAGGACCGATGTGGTGTTGATCACTGTCGCTTCCGTCTGCCGCTTCAGGTGTTCAATCAAAGCACCGGTCATCCGGATCGGCCCCATCAGGTTCGTGGTGAGCGTTGAGACCAAAAGCTTCTCGTCGACAGCGGACGACACGTCATCGACGTTCATGATTCCAGCGTTGTTGATCAATACGTTGAGCTTCGGGTGCTCGGATGTCAGCTTCGTGGCGACGGCTGAAATGCTTGCAGGATCCTCGATATTCAACTCAATCCACGCCATTCCGGGGTTTGCCGCAGCCACTTCCGTAAGGCGGTCCTTGCGCCGTCCTGCAATAATCACCTTGTTCTTGCGTTGGTGCATCGCCTCGGCCAAACCGCGACCGATACCCGAGGCGCCGCCCGTGATGAGGATGGTGTTTCCAGAAAGTTTCATAACGACTTACCCTCGCGTTGATAGAGACACTATCGTCAGGTGCGCGCGCGATGTTCCACACGCGATTCTGCTCCTCCAACCAAATACTACGTACGTACGTATTCGCTTGTCAAGCGGCTGTACTCAACGCCTTGCAGGTATGGCGATGTTGATTATCAATAAGGACAGTTGTATTGTTTGATTACGGACGACTGTAGTGGTTTTTTGGTTGATGCGGGTCACCACGGCGGCGTCGCAAACTCGCAAACCGGCCGGAGCTAGCATGCCGAGACCATCGCTTCGTGAAAAAATACTTGCCGACGGCTTTAAAGTCGTTCTCGAACAGGGATATTGCGGCGCGACGGTCCGCGATATCGTTCGCGCGGCGGGGGTACCGCAGGGATCATTCACGAACCACTTCGAGTCGAAAGAAGCCTTCTGCCTCGAACTCCTCATACGCTATTTTGCGATGGTCCAGCAAAACATCACGAAGACCCTCCGGAACGATTCACTCAAGCCCCTCCACCGCCTTCGTCAGTGGTTCGATATTCAGTTCGATTTTCTCAAGCAGGCTGACTTTCGCAACGGGTGCCTGATCGGCAATTTCAGCGCAGAAGTTGGCCCCCATAGTGACATGATCAATGCGAAGCTGATCGAGATGTATGCGGAGATTCACGGGTCTGTCGTGTCCTGCCTGAAGGCCGCTGTCAAATCTGGAGAATTGCCTGCGACGACTGACTGTAAGGAACTTGCCCATTTTCTCTATTCGTCCTTGCAAGGCGCTATTCTCCAAGCCAAAGTAGAGCGGAGCCCTCTCCCATTGAAGCGGTTCATCAAGATCGCTTATTCAACGATTCTTCGGTAGCGAGGTTGCGGTCACCGCGTAAGAGGAAAAGCCATTATCGCTGTCGCACAGGCTGCCACTAACTCTTATGAACAACCTCGAACGAATACCCGTCCGGATCGAAGACATCTGCGGCGTAGTAGCCGGAGTAGTATTCCATCCGCGCCCGGGGCGAAATGTTATCCTTCGCGCCCGCGGCGATGGCCGCCTTGTAGAACTCATCGACTTTGGCATCGTTCTGAGCCATGAATCCCCAATGAATCGCCCGAGGATCAGGCTTACCCTGTTTGAGCCAGAAGAATGCTCTCTTTCCATCGCCAAATCCCCACAGATCGGGATGGCCGTTCTCCCCTTTGTAGGGCATGAAGAACTTGATGTCGAGCGGCGCCAGCGCCGCTTCGTAGAACGCCAACGAGTGTTCAACATTGCTCACGGTCAGGATAATGTGGTCGATCATATTGTTCCTTTCAAATTGCCAGCGTCTCGAAGCTTCTCTCGCCGGCGGGGATGGCTTGCGGAGCGATCGGCGGATGTTCATCCCCTCGGTCAGCACAGTCTGTACGTCTGCGATCCCGATGAAGCCCAATATCCCAGGGCTTCCACGGCCCCTCGGTAAAGGCTCCGCCGGAGGCCAACACGAGGATTGCCTCCTTGCCGAGAGCGCGAGTCCCTCCGCGCCACTGGCTGTATAACGGAACGTCTTTCCTGGTCGAACGATATGATCTAACTGCGAAGACCGGAACACACATCATCGAGTGCGAAACCCTTCGGGATAGCCCGGAAACCGCGCAGCGCTCTAGCTTCTATTGTGCCGGTTTTGGCTCGTCGGCTGGATTGAAGTAGCGCGTGTCGGTCGGACCATACCCTGAAATTTGCACGATGACAGCGTCCTTGTCCGTGCGGGCGAAGTGGTTGTGACCTCCCGGCTCCGAATAGACGCTGCCCGGGGGAAGCTTCTTGAGAGATTTCGCGTCGAAACGGTCGCCATAACCGAAGTACCAGAGCCCTGACACCACCGTCGCCATGCGATCATCGCGGTGCGAATGCGCCTGAATCGTGGTGTGCGCCGGAACGTACAGCAGGATCGAATAAAGGTCCGCTTTCGAGGGATCGCCGAAAAGCACTTTGGTGTGGACGCCCGCGAGGCCGGAGCTTCCGATCTGATTGCCGTCAACCGCGCCGCCGCGCATCTCCGCAGGGAGCATGCGGATTTCGGGCAGCGACTGCGCGCACAGCATCAGCGACGCCAGCGAAAGCCCGGCGAGCATTCTTGTTCTCATGAAAAGCTCCTTGAGGCGTTATGAATCACGGGACAAGCCCGCGTTGCGGCTTTACGGTCGCGACGCGAATTCCAATCGCCGCGAACAGAAGCAGCAAGGCGATCTGCGCTATCTGGAAAGGCGGCTCCGACTGGGTCGGCGCCACGGCCCTTAGTGCCGGAACGCGGCGAAAGAGCTGGACGACCAGCACGAAAACGTTGAAATAGAGCGCCATCACGGCGGTGATGGCATAGGTCCGGCGCCAGATCCCCTGGAGATGGTGGCGATAGATCGAAAGGCTCGCGATTATCAGAGCGATCAGAGAGAGGACGCCGAGGATCTGGGCAGGCGTGACGTCGTGAAACGGGAACAGGAAGCCCGTCAGGCTAGTCGCCGCCGTCGTCGCCAGGAAGGCCTGCGTCCATCCATCGGGCGTCTTAGCTTTCAGCAATCCGTAGACCGCGACGACGCCCGAGCCGATTCCGACCAGACTCAGGACGACATGAAAAGCGGTGAAGGCATTCAGGACCATGG
>WNFM01270451.1_pt3 | contig 12282 bp, 9 predicted proteins | sample 5400271 | NCBI WGS metagenome assembly WNFM01 (sample SAMN13153352, study PRJNA577476) | soil metagenome | isolation source: 60 cm saprolite on Douglas fir-dominated hillslope | place: USA:California | collected 2013-09-17 | reverse complement strand
ATTCCATCCCAGTGGGCGCAGGCGTTTCCACGCGCGATTGGCCTCGAGCCGGACGGATTCCTCGTTCCGGCCGCCACGTTGCGTCATCTGCTGGCACGTGGGAATCCTCCCAACCTGATCTTTACCGGAAACTGCTTCGCGCCCTGCCTCGAGAACGGGGCGAGCTTTCGCGCTCGCAGCGGCGACGATGCGAGACCGGGCGACCTGGTCCTCTGCGAGGTCGACGGCTGGGTCGACGTGCGGAGGGTCGTCTCGCAACGCGACGACCAGGGCCTGGTCACGGCCCTCGATGCGCATCCCGAAGGGAGGGCCGTCGTGCCGAGGGCGGCGCTCCTCGGGATTGTGAGCGGGGTCCCGGGCGCCGGAGGATGGCTCGGCCGTCTTCTGGCGCGCCTCTTTCCTCTCTGGTCGCGAATAGGCGCTCTTCTCCACTGGTGGCGCCAGGCGATGGAGGCGCCGCTCTTCGGCGAGCGAGCATCCGATTCGGTGCGGGACAAATACGGACAGCAAGTCAAGGGATATACCTCGATGCTCGATTTCCCGCTCGAGGCGGAGCTCCTGACGCTCCTGCGTGATCGGGTTTCTCCCGGCGGAGCCGTGCTGGTCGCCGGAAGCGGCGCAGGCGGGGAGGCCCTGCACCTGGCTCGCGCCGGGTATCGGGTGACCTGCATCGATTTCTCACGGGCCATGGTGGAGGAGGGACGGGCAAACGCGCGGGAGGCCGGTCTGGAGATCGAGTTCCTCGAGGCCGACATCGTGACGCTCCATCTCGCCGATCGGACATTTCGGGTGATCTACGCGACGCCCCTGCTGTATTCGTTCATCGCGCGCCGGGAGCATCGGCTTGCGGCGCTGCGCCGGTGCGGGCGCCATCTTGCGGAAGGGGGCTTCGTCCTGTTCAGCGCCGCCCGCTACCGCGGGCCGATCGAGCGGCTCCAGGCGATTCTCGGATGGATCCGCCGGCGCGGCGCGGATCCGGGCATCGAAATCGGAGACTGGTACACCCGGTTCCTCACCCCGCAAGGGAAGATCGGCACCTCCTTCCTTCGTCTGTTTTCGGTCGCCGAGGTCATCCGCGAGGTGCGACTCGCCGGGTTCCGGCGCATGAGGCGGATGGGTCGGGGGCATTTCATCGCATCCGGCTTCAAGGACCGAAGCGCGACCGGGCGAGGAGGGGCCGGCCGGGACTCTATGTCGTGAGCTCGGCGTCGATGGCAGGCCAGAAGTCGTCGTCCTTGTTGAAACGGAGCGTTCGGAACCTGGCCACCCGCGTGACGGCGCGGACCTGGTCGATCAGGTGCGGGTGGCCGGGAAGCTGGTCGACCACGAACGGCAGGTTGCCGATCAGATCGGCGAAGCAGCCCCCCTCGTCCGGATCGACGGAGACCCGTTCATCCTTGCGGAGCCGGTAGAACCCGGCGACCGGGAAGGTCCCGAGGATCGGCGCGCCGATCCGGTAGGTGCCGCGGAACGGTCCGCCTGCGGCCAGCAGCCCCTCGGGCCGGCGAAGGACGAGGGTCAGATCGTCGCTGTTCACTTTCCCGGATCGGCTCATGGCCGAGAGGGTGGATTTGCCGGCTCCCGAAGGCCCGTAGAAAAGATAGCAACGGTCATCGCGGACGATGCTGGCGCCATGCAGGAAGAATCCGCCGCGATCGAGAGCCAGCCAGGCGACGGCGCTGCGGAGGAAGTTCTCCATGGCGCGCGACGCCGGGTCGAGGGCTCCGTGGCCGAGCGCCATCTGTCCCTCGCGGCGGGCCACGTCGAACCAGGAGGCGAATCGGTACGAGACCGAACGAAAGATCCCGCCGCGCAGGTCGGTCAGCATCCGGTAGACCTCCCAGCCGCCGGCGAACCCGGGAGGCAGGAAGTAATCGATCGGCGCGTCGGTCACACTGATGCGCAATGGCCGATCGGCGCCGGTCGGCGCGGAGAGATAAGGATGGTAGGCGCGCGCCATTTCCGCCGCGAGATCGGCGGGGCCCGCCGGTTCCCGGAATCCGGACAGCTCTTCGACTTCCGGGGGATGCTCGATGGCGGGTCGGAGCAAGGGCGGGGTTCTCCGGGCGTCCTACGGAACGGGGCCGGGGAGCCCAGTGTCCGCGCGGGCGCCGATAGTTTATCATCGTCCCGAAGGCAGCGCGTCCTGCGCGCCGCCGTCCACGAGGCGCCTCGCGATGCCCGGGTTATTCAAGCTGACGACCGAGTTCGAGCCGAAAGGGGACCAGCCGGAAGCGATCCGGAAGCTGGTCGAAGGTCTGCGCCGGCCGAGGCAGCACCAGGTGCTGCTCGGCGTCACCGGCAGCGGCAAGACCTTCACCATGGCCAAGGTGATCGAGGCGGTCGAGCGGCCGACGATCGTGCTGTCGCACAACAAGACGCTGGCGGCGCAGCTCTACCAGGAGTTCCGGCGCTTTTTCCCCGAGAACGCGGTGGAGTATTTCGTGTCGTACTACGACTACTACCAGCCCGAGGCGTACGTCCCGCAGAGCGACACCTACATCGAGAAGGAATCGACGATCAACGACGAGATCGACCGGATGCGGCACTCGGCGACCCGGTCGCTCTTCGAGCGCCGCGACGTCGTCATCGTCGCCTCGGTTTCCTGCATCTACGGTCTCGGCTCCCCCGAGGCGTACCACGGCATGATGGTCCTGTTCGAGCCGGGGATGCAGACGGAGCGCGACGCGCTGCTGCGCAAGCTGGTCGAGATCCAGTACGAGCGCACCACCCTCGATCTCGAGCGCGGCAAGTTCCGGGTGCGTGGCGATGTTCTCGAGATCTTCCCGTCGTACGAGGAGTTCGCTGTGCGCATCGAGATGTTCGGCGACGAGGTCGAGTCGGTGTCGGCGATCGACCCGGTGCGCGGCGCGGTGATCCGCCGCCTCGACCGGATCCCGGTCTATCCGAACTCGCACTACGTCACCCCGCGCGACAAGCTGCTCCTGGCGATCGATTCGATCAAGGAGGAGCTGGCCGCCCGTCTGGCCGAGCTCGAGAAGGCCGGGAAGCTTCTCGAGGCCCAGCGGCTGCACCAGCGGACCATGTTCGACCTGGAAATGATCAAGGAGATCGGCTACTGCCAGGGGATCGAGAACTACTCGCGGCATCTGACCGGGCGGCGCCCCGGCGAGCCGCCACCGACTCTTCTCGACTACCTGCCCAAGGATCACCTGATCATCCTGGATGAGAGCCACGTGACCGTGCCGCAGCTGCGGGGGATGTACGCCGGCGACCGATCGCGCAAGACGACGCTGGTCGAGTACGGCTTCCGCCTGCCGTCGGCGATCGATAACCGGCCGCTGCAGTTCGAAGAATTCGAAGCGCGCGCCGGCCAGAGGATCTATGTCTCGGCCACGCCCGGACCGTACGAGCTGGAACGTTCCGGGGGAGAGGTGGTGGAGCAGGTGATACGCCCCACCGGCCTGATGGACCCGATCATCGAAGTCCGGCCGGTCGGGCATCAGGTCGACGACCTGCTGCACGAGGTGAGGAAGCGTGTCGAGCGGAACGAGAGGGTCCTGGTGACGACCCTCACCAAGAGGATGGCCGAAGAGCTGACCCGTTACTATAGCGACGTCGGGGTGCGGGTGCAGTATCTCCACTCCGATATCGATACGCTGCAGCGGGTGCAGATCCTGCGCGGGTTGCGCAAGGGGGAGTTCGACGTCCTGGTCGGGGTGAATCTGTTGCGCGAGGGGCTCGACCTTCCCGAGGTGTCGCTGGTCGCCATCCTGGATGCCGACAAGGAGGGGTTCCTGCGCTCCGCGGGGTCGCTGATTCAGACCTGCGGCCGCGCCGCCCGCAACGTCCGCGGCCTGGTGCTGATGTATGCCGACAAGATGACCGATTCGATGCGCTCCGCACTCTCCGAGACCGAGCGGCGGCGGGTCATCCAGGCGGAATACAATCGCGTCAACGGCATCACGCCCGAGACGATCGTCAAGGCGATCGACGAAGTGCTCGGCAGCGTCTACGAGGCCGACTACCTCAAGGTGCCGATCGAGAGCGAGGCGGGTCCCGAGGTCGGGAAGACGCCGGCCGAGATCGAATCCGAGGTCGCCGACCTCGAGAAGCAGATGCATGCCGCCGCCGAGGCGCTTCGGTTCGAGGAGGCGGCGGCGGTGCGCGATCGGATCCGCTACCTGCGCAAGCTCCTGGTGATGGCCAGCGCCTGAGGGGCGCTCGCGAGCCGTTGAAAGGACTCCCCGGTTTTCGAGATGGATGCCGCCGCCCCCGCCCGCCTGAAGCTCGACGACCTGCCCGACGCACCCGGGGTCTATCTCTATCGCGATCGATCCGGGACGATCATCTATGTCGGCAAGGCGAAGTCGCTCAAGAGCCGGGTGCGCTCGTATTTTCAAGAGTCGTCCTCCGGCCTGGCGCCGAAGACCGACGCGCTCCTCTCCGAGATCCACGACCTCGAGGTGATCGTCACGCGGACCGAGGTCGAGGCGCTGATCCTCGAGAACAGCCTGGTGAAGAAGGAGAGGCCGCGCTACAACATCCGGCTCCGGGACGACAAGAACTTCCCCTACCTCAAGCTGACGGCGACCGAGCGCTACCCGCGGCTGGTCCTGGTGCGGCGGGCGCGGCTCGACGGCAACGATTACTTCGGGCCCTACCTGCCGGCCAGCTCCGCGCGCCGGACGATCCAGATGGTCGCGCGCCATTTCAAGGTCGCCACCTGCTACCTCGAGAACATGGACGGTACCCTGCCCCGCCCCTGCCTGCTCTACCAGCTCAACCAGTGCCTCGGACCCTGCGCCGGGCTGGTCTCGGACGAGGACTACAGGCAGGCGGTGCAGGACGCGCGCCTCTTCCTCGAGGGGCGAACGAAGGATCTGACGAAGACGCTGAAGGAAAAGATGGCCATGGCGTCGCGGGACCAGCGGTTCGAGGCGGCGGCCCATTACCGGGATCTGATCACGCTTCTGCAGCGACGCCAGGAGGGACAGACGATCGCTTCGGTCGGCCTGGAGGAGCAGGACTACGTCGGCTTCGCGCGCGAAGGAGAGATCGCCTCCCTTCAGGTGTTCCAGATGCGCGAGGGGCTGGTGCGCGGCCGCCGCGAGCTGTCGTTCGAGAGGATCCGCGAGGACGACTCCGAGTTCCTGGCGACCGCCATGACGCGGTATTACGGCGCCACCGGAGATATCCCCGGGACGATCAACGTGCCGGTCGAGCCGGCCTCGCGCGATGTGCTGCAGCAGTGGCTGGCCGAGCGGCGCGGACGATCGGTCTCGATCGTCGTGCCGAAGCGGGGGACGCGCCGGCATTTTCTCGATACGGTGGCGAAGAACGCCCGGCTGTCGTTCGAAGCGATGTTCCGGGCGCCGCACACGCACGGCGTCGAGATCCTCGAAGGGCTTCAGGAGATCCTCGGTCTCGATGAGCCGCCGCACCGGATCGAGTGCTTCGACATTTCCCATATCCAGGGGAGCGATCAGGTCGCATCGATGGTGGTCTGGGAGGCGGGCCGGCCGAAACGCTCCGACTATCGCCGCTTCAAGGTGAAGACGGTCGAGGGGTCGGATGACTTCGCCGCCATGGCCGAGGTGGTCGGGCGCCGTTACGCGCGGCTGCTGCGGGAGGGGAAGCCGCTCCCCGACCTGGTGCTGATCGACGGCGGCAAGGGGCAGCTGTCGTCCGCCGTGCGGGTGCTGGAGGGCCTGGGTCTCGGACATCTTCAAGTAGCGAGCCTGGCCAAGCGCGAGGAGGAGATTTATCTCGATGGCCGCTCCGGCCCGATCCGGATCCCGCGCGACTCGCCCGTGCTCCACCTGGTGCAGCGGGTGCGGGACGAGGCGCATCGCTTCGCCATCACTTTCCATCGCAAGCTGAGGACGAAGCGCACCGTGACCACCGAGCTTTACGGCATCGAGGGTGTCGGTCCGCGCCGGGCGCGACTGTTGCTGAAGAAATTCGGGTCGGTCCAGGGGGTGAGGGAGGCGCCGCTCGAGGCGCTGGTCGATGCGGTCGGCCCGGCCCTGGCGGAGGCGATCAAGGCGGCGCTCGCCGCTCCGCCGCGTATGTTATAGTCCGGCCGCGTTCCGACGGGAGACCGCTCCAGATGACCGGGCAGGCTCGCCAAAGTGACCGGAGTCGGTGATGGCCAAAGGCGGCGGTTCATTCTGGGCCAGCGGGTTCGGACTCTTCCTCATCGTGATCCTCGTCATCGTCGGAGCCGCGGCGGCGGGATCGTACGCGCTCGTCTATACGGTGGCGCATCCGCCCCGCGACAAAGGCGTCGTCGACCCCGGCGACCTGATGCTGGCGACGGAAGAGGCGCTCTTCCAGGCGTCCGACGGCGTGGCGCTCTCCGGCTGGTTCGCCCGAGGGCGCCCCGGCTGGCCGGTGATCATCCTCTGTCATGACCTCGGAGGCGCCAGGGCCACGCTGGTCAATTCTGCGGTCGCGCTGAACCGCCGCGGCTATCCGCTTCTGCTGTTCGATTTTCGCGGCCACGGTCTGAGCGGCGGCCAGGCATCGACCGTCGGGATCAAGGAGCGGCTCGATGTCCTGGGTGGCATCGAATATCTGAGGACCCGCAAGGATGTCGACGGGACCCGGTTCGGCGTCTGGGGGATCGGCATGGGTGCCTATGCCGGGCTTCTGGCGGCGGCGGAAGAAAAGGGGATCGTCGCCCTGGCGCTCGACTCGCTCTACCCCGACATCGCCACCGAGCTCGACCGGCGGGTCAAGCGGACGATGCCGCCCGCGCTTTACCCGATGATGAACGTCGTGCGCCTCGTCTACGATCCGTACTTTTCATTCCAGCTGAAGCGCTATTCCGCCATCGGAGCGATCGGCCAGCTGGCCGGCCGGGACCTCCTTTTCATCGCCTCGACCGAGCAGCCGGAGCGCTACGACGAGGCGAAGAGCCTCTACGCGGCGCTTCCGGAAGCCTCCACGGGCGACAAGAATTTCCTGGAGCTGCGGGCGTCCGTCGTGAGCGGACTGTACGCCGAAGACAAGAAGAAATACGACGACGCCATCCTCGATTTCTTCTCGAAATACCTCCCGGCACGCGGCGCCGCGACGGCTGGAAAACCGCAGAAGGCGCTGCAAGTCCTCGAGAAGTGAGAGGCCCGCGGCGTTTCAGCTCTGCCGCCGCCGGCGTCGTGGCGGGTGCCTTGACCTGGGGCGCCCTGGCATCCTCCGCTCCGGCCGTCGAGCCGCCGACCGTTCCGGGAACGCCGGCCGGGCGTCCCGCAGCCTCCCCGCAGAAACCGAACATCATCTTGATCACGGTGGAAAGCCTGCGCCGCGACCATGTCGGTTGTTTCGTGCGCGGTGCGACCGAGGTGACCCCCGCGATCGACGCCCTGGCGGCGCGCGGCGTCCGTTTCGATCGCGCCTACGCCGCCTCCGCGTCGACAGCGCCGTCGATCGCGACGATCCTGACGGGACGGACCCCGGCGCATCATGGCCTGCGTCACGATCTCTTCGCCTGGCTCGATGCGGGGACGCCGACGGTCGCCACGGTGCTGAAGCGCTCCGGCTACCGCACCGGCGCCATCCTGGGCTCGTTCCACCTGGACTCCGACCGCGGCCTGGCTGGCGGATTCGATCTGTACGACGCCGACATCGAGGGGGTCCGCAAGAACATCGTCGGCCGCTCGCGCGAAAGAGTGGCCGATGACGTCGTCGGCCGCGGGATTCATTTCCTCGAATCGGGGTCGAAGAGCCCGTTCCTTCTCTGGCTCGATTTCTACGACCCCCATTACGATTACGACCCGCCCGAGCCGTTCAAGACGCGCTACGCCAAAGATCCATACGACGGCGAGGTGGCGAACGTCGACTCCGCCGTCGGGCGGCTGATCGGGACGCTGCGCGAGCGCGGTCTTCTGGCCGGCACCTGGATCGTCCTGGTCGCCAGCCACGGCGAGGCGCTGGGGGAACGGGGCGAGACCGGCCACGGCACCTACCTGTACGAGAACACCATCCGTGTGCCGCTCCTGATCGTTCCACCCGAGGGCCTTGCCGCCGGGGGAGCGGTGGCAGGCGGCGCGCAGGTCGGAGCGGTCGTCGGCCTGGTCGATCTGGCTCCGACCATCTTCGATCTGCTCGGGGCGACCCCGCCCGCGGCGCTCGAGGGGGTCTCGTTGCGAGCGCTGCTGACCGGTGGAGCGCCGGACCGGACGCGGCCGGCCTACGTCGAAGCGGCGCAGCCGTACGAAGCGTATGGCTGGAGCGCGCTGTTCGCGGTGATCGATGGAGACCGGAAGATCGTCTCGGGGCAGCGTCTGGAGGCGTTCGACCTCGCGGCCGATCCAGGGGAGGCTGCGCCGCTTCAGCCGGTCCCCCCCTGGGCGTCCGAGCTCGAGCGGATCGGACGCTCCCGTCTCGGTTCTCTCGCGACTCCCGCGTCGATCCGCCGGGAGGTCAAGGCGCAGGTCGATCGCCTGGCGCCGCCCTGGCGTGATTCGCCGGTCTGCCTCGAGAAGGAAACCTGGCCGGACCCCCGGGATCGTTCGAGCCTGGAAGACCCGTTGTTCCGGGCGCGCATCGCCGCAGACCATGGCTTTGCCGGTACGGCCGAGACCCTCGCCACCGGCACCATCCTCCCGGCCGACCCGGCGAACCGGACCGGTCTGGAGCTGGCCGGGTTCCTGGCGCTGCGAAACGGCGCCGAGGAGCGGCTTCTCGAGCTGCTGCAGCTCCTGCAGTGCAACTACCCGTACCAGGCGACCGCCTATCATTTCTGGGGGCATCACCTGGAGCGCCACAAAGACCCGGCGCGCGCCGAGCTGGCTTTCAGGATCTTCGCCACCCTTGAGCCCCGAAGCGAGGAGCCGTTCTACGACCTCGCCGTCCTCGATGCCTCCCAAGGGCGAAAAGACCTGGCGTTCGAAAACCTCAAGAAATCGATCGATCGCGGGGCTCGGGACCTCGACTTCATCCGGAAGGATCGGCGGCTCCTGGCGCTTCATGGCGACCCCCGCTTTGCCCGCCTTGCCGGGTCGGTTCCACCCGCTCCGACACAAAAGAAGAGGTAAGGCAGACCGGATCGGCAGGTGGCTGTCCGGTTTATGGACAGTGCCCGGCCCTTTCGCGAGGTAAATTCTTTGGACGGAAGCCCCGAATAGCGGTATATTTCGGGCCGTTCCCGCCATCCCACTCTCATGTTCGCGCGCAATTCGAAGGAGCGGAGGCGGAGGAGGACAGCCCGACGCGATGATCGCTTCCACGCCGCAGACAGGCGAGACCCCCGCCGGGATGGGGATCCCGGTACCGCGCGAAGACTTTCACCCCGGGCGCGACTATTTCGCCGCCCGGCGCTCTCCGTTCGGGCAGAGCTGCATCGATCTGATCATCGGGCCGACCCGGATGCGCATCGACGGTCTTTCGGAGCCGCAGGCGATCGGCCTCGAGGCTCGTTTCAGCCCGTTCGTGTCGGTCCCGGATGGAAGGCCCGATCTGACGATCGGCTTGCGTCGCGCCGCGGTGGGGGGGTTCCTGAAGCTGCCGGCGCCGGGCATGGGCGGGACGGGTCGCCATCTGGTCGTCCGAGTTCGCCGGCTGGGTCGAGCCGGGCCAGGGACGTGCCGAGCTCGATCTCGCCGCCGCGGAGGGGGCGCTGTTCGATCGTGGTCTGGAGAATTTTCTGCGTGTGATGACCGCCTCCTTCATTCTGAGACAGGGGGGCCTCCTGCTGCATGCCGCAGGGGTGGTTCGGGGCGGCCGGGCCCATATCTTCTTCGGGCCGTCGGGGGCAGGCAAGACGACCGTCACCCGGCTCTCGCCACGGGATGTCGTCCTGAGCGACGACCTGACCCTGATCGTGCCCGGGACGGACGGCGCCGGTCCGCAGGCGGTCGGGATCCCGTTCGGCATGGCGCATCATCATGTTCCCGACACCAATGGCTCGTTCCCGATCGCGACGCTCAACCGCCTGGTGCAGAGCCCGTTGGTTCGTCGTACCGAGATCCCTTATTCTCAGGCGGTGGCGGAGGTTGCTTCGAGCCTGCCGTTCGTGATGCAGGAGACGGGACAGGCGATGCTCGCCATGGAGATCGCCGCTGCGATTCTCCGCGATGTTCCCGTCCACCGCCTCGAGTTCCGCAGGGACGATTCATTCTGGTCGGTCGTCGAGGAGGGCTGAGGTGCTCGATCGAACGCAGGTCCTGACCAGGAACCCGGGCGCCGCCTACCGGATCTACGATGGTCAGGCGACCATCGTTCTTCCCGAGCAGGCCCGGGTGACGGTGTTGAACGAGGTCGGCAGCCTGGTCTGGGATCGGATCGACGGACGGCGGAGCCTGGGGGAGATCCTCGACGCGGTCAACGAAGCGTTCGACGTGGCACCGGAACAGCTGGAGCGGGATGTGAAGGAGTTCCTCGATGCGCTGCGCGAGCAAAGGATGGTGAGCTGAGATGGCCAACGCGCTCGAGCAGATCACGGCGCGCAACTGGAACGACGCGGTGCCGATGTCGGCTCTTCTCGAGCTGACCTTCGTCTGCAATCATGCCTGCTCGTTCTGCTACAACAGCCCGACGGGCCAGCGGGAGATGACCACGACCGAGGTCTTCGACGCCCTGCAGAAGCTGGCCGACTTCAACATCCTCTACCTCACCCTGACGGGCGGCGAGCCGCTGGTGCGCAGAGATTTCTTCGAGATCGCCGGCCGGGCGCGGGAGCTCGGCTTCGCGATCCGGATCTACACGAACGCTTTCCTGATCGATGCGGCGATGGCGAAGAAGATGAAGCAGGTCGCCAACCCGGTGGAGGTGGAGATCAGCATCCACGGCGCCACGCCGGCGACGCACGAGAAGCTGACCTGTGTGCCGGGCTCTCTCGCCAAGGTGCTCGACGCCGTCCGGTTCCTGCGGGCCGAGGGGGTCAAGACGATCCTGAAGTGCCCGATCACCCGCGACAACCAGCACGAGGTGCTCGAGATGTACCGCATCGCGCAGGAGCTCGGCTCGACGATCATCTTCGACCCGGTGATCACGCCGCGCGACGACGGCGACAAGGATCCGCTGGACCTGATGGCGACCGACGAGTTCCTCGAGAAATACTGGACCGACGATGCGTATGCCGGGGCGCGCAAAGAGAACGTCCCCCTGCCGCGCAACGACGCCCCCGGCGAGGCGGTCTGCGGCACCGGCCGCTCGTCCCTGGCGATCGACCCGTACGGCAACATCTATCCCTGCGTGCAGTGGCGGCGCAGCGCCGGGAACATCAAGGAGCTCAAGGAGCTCAAGGGCATGTGGCGCACCTCGCCGGTCCTGATCGAGGTGCGCAAGGCCGCGGTCGACATGGCCGACAAGCTGCGGGCCCAGAAGGAATCGGGGCAGTCGGGAGGGTTCTGCAACTTCTGCCTCGGGGTCGCCGATCTCCAGACCGGCGATCCGATGAACTACTACCCGCAGGCCGCGAAGAACGCCGAATTCCGATTGAAGGCGTACGAATCGTGGAAGACGAAGACAGGGAAGACGGATGAGGATCTCGGGGGAATCCTCACCAAGTGCGGGATGTGACGGGCGTTCGGGCCCGCACGTACGCCACCTTCCCGGAGAGGTGACGCCGGCCGCTGCCGGTTTCCGATGAAGCAGTCGTTCCTCCGAGTTTTGCTCATCTGCGCGCTCCTGGGTCTTCTTGGCGCCCCGGGAAGCGGAGCCCCTGCCGACAGCTTCGCCGTGGTGCCTCTCGATCTCGCCGCCGACCGTCCGCTGCTTCAGAGCGTCGATTCGAACCGTCGGATCGTGCCGCGGATCCGGAACTTCGGCCTCACCAGCCGGGCCGGAGAGCCGATGCTGCCGATTCGCGTCCTGCTCGTGGCGATCCCGGAAGGGAGCGTCCCGGAGCTGCATATCCTGTCTTCGCCCTCCGAGACGCTGCATGGCCTCGACATCGCGCCGGTTCCGCGGGTGCGGGTGCGCGACCGGGCCTTCGAGGGGAAGAGACCCGGGCATGCCGGCGCTTCGGACGCGGCGGCCGACGACCGGAACGAGTTCAGCCCGGACCCCGCGATCTACGGACGCGAGGCGGAGTTCCCCGCCGAGCCTGTCCGTCTTGGCGCGATCGGGTACCTGCGCGCGCAGCGGTATGTCGAGGTGCTCTACAGCCCGGTCCTTTTCGATCCTTCGCGCCGGCAGGCGCGCTTCTTCCCGAAGATCCGCGCCGAGGTCCGGTTCGCTCTCCCCGAGTCGTTCGGCGTCGGCCGGGATGAAGGGGCCTTCCATCCCGACCCGTTGTTCGAGGAGACCTACCGGCGGGCGCTGGTCAACTACGAGCAGGGAAAGCTGTACCGCGTCGCCGCCGGCTCCGTTGCG
>WNFM01101315.1_pt1 | contig 12283 bp, 14 predicted proteins | sample 5400271 | NCBI WGS metagenome assembly WNFM01 (sample SAMN13153352, study PRJNA577476) | soil metagenome | isolation source: 60 cm saprolite on Douglas fir-dominated hillslope | place: USA:California | collected 2013-09-17 | reverse complement strand
GTAGCGGTAGCGCGGCACGATCGCCTTTGCCATCGCAAACATGAAAAACATGAAGAACACTTTCAGCACGAACCAGATCACCCCGGGCACCCAGGTGAAGGGCGGCAGCGCGATCGGAGGCAGCCAGCCCCCTAAGAACATGATCGTGGCCATCGCGCACATCGTGGTGATCGCGACATATTCGCCGAGCATGAACAGCAGATACGGCGTCGAGCCGTATTCGACCATAAAACCCGCGACCAGTTCGGATTCGGCTTCCACCAGATCGAACGGCGGGCGGTTGGTTTCCGCCAAAGCCGAGACATAGAACACCACGAACATCGGAAACAGCGGCAGGAAGTACCAGTTCAGGAAGGTCAGCCTGGGTAATCCGATCAGGCTTCCCAGCCCATGGGTGTTTTGGGCCTCGACCACGGTCGAGAGGTTCAGCGAGCCGGCACAGAGCAAGACGGTGATAATGACAAAACCGATCGAGACTTCGTAGCTGACCATCTGCGCCGCCGAGCGAAGTGCTGCCAGGAACGGGTATTTCGAGTTCGACGACCAGCCGGCCATGATGATGCCGTAGATCGACAGCGACGAGATCGCAAAAATATAGAGCACGCCGACATTGATGTCGGAGATCACCCAGCCGAGATCCATCGGGATCACCGCCCAGGCCGCAAGCGCCAGCACGCAGCTCACCAGCGGCGCCAGCAGGAACACGCCCTTGTTGGCGCCGGAGGGAATGATCGGCTCCTTCAGCACGAATTTTAAAAGATCGGCGAAGGATTGCAGCAGGCCGAAGGGGCCGACCACATTGGGTCCGCGCCTGATCTGCACCGCCGCCCAGATCTTGCGGTCGGCGAGCAGGATGTAGGCGATCGCGATCAAGAGCACGACGAGCAGCAAAACGCTCTGCGCGACCATGATGATCAGCGGTTTGAGAAAATCGATCCAGACTGCGCTTGCAAGGAATTCATCCATCAGGTCACGCTCACTCCGCCGCTTGCGCCGTTGAAGTCAAGCCAAGTGCGAAATCCACGGCAGCATCCGCATGAATCAACGCGGTATCGAAGACCGGAAGCGGCGCATTGCTCGCATCGAGCAGCATTCCAACCTCCGTGCACCCAAGAATAAGGCTGTCGGCCCCTTTCATGGCGAGCCGCTGCGCGACATCGACATAGGCTTGCCGCGACGCCTCGGTGATGCGCCCGACGCACAGCTCATCATAGATGATCCGATGAACGAGCGCGCGATCGGCCTCTTCGGGAACGATCACGTCCAGACCGAATTTCTCGCGCAACCGGCCGATATAAAATTCCTGCTCCATCGTGAACCGTGTCGCCAGAATCGCCGGTTTGCGTTTTCCGGCAGTCTTGATTTTCTCGGCAGTGGCGTCGGCAATGTGAATGAAGGGGACGCTGGTCGAGGCCTCGATGATGTCCGCGACCTTATGCATAGTGTTGCTGGCCAGCACCAGCACCTCCGCCCCCGCTTGTTCGAGGCGCCGGCCAACCTTGGCAAGATAAACGCCAGCCTCCTGCCAGTGGTTCTCATCCTGCATTTGCGCGATTGGGGCAAAATCCACCGACCACATCAGGATATCGGCCGAATGCAGGCCGCCGAGTTGCGCCCGAACGCGATCGTTCAGGCGCTTGTAATAATGCGCTGATGACTCGCAACTCATCCCGCCGATCAGGCCGATGATCTTCATGACATCACTCCGCTGCCGTCAGCATGTGCCCGGAAGCCAGCCGGGAACATTCGGCCATCACCGCCGAGGCGCGCGCGATCGGGTTGGTCAAATAAAAATCCTCAACGGGCGACTTGAACGGGGTCTTCTCGACGCTGCCGCCTTTGCCGGCGAGCGTCTTGATATCATCGGCGCTGCCGACCTCGATCTTGTCGACGCGGATCAGATGCGGCGTCGCCCTGAACATCGCCTGCCGCAACGCTGCGAGCGAGTCGTAAGGCAGCGTCTTGCCCATCACCCCAGAGAGCGCGCGAATGATCGCCCAATCCTCGCGCGCCTCCCCCGGCGGAAAGCCGGCGCGATTGGCCATCTGCACCCGGCCCTCGGTGTTGACATAGATGCCGGATTTTTCGGTATATGCCGCGCCCGGCAGGATGACGTCGGCGCGATGCGCGCCGCGATCGCCATGGGTGCCGATGTAGACGACAAACGTGCCGTCCGGCACTTTTGTATTGTCGGCGCCGAGCAAGAACAGCACGTCAAGGGTGCCGAACGTCGTCATCTGCGCCGCGCTTAGGCCGCCTGCGCCCCCCGCGAAGCCGATATCGAGCGCGCCGACGCGCGAGGCCGTATCGTGCAGAACGGCAAACCCGTTCCAGCCGTCCTTGAGCGCGCCGACATCCAGCGCAAGCTTTGCCGCAAGCGTAAGAACCGCGGCACCATCATGCCGCGCAGCCACACCGGCCCCGACCAAGATAATCGGATGTTTGGCGCTCTTGAGCACGTCGGCAAAGGAATGCTTGCCGGCGGCGAGATCGCTGAGCGAATCCGTGCCGGCGCCGAGATAGTCGTGGTCGTAAGTGAGCTCGGCTTTCGGACCGATCAAGCCGATCTTGAGCTGGCCGCTGCGCCAGCGCTTGCGGATGCGCGCGTTGAGAACGGCGGCCTCACGCCGCGGATTCGAGCCGACGATCAAAAGCGCGTCGGCCTGGTCGATGCCGGCGATGGTCGGATTGAAAATGTAGGAGGCGCGGCCGGCCTTGGGGTCGAAGGCATCGCCGCCCTGCACCGCGAGATTGACCGAACCATATTTGGCCAGCAAATCCTTGAGCGCGAACATCTCTTCGACCGCGGCGAGATCGCCTGATATCGCCCCGATCCGCTTGCCGTCGCTGCGCGCGGTTTTCGCCGCGATCGCTTCGAAGACGTCAGACCATGACGCCGCCCGGAGCTTGCCGTTCTCCCGGATATAGGGGCGGTCGAGCCGTTGGGTGCGCAGGCCATCGACGACGTGGCGGGTCTTGTCGGAGATCCACTCCTCGTTCACGGCCTCGTTGACGCGCGGCAGGATCCGCATCACCTCGCGGCCGCGGGTATCGACCCGGATCGCAGAACCTATGCCATCCATCACATCGATCGACTGGGTCTTGCCGAGCTCCCACGGCCTTGCCGCAAACGCGTAGGGCTTTGAGGTCAGCGCGCCCACTGGGCAGATATCGACGAGATTGCCTTGCAGTTCCGAGGTCAGCGCGGTCTCGAGATAGGTCGTGATCTCCATGTCCTCGCCGCGGCCGGTCGCGCCCATTTCGGGCACGCCGCAGACTTCGGCGGCGAAGCGGACGCAGCGCGTGCACTGGATGCAGCGGTTCATCGAAGTCTTGACCAGCGCGCCCAGATATTTGTCCTCGACGGCGCGCTTGTTCTCGGCAAAGCGCGAGGTGTCGACGCCATAGCCCATCGCCTGGTCCTGCAGGTCACACTCCCCGCCCTGATCGCAGATCGGGCAGTCCAAGGGATGGTTGATCAGCAAAAACTCCATCACGCCTTCGCGCGCCTTCCTCACCATCGGCGAGCGGGTGGAGATTTCCGGCGGCTCGCCCTTGGGACCGGGACGGCAATCGCGGACGCCCCAGGCGCAGCTTGCGACCGGCTTCGGGCCGCCCTTGATCTCCACCAGGCACATCCGGCAATTGCCCGCGATCGACAGCCGCTCGTGGTAGCAAAACCGCGGAATTTCAGCGCCGGCTGCTTCGCACGCCTGCAGCAGCGTGAATTCCGGGGGAACCTCGATCTCTTTGCCATCGACGATGAGTTTGGTCATAGAATTCAGGTCTTTCCCAGCTTGCAGTCGGGTGGTGTGACGCTGGCGGTCTTCATGGATGCCTGCACCCATTGCTGGGTGCTGCTGCTGTAGGTCGCGAGATAGGCCGGTTCGGCGTTGGACTTCTCGCACAGAAACCGCAGATGCGGCCTCAGATCGTAGTCGCAAGAGGCGAGCCACTCCCGGCTGCCGGCGAATGCGGCGGTCGCTTCCTCGCAGGCATAGAGGAAGTAGGAGACAAAACTCTCATACTGAACCTTCTCCTCGCGGCTGCCTGCCTTGATCGCATCATAGTCCGGCTGCGAGAATTTCGGGTTCCGGAACGCCAAATCTGTATAGCCCAAAAACGCCTGCCGCGCGCTGGCCGCGCGGGTGTTGGAGCGGATTTCGTTGATCTGGAACAGGATCGCAACAAAGCCGAGCAGCGCCACGGCCGCCTGCGCCATCTGCGCCAGGGTCCCGAACTTCTGCCACCACAGGACTTTCGGTTGCGACATCAGCATTACTCCGCCGCCACCATATGCGCGGGATCGCGCACGCCGATGTCGTCGACATCGGCCTTGCGCGAATATTCGTCGATGCGTGCTTCGATCTCGTGACGGAAATGCGCGATCAGGCCCTGGATCGGCCAGGCTGCGGCGTCGCCGAGCGCGCAGATGGTGTGGCCCTCGACCTGCTTTGTCACCTCCAGCAGCATGTCGATCTCGCGCTTATGGGCGCGGCCGTCGGCCATCCGGGTCAGGACCCGCCACATCCACCCCGTGCCCTCGCGGCACGGCGTGCACTGGCCGCAGCTCTCATGCTTGTAGAAATAGGAAATCCGCGCGATCGCCCGGATCAGGTCGGTCGATTTGTCCATCACGATGACGGCCGCGGTGCCGAGACCCGAGCGCAGCTTGCCGAGACTGTCAAAATCCATCGGCGTATCGATGATCAGTTCGGCTGGCACCATGCGCACCGAGGAGCCGCCGGGGATCACCGCCTTCAGATTCTCCCAGCCGCCGCGAATGCCGCCGCAATGGCGCTCGATCAATTCCCGGAACGGGATCCCCATCGCCTCTTCGACGTTGCAGGGACGCTCGACATGGCCGGAAATGCAAAACAGCTTTGTCCCGACATTGTTGGGGCGGCCGATGGCGGCGAACCACGCCGCGCCGCGTCGCAAAATGTCCGGTGCGACCGCGATCGACTCGACATTGTTGACGGTGGTCGGACAGCCGTAGAGACCGACATTGGCCGGGAATGGCGGTTTCAGGCGCGGTTGACCCTTTTTGCCTTCGAGGCTTTCGAGCAGCGCGGTTTCTTCGCCGCAGATATAGGCGCCGGCGCCGTGCGCCACGTAGAGGTCGAACGGCCAGCCGTTGACATTGTCCTTGCCGATCAGCTTTGCCTCATAGGCCTGATCGATCGCGGCCTGCAGATGCTCGCGCTCCCGGATGAATTCGCCGCGCACATAGATATAGCAGGCATGCGCGCCCATCGCGAAGCTGGCGAGCAGGCAGCCCTCGACCAGAAGATGCGGATCGTGCCGCATGATCTCGCGGTCCTTGCAGGTACCGGGCTCGGACTCATCGGCATTGACCACGAGATAGCTCGGCCGGCCGTCGGTGGATTCCTTGGGCATGAACGACCATTTCAGACCGGTCGGAAAGCCGGCGCCGCCGCGGCCGCGCAGGCCGGAGGCTTTCATCTCGTTGACGATCCAGTCGCGGCCCTTGTCGATGATCGCCTTGGTGCCGTCCCAGGCGCCGCGGCGCCGCGCACTTTCGAGACCCCAGTCCTGAAGCCCGTAGAGGTTCTTGAAGATGCGGTCCTTGTCATCGAGCATGACGTAAAGCTTCCCTTTGGGAATCAGCGGTTGGTTTGCTTGTAGGCGAGGCCTGCGGCGCATCCGCCGAAGACGAGCGCCCACAACAGGCATGATTCAAACGACGCATGCAGCACGTAGCGCTGCAGCAGGAAAATGAATGCCGCAGCTGCTACCGCGTGTAGAGCGATATAGCGCCAGTTCTTCATCGCTACGACACTCCCCGGCCCTGCCGCCTGCAATCTCCGGAGACGCATCATGTGGTCTCCTTCAGCGTGGTCGGCCCGCCCATGGGGGCGGAGAACTGACGTCCGTTTTGTGGTCCGGGTTTTGGAGGGTTGCCGGAGGCAAAGCCGTCCAGCACCTTGCCAAAACTTTCTTTGGTCAAATCCTCGTAGGTATCCTTCCAGATCAAGACCATCGGTGCATTGACGCAGGCGCCGAGGCACTCGACCTCTTCCCAGCTGAAACTGCCGTCCTTGGAGAGGTGAAAGGGATCATGATGGATCCGGCTCTGGCAGACCTCGATGATATCGCCGGCGCCGCGCAGCCGACACGGCGTGGTGCCGCAAACCTGGACATGCGCCTTCTTGCCGACCGGCTGCAGCTGGAACATCGTGTAGAACGTCGCGATCTCCAGCATGCGGATGTAGGGCATCTCGAGCAGGTCCGCGACCGCGCGGATCGCGGCTTCCGAGACCCACCCCTCATGCTGTTCCTGCACCCGCCACAGAATCGCGATCGCCGCCGAAGCCTGGCGGCCCGGCGGATATTTTGCAATCTGCTCCTTTGCCCAGGCGAGATTCTCCGCCGTGAACGTGAAGTTCGCGGGCTGCAGTTCCTTCGGTGCGAGGCGGCGGACGGACATATTGGTTCAGTCTCTCATTGCATGCGGTGCGCGGCGCTCGCGTTCAAGGCATTGATCCGGTTTTGCCAGAAGGGGCTTGCGGTGCCGAACACGTTATAACCGACGTGGGATGAAACCTTGATGCGGTCGAGGATCGAAAGCTCGGTGACGGTCTCCAGGCGATTGGAGCGCGGATCGTAGACGATCAGTTTCAGCGGGGTCTGTTCGAGGATATAGCGCGACACCGTGTGGTTCGGATCGTTGCCATGCTCCTCGCACAGCAACACGCTGTCGCTCCGCAACAATCGCGCGCCGCCCTTGATAGCCTCGACCTCGACGCCTTCGACGTCGAGCTTGATCAGGTATTTTCCGCTTGCCGATATCCTGCCGTCGTCCAGCAGATTGTCGAGCGCGATGACCGGCACTTCCTCGCCGCCGCCACCCGCGCCACCGGCGATGCTGAACGCCTCGTGCTTGGTGCCGGACAGCCGCGCGGTGCCGCGCGTAGCGCCTATCGCGCATTTCATCAGCGCAAAGCGGTTGCCGTTGATTTTCGCGTTGTTGGCGAGCTTGGGAAAGTTCTGCGACGCCGGCTCGATCGCAATCGCCTGGTGCGAGCCGAACGGAGCGCTCGAGACCAGCACCGACCAGTAGCCATAATTCGCGCCGCAATCGAGCAGCGTGTAGTCGACGTCGGCGGAATCCCGAAACAATAACTCCAGTTCATCTTCATAATGGTACGAGCGATTGAGCAACTTGCTCCAGTAGCCATCGCCATAGGGAAATTCGAATACCGCATCGGAGTTCAGTTTGATCGCGATGTTGCGCTCGGGCAACGTCTTGCGCAGCAGATTGGCACAACCGATATAGCCCCGATGCGAAAAATGCGACGATATTTTCGAGCCCGTCGCCAGCGCCAATGCGGCGGTCCGCTCCCACGCATTGGCGCCCTCGATCACGCCGGTGGACCGGTCGAACTGTATCGGCGGCAGCGCGATCACCGATCGACCTCTCCGAACACGATGTCGAGCGAGCCCAGGATAGCCGAGACGTCCGCCAAGAGATGGCCCCTGCAGATGTAATCCATCGCCTGCCGATGCGCGAAACCGGGCGCGCGGATCTTGCATTTGTAGGGCTTGTTGGTGCCGTCGGCGACCAGATAGACGCCGAACTCGCCCTTCGGCGCCTCCACGGCGGCGTAGACTTCGCCCGCCGGCACGTGAAAACCCTCCGTATAGAGCTTGAAGTGATGGATCAACGCTTCCATCGAGCGCTTCATCTCGCCCCGGCGCGGCGGAAAAATCTTGTTGTCCTCGACCGCAACAGGCCCCTGCCCGTCGGCGGCGCGCAGTTTTGCGATGCACTGCTTCATGATGCGCACCGACTGGCGCATCTCTTCCATGCGGATCAGATAACGGTCGTAGCAGTCGCCGTTCTTGCCGATCGGAATGTCGAAATCCATCTCGGCGTAGCACTCATAAGGCTGCGACTTGCGCAGATCCCAGGCAGCTCCTGAGCCGCGCACCATCACGCCGGAAAAACCCCACTCCCAGGCCTCTTTGAGCGAGACGACGCCGATATCGACGTTGCGCTGCTTGAAGATGCGGTTGCCGGTGAGCAGCCGGTCGAGATCCTCGACCACGGTCAGGAACGGATCGCACCAGGCCTCGATATCGTCGATCAGTTTTGATGGCAGGTCCTGGTGCACGCCGCCGATGCGGAAATAAGCGGCATGCATCCGTGAGCCCGAGGCGCGCTCGTAAAACACCATCAGCTTTTCGCGCTCTTCAAAACCCCACAGCGGCGGGGTCAGCGCGCCGACATCCATCGCCTGCGTGGTGACGTTGAGCAGATGCGACAGGATGCGGCCGATCTCGCAATAAAGAACCCGGATCAATTGCCCGCGGCGCGGCACCGCGATGCCGAGCAGTTTTTCCGCCGCGAGGCAGAACGCGTGCTCCTGATTCATCGGCGCGACATAGTCGAGCCGGTCGAAATACGGAATCGCCTGGAGATACGTCTTGTGCTCGATCAGCTTCTCAGTGCCGCGATGCAAGAGGCCGATATGCGGATCGACACGGGCGACCACTTCGCCGTCAAGCTCCAACACCAAGCGCAAAACCCCGTGCGCAGCCGGATGCTGCGGTCCAAAGTTGATCGTGAAGTTGCGGAGATTCTGTTCGTTCATGGTCAGGCCTTTGGCTCCGCCTTCTCATCCCCGGGCAGCACCGGATAGTCCGCGCCTTCCCATGGCGAGAGAAAATCGAATTTGCGGAATTCCTGATTGAGACGAACGGGCTCGTACAGCACCCGCTTCTCCTGGTCGTCGTAGCGCACCTCGACAAAACCGGTGAGCGGGAAATCCTTGCGCAGCGGATGGCCGTCAAAGCCGTAATCGGTCAACAGCCGCCGCATGTCCGGATGGCCGGTGAAGATCACGCCGTAGAGATCGTAGGTCTCGCGCTCGAACCAGTCGGCGCCTGGAAACACCTCGATGATCGACGGCACCTGCGTGGTTTCATCGGCCGCCACGCGCAGGCGGATGCGCGTGTTCAGCGTCGGCGACAGCAAATGATAGATCACCTCAAAACGCTTCTCGCGGCCGGGATAATCGACCGCCGTCACGTCGGTGAAGCTGACGAAGCGGCAGGCTGGATCGTCGCGCAGGAAGCGGACCACGTCAACGATCTTGCTTGCATCAACGGCAAGCGAGAGTTGGTCAAACGCGATCAGATATTCTGAAACCGCATCGGGCAATGAAGCCCTGATCGTCTCGCCGAGCTCAGCAAGCTTGCTCACTTCTGCCCCTCTAACTCTCTCACTTTGTTTTCGAGGGCTTCGATCCGTTCTTCGAACTCACCGGTTAAAAGCTTACTCAGAAGGGTATCGGCGGTTAGCGCTTGCCGGAAACTCCTTTGCGCGTCTTCTACGCCGCCTAGCGGTTTGTCGAGCGCCATAACCAAAGCTCGCGTTTGCTCATGCTGCGCCAAATTCTCCGTGCGCATTTCGCGCAACAGCGGCATAATCATGTCTGCAGGATCTGTCATGGCATCTCTCAGCGTTCGATGGTCCCGGTGCGCCGGATTTTCTTCTGCAGCAGCATCACCCCGTAGAGCAGCGCTTCCGCCGTTGGTGGGCAGCCGGGCACGTAGATATCGATGGGCACGATGCGGTCGCAGCCGCGCACCACCGAGTACGAATAATGATAGTAGCCGCCGCCATTGGCGCACGACCCCATCGAGATCACGTAGCGCGGCTCCGGCATCTGGTCGTAGACCTTGCGCAGCGCTGGCGCCATCTTGTTGGTTAGCGTGCCCGCGACGATCATGACATCGGATTGCCGCGGCGAAGCGCGCGGGGCAAAACCGAAGCGCTCGGCGTCATAGCGCGGCATCGACATCTGCATCATCTCGACCGCGCAGCAGGCGAGGCCGAACGTCATCCACATCAAGGAGCCGGTGCGCGCCCAGGTGATCAAATCGTCGGTCGCGGCGACGAAAAAACCCTTGTCGGAGAGCTCGTGATTGACCTCGAGAAAGTACGGGTCGTTCGCCCCAATCGGTCTGCCGGTCGAGGGGTCCAGAATACCGGTTGCCGTGGGTGCGACCTGCGGTGCAAATCCGGGCTTTGCGGCAGCGGGGCTCAATCCCATTCGAGCGCGCCTTTCTTCCATTCGTAGGCGAAGCCGACGGTCAGGACGGCCAGGAAAACAATCATCGACCAGAAGCCGGTTGCGCCGAGCTTGCCGAACGCCACTGCCCATGGGAACAGGAATGCCACTTCCAGGTCGAAGATAATGAACAGGATGGCCACCAGGTAGAACCGCACGTCGAATTTCATGCGGGCGTCGTCGAATGCGTTGAATCCGCATTCATAGGCGGAGAGCTTTTCCGGATCGGGTTGCCGGAACGCCACCAGGAACGGGGCGATCAACAGCGCCAAGCCGATCAGGCCTGCTACCCCTATAAACACCACAAGTGGAAGATAATTCTGCAGGATGCCGGTCATCGGCGGTGCCCTTGTCCTGCGGTTTCGAAAGGCCCGCAGATTCGTTAATTGGAATGTTTCTGAGGCTTAGCGCAGCGCAACAAGGGGCGCAAGACAAGCAATTTTGACGGGTCGCCGGGGCCCCATTTGGGGGTAGGAAACTCGGGAAGGCGGTGGCGCCCGTCAGGTCAGCGGCCCGGTATATTTCTCCAGCTGCGCCCAGGCCTCGGCGCCATAGGTCTTCTGCCACTGCGTATAAAAACCTGCCTTCACCAGCGCCGCCCTGAACTGGACCGCGTCGGGCTTGTTGAAGATCATGCCCTTCGCCGTGAGCTCGGCTTGCAGCGAGCGGTCCATCTCTAGTAGATCGGCGCGCTCGTTGAGGGCCGCGGCATCGAAATTGTTGTTGAGGATCTCCAACAGGTCGGGCGGCAGGCCGGCCAGCGCGCGGCGGTTGGCGACGATCCAGTAGCCGCTCCAGCAATGGTTCGACAGCGCGCAATATTTCTGCACCTCGTAGAGCTTGCCGGTCGACACCTGCGCGAGCGGGTTTTCCTGGCCCTCGACGATGTGGGTCTGCAGCGCCGAGTAAAGCTCGCTGTAGCTGATGCTGGACGGCAGCGCGCCAAGCCCTGAAAACAAGGAAGTCAACAGCGCCGTGACGGGGACGCGGATCTTGAAGCCCTTGAGATCGTCGACGCTGTTCAACTGCCGGCTGGAGGATGAGGTGATCTGCCGGAAGCCGTTGTCCCACATCTTCTTCATCGGCACGATGCCAGCCTTGCCGATGGCCTCGCGGACGACCTCGCCGACTCCGCCATCCATCGCGGCCCAGACCTGGTCGTAAGACTGGAACGCAAAGCCCAGGCTCGGCAAGCCCGACAGCGGCACCAGCGTCGATAATGTCATGCTCGGCGCCGCCAATAGTTCGATGCCGCCGGCGCGAACCTGCGACAGCATCTCCGGATCGCCGCCGAGCTGGCTGTTGGGGAAAACCGTGACGTTCAGCCGGCCCGACGACTGCGCGCCGATCGCGCGCGCCGCTTCCATCAGCCGAACCGTGAGCGGGTGGGCATCCGGCGTATTGACGCCGAGTTTCAAATCGAATTCGGCTGCGGCGCCGGCTGGTTTGCTCAAAACGGTGGTCGTCCAGGCGGCGGACGCAGCGCCCAGGAACTCCCGACGGGTTATTGTCATTTTTTGTAGCCTCCCAAGCGCCTTATCGCGCCTTGAAGCCAGTTTCCGCCGAACTTCCGGCGTCCGCAAGTTCCCCTGGATCGCGCGAATCCCGCGCCCCCGCAGCCGGTTCCGAATATTTGGGGGGAAATCCCGCCCAACGAAACCATTTTGGGGGACGAACGAAACCACCCTGAAACAAACCGGGGGTAAATCCTCAGGCCAACAAGGCGGCAACAGATTCGCCAGGAGGCTCAGATGAACCACTCAATTCACTCAGCTGATCGTGCGACCCATCTGAAGATCGTGGTTATCGCGCTGGTGGCCGGGATCGCGGTGGCAGCGTTTGGGATTTCCGCCCGTACCGCCTCCGATTACACCCAGACCGCCCATGTCGTTAAGGCTGGCAAGGCGGTGGTGGTGACCAGCTCGAACAGCTCGACAGTCCGCTAAGCCAGATCCAGGATTTTCATCACGTAAGAGAGCGGCCGCCTCCGGGCGGCCCTTTTGCTTTTCAGACTACGGCAAAGGACGGAAAGCCAACCGCGCGGGGTTGCTAAGTCTTTGAAATGATGGCGTGAGAGACCAAATATGGCGCGAGAGACGGGGCTCGAACCCGCGACCTCCGGCGTGACAGGCCGGCGCTCTAACCAACTGAGCTACTCCCGCGTGATCTGCGAACCCCGCGAG
>WNFM01331566.1_pt1 | contig 12284 bp, 12 predicted proteins | sample 5400271 | NCBI WGS metagenome assembly WNFM01 (sample SAMN13153352, study PRJNA577476) | soil metagenome | isolation source: 60 cm saprolite on Douglas fir-dominated hillslope | place: USA:California | collected 2013-09-17 | reverse complement strand
AAGCTAGACGTGCCGCAGCCCGCCACGAGAGCCGCACCGAGAGCACCAAAGGCGCCAAGCACTGATCGTCGACTGAGTAGCTCTTGCATGCTCGAAGCCTAAGGAGCGGGTGTTGAGCAAGGCTTGCGGCTCTTTTTCGAATTGTTGCAGAGCGGGATGTCTTCTCATCCGCGCCTGCACCTCGAAAGGAACTTCCCGGGTCGGCGTCGATCAGCGGAAGCCCCGTTCGACAGTGGGTATGACCATCCCTCTATGGACCCTCCTCGTTGCGACCCTCCTTCCCTACGTCTGGTATACCCTGGCGAATCCGCTGAGAAAGCAGGAGTTCGGGACGCTGGACAACGATCATCCGCGACTACAGCAGGCAAAGCAGACGGGAAGAGGCGCCCGCGCGACGTCAGCTTCCGCCAACGCCTTCGAGGCCCTCGGCGTCTATGCGCCAGCGGTGCTCGTCGCCCACTTGCAAGCGCCCGCCTCGGATCTCGCGGCCAAGCTCGCCCTGGCCTGGGTGGCGCTGCGGATCGCTCACGGCCTTTTCTACATCGGCGACAAGGCCGCAGCGCGTACGGCGTGCTTTGTGCTCGCCAGCCTCTGCGCGTTTGCGATGTACATGGTAGCCGCTCACGCGCTGTAGCTCCTCCCCTTTTCTCGCCCTCTCGGACCGGCGACGAATCGCCCGCGCCATCGCGGGTGGCTTTCAGCGTGCGCTAGGCGCGGTGGCGAGGAGCCCGCGCCGCGCTTCGTCTGCGCTGACGCCGCGCTGGGCGGGATGCCGCGCCCGTTGCTCCGTCGGCGCCACCAAAAATAGGCTTCCGACCGTCACCTGGTCACCTCGGCCAGGCGCTGCTCCAGAAAGCGACGGTCGGCGTCGTTGCCTACCAGAGCAAGGGCCGCGCGATAGGCGTCGGCGGCCTCTTCGAGCCGGCGAAGACGGCGGAGCAGATCGGCCCGCGTCGCGGGCAGTAGGTGATAGCCGGAGAGCGCGTCGCTCGCCGCCAAGCGGTCGACGAGATGGAGCCCCGCTTCCGGTCCGTCGGCCATGGCGATTGCCACCGCGTGATTCAGCGCAACGACCGGTGACGGATTCGCTCGGAGCAGGAGCGCGTAGAGGCTTGCGATCTGGCGCCAATCCGTCTCCGCGGCAGTCCTCGCCTGCGCGTGCACGCCTGCGATCGCGGCCTGGAGCGCATACGGCCCCGGCGGCCCTCGTCGGAGCGATGCCTCAACCAAAGCGAGCCCCTCGCGGACATGCTGCTGGCTCCAGCAGCCTCGGTCCTGATCCTCGAGCAGCACTACGCTGCCGTCCACGCCGACGCGCGCATCTCGCCGTGCGTCATGCAAGAGCATCAGCGCCAACAGCGCCTCGGGCTCGGAGCGCTCCGGGATCAGCTCGGCGATCAGACGGCCGAGCCGGATCGCTTCGCTGGAGAGCTCTCTTCTGACGAGATCGGCGCCCGAGCTGGCCGCATAGCCTTCGTTGAAAATCAGGTAGACGACCGCCAGAGCAGCGTCGAGCCGCTCGGGCAGGTCCTCGGCCTCGGGCACTCGATACGGGATGCGGGCCTGCCGGATCTTGGTCTTCGCGCGAACGATGCGCTGGGCCATCGTGGCGGCGGGGACGAGAAACGCTCGCGCGATCTCCTCGGTGGCCAGCCCGCCCAAGGTCCGCAAGGTGAGCGCAACCTGCGCATCCATGCCGAGCGCGGGGTGGCAGCAGGTGAAGATGAGGCGCAGACGGTCATCCTCCACCGCCTTCGCCTCATCTTCATCCGAGGCAAGGGGCTCCTCCAACGCGGCCAGCGCTTCGAGCTCCGAGCGCTTGTCCTCGAAGCGTGAGGCGCGCCGCAGCCTGTCCACCGCCTTGTTCCGACCGGCACGGACGAGCCACGCGCGGGGGCTCGCCGGCACGCCTTCGCTGGGCCACTGGACGAGCGCGGCCTCGAAGGCGGCGGCGAGGGCCTCTTCGGCCGTGTCGATGTCGCCGACGAGGCGGATCAAAGTGGCGAGGATGCGCCCGCGCTCCTCGCGGAAGACGCGCTCGACGGCTGGAGACGCGGGATTCATCTCGGGCTTCCCGCACCCGAAGATAGCGCGTCCCCAGCGTCGCAGCGCCTTCGATCCGCGATCAGCCCGGCTTGGGGAACACCATCACCGGGCGCACCTCGACCGAGCCGGTGCGGGCTCCCGGGATACGCGCCGCGATCTTGGTGGCCTCGTCCAGGTCTTTGGCCTCGACGAGGTAGTAGCCGCCCAGCTGCTCCTTGGTCTCGGCGAACGGTCCGTCGGTCGTCAGCGTCTTGCCCTCGCGAACCCGCACGGTGGTCGCCGTCGAGGTCGGCTGGAGCGCGTCGCCCGCCCGCATATGCCCCGACTTCACGATCGCCTGCGTGAAATCCATGTAGTCCTTGTTCATGACGGCCTGGTCACCCGAGGTCGCCCTCTTCATGTTTGCCTCGTTGTCGTAGATCAGCAGCATGTATTGCATGGGTTTCTCCTGATTTCGGCTGGGGGACGAAGCGTCCCCTACCCAGTCGATCGGGCGAAAGCCCGATCGACAAGGCCAGCGATCTTTTTTTCTTGGTCTATCCGCGCCGTCGCGATGAGCCGAGGGGCGCTCGCTCCGGGGAGCGGGCGCTCGCCCCGCAAGGAGGCGCGACCACCGAGCCGCGCAGCTCCGAAGCCCGACGCGGGCTAAGATCGCGACGCTCTCATCCTTGCGGAACACGCTGGTCCCCTCGCTTGCTGGACTGCGATGCCCCATCGGCGGCCCAGAGATGCTGCGCAGCGTAGGCGCGCCACGGTCTCCAGCGCTCGGCACGTCCCTGAAGCTCGGCCGCGCTCAAGCTCGCTCCGTTGCAGCGCTCAGCACCGCGCAGGAGGCCTCTGTCGCTCGCCGGAAAAGCGTCGGGCTCGCGCGCGGCACGGAGCGCGATGTATTGCGCGGTCCACTCGCCCACGCCGCGGATGGTACGGAGCCTCGCGACCGTCTCTTCCGCCGTGCCGAGCGGCTCGAACAGGAGCGGATCGGCCAGCGCAGCTTGCGCCAGTGCGACGAGCGCCTGACGGCGCGCCCCCGGCATCCCCATCGATCTCAGATCCGCGCTCGCAACCTGCGCCGCGCTCGGAAAGGCCAACGTCAGGGCGGCATCGGTGCTCTGCTCGGTGGGCAGCCTCGTGCCGCACGTGCTTGCCAGGCGCCCGGCGAGCCTTCGGCCGGCGTCGACCGAAACCTGCTGGCCCAGCACAGCGCGCATTGCGAGCTCGAAGCCGTCCCAGCCGCCCGGAGCTCGCAGCCCAGGCCGCTCCGCAAGCAAAGGCCGAAGCAGCGGATCTCGAGCGAGATGCGCGCCGATACCTGCGACGTCCGCGCCGAGATCGAAGGCGCGCCGGATGCAGAGGACGATGCTCGGCAGCGCTCGGACGTTGGGAAAGCGGATCGCCACAGCGAGACACTGGACGTCCGGCAGATGCACGACCTCCACTGTCCCCACCTCACCGTCGTGCAGCACGGTCCGGCGATACGTCGCGCCGTCGACCCGCTCGACTCCCTGCACTGCGCGCGCGCGCAAGTACGAGAGCATCGCCGGCCAGTCGTACGGCGGTCGATAGCGCAGCCGAACGGTGACGCCGGTTGCTGCGACCGTGCCTTCGGGCAGAGTAGCCGCGAGCGTTCGGCGCAGCGCGCTCGGCGGCCGACGGAAGAGCTGATGGAAGGTCTCATTGAACCGGCGAATGCTCCCGAAGCCCGCCGCGAGCGCGACCTCGGCCATCGGTAGCCGCGTTTCGTGGATTAGCTGCTTCGCGAACAGCACGCGGCGCGTCTGGGCCACCGTGATCGGGGACGCGCCGAGGTGCTGCTGGAACAGCCGACGGAGCTGCCGCTCGCCGATCCCGAGGCGCTCGGCGAGTGCGTCGACGCTGGCGTCGTCGCCGTCCAGCTCACCCTGGGCAATCAGCGCGAGGCCGCGCGACACCGTGTTCGACGTGCCGCGCCACGAGCCGAGCTCAGGTGCCGCTTCGGGCCGGCAGCGAAGGCACGGACGAAAGCCAGCCTCCTGCGCCGCCGCCGCCGAGGGGTAGAAGCGACAATTCTCGAGCTTCGGTGGGCCCGCGGGGCAGACCGGCCGGCAGTAGATGCCCGTCGAGGTCACGCCAACGAAGAGACGGCCGTCGAACCGGGCGTCGCGGGTCCGAAGAGCGCGGTAGCAGACCTGTGGATCTAGCTGTTCGATGACGCGAGACTAGCTCCCGACGGAGCTTTGGGCTCGCGATTTTCGGACATCATCGCCGGGCTCCAGCCTTCATTGCGTCGTAGAGGCGCTGGATGAGCTCGCGATTCGACGAGGTGTCCATGTCGGAAGGCTTACCTCTTCTTGGGGCGACGAACGGCGCGCACTTTGCGACTCGAGCCACCTCCGCAATAGAAGAGATCGCTGCCGTTACTTTCCAGGCCAGTGACGAAGATGCCCTCGGGCATGACGAGGCGCTCCAGAGTCTCGCCGGAGTCCAGATCGATGCGGCGGATGTCGCTCTGCTCGTTCTCCCAATGGCCATGCCACAAGTCGCCGTCGACCCAGGTGACACCCGTCACGTAGCGCGTCGATGGAACGATGCGGAGCACGCGCCCCGTTTCGGGGTCGACTTGGTAGATGCGTGGCTCACCGAACTCGGCGATCCAGAGAGAGCCTTCTGCCCAGGTCAGGCCGGCGTGGCGCCCCTTGCCCGGCGCAGGAAGCGACGCGAGCACGCGGCCCGTCTCGAGGTCGATCTTCTGGATCTGCTGGTCGAAGAGCTGGAAGAGGTGACGTCCGTCGAACGCCGTCCCGGCGTCGGCGCGCACCTTGAGGGACCTCTTCGACGCGCCGGTCTCGGGATCGAACGACTCGACGGACTCGCCCGCCGCAAACCAGACGTCTTTTCCGTCGTACGTCACGCCGCGCACGTGCTCGGGAAACGGACCGTATTCGCGCACGATCTCCGCCGGACGTTCAACGACCCTGGTGCTGTCGCGAGGCATTCGTCCGTCGCTACCCGGACTCATCGGGGCGAGCAAGTAACAAAGTCGTCGCGAATCCGGTTTTGGGCGCGTGGACCCACCGCTGCGTTCGTCCGCGTCCCGTCGATTGGACGCTGCCCGTTCGAACGAGTGCCGCGAGGGCGCGCTGAATTCCGCGCTGGGTCCGCCCGAGAGCCGTGGCGAGCGCGGACGTCGACCACGCTTCGCCGTCGGCGAGCAGCCCGAGGAGGGCACCGTCCTCGCCGTCTACGAGCGGCGACAGGACCGAGACGCGCGTCGCTCGGAGCGGCGTGAGGGCGAAGCCACGCGCCGTGGCGCGAACCTCGGCGAGCCCGCGAAGCTCGCCACGCAAGCGTCCGACCTCGACGCGGAGACGCGCCCGGAACGACTCGTTGGAGCGCTTCGCTCCGAAGGCCCGCTGAATCAAGGTGTCCCGCGGCAGGTCGTCCGGTGCGGCGTGGGCCAGGCTTCGGGCGAGAGCGAAGAGCACGGGACGCCTGACCAGCGATACGATGGCGTTGCCGCGGCGTACCTCGCGACGGCGCGCGTCGACCACGAGATCGCCAGATCGATTCAGCGCCTCGACGTGATCCAGCGTCGCCGGCCGATCCTCTCCCGCTTCGCGAATTCGCGCCACGGGCTCGCGCAGATCGCGAGCTGCGCGAGCGACTTCGGCAAGGAGGAATGGCACTCGCGCGAAGGTCGCCGCGGCGTGCGCGCGGCGAAGGTGCACCAGTGCCTCCCGCGCCTGCTCGCTGCGAACGGCGATTTCAGCGTTGGCCAGCGCCGCGGCAACCACGACGCGCGCGGGGGCACCGCGCAGATCGAGCTTCGCCAGACGGCGTCGGGCCGTCGCGAGCTCGCCCACCAACGCCAGCTGACGCGCCAGCTGGATCCGCACGAAGAGCGCGTTTCCACGGTCTCCCTCCGCGTCCAGCAGACGAGCGGACGCTTCGAATCCGCGCCGCGCGTGGACCAGGTTCCGACTCGCAAAAGCGACCTCGGCTTCGGCGGCTAGCGCGCGAGCTCGCTCGACCGGACCGATTTGCGAGCTTTCCGCCGCCCGACGGAGCAGCCTTTTGGCGGCGACATAGTCACCGAGCTGCGCCATCGCAATCCCGCGAAGGGCGACCGCCGAAGCGTCTTCGCGAAGAGCGACGAGCTTCAGCGCCGCGAGCGGATCGAACGCGGAGAGCGCGAGCGCGGCCTCTCGAAGTCCCGGGTCCATTCCCCTTCGCTTAGACCACGGAGGGCCGCCGATCGCGACGAAGTTGTTACTCCCCGCTCGAGCGGTCCGCGCCCTACGAAGGTCGGCGGCGAACCGACCTTCGGAAAGGAAAGTCAAAATGAATACGCACCGAGTCGTCAGTCACGAAGAATGGGTCCAGGCGCGGAAGGCATTCCTCGAAAAGGAAAAGGAGTTCACGAAGACGCGGGACGCGCTCAGCGAGGCACGGCAGGGCTTGCCCTGGGAGAAGGTCGAGAAGAGCTACGTCTTCGACGGGCCATCCGGTGAGGAGACGCTCTCCGACCTTTTCGGGGACCGTTCGCAGCTCGTGATCTACCACTTCATGTTCGGCCCCGACGCGACCGTCGGGTGTAGAGCATGCTCGTTCTGGGCGGACAGCTTCGAGCGCAACGTCGTGCACCTCGCCCATCGCGACGTCACGATGCTCGCCGTGCGCATGGGTTGGACGTTCAAGTGGGTGTCGTCGGCGCGGAGCGACTTCAACTTCGACTACTCCGTGTCGTTCGAATCGAGCGATGCCGCCGTCGCGATGTACAACTACGGGGCCACGTCCTTCGGCGGAACCGAGATGCCCGGGATCAGCGTGTTTTACCGCGAGCCGAGCGGCGCGATCTATCACACCTACTCCACTTACGCGCGCGGGCTCGACATGATGAACGCTGCGTACCAGTACCTCGACCTGGTACCGAAGGGCCGCGACGAGAAGTCGCTATCCTCTACCATGTCGTGGCTCCGTCATCGGGACCAATACGATGTCGCCCCGTGAACGCCGAGCCGCGACGAGGGGTCTACCGCGCGCGTCGTCGCTCGGAGCTCTCTTCGTCGCGGCGCTCGTTCCCAAGTGCCCCCTCTGCGTTGCGGCGATGCTCTCTGCCCTCGGGCTGGGATCGGCCGAGACGTGCCGGTACGACTGCTCGACCGGATGCGGCCTCGTCCAGTGCCTCGGCGGCAGCTGCTCGGCTGACTGCGCCGCCGGCCGCTGCGTGCTCGACTGCGACTTCGGCGCGACCTGCGACTACGCCTGCACCGGCGGCACGTGCGCGTTCGACTGCGACACCAGCTCGAGCTGCAACATCGCGTGCGCCGGTGGTGGCTGCGACGTCACCTGCGACGGCTCCACCTGCGCCGTCGACTGCTCGGGCGGGGGCGCCCCGTGCAGAGTGACCTGCGAGAACGGCGGAAAGCTCACGAGCTGCAAGGGCAACTGCAACGTTCAAGGATGCAGCTAGTGTCCTGGCCGCGAAGTCCCCGGCATTATGCACGCCGCGAAAGCTGGGCCAGGACACTAGCGCGACCGCGTGAGCGGGCGCGGGGTTCGGGGCGAAGCCCCGAGGAAGCACTTAGTGGCCTCGCTGCGCAGCAGCGGGCGACTTTCGCCATGCTACATCCGCGCACCTCGTACGTTGCACGGCCGTGTGTATGGGATTCACGCCGAAATGCGCCGCGTAGTCGGATTTCTCTGCTGGTCGAGAGGCTGCTCTCGAGCAGCCAAAAAAAACACACGGAGGTAGGAGCAACATGCGCTTTGTCTTTGGTGCCCTAGTGGCCGGTTTCGTCGTGCTGGGATGTGGGAAAGACGGAAAGAGCCCCGCTGGACCGGGCGACGCGGGAGGAGGCGCTAGCAGCGGGGGAAGCTCGGGAAGCGGCGGGACCGACGCGGGAAGCGGCGGCAGCGCTGCGACGAGCGGCGGCGACGCGGCGCCCTGCGTCGTCGACACGTCCTACAATCCGACGATTGATCCCACGAAGTTCAAGACCAAGGTCGACAATCCTCTGTTCCCGCTCGTCCCTGGGCAGAAGCGGGTGTACAGGGCCGGTCCGACCGGAACCGAGCGAGTCGAGATCACGGTCGAGTCAACGACGAAGCAGATCCTCGGAATCACGACCACCGTGCTCCACGACGTGCATACCGTTGCGGGCGAGCCCATCGAGGACACCATCGATTGGTACGCCCAAGATGTCGACGGCAATGTCTGGTACATGGGCGAGAACACGAAGGAGCTCGCGGGCGGCGAGGTCACGAGCACCCACGGCACGTGGACGGCCGGTGTGGACGGCGCCAAGCCCGGGATCGTCGTTCAAGCAAAGCCCAAGGTCGGGCAGAAGTATCGGCAGGAGTACTACGCCTGCGAAGCTGAGGACTTCGGCGAGGTGCTCGCGCTAGCCGAGTCGGTAACCGTGCCCTCAGGCACGTACACGGGGTGCCTCAGGACACACGACTACACGCCGCTCGAGCCGGCCATCAACGAGGAGAAGTACTACTGCCCCGGTATCGGCAATGTGCTCTCCGTGGACGTGGCGACGAACGAGCGCGAAGAGCTCTTGATGGAGCCGTAGAGCACGGAGCCTTCATGGGCACGGTGGGCTGTCGCAGCTCACGCACTCTCCCTGGCTGCAAAAGGACCTCTGCGGATCCGTGCAGTCTCCCTGCGCGCTGCAGCGCACGCAGTAGCCGGTCGATACTGCGATTGCGAGGTCGCACTTGGGATCGTCCATGCGGCAGTCGGACTCGGTCTTGCAGGGAGCCGCGCATCGGTGCAGCTCCTTCGAGCAGCGCTCTAACGGGTCGGGGCAATCGACGTCCATGAGACACTCGGCGCAGACGTGGAGGCTCTGATCGCAGTAGGGCCCCTTGGGGGGAAGGCAGTCGTCGCGAGTGATGCACTCGACGCAGGTGTTCGACATCGGGTCGCAGAGCGGCACTCGTGGACCGCACCCCGACGCGCACGCGGGACCCGCCGTCGCTCCCGAGTCGAGGCCGCTGTCGGCGCGACCCGCGACGATCACGTTGCCGGTGACGTCCGTGCATGCCCCCCCAAGCCACATCGCGAAGGCAGCGACGCCCATTCCCGGGGCTCCTCGGCGCTTCCTCATTTCTCCCTCGACGGCATCCGGCTCCCTAGAGCGTGGCCGATATCGATCTCCGCGCCCAAGAGAAGCGTGCCGAAGGGCCTGCCCCAATACCCGACGTCGCGGCCCTCGAACTGTACCGCCGGTCGCGGCGTCACCAGCCCGGCGAGCAGCGCCGCACGCAGCCGTAGCGACGTGGCGAGACGCAGGCTGGTTGAGGCCTCACCGAGCAGCGCGCCAGCGAAGACCGTCTCGGCCCGCCCGAGCAGCGCCGGCGTCTCCGCGCGACCGCGCATAGCGGCTACCACGAGCGCACCGCCGAGCCCGAGGTCCGCCTCCCAGAGCTCCTCATTGGCGATGAGCGAGTAGTGCGCGAGCCCACCCGCTAGATAGACGTCGACATCGGCAGAGGCCCGCTGCTCATGGACCGACTGCGATGTCAGCGGCAGCAAGCCGAAAACGGAGCCGGCCCAGCGAGGCGTGACCTCCAGCCGCAGGAGAGCGCGCGCTACCAGGCCGGGGGGAAGGCCTCCTATTGCCGCGGTCGCTCCCAAAGAGCCCGAGAGCCACAGATCGACCGCACTCGCCGCGCGCCGATCCGCCCGGCCGAGAGCAGCGCGGTCCGCCTCGGCGCTCGGTGCGATATCGCTTCGTCGCCTCTTCCCGGCGTCGCTCGAGACGCGCTTGCCCTCGACGGTGCTCGATCCGGCGCGCGACGCCTCCTCCCCCTTGCCCGCCGGCTCCGGGAGCAGCTGCAGCTTCACCAGACGGGCCCGGAGCTGCTCCACGGCGCGAAGCGCGCGCGGCTCGCTCGCGCGACCCGTCGAGCGCACGACGTCGCTGTATGCCGGAACGCCGGTCTCGGGATCGATGACCAGCACCTCGACGTCGTCGTCCGACACCAGCCTGAGGGCGGCGACGGCGCGCGCGGCACGAGCGATCGCGAGAGTGCTGCGCGGGTCCTCTCGACGAGCCGGAGTGCTGATGGCCTCGAGCCCCGCGGCTCCGAGCTCGGCGCGCAGCCGCCTCGATGCCTCCCCGTCGGCGGCATAGATGACTAGAACACGCACCCGATCCGCCGCGCGCGCAATTGGCGAGCCTGCGAGGACGAGAGCGAGCGCCATGATGATCCCGGGACGACTACGGCGAGGCCTTCGGAGCGGCCCCGCCCGCTCAAGGTCGACCATCGGCCGCCGTCGCGCCTAGGAGGCGGCGCGCGGACTCGGCATGGGGCCCGCTCGGATACCGCTCGAGATACTGCTTCGCGAGGGATCGCGCCGCATCCGGCCTGCCCTGTCGCACCTCGGCTTCCATGAGCCGCCCCAACGCCGAAGGAGCGAGCCCACCGCTGGGCGCTTCGTCCAGATAGGGTCGTCGCATCGGAGCTGGAACGCCGCGACGGCGGCGCTGGAGGTGCCGGCGAAGCGCTGCCGCACCGAGCCGTACGCGAGCCTGGCCGAGTCTCTGTGCCCGCTGAGCCGCGCCACGTCACCGAGCAGCAGAACCTCGGATGCCGAGCGCTGCTCCCGCTCCACATCGAAGCCACGCTCCTCGGCCAAAAGAAAGCTTTCAGCATACCGGCCACGCCGCGCCAGATCGAGCCAGGTGTCGCTCGCTTGCGTAGCTCGCGCGCGCTCAGCCGAGGTGCGCTCTCGTCCAAGCGGATGCTGGCCCGTCGCTTCCGAAGGCGTGCTGCGAGCTTCCGCGGAGCCCGCCCCCGCTCGCCCGTCACCTTCGACGGGATGGGAGACGCCTGCACCGGTGGCCGCCTTCGGAGAGGCCGGCTCCGTCGGACCTGCGAGCGGCGACACACGCAGCTCCCGGCGCCCGCACGACGCTTCCACGTGCTCGCCCGCTCGCACGACATAGGCTTCGCCAAGCTCGCACCCCGAGACGGTGACGTGTCCCTCGTGGAGGTCGAGGAAGAAAGCGTCTTGCTCCGGATGCCACTCGACCTCGAATCGCGTACCGGTGACGTGCACGATGAACGGCCCGGTGCTCACGCGCCAGCGTCCGCTCGGCCTCGGAACGACATCGAAGCGCGCGCGGCCCGCCTCCACCACGATCTCCGCGCCGAACGGGCTGACGCTCACGACCCGCCCGCGGGCCCCGGGCGACAGCCAGCCGCGGGTGCCGTCGGAGAAGCGGATCGGCACCGCGGCCGCCTCGGGCGCCGATATCCAGCTCCCCACCGTACCCTGTAGCTCGCGCGAGCCAACGAAGAACGAGAGCGGCTGGGCCTCCCGATGCAAGACGAGGCGCAAGCCGAACGCCGTCGCCAGCACCGCGGCCGCCACCAGAAGGGCGCGCTTCATTCGATCTCGGAAGGGACGCCGACCCTGCGCCGTCTTCGCCACGATCGCCGCAAGGAGCTGCTCGTGGTCGCCGGAGCGGAGCAATGCCTCCTCCTGCCCGGCGATGTGCCGACCGAGCGCATCGAGCTGCTCTAGGCGGGCCATGTCGCCCTTTCCTCCAGCCACTCGGCGAGCGATGGCTCACACCGAGCGAGCTTGCCGAAGCGCTCCTGCGCCCGGAGGAGCCTGCGCTTGATGGTGGACAGGGAAACCTCACAGGCCGCCGCGATCTCCGTGAGCTCCATCTGGTCGATGAAGCGCAGCGCGAACGCGACGCGCTCATCGGGGCGCATACGGTCCAAGACCCGGTACGTCGCCCGCAACGCTTCGTCGATCTCGGGCGGCGCCGATACCGCGCGGACCTCGGGAAGGTCGTCGCCCGGCCAAAGCTCGAGGATCCGCCAGCGGTTTCGGTGCCGCATCTTCGCGCGCGCGGTGAACACCGCGATCGAGCCCAGCCAGCCCCGGAGCGAATCGGGATCTTGGAGCCGGTCGATCGAGTGGATAGCCGTGACGAAGACCTCCTGCACCAGGTCGCCGATCTCCGCGTCCGGGCCGAGCACATGAAGCAGGACCCGCCGGATGTGGGGGTGATACCGGTCGAAGAGGCCCGCCGCGCCCGCCGAATGGCGCGCTCGGAGCGCCTTCACGATCACGGCGTCGGAGTCCGGGCGCCTGAGCCGCGCCACCCGGGAGCTCGGGACGTCCTCGACGCCGCGGCTCTCCTCGTGCTTCGGCTGAGTAACGCGCATGGGCTCCCGAGTCGTCAGTGTGAGAATGGGTTCGCGAGAGGCCAAGAATCGACTTTCGCCCG
>WNFM01137804.1_pt1 | contig 12285 bp, 11 predicted proteins | sample 5400271 | NCBI WGS metagenome assembly WNFM01 (sample SAMN13153352, study PRJNA577476) | soil metagenome | isolation source: 60 cm saprolite on Douglas fir-dominated hillslope | place: USA:California | collected 2013-09-17 | reverse complement strand
GGCTTGAACAACAACTCGACCTGGTTCGCTCCGCCACCTGCTTCCACTGGTGGCCTCAAGTTGCCTGATACATGGTCCCTTTTTTAGGAATCCGTATTAAGGGCTTGCCCGTAGTAGTCATGAATGACACACCCAAAACATCTCGACAGCGAACCTGCCCCTCCTGAGAGGCGCGAAAGGGAAATGGTGATTGTTGTTGGAGTCCTTGATGCGGCCGTGCTGAATTGTAATAAGCCGTGTATTCGGTCAGAACGCGCCATAGGTGACGTTGGTTCAAAACAAGCAGCTGATCCCGACATTCTTCACGCCCAAGCGAACCCAGCGCTCCGCGACGTGTTCGCTTGGGGTCGTACTGGCTTCCTACTCCGTCCGCAGTAGTTTGCGGACGCAAAACTGAACAAACACGGCGAAGGGTCAGGCTGTCGTTTCAACTTGTGCCGTTGATAGATTAGAAGTATTATTCGGGTAGTTTGTTTTATCGGATTGAGTATTCGGATGTTCGCCAGCAATTGTCTGTTCGAGCCAATATTTGGCAACAATATGATAATCGATTTTGAAAGCAGACCATAAGTAGCAAGTGCGGTATCGAACCCCGTCGCTCCCGCAGCTAATAAGCGCACAAAATTCCGCATCGTTATGCGGAATTTTTTTGCCCGAACGACGCTGTAGCAAGTGCGGGAGCGACCATCGGTAGAACCCGCGATCTTGATCGCTTCAGATCTTCAGCAAGAAAGTAAAGGATTGTTCAAGCGTCGCTATCTCATCCGAGACAATCTATGGCTATTCTTCGGCACAAGTGGCTGTATCCGCAGGCTGCGTAGCCTTGATTCCTGCCACTGATTAGTTTCTGAACACTTCGGGCTAGCGTTAGCGTTTCGGCACGCGAGATGCACAGCGGCTTATCACGCCATTGATCAACAATCTCAAGCTGTCTCCTCAACAGCAAGATTTCCGAGTCTTTCTCTCGCACAGATTTTCGTCCCAACCACAAACACTGAGCAAAGTTGTGAATACCTGCATCACTACAAACTAGGCCATAACCCTCGGCTTCTAATTGGCTGACGAACTCACCCAATATAGCCTTCGGGAGCTATGCGCCTGACTGCGTGTCAGATTAGACGAGGTTTTTTGGGGGTACGGGCCTTTTTCGCACACAAAATTTGCGCAGTTTATACATTATAAATTATAATTTACCCTGGAGTGTTAGGGCAGCTTTGCTCGAGATGACCCTCCAACTATAGAGATTTTAGGAGTAGATTTTATGAAACGCTTTACAGTTCTGTTAGTACTTGTTACGGTGCTTGTCGTCGCGCTCGGCGGCAGCGGAAGTCGGCTGCTTGCTCAGGATTCAACGCCTGCCGCAACAATGGCAGGTACAGAGGCGGCCAACCCCTTGCTGGCGCAGCTTCCGGCCTCGCTTCAAGCCCTATATGTCAATGCGACTAGCCCGATGTTGCCGTCGGCGTACGATAATTTTAAGGCTGTGCCTGGTCCGTGGAAGATCTGCCACTCTGAGTCATATCAGGGCAATCCGTGGCGCGTTTCTGTCACCAATGAACTGAAGCGCCTCGCAGATGAATTCCAGAAAGCCGGTCAGGTTGCCAGCTTCGAGATGTCGGACTCGAATGGCGACGTGGCACAACAGATTTCCCAGATACGTACTTTTATCGACAAGAAATGTAGCGTCATCACAACAATCGCCGGCTCTGCGACGGGGTTGAACGAATCGATCAAGGCCGCCTATGACGCCGGGATTCCGGTCATCACTGCCGCCGGCTCTGTGACCAGCCCCTATGCGATCAACGTCGATTCAAACTACTACCGTTGGGGCTACGATATGGCCGATGCCATCGGCAAGACGCTCAACGGTACAGGAAGTGTGCTTTTGGTTGAAGGCATTGCCGGCAACCCAATTGTCGCGCAGGAACGCCAGGGTGCCGATGATGCTTTCAAGAATTATCCCAATCTGAAGATCATCGGCTCTGTGAATGGCAACTGGACCCCAAGTGTTACCAAGCAAGTTGTCCTGCAATCGCTGGCAACGAACCCTGCTCAGGTTGATGCGGTGTGGACAACAGGCAGCGAATCGCGTCTTGTCGCTGAAGCCTTCGCCGAGGCGGGGCGACCTGCGCCGCTGGTCACTTCGTCTATCTCTGGCGATGCGCTGGGCTACTGGAACACCAACAAAGACAAGTTCAAGTTCACTGGACACGCCGTACTGCCATCCTGGACGGCGCAAACCTTGTTCCGTGTCGCAGTGCGTGTTCTGCAAGGCCAGAAGCCAAAGCTGGACACACTCATGATCCCGATCCCCGCCGTCAGCCAGAGTGACCTGCCCCAGTGGTTCGGATCGTGCATGACGGTGGACTCCGGTTCGATCTTCCCCATCGCGCCAACCGATCCTATGCCGGAAGACGTGATGAACCAATACTTTGTCAACGGCAAAGCTACACCGCCGTACGACTATGCCAATACGCCCAAGCCATGCGGTTCCTGATATACTATTCGGAAAGCGTTTGGCTAAGGTTTATCACTCCATAAAAAGTGACCCGTTTGAACCCTCTCTCCACGTCATGGAGAGAGGGTGTCTCTCGTGCAGTCGGTGCCGACGTAAAAACAAGTTTTCCCAGTCAATAGCGATGTAACATGTTGAATCCACCAGCGGCCCGTTCCATGTTAGCGCTCGATCTCAAAAACGTCTCCAAGAGCTATGGGGAGACACGCGCATTGACGGCACTCGATCTCCAGTGCAAGCCAGGCACGGTACATACCATTTTTGGTGAAAACGGCTCGGGGAAAAGCACGCTGGTCAAGGTCCTATCAGGCATTATCGCGCCCGATCAGGGCGAAGTATGGATCAACGGCGTGCGCGCACAGAATTTCAGCCCTGGCGGGATGCGCCGCCTCGGGATCGCCGCCGTCTTACAAGAGGTGTTAGTTGCCCCGAACCAATCGGCGCTCCAAAATGTCTTTATGGGGTATGACGGCCTGATTAGCCGCCGGATCGCGCGGCAGGTACGTGTCAAGGCAGCCCGCGAGATTCTCGCGCAGCTGTCGAAGACGCCCATCCCACTGGAGCACCTTGTCGAAAAATTACCGTTACAGCAGCAGCAAATCGTTGTGATCGCCAGAGCATTAGTACGTGATCCGGAAATCCTGATCCTTGACGAAGCCTCCGGCACGCTGGATATCGAGGACCGCGAAACCTTATTCAAAGCCGTACGTGAGTTCGTGGCACGTGGCCGGTTGGTCATTTTCATTTCGCACCGGATCGATGAAGTGTTGGAAATTGCCGACTACGTGACCGTACTGAGAAATGGCAAACTTGTCACGACGATTCCGTGCGCCGGGCTGACGGCCAAAGCCCTGTTGAGTCTCATCTTGCCGGATACTGTATCGGTAGAGAGTCTTCATGTCTGAGGTTATCTTACAAGTGGATGGCTTGCGGCTCCGTCGGAACGCGGAGTCGATTAACCTCTCGATCCGCAGCGCAGAGATCGTAGGACTGGCCTGCCTGGACGGGCACGGACAAGAAGATTTCCTCGAAACGCTTTACGGGCTGCGCCTGCCAGTAGCTGGCAGGGTAATCGTTGAAACGGCGCACGGCCCGACTCTTATCAAGAACGCAGCGACTGCAGTTCAGGCAGGCGTGGTGTATCTTCCACGCAACCGCAAAACACAAGGTATATTGCCAACCATGACGGTGCTGGACAACTTCAGTATTGCCACAATGGGCCGCCGTGGTCAATGGGGGCGCTGGGGCATCGTGAACCTCCGGGCGCACCGTACAGCGCTTGCGGGATACCGCGAACGGCTGTCAATGGTCTTTGCGTCGCCCGGCGCGCCGATCACAAGTTTGAGTGGCGGCAATCAGCAAAAGGTGCTGCTAGCTCGCTGGATGGCCCTCAATCCGCGCCTGATGCTACTCAACGATCCCACTCGCGGCGTTGACCTGCCGACGCGCATGAAACTTTATGAGATCTTCCGCGAAATGGTTGCTCAGGAAGGGACAACGCTCGTTCTGCTGTCCACTGAAATCGAAGAGATACTGCAACTGTGCGACCGGACGCTTGTCTTCCGAGAAGGCAGCATCTTTGCCGAACTGCCACGAGACACGATCACTATGAAACATGTCATCGCCGCCATGTTCGGGAGAGACTATGAAGGCTGAGCGAATGACACGGGACTGGTTTGGTGAGGCACAGTTTGCCGTCATCTTCTTTGTCCTGCTCCTGGGCATCAACATTTTTCTCAACCCCGCGCGCTTTCGGCTGGACGCGCTCGGAACCGTGTTCGGACTGGCCGCCCCACTGATCCTGGCAGCCATCGCCTCGACGCCAGTTATCCTGGCCGGGCGCGGCGGCATCGATATTTCTGTTGGCCCGCTGATGGGACTACTAAACGTCCTGGTCGTCCACTTTATGATAGGCAACTGGAATATCTCGTCGCCGTACCTGATCATCCCATTTGTGATTGTCATCGGTATGCTGTCCGGGCTGATTAATGGCTTCCTGGCGGCACGATTGCATCTACAGCCCATTGTCGCCACGCTCGGCACTTATTTGATTTATAGCGGTCTGACGACGGCCCTCTTATCCGCGCCGAGCGGCACGATTCCTACCTGGCTGGCGGCGCTGTCTGGTGCAACATCAGTGATTCCTGTCATCGCCGTGCTGGTGGGTTGGTGGCTGATCAAACAGACGCCCTATTACGAACATCTCATGGCGACCGGTGGCGATGATCGGGCAGCGTATACCAGCAGTATCCCGATTACTACGGTGCGCATGATTGCTTACATGCTAACGGGCATCGGTGCAGGGTTGGCTTCACTATCGCTTTCCGCGCTGCTCGGTTCTGCCGATCCGACTGTCGGACCGACCTATACCTTGACGGCGATTGCGGCAGTAGCACTCGGCGGCGTGAGTCTGGCCGGAGGGCGCGGCGGACTGACCGGGGCCATGCTCGGAGCGATGGATATATTCCTGCTGCAAAGCATCCTAACATTCTTCAATGTCTCGACCTTCGCTCTGCAGGTCGCTTATGGCGTGATCTTGATCGTTGCGCTCGCTCTGAACTCGACGCAGGGGCGCTCGTTGATCCGCCTCAGTAGGGGCAAGCCGATATGAGAATACGCCTGAGCGAGACCAGCCAGCGCTTACTTGCGGCAATGGCACTAGCCATAGCGATATTTCTACTCGGTGGCATCCTGATCCGGGGATTCGGATCGCTGTTCAGCATCCGCTCCATGCTGACGCTGGCGGCGTTTCTCGGCATTGCTGCCGTGGGACAGACACTGGTAACGCTGATCGGCGGCATTGACCTGTCAATTCCGTTTATGATCGGCTTCGCCAACGTAGTAGCTGCCAAACTGAACGGCGACGGCATTCCTTTTGGTATCGTGGTGCTGATCGTACTGGCAATCGCGGGGCTGGTGGGTGCTTTCAACGGGATCATGTCCTCACGGCTCAATATCCACCCACTGATTGTGACGCTGGGTGTGGGTAACATTATCCAGGGGGCAGTTTCGCTCTGGACAAAAGGCTTCCCGACGGGCAGTGCACCGGAGTATATTAACCACTTTGTCTCTATCGGCGCGACGACTGGTCCGATACCACTCCCGCCGCTCGTACTTTTCTGGCTCGTGCTTGCAGTGGTAATGATTTTTGTCTTGCAGCGTACCGTGTTTGGACGGCAACTGTACGCGCTCGGCTCCAACCCTGAGGCCGCGCGGCTGGCACTGGTGCGCCCCGTGAGGATGTGGGCCATTGCTTTCGCGTTAAGCGGTATTTTCGCTGCCGTGGGCGGCATCTTTCTGCTAGGCTTTACGGGTAGTGCCTTTGCGCGCGTCGGGGAACCGTACCTGTTCCAGAGCATCGCTGCCGTTGTCATCGGCGGCACATCGCTAACGGGCGGACGGGGCGGCTATACAGGTACGCTCATTGGCGCGATTGTGCTGATCGAGTTGACTACCGTGCTGATCGGCCTGGGGCTGTCGCAATCGCTGGTTCAGGCCGCGCTGGGGCTTGTGATCATTATTCTCGTCTCGGTCTATGGCCGAGAGCGGCACATCCGCAACCAGATATGATATTATTCTCAAAACTTATTACAGTTTGAGGTTCTTCCTATGGCAAAGTTATTTGAAGGGCGCACGGCGCTAATAACCGGGGCAGCAGGTGGGATCGGCGGCGGGGTGGCTGAGCGTTTGGCAGCCGAGGGCGCTAATATTGCGCTGGCGGATATTTCCGTTGAAGGGGCAGAAGCCACTGCCGCGAATATCCGAGAGAGGGGCGGGAGCGCGCAGGCGTATCAGCTAGATGTGACATCCGCTGATGATGTTCGCGACGTGGTGGCGCAGGTCGAAAAACGCTTCGGATTGGTGACATTGGCAGTGACCTGTGCCGGGATTATCAGAACCTATACGTTTCTCGAGCTGCCGCCTGACGTGTGGGACCTGACTCTGAACATCAATCTAAAGGGGACATTTCTCACGTTTCAGGCTGTTGCACGGAGATTGGTTGAAGTGGGTCAACCGGGCAGCATGGTCGGTATCTCGTCGGTGGCCGGGCGCGGCGGGCGTGCCAATGCGGTTGACTACGCGGCCAGCAAAGCCGGGGTGATAAGTGTCGTTCGCTCGGCGGCGTTGGCTTTTGCGCCGTACAGGATCAACGTCAACGCAGTATGCCCTGGCGTCGTCGATACCGAAATGACGCGCAGTATCCACCGGGATAGGAGCAAAATGACAGGCATTACGGCGGAAGAATCACTTGCCAAAATGGCTGCGACCATCCCGTTAGGCCGTATCCAGACCGCGAACGATGTGGCCGACGCAGTGACGTTTCTCCTGTCGCCGCAAGGAGGGTATATCACTGGACAGGCCCTTAACGCGGATGGCGGCCTTGAATTTGATTAGCTCATTGGTTCAACGAAAGGAGACGCTGCATAATGCTAAATTCCATGCCTACTAAAGCGCTGCTTTACGTCGGGACCTTCACCCGGCCTGCCCCTTACGTTGACGCGACCAACGGCAAGGGCATCTACGTTTACGAGTTTGATACTTCTACCGGGAAGTTAACTCATTTGCATGATGTCGAAGGCATCGATAGTCCTTCGTATCTGGCGATTGACTCGCAGAACCGCTGGTTGTATGCCGCCAGCGAAGTGTGGGGTTGGAAGGAAGGCACGATCAGTGCTTACGCTATTGACAAGACAAGCGGCGAGCTAACCTACCTAAATAAACAGGTCACGCAAGGCGGTATTTGCGCTTACGTGAAAGTAGACCATACGGATCGCCATGTGCTGGTAGCTAATTTCTGGGAGGGCAAAAATGTCGCCAGCTTTGCCATCCGCGAAGATGGGGGGTTAGCGCCCGTCACCTGCACCGTCGAATATTCTGGCGTAGGTGTCCACCATGATCGGCCCCATACACACTGTGTTGAACTCGATCCGTCGAACCAGTATGCATATGTTGTCGATCTAGGCATCGATAAGATCATGTACTATCGGTTCGATGCCAAAAACGGCTGTTTGACGCCCGGCACCATACCAGGTATAGATCTAGAGCCAAGTTCCGGGCCGCGGTTTTTCATTTTCCACCCGAACGGCAAATTCGCCTATGTGATGCAGGAGGCTATTGGCGCGGTCACGGCCTTCAAATATGAATCAAACAACGGCGTGCTCCATAAACTCCAAACCGTTTCGGCCTTGCCGCCTGGCTACTCCGGGCCATTGCAGGCCGCTGACATCCACTTGACGCCGTCGGGCAAATTCCTGTATGCCTCGATTAGAAAACATAACAGCATCGCAATATTTGCCGTGGACGAGAAGACTGGCCTATTAACCTACGTCGAGAACCAATCGACCAAAGGCCAGACGCCACGCAACTTTGCTATTGATCCGACGGGCACATTCTTGCTGGCCGCGAACCAGGACAGCGACAACATCATTACCTTCAAGATCAACCAGCAGTCCGGCAGGCTAGAAGAGACCGGGCACATCACCGACTGTCCGACGCCCGCATGTTTGAAGATGATTCAGGTATAAGATTGCATCAACAGGTGAAAAATGAAAATTGGCGTTTTGGGCCTCATCATGAGCGACCTCAGCGATGTAGATTACAACAAGATACGCTGGGCGGCGGAGTTGGGGTTTCATGGTGTCGGGGCGCACCTGACCGTACCCGCCGATAGCATCACGGATGAGCGCGCCACGACGGTCAAATCGGTCTTTGCCGACCAAAACATACCCTTTCTGCAAGTATGGGGCCCATACCCGTGCATTATCTCGCCCGACGAAAGCATTCGTCGGGCTGGTGTTACTGGCGCGGCAGCTCTCGTCAAACTGGCTTCCAAGATGGGCGTGCCTGCTTCCGGCGTTCGCCCGACCAGCCTCAACCCGCGCGGCGATTGGTGGCCGCACGCCGACAACTACAAGCCAGAAACTGAAGATCGACTGGTCAAGAGCCTGGAAGAAATTCTGCGAGTGGCCGACGATTATGGCATCGACATCGTTCTAGAAACCCATGTCACGACGACTCTCCATTCGGCACAGGCGATCAAGCGGGTGATCGAGCGTACGGGATCAAAACGACTCAAGGTCAACCTCGATCCCTGTAATTTCGTGGGCGATTTGCCAACAGCCTTCAACCCCGCGCCAATGATCAAGGACATGTTTGCAACAATCGGCCAGTATATCGCCACCGTTCACGTTAAAGACTATTACCTTGAAGATCGCTTTACCGTTCACATCGCGGAAACGGTTATCGGCACCGGCATGATGGACTGGGACACTGTACTGACGTGCGCGTACAGCGCCAGACCCGATGGCTATGTCGTGATCGAACATCTGCCCGTTGCCTTGATTCCGCTAGCGAAGCGCAACCTGACACAAAAGATTAAAGACCTGAATATCCCGCTGGGTTGAGGCCCCATACGCCAGACCCGTGTTCACGTATTACCTCGTGTCTACTTGTCAAAAGACGAGGTATCGATGATTTGGGCGTAGGACCATCGAAGATGGAATCGAAGTGAGAGCCGAGTGAGTGCAATTAAAACGCTGGCTGCACAGACTTTGAACGGTATCACGACTATGCCGCAAGTTTTTGTTACGAGCCTTTAACAGCCAAAGAGGACTAGATGCCCAGCCAGGTGATTGACTCGATATTCTTCCGCGATCTGTACGGTTCTGTGACCATGCGCGCCGTATTCGACGACATGACCCTGTTGCAAAAGTGGCTCGATTTTGAGGCCGCACTGGCTCGCGCCGAAGCCCAAGTCGGTATTGTGCCAGCCGACGCAGCGCAAGAGATTACGCGGAAGGCTGTCGCGGCGAATTTCGATACCGACGCGATCAAACTGGGCATCGACAAAACGGTTCATCCCCTGGTTTCTCTGATCTGGCAGTTTGCCAAGTTGTGTGAGGGTGATGCAGGCCGCTACGTCCATTGGGGCGCGACGACGCAAGATGTAATGGACAGCGCTCTCGTTCTCCAGTTAAAAGACGCTTATCCGTTGTTCGAGGAAACTCTGGATCAGCTTGTCACGGCGCTTGCTAAACTGGCACGCACTTACCGCGATACGCCGATGGCTGGGCGCACGCATGGCCAACAAGCGCTGCCGATCACGTTTGGCTTTAAAGTTGCGGTGTGGTTGTCAGAAGTACGGCGGCATCGTGAGCGCCTTGCTGCTTGCAAAGCACGCGTGCTGGTCGGCCAGTTCGCGGGCGCTGCAGGGACACTTGCCAGTGTTGCAGAACATGGCCTGGCTCTCCAGCGAGCGGTCATGCACGAGCTTGGCCTGGGAGTGCCGGATATTACGTGGCACACTGCGCGCGATAATATAGCTGAATTTGCTAACATGCTAACCATGCTAACTGCGACTCTAGGCAAAATTGCCCATGAGATTATCGATCTGCAAAAGAACGAATTTGGCGAGGTCGAAGAGCCATTTGAGATTGGCAAAGTGGGTAGTAGCACTATGCCGCAGAAGCGTAACCCTATGATCTGCGAGGCGATCCTGTCCGTCGCCAGGCTGACTCGCCAAAGTGCGGCGGTGGCTGTCGATTCCCTGTACAGCGAACACGAGCGCGACTGGTCAACTGTCCAGATGGAATGGTCGTATCTGCCACAGCTCTGCGTGATGGCTCATGGCGCGTTGGAAATGTCTGTCCGTGTGATGAACGGGTTGCAAGTATACCCAGAAAATATGATGCGGAACCTGCTCTCGTCGCACGGCCTGTTGTTGGCCGAGCGGGTGATGCTTGCGCTTGGCAAGTTCATTGGGCGGCAGCAGGCCCATGACACGATCTACGAGTCGGCTATGAGGGCATTCGAACAGCGTCTTCCATTTGAGGAAGTGCTGCAACAAAACGCCAGCGTGGCTGCGTATCTCGACCCGCAGACGATAACCAATCTGCTTGACCCGGTTCAATATACCGGCCTGTCTGCAGTCTTTGTAGATCGGATGCTCGCGGACGCTTCTGACAGCGGTTAGACCTGTACTGGCTACCTGCCCCGTCCGCGGCAGGGAACTATCCAGCAGTCTTTTCAGTTTGCGCCATTGGAACGTTGGAAGTATTATTCGGGATGGTTGGATTACCCAATATAGTATTAGCAGCTTTGGATCAACTATCTGTTCAAGCCAGTACTTGACCACGATATGATAATCCATCTTGAAGGCAGACCATAAGTAGCAAGTGCGGGAGCGACCATTGGTGCAACCCGCGATCTATCAATGGGATAGGCAAATATCTCCACAAACCGGCGTCAGGTCGGCCAATTGACTTGGCACAGTGTCGATGGAGTCTTTTTCTACTTTGGCTTAAGCTGGACTTTATACCTCAAGCAGCATAACACAATAAGTCATTGAAACGTTCAAGCAAAGCACGCGGGACTTTTATCATATCAGTATCGTCAGTAGATATTTGAAAAGTAAAATACATCCACAGATGGCGACGAACGAGCGCCAGAGCATCAGCGAAGGTAGGCAAGTCTTTGGTGTACCAAGCCGAGGAATGAATCGTTGGTTGTTGGCGAGTAAAGAGGGTATTTGCCAGCAAGGTGACAAACGAAAAGAGTCCGAGTAGAACAGGAGTAGTACGCGCAATGGATTTATCCGACCACTGACGCTGTGTTTCCACACCAAGATGCTCCCGAACATGACGAAAAGTAGGTTCCATCTGCCAACGACGCATGAAGATGCTCAAAATATGTTCAGGAGTGAGGCTCAGGTCAGTCGATAGGAGCGCTTGCGGGTCGAATTTGCCTACGACATCACGGATAAGGACATAACGAATATGAACACCGGGTAAGCCAAAGTGAAACCAGAAGGCTATACCGGTGATAATCTCAATAGGTCGGGAGGATTGGTTATACCAAGGAATGGTTAGGTGTTGCCAAGTCTTGCGCTCATCTTTCAGGAATTGTAGCAAGGTAGGTAAACGTTTCCCTTTTTTGCGAGGACGACCTCTACCGCTGTAGGGCGGTGGCGGTTCATATAAAGCAGCATCCAGTCGTAGGCGCGTAATGACTGTTACTGGATTGTGGAGTGTTTGACACTCACTCAGAAAATCCAAAGCAGCGTAGGTACTGTCACCAACGATAATGACTGCTTGCGTTGGCAGCCAGCGCCGCAACTGAAAGACCAATTGGCGTGCCCAGTCTGTGATTTTCTTTAGCTGCCTGCCTCGTGCTTCGTAATAACGCTCGGATGGCGCTAACACGGTTAGAAAGGGCAATGCCCAGATGCGTTGTGCCCAAGGAATATGCGTCAACCACATCAGGCTTATCCACCGCAACCCGCTAGCCTTTACGAAGTGTTCTTTGCTCGAACGTACTGGGTCTCGATAAATACCCTTTGCCTTAATTTTCTCCCCTCGGCGGCGTTCGATAGTTTCATCTATGCCAAACACCAAGGGTTCACCGACCTTGCCAAAGGTTTTTAACAATGACCGCAGCAGAATAAGGCTTACTGCCAAGCCCGACCAAGAGGCGCGGCTCAACACCTGATGATATTTGGGATAATTGCGTTCCTGACTCAAGCCCATGACCCGCAATGCTGCACTCACAGTTCGTTTCCCTGTTGCCAGGATCGCTCCTATCACTAAAATATGGACTTTCGCCCACGTACTTTCTCCATAAATCGCTTGTGCAAATGGGTCAAGTTGTTCTATAACAAATCGTGGCAGGCTAAGCATCTTCAACCTTTCGTCGTGGTTAGGTCGAAGCGCTTATTCTGCCACACTTTTTACCCTACCTATGCGTAAAGTCCAGATTAGTATCTATCCGTAAAT
>WNFM01214797.1_pt1 | contig 12287 bp, 10 predicted proteins | sample 5400271 | NCBI WGS metagenome assembly WNFM01 (sample SAMN13153352, study PRJNA577476) | soil metagenome | isolation source: 60 cm saprolite on Douglas fir-dominated hillslope | place: USA:California | collected 2013-09-17 | reverse complement strand
CGGGCCCGAGCAACATCAACGTCAGTAATGGTTTTCGACCGATGGTTCCATCCCGCACGCTACACCCTGGCTCCCGCCCTACTGTAACCCCGTAATGTAACTATTTGTCCCAACACCACTTTGCGGCACGACCATGGCTGCACGCAAGGTCCGGGGCAGAAACCGCAAATTATCATTAATTGCCAGATATCGCTATTGCCGCCGCTGCCACCGGCCGCGGTCGTCGGTTTGCCAGTATGTCACCTCAAATCCCCGCGCCTTGCAATCGGTCCAGGCGCCGCGGGCCGCACTCAACGCCTCCGTGTCATCGCCGTTGAACACCAGCACCAGCCGCTGGTAGCTGTCGGCGTCGGCCGGCAGCGCCGCATTGTCAATCAGGAACCTGACATTGGCGCGGTTCGGATTGCCCTCCTCGACCGAGAGGATGACGGGATGATCCTGGGCATCGCCGGCGCGCCAGGTGGCATGCGGCAGGAACGAGTCGTCGCTGTAGGTCCACAAATGGGCGTCGAGCGCCTCGGTGCGCTCCGGCGAGGTCGATTGCACGACCACGCGCCAGCCGCGCTCCAGCGATTTTTCCAGCAAGGGCGGCAACACGCTTTCGAGCGACATATTCTGCAGATGGTAGAACAGGACTTCCGTCATCCGACCTCAACCCAATTTATCGCACTGCTGCTCAAGTTGTTGCGCTAGAGCCTTATCGGTTCTGATTGAATCAGAACCGGGCTCTACTCTTTTGTTTTGACGCGTTTTCTTTACGCGAACCGGCGTCCACCCCCGGATCAAGTCCGGGGGCATGCTTCGCTCGAAAACGCTATAGTTATTTCTTGGCTTCGTAATATTCCGCAACCAGCCGCTCCAGCAGGCGAACGCCGTAGCCCGAACCCCAGCTGTGATTGATTTCGGTTTTCGGCGCCCCCATCGCGGTTCCCGCAATGTCGAGATGCGCCCACGGCGTGTTGTCGACGAATCGCTGCAGGAACTGTGCGGCGGTGATCGAACCGCCATTGCGCGCGCCGGCGTTCTTCACGTCGGCAAATTGCGAGTCGATCATCTTGTCGTAGTCGGGACCGAGCGGCATTCGCCAGACGCGTTCGTCGGTATCGAGGCCGATTTTGGTCAGCCGCTCCGCCAGTTCGTCATTGTTGGAAAACAGCCCGGCATGCTGGGTGCCGAGTGCCACCATGATGGCCCCGGTAAGGGTCGCGAGATCGATCATGAATTTGGGTTTGAACTTCTTCGCCACGTACCAGAGCACGTCGGCCAGCACCAGGCGGCCCTCGGCGTCGGTGTTGATGATCTCGATCGTCTGCCCCGACATCGAGGTGACGATGTCGCCCGGGCGCTGGGCGTTGCCGTCGGGCATGTTCTCGACCAGACCGATGGCGCCGACCGCGTTGACTTTGGCCTTGCGCGCCGCCAGCGCGTGCATCAGCCCGACCACGCAGGCCGCCCCGCCCATGTCGCCCTTCATGTCTTCCATGCTGGCGGCACCCTTGATGGAAATGCCGCCGGTATCGAAACAGACGCCCTTGCCGACGAAAGCAACCGGCTGGTCGCCCTTCTTGCCGCCGTTCCAGCGCATGATCACCATGCGGCCGGGCTGCGTGGAGCCCTGGGCGACGCCGAGCAGCGCGCCCATGCCGAGTTTCGTCATCGCCTTGACGTCGAGCACCTCGATAGCGACGCCGAGCTTCCTGAGCTGGCTGGCGCGGCGCGCGAATTCGACGGGATAAAGCACGTTCGGCGGCTCGTTGACGAGTTCGCGCGCCATGATCACGCCGTCAACGATATGCGACGCCGGCGCAAAGGCCTTGCGTGCCGCGGCGACGTCGCCGACGGCAATCGAGACGTCGGCGCGCAAGGCGCCGTTCTCGTCTTTTTTCTTGGTCTTGTAGCGATCGAATTTATAGGCGCGCAGCCGAAGGCCCGACGCGATTCCGGCCGCAGCATCGGCGGGCATCGCGCCATCAGGCAGTTCGGCGATGACGGTGACGTGCCTGCCGTGACGCCGCCGAACTTGAGATAATCCTTCTCTTTGATCTCTGCCGGCTTGCCGGCACCGACAACGATCAGGCGGTCCGCCTTGATTCCCTCGAGTGCCGGAATATCGAGCGTCGATCCGCTCTTGCCCTTGAACTGGCTGGCCGCCGCCGCCCGTTTAATGGAGTTGGCCGCCGTCCCCAGCGCTTTCTGCGTCGCTGTCCCGAATTTCAGCGCGTCGTCGCAAAACACCACGAGAACGCCGCGCGACGCTGCGGAAAACGGAATAAAGCCGACCTTGACGGCGTCGGACATGGGCAAATCCTCCAGAATTCAGGGCTGTGTGCAGAGAATGAAATCGCCCGGGCGCAGCGGCCCGGGTTATTTGAATGTTCGCATCGGTAACGGCCCAAATCGCTTCAAGACCGCCGGTTTCCGGCACTATGGCCTGTGAGGCGCCATACTGCCAAGCGCCGGCGTGGCCGGAAGGCCACATCAAGTGAATTATTAACCATTTCCCAAGGGTGCCACGGCCCGGCCATTTTGTTGACGGATCAAAGGGATGGTAGTGAGAAACTAGACGACTGGACGGCGGGCGGCACGACCAAAGGGGACCCTTTAATAAGGGTTGGTCGGAAGCCGCTCTTTGGGCGCGCAAGGGTGGAACCGTACGGTAGTTATGGGGTCGATCGACAAGTACATTTTCCGCACGACGCTGGCGTCGTTTGCGCTGGTCCTGATCAGCCTCACCGGCGTGATCTGGATTACGCAGGCATTGCGCGGCATCGACCTGATGACGAGCCAAGGCCAGACCATCATTACCTTTCTCGGCATCACCAGCCTGGTGATTCCGGCGCTGGTGCTGATCATCGCGCCGATCGCGCTGATGATCGCGATCTCGCATACGCTGAACAAGCTCGCGACCGATTCCGAAATCATCGTGATGAATGCCGCCGGTTTCTCGCCGTTCCGGCTGTTCCGCCCGTTCTTCTACGCCACCTGCGTGGTGGCCCTGGTGGTGGCTTTTATCGGCGCCTATCTCGCCCCCGACGGCATGCGCCGAATCAAGCAATGGGATGCCGAAATCACCGCCGACATCCTGACCAACATCCTGCAGCCCGGCCGCTTTGCCCAGCTTGACCAGAATCTGACGATTCGGATCCGCGAACGTCTGCCCGGCGGCGTGCTCTCGGGCATCTTCGTCGACGACCGCCGGGATCCCAAGGAGCGCGTCACCATCATCGCCGATCACGGCACGGTGCTGAAGAACGAGAGCGGCTCCTATCTGGTGCTGGAAGACGGCAATCTCGAACGCTTCGAGGCGGGAAAACGCGATCCGGCGCTGGTGGCCTTCGGCCGCTATGCGTTCGACATGTCGAAATTCTCCAATCAAGGCCGCGACGTCACGCTCGGAATTCGCGAACGCTATCTCTGGGAGCTTTTTTCTCCCCCTGACGACGATCCCGTCTTCAAACAATTGAGCGGGCAGTTCAACGCCGAACTGCATGACCGGTTGCTGTCGCCGGTTTATCCCTTTGCATTCGCGGTGCTGACCTTCGCGTTTCTGGGCACGCCGCGCACCACGCGCCAGAGCCGCAATTTTTCGATCGGCGGATCGATTTTCGCGGTGTTCGGGCTGCGGATGGCGGGATTCGCCTGTTCGGTCATGACGGTCAAGACGCCGGCCGCCGCCCTCATTCAGTATTCGATGCTGATCGGCGCCATTGCGGTCGGGCTGTGGATGATCGTCGGCGGTATCGTGGTGGAACCGCCGGCCGCGCTGATCGAGGCCATCAACAGATCGAACGCGCGCATCGCGCGGTTGTTCGGACGGCCGGTCGCCGCATGAGCATGATGACCAATACGCTCGGGCGCTACTTCGCCGGCCGCTTCCTGGTCGCGGCGGTGGGCGTGTTTGCCAGCATTTTCGTGCTGCTGGTGTTGGTCGATTACATCGAAATGGTTCGCAAGACCTCAGGGCTGGTGTCGGCGTCCGCGGTCATGGTCGCGGAGACGTCGCTGTTCCGGGTGCCGCAATTGCTCGAAAAGCTGATGCCGTTCTGCGTCTTGATCGGCGCGATGACCTGCTACCTCGCGCTGTCGCGGCGGCTTGAACTGGTGGTGGCGCGCGCCGCCGGCGTTTCCGCCTGGCAGTTCATCGCACCGGCGCTCGGCAGCGCGATCCTGCTCGGCATTGTCGCGACCACCGCCTACAATCCGATGTCGGCGAACCTGCGCGAACTGTCCAAGCGGATGGAAGCCGAGTTGTTCGGCTCGGCGCCGGGTGGCGGCATCCAGGACGCCGCGGGATTCTGGCTCAACCAGATCAACAGCGACGGCCAGTCGATCATTAACGCCGCCCGTAGCGAGCAGCAGGGTGCCCGGCTGACCGGGCTGACCGTGTTCCGCTTCGATCCCGCCCTCCAGTTCCAGGAGCGAATCGAAGCCCGCGAAGCCTCCCTCGAGGAAGGCCGCTGGGCCTTCAAATCGGTACGTAGATACTCCCTCGACAAGCCGCCGATCGACCAAGAGAGCTACTATCTTACCACCACCCTGACCCCTGCCCAGGTCCGCAACAGCTTCTCGACCCCGGAGACCGTGTCTTTTTGGCAACTACCGACCTACATCCGATCATCCGAGAGCTCGGGCTTCGCGACCGCAGGCTACCGGCTGCAGTATCATAAGCTCATCGCACAGCCGTTTTTGCTGGCTGCAATGGTCATGTTGGCGGCTTCTGTGAGCTTGCGCTTCTTCCGGATGGGCGGCGTGCAAAAGATGGTTTTGAGTGGCGTGGGTGCAGGCTTTCTGCTCTATGTTTTGTCGAAAGTTACTGAAGATTTGAGCAAGGCTGAGTTGATGCATCCCATCGCTGCGGCGTGGCTACCCGTCTGTGTGGGTGGCCTCACCGGCTTTCTGGCCTTGCTGTACCAGGAGGACGGGTAGTGGCCGTTGTCGCCGCCCTCCAGTTGAGGTCGCCCGCGTTCGGGCGGCGCACCATGCTGCGCCGCAAACGAACCCGTATGGCCGCCGTCGGCGCCTCCATGATCGCCCTGCTCGCTGGCCTGGTTTTCGCCGGAGCGATCGATGTTGCCCTGACGGTGCCGGCTTCGGCGCAGAGCTTCACCTACAATCCGCGGCCGCCCAAGCCGCCGCCACGGCCTGCCAAGAATGACGGGCAGATGCTCGTGCAGGCGACCGAGGTGGACTACGACTACAATAACCAGCGCGTGTCGGCGGTCGGCAACGTGCAGATGTCCTACAACGGCACCAGCATCGAGGCCGACAAGGTCATCTACGACCAGAAGACCAAGCGCCTGCACGCCGAGGGCAACATTCGCCTGACCGACGCCGAGGGCAAGATCACCTACGCCAACCTCATGGATCTGAGCGACGACTACCGTGATGGTTTCGTCGACTCGCTGCGCGTCGATTCGGCGGATGCGACGCGGATGGCGGCAACGCGCGCCGACCGTTCCAGCGGCAACTACACCGTGTTCGAAAACGGCGTCTATACCGCCTGCGCGCCCTGCAAGGACGATCCGAAGAAGCCGCCTTTGTGGCAGGTCAAGGGTGCACGCATCATCCACGACCAGACCGACAAGATGCTGTACTTCGAGAACGCGCAGCTCGAGTTCTTCGGCGTGCCGATGGCCTATCTGCCGTATTTCTCGACGCCCGATCCGACGGTAAAGCGCAAGACCGGCTTCCTGATGCCCGGCTTCAGCTCCGTTACCGGCTATGGTTACGGCGTCGAAGTCCCGTTCTACTGGGCGATCGCGCCGGACTATGACGCGACCTTCAATCCGCGCTTCACCTCCCGGCAAGGCGTGCTGTTCCAGGGCGAATTCCGCCAGCGCCTGATCGACGGCGCCTACCAGATCCGCGCCTATGGCATCGATCAGCTCGACCGCGGTGCCTACGCCGGTCTGCCCGGCGATCGCCAGTTCCGCGGCGGCATCGACACCCGGGGTCAGTTCGCGCTGAACGACAAATGGACCTGGGGCTGGGAAGGCGTGGCGCTGTCCGACTACGCCTTCATGACCGACTACCGGCTGGCGCAGTATCGCGATCCGCTGGGATCGTTCCTGAACCTGCCGACCGAAGCCATCTCCCAGCTGTATCTGACCGGCGTCGGCAGTCGCAGCTTCTTCGATGCGCGCACGATCTATTACCTGAGCTACTCGGGCAACCAATCCTACGTTCCGGTGGTTCATCCCGTCGTCGACTACTCCAACGTGATCAACAGCCCGATCTTCGGCGGCGAGTTCAGTTACAAGACCAACTTCACCAGCCTGACGCGTTCGACCGCAGCCTTCGATCCGATCACGACGCTCGCCAACACCAATGGCCTGTGCCTGACCGCGTCGGCCGATCCGATGGCGCGGCTGCCGTCGCAGTGCCTGCTCCGCGGCATGCCCGGCACCTACACACGGTTCACGGCTGAAGCGCAGTGGCGGCGTTCGTTCACCGATTCCGCGGGCGAGATCTGGACGCCGTTCGCGATCGTGCGCGCCGACGCCATCAACGCCTCGATCTCCAACCAGCCCGGCGTCTCGAACTTCCTTCCGGTCGGCGATACCAGCGCGCTACGGGTGATGCCGACCATCGGCCTCGAATATCGCTATCCCTTCATCAACGTTCAGCCTTGGGGCAGCACCACGATCGAGCCGATCGCGCAGGTCATCGTTCGTCCCAATGAAACCTACGCCGGCAAGCTCCCCAACGAAGACGCACAGAGCCTGGTGTTCGACGCCAGCAACCTGTTCTCGGTCGATAAATTCTCGGGCTATGACCGCGTCGAAGGCGGCGGCCGCGCCAATGTCGGCGTGCAGGCGACTACGCAATTCGACCGCGGCGGCAGCATCAACGTGTTGTTCGGACAGTCCTACCAGTTGTTCGGCCTGAACTCGTTTGCGGTCGCGGATGCAACCAATACCGGCGTCGATTCCGGTCTGCAGAACACGCGATCCGACTACGTCGCCCGCGTCAATTACTCGCCGAACCGAACCTATACGTTCAGCGTGCGTTCGCGCATGGACGAAGGCACGCTCAACGTCAACCGCTTCGAGGCCGAGGGACGCGCGGCGTTCGACCGCTGGTCGGTCAGCCTGATGTACGGCAATTATGCCGCGCAGCCGCAACTCGGATACCTGACGCGGCGCGAAGGCATGCTCGGTACCGCGTCGGTCAAGGTGGCGGCGAACTGGGTGGTGTCGGGCGGAGCCCGCTGGGATCTTGAAGCCAACAAGATCAACCAATACATCGTCGGTGCCGGCTATGTGGACGACTGCTTCGTGCTGGCCGCGAATTACGTGACGTCCTATAACTACACCACCGGCACCACCGCGCCGGTGCTCAGTCACTCCTTCATGTTCCAGATTGGCCTGCGGACCATTGCGACTTCGTCCTCATCGGCCGGCGCCGGCGGAATTCAATAGCGCGTGGCCGGGACCGTGCGTGAGAGCGCCCCGTGGCATCGCTGGAATCGAACTGATTGATACGGCTGACATGACCATGACGACCTTGAAGCCCCCCCATCATCGCCTGTGGTCGCTGATCGCCGGTTGCGCGATCGTGCTCGGCCTCCTGACATCCGGCGCCTCGCCGCTCGCAGCCCAGACCGTCGCCGTGATGGTCAACGGCGAACCCATCACCAACTACGATATCGAGCAGCGCACCAAGCTGAATTTCCTGACGACCCATCAGCAGATGTCGCGACAGGACGTGATCAACGAACTGATCAGCGAAAAGGTCAAGGTCAAGGAAGCCAAGAAGTTCGGCGTCGATCCAGGCACCAGCGACATCGATGAGGCCTATGCGGGGATGAGTTCGCGGATGCGGATTACGGTCGACCAGCTGACAAAGACGCTGGAGACCCAGGGCATCCGGCCCGACACGCTGAAGGCCCGCCTCAAGGCCGAAATGGTTTGGACCAGCCTGGTGCGCGGCCGTTACAAGGAGAGCCTGCAGGTCGGCGAAAAGGACGTCGCCGCCATGGCCCAGGAAGGTGGCGAGGCGATCCAGAGCGAAGCGCTCGAATACAAGATGCAACCGATCGTCCTGATCGTGCCGCGCGGTTCGGCGCCAACGGCAATCGAATTGCGAAAGAAGGAAGCCGAGAACCTGCGCGAACGCGTCACGACCTGCGAACAGGCCAATGCCTACTTCAAGACGATGCAGAATGCGGCGATCCGGGACTCTGTCACCAAAACCTCGGCCGACCTTCCGGTACCGCTTCGCGAATTGCTCGACAAGACGCCGATCGGCCATCTGACGCCGCCTGAAGTGACCAAGCAGGGCGTGGAGATGGTGGCGCTGTGCGACAGGAAGCCGACCAAGATCGATTCGCCGAAGAAGAAGGAAATCCGCGAAAAGATGTTCGTCCAGAAGTTCGAGGCGAAGTCGAAAGCCTACCTGGACGAAATCCGCAAGGCCGCGATGATCGAATATCGCTGATGGCAAAGCCCCTGGCGCTGACTTCCGGCGAGCCCGCGGGCATCGGCCCCGATATCGCCCTCGAAGCCTGGCTGCGGCGTGCTGAACTGGACCTCCCGCCATTCTATCTGCTCGGTGATCGCGGCTTTTTCGCCGAGCGGGCAAAGATCCTCGGACTGAAGATCGAACTCGCCGATGTCAGGCCTGAGGACGCGCGCGTCACCTTTGCGAACGCGCTCCCGGTGGTCGCCACCGGCGAAAGCGCCACGGCGCGGCCCGGCCTGCCGGATGTCACCAGCGCCAACGCCGCCCTCGCCTCGATCCGGCACGCGGTCGACCATGTCCGGAGCGGACAAGCGAGCGCGGTCGTCACCAACCCGATCGCCAAGAGCGTGCTCTACCGCGCCGGATTCCGTCATCCCGGTCACACCGAATTTCTCGCCGAGCTTGCGGCCGACGGCGGCGCTGCGCCGCAGCCGGTGATGATGCTGTGGTCGCCGACGCTCGCCGTCATCCCGGTGACGATCCATGTTTCGCTGCGCGACGCGCTCGCCGATCTCACGACCGAGTTGATCGTGTCGACGGCGCGCATTGCGGTGGCGGACCTCAAGGCCCGCTTCGGCATTGACGCTCCGCGGCTGGCCGTCTCCGGCCTCAACCCGCACGCCGGCGAAGACGGCTCGCTCGGCACCGAAGACATCACCGTCGTCGCGCCGGCGATCGATATATTGCGCCGCGACGGTATCAATGCGCGGGGGCCGCTGCCGGCGGATACCATGTTCCACGCCGCCGCGCGAAAAACCTATGACTGCGCGATCTGCATGTATCACGACCAGGCGCTGATCCCGATCAAGACGATTGCGTTCGAGGACGCCGTCAACGTCACCCTGGGATTGCCGTTCATCCGTACCTCGCCGGATCATGGCACGGCCTTCGACATCGCCGGCACCGGCAAGGCCAACCCGTCGAGCCTCGTCGCGGCGTTGCGGCTCGCCGCGCGCATGGCGGCAACCGGATCGGCATGAGCGCGATCGACGATCTGCCACCGCTGCGCGACGTCATCCGCGAACACTCCCTTTCGGCGCGCAAATCGCTCGGCCAGAATTTCCTGCTCGACCTCAACCTCACGGCAAGGATCGCGCGCGCCGCCGGACCGCTCGAAGGCGCCACCGTGATCGAGATCGGCCCCGGCCCGGGCGGGCTGACGCGGGCGCTGCTGGCGCTCGGCGCCAAGCGCGTCATCGCGGTCGAGCGCGACGAGCGGGCGCTGGCGCCGCTCGACTACATCGCCAAACGCTATCCCGGCCGGCTCGAAATCGTGCACGCCGACGCGCAGCATTTCGATCCGCGCCCGATGCTCGGCGGCGAGCGCGCCAAGATCGTCGCCAACCTGCCCTACAATATCGCCACCGCTCTCTTGGTGGACTGGCTCTCGATCGAGCCGTGGCCGCCCTGGTATGACATCATGGTGCTGATGTTCCAGCGCGAGGTCGCCGAACGGATCGTGGCACGCGAGAACGATGAGGCCTATGGCCGGCTCGCGGTGCTCGCCAACTGGCGCGCCGAGACCAAAATCCTGTTCGACATCTCGCCTGCCGCCTTCGTGCCGCAACCCAAGGTCACCTCTTCGGTGGTGCGGCTGGTGCCGCGCGCGGCACCCGAGCCATGCGACCGCCGCGCGCTCGAGCAGGTGGCGGCCGCGGCCTTCGGCCAGCGCCGAAAAATGCTGCGGCAAAGCCTCAAATCGCTCTCGGTCGATCCGGCGAAGCTTGCCGCCGCCGCCGATGTCGACGCCACCCGCCGCGCCGAAACGATCCCGGTCTCCGGCTTTGTTGCCATGGCCCGTGAATTGACCGATATACGAAACACAAAAACGAACGTGCCCTAAAATTCCGCTGAGGAGAAAATGCCATGGCGCTGATGCGTCGCCAGTCGCTGGTCAAATTCGACGCGCCTTTGTGCGAAACCATCATCGACACACCGAAGCCGCAAGGACGTGAAGTTCTCGTCCGCATCGAGCGCTGCGGCCTGTGCCACTCCGACCTGCACATCCAGGACGGCTACGCCGACCTCGGTGGCGGCAAGAAGCTCGACACCACGCGCGGCATGACGCTGCCGTTCACGCTCGGCCACGAGATCGCCGGTGTCGTCGAGGAAGTCGGACCGGACGCCCCGAAAGACCTGATCGGAAAGAAGCAGGCCGTGTTCCCCTGGATCGGCTGCGGCCAGTGCCGCGACTGCGCCAACGGCGATGAAAACCTTTGCGTCAAGCAGCGCTTTCTCGGGGTCTCCATCGACGGCGGCTTCGCCAGCCACGTGCTGGTGCCCGACGCCAAGTATCTGCTGGATTACGATCCGCTGCCGGTCAACCAGGCGGCGACCCTGATGTGCTCCGGTGTTACCGCCTATGGCGCATTGAAGCGGCTGGTCGATCGTCCGCGGCAGCGCAATCTGCTGCTGATCGGGCTCGGCGGCGTCGGCATGATGGGACTTTCGTTCGCGCAGGCGATGTTCAAGCAGAAGATCGCGGTGGCGGATCTGAGCCCCGCCGCGCGCGAGTCCGCGCTGCAGAACGGCGCCGCCATAGCCTACGATCCGTCCGAGCCCGACGTCGTCAAGCGGATGATCAAGGAGACCGAGGGCGGCTTCGACGAGATCGTCGATTTTGCCGGCAACGAGAAATCGATGGCCTTTGCGGTGTCAGTTGTGGCGCGCGGCGGCAAGATCGTGGTCTCCGGCCTGATGGGCGGCAATTTCAGCCTGCCGATGGTGCAATGGGTCTACAAGCGCATGACCATCGAAGGCTTCATGGTCGGGACGCTCGAAGAGGCCAAGGAGTTGATGTCGCTGGCACGCGCCGGTAAGATCAAACCGACGCCGATGAAGGAAGAGCCGATGGCCGACGTCCAGAAATGGATCGAAGAACTGCGGGCCGGCAAGGTGGTTGGACGTATCGTGTTGAAGAACTGACGCCGAGCCCTCTGAACACGACAGTCTCGAACGTCTCACGTTCTCGAACGTTTCGAGAAAGGAACAGCTTCAAAAAAAGAAAAGCTTCAAAAAAAGAGCCCCCGGCTTCGGCGCGAACGGGCCGGGAAAGCTCAACGCTTCGCGATTGACAGAGGGAGACGCTGATGGCTTCCGGGACTCTTTCGAAGCTAGCCGCCTGCGCGGCGCCTGCGAAGCTTGCCGCCCGCGCGGCGCCTGCGAAGCTTGCCGCTTGCGCGGTGCCGGCAAAGCTTGCCGCCTGCGCGGCGCTGATGCTCGCGATCCTGATGACGCCCGCGCTGGCGCAGAAACGCTACGGCCCGGGGATGCGGCAGGTGCGATCTCCGCCACCGCCTATTTCGAGATGATCAACGAACAAGGCGGGGTCAATGGACGCAAGATCAACTTCATCAGCCTCGACGATGCCTACAGCCCGCCGAAGACGGTCGAACAGATCCGCCGCCTGATCGAAAGCGACGAAGTGTCGTTCGTGGTCAATCCGGTCGGCACCGCGACCAACATGGCGGTGTACAAATACATCAACCAGAAGCACGTACCTCACCTCTTCATCGGCACCGGCGCCACCGTCTTCAACGATCCCGAACATTTTCCGTGGACGATGAGCTGGACGCCGCATTACGCGTCCGAGGGCGAGATCTATGCCCGCTACATTCTGTCGACCTTGCCCAATGCGAAGATCGGCATCCTGTCGCAGAACGACGATCTCGGCCGCGACTACCTGTTGGGATTCAAACGTGGGCTCGGCGACAAGGCGTCGACGATGATCGTCTCGTCGCAGACCTACAACACCAGCGACCCCACCGTCGATTCCCAGGTGGTGACGCTGAAGGCTTCCGGCGCGGACGTCTTCTTCATCGTCT
>WNFM01100872.1_pt5 | contig 12287 bp, 13 predicted proteins | sample 5400271 | NCBI WGS metagenome assembly WNFM01 (sample SAMN13153352, study PRJNA577476) | soil metagenome | isolation source: 60 cm saprolite on Douglas fir-dominated hillslope | place: USA:California | collected 2013-09-17 | reverse complement strand
GAGCATTGCGACATTGATTGAGATAAATCGGGGCGAGCACTTGCAGAGGGAGCTCCAAGCTCGTTTCTCCATGCGAAGACGACGTCATGGCCGGGATGGCTGGAGTGATCCAGACGCGGATCTGCTTCCACTGACATTGGACTTTGCCCGCCTTCAGCGCAGGCGCAATTTCCCCGACTGGAATCTCGCAGGCCGCCTCACTTAAGCCAAGCTGGGCGATCTCCTCCTGAATCACCTCCGGCCAGTCTTTGGACAGCGCAGCCAGGGCAACGACTAACACTGCCCCACCTGCCGAGACTGGGGCTGGAGGAGCGTCTGCCTTCCGTTTTTGATTCTGCGCAGCCGAGGGTGGCGGGCTGGCAACGTGCTTGGGAAAGGGAATCGGAGCCGCCGGCGGAGGTTGGACGGCCCGGGCGGCGGTCGCCATGACTTTGGTCAAAGCGGCTGGAGCGGAAATGGAGGCCTGGGCGGAAGGCCCTGCCACCGCGGGCGCCGCCGCTTTGGGAGCACTTTGAATAACCGGGGTGGGCGGGGGAGCTGATTTGGCAACCTCATTTTTTCCGAGGACCCGCACTTGGGCGAGCGGCTGCCCGTTGCCACTGAACAAATCGGCGATGTCTTCTGGCGTGGTGAGTGTCTTCTGGTTGGGGTTCCTGGGAAAGGCGTCTGGCCCGAATTGGGACAGTATTTCAGCCAAGGGCAAATCGATTAGCTTGTTGTCATGGCTGGCGCCGCTGACAAAAACCCCGGCCGGCGCAGCGCTCCGCAGCTCGCCAAAGGGGACTTTCACAGCCCCTCGGGAGATTTGTTCGAGAACGTTCGCCTTGGCGATCGGGAAACTCGAACCCGCCAAGGTCGCCGCGGTGACTTTTCCATGAAGCTCCGCAGGGACCATTTGGAGAATAGCGCTGAAAGGAATCGCAGCCGAGTCACCTCCGGAGCCGATGGCAGGGGGCTCGCGGCGCGCAGACGCGGCGGATCTCTCAAGGAGGGCTGGCTTTTCCGCAGGCGAAAATGGCGGCGGCGGCGGTTCCTGCCGCTGCGAGGCAGACCGCTTGAACAATTTGGTAATTCGGCCAAACATGCACGACCCTGCAAGCACATCATCTGCCATCTGCTCGAACAATCAGCAAACAGCCGTCCGCACTCGAAAATCAGGCGGCGATCGCGGCCTACGGGCCGAATTCCGACCTCTGATTCCTGAATACTGGATCCGGCTTGCTGGTTCGGCGTGTTTTGTGCTTCACCCCCGATCACTTATGCCGATAGTAATGATGGCATAGGGCGACAAAAATGTTAACGCAGCCAAAAATTTTGCTCCTGGACGACGATCAGGACTTCCTGGACCTTTACCGCGAGATGCTCAGCCAGCATCTTTCCTGTCTGCCGGACGTGCGCACGGCCTCGAGCGGCTCGCGCGCCCTGGCCATGCTCGAGTCCGAGCCGTTCCATCTGATCATTGTGGATTTGAACATGCCGAAAATGGACGGCTTGCAGGTGCTGTCGATTGCGCGCCGGAAGTATCCTGAGCTGCGTCTGGTGATTCTCACCGGTGTCCGCGACGAACAATTCCGCACGCGCGCTTATGCCATGGGGGTGGATCAATATTGGATCAAGCCGGAGTCCGACCAGGAGATGGGCCTGTTCATGGAATCCATCGAATCCCTTCTCAGCCGCGAGTCGAAGGGAGGATTTCGAGGCGTCCAAAGCAAGAGCTTGGTGGACCTCGTGCAACTGGAGTGTCTCTCGCAAAGTTCGACCGTCCTCAAAATCACCAACGGAATGGCCGAAGGAAAGATCTGGATTCAAAACGGCGAAGTCGTCCACGCCGCGGCGCCCGGGTTGACCGCCGAACCAGCGTTCCAAAGGATCCTGACGTGGAAGACCGGCAGTTTCGAGAACCTGCCCGCCGACCTGACCCAGGCGAGGACCATTTTCACCTCGTATCAAGGACTGCTGCTGAACACGGCGCAGGCCTTCGACGAAGCAGCATCCCAGCTCCTCGAAGGGCCCACAGAGGGGTCAGCCGCCGCCGAGGCCGCCAGCGCCGCGCCGCAGTTGGCGGAATTGTCCGAGCTGAATGGCGTGGAATTCGTGCTGGCGCTGGGCACCGACAAGAATTCGACGCAGGATTCCTGGGGATTGGACAACCCCAAGCCCGTCGCGGAATGGATGCGCAGCACCCTGGGGGATTTCAACACCTTGGGAGAGCGCCTCCAGGTCGGCCAGTTGCAACAAGTGGTGGGGACGGGGTTGCAGCGCAAGATCGCGGTGGCGGCCAGCGGCAAGTCGGAACTCTGTGTTGGCTTTTCGGCTGCTCTCTCCGCAGATCAGTTGCGCGAAACCATGAAAAGCATTCTAAGCAAATGGGCCTCCTAACCTTCCTCACCCGGCCCAGCAAGCCCAAGCTGGTGCATCTGCCCTCGGGCAGTTTCACCATTGATCGGGAAGGAACGATCATGACTTCCACCCTCCCTCAATCCTTCCCGGCGGCCCACTTGCAAGACATCGGCCGCCAAGTCATTGCCTCCTTTCAAGCGGCGCAGGACGCCAAGATGCGTCTGGCCGAGATCATCATCTATTATGCGGCGCTCAAGATATTGGCGCGCGAACTGCGCGGCGGCGCCATCATTTTCTTGATGCCCCAATCGTTAAATCAGCCCCTTAAAAGATCCAAAACCTAGCCTCGAACGACTATGAGCAAAAGTAATGTGGAACAATTGATCCTGCGGATGGAAAGCTACCTGGAATGCTGGAAGCAGTTTAATACCTTCATGGGCATGGCCCGAAACAAGAAGTTTGGACCGGAAGATGAGAACCAATTCCTCGAGATCAAAAGTGTCATCACCCAGGAGTTGGAACTGATCCTCTGCTCCATTGATTGCGGTCCGATCAGCCGTGAGGACGTCCATTCCTTGATCGCCTCCGGGCCTTCCATACGCTTCCTCAGCGAGATGAACGAGAACGGCTTGCGGAACGTGGAAACCCACTGGCACAAGTTGTTCATCGGCCTCCAATCCATTCTTGGGCAACTCAAGGTCCGACAGAACCAAAACCAGTCCAAATCCTGGTTCACTCGCAAAGGCGGCTGAGCCTATCAGAACTCCGCGTTGCCCGGTGTGCGCGCAAAGGGAATCACGTCGCGAATGTTCGACATCCCCGTGAGGAACATCAGCAGCCGCTCGAAACCGGCTCCGAATCCGGCATGGGGCACGGTCCCGTAACGGCGCAGGTCGAGATACCAGCCGTAATCTTCCTCCCGCAATTTGTGGTGGCGCAAATTCTCGCGCAGCGCCTCCAGCCGTTCTTCGCGTTGCGCGCCGCCGATCACTTCGCCGATCCCCGGCACGAGCAGGTCCATGGCGGTCACCGTTTTGCCATCCTCGTTCAGGCGCATGTAGAAGGGTTTGATCTCACGGGGATAATTGAAGACCGTCACCGGCGACTTGAAGTGCTGTTCCGTGAGGTATCGCTCGTGTTCGGATTGCAGATTGAGGCCGTACTCCACAGGGTACTCGAAGGAATGCCCGGATTTTCTGAGCAGCTCGATGGCCTCGGTGTACGGCACGCGCCGGAATGGCCGCTCGACCACGAATTGAAGCCTTTCCTGCACGCTCTTATCGACGAACTTGCCAAATAGGCCAAGGTCTTCGGCGCAGTGCTCCAGGGTGTATTTCGCCATCGCCTTGATGAATTGTTCGCCCAGGTCCATATCGCCCTGCAAGTCGCAGAAGGCCATTTCGGGCTCGATCATCCAGAACTCCGCCGCGTGCCGGGCGGTGTTGGAATTTTCAGCGCGAAAGGTGGGACCGAACGTATAAATGTTGGAGAGCGCGCAGGCGAAGGTTTCCCCTTCCAATTGGCCGCTGACCGTCAGATAGGTGGGCTTGCCAAAGAAATCCGCCGCCGGCTTCTCATCCACGTTCCCTTTCAGCGTCGTCACCCGGAACATCTCCCCCGCTCCTTCGCAATCGCTGGCAGTGATGATGGGGGTATGGACATAAAGGAAGCCGCGGTCCTGGAAGAACTGATGAACCGCATAAGCCAGCCGGCTGCGGGTGCGAAAGATGGCGCCGAAGAGGTTTGACCGGGGCCGCAGGTGGGCGATGCCGCGCAGGAACTCCAACGAGTGCCCCTTCTTTTGCAGCGGATAACTCGCGTCCGCTTCCCCGACCAGTTCGATGCGGGTGGCCCGCAGTTCCCACTTCTGGCCCGCGGCCGGCGAGGGCACCAGGTTGCCCGTGATAACCGCTGAGGCGCCGGTGGTGAAGCGCGCGATATCGGCGTAACCAGGCGTGCCCGCATCGACCACCGTTTGGAGGCCGGACAGGCAGGAGCCGTCGTTGAGTTCGAGGAAGGAGAATCCTTTGGAGTCGCGACGGGTTCGGACCCACCCTTTGACGGTCAGATTGTCTTTGGCCTCGGTGGAACCAAGAGCGTTCTTGATAAGCGTTCGCATGAGAGAATCATCGCGAGCGGCCCCGGAGAGCGGGGATGCTGGCGAGGAAGCCCCAGGCGACACCGACCGCCAGTCCAACTCCGTGGACGGTGTTCGCGATATTAGGAATGACTTTGGCGAGGCAGAGGAAGAACCACACGAGCATGATGGTCACGGTTTGAGGGTGGAGATAGAAACCGGAGGCTGGATCGAATTTTCCTTTCATCCAGATGTAGCCGAGCAAGCCATAAACCACGCCGGAAATGCCGCAGAAATTGGGGCCGCTCACCAGATACTGGCCAAGGTTGGAGAGGGCTGCTATGACTACCACCAGCGCGGCCAGCCGCCAGGTGCTTTGGCGGGATTCGATGACACTGCCCAATGCCAGCATCGCATAGACGTTAAAAAGCAGGTGAAACGGCGAAGGCCAGGCATGAATGAAGATCGGAGTGATGAGACGCCAGACCTCCCCGTGCCTGATCTCAGGCAACCCGCCCACCCACTTGAGGTACCCGCCCTCGACTCTGTAAGGAGTGATGAAGAACCTCTCAAGAAACGTCTGATCAGAGTGCAGCCAAAGCGCTCCCCACACTCCAACGCAGATCAGAATCAGCAGGAAGGTCAGCGGGCCAATTCCGAAGGGCATGAATGAACCGAAGAGCCGCTTCCGATCATAAAACTGCTTTTCCTTGGACTCGGCCTGGTCCTGTTCGCGTTCCTTCAACTCGGCCACCTTTTGGGAGTTCTTCTGGTATTTCGGGTCCTTCGGGTTCCCCAGGTAGCTGAGCAACAGTTCCTTTGCTTTCTCGAGTTGATCTTCCGAATGAATCCAGACAGCCCATCCATCCTTCTCGGCTTCTACCAGATTGGTGATCCCTTCCACACAAAGGAAGTCGCTGAAAGCGCCCGCACTGGTTTCATTCGGTAAATGTCCGATCATCCGCATAGTTAAAATCGATCTACTAAAGCTTAACGATTACCCGCCAAAGCGCAAATCAAAGTCTTGCAAGGCAGTAATCGGAGGCGGCCTGGCTTCTTCGCGAGGCGAAAGCAGGCCAAACGCCGGTGCGGCTTGACTGCGGATGATCTCAGGCAAACGAGTCTGGTGCGGCCTAGTCGGCGTGGAAGCCGCGCCAGGTCCACACGAGCGTATCCGCCAGTGTTTGCTGAAAAACGCGCCCATCGCAATGGCCCGTGCCAAGGCTGAATACGAAGCGGTGGTTGTAGCCCTTGGCCGTAAGCGCGGCCGCGGTGCGTTCGCCGGCCATCACCCAGTTGTGATGGGTTTCCTCCGCATCTTTCGGGCGAAGATCGTTTTCCGATACATGGGTGAAGATGCGCAGCGGCTTCTTCTCGCTGTTTTCGATCAGCTTCAGGCCCGAGTGGTATTCCCACGCGCCCAGCGGATATTTGACTTCCTCCGCCGCGTCGTCATCCTGCTGATCGACGAACGTGCCAGAATAGGCGATCAGCCGTCGGAACAAATCGGGCCGAAACCAGCCCATCGTCAATGCTGCCGCGCCGCCCGAACTGCAGCCCATGACGGCTCTTCCCCACGGATTCTCCGTCAGGGCCAGCTTGGGGTAGGCGGCTTTGATCTCGGCGTTAGTCAGAACCGCCGGCAACACCTCGCCCTGGATGAAACGGGCCAGGCGGTCGGACATGGTGTCGTATTCGAGGCCCCGCTCGCTCTTCTTGCCATCGTTGCCGCCGTTTTCAACGGCAATCGCGATGAACGCCGGCAACTTGCGATTCGGATCCTTTGAGATGGTCAAATTGTCGAGGGCGTTGCGCACCAGCTTGAGCTGGCCCGGTCCGTCATGGATGACGAGGATCGGGGCCTTGGCGCCGTCCTGATAGGCGGCAGGCACATAGACAAAAATCTTTCGCTCTTTTCGCACCTGCTTTTTCTCTGGCTGGAGTGTGGAATCGTCGCCACGGAAGATTTTGCTGCCGGCTAGAAGCAGGGTGAACTCGAAGGAATTGCCTTTGGGATTGCCCCGATCCGTGAGGTCGGGATCGATCTTGTAATCGGGACCGATCGTGTGCTTGCCGTCCCCATCTGCGCCCGGATTCTCCGAGTACGACTCGGCCGCGTTTGCCGCCCCGGCGAGCAAACCGATGAGGCTCATGGTCAGGCCAATTGACAAAATACGCGCGTTTAGCATGGAGCTTGTTTAAACATCCGGCCCGCAGAGGTGCAAGCGCAAAATCCAAAGCTGGCTTGGAAGACTCCATCACTGACGAGCAAACGGAATCGAATCACCGGCTGGCGACGCTATCAGCAACTCGGGGGTAAGCCCGATTTCGTCTTCACCGATTCAAAACTCGCTCTTTTCGTGGACGGCTGCTTCTGGCACGGCTGCCGAAAACATTTGCGGATGCCGGTGGGCAACCGTTCTACTGGTAACGCATGAAGAGATCTTGAATTTGCCCTCTGAACGACCTATCTTTAAGCCAAAACGAATGATCAATCATGAGTCTGCCCGAAGTTCGAAAACTCCTCTATCCCTTCAGGCCAGTTCGCCTCCACGTCAGCGACGGTAAGAGCTGCACGATCCGGCATCCGGAGTTCTTCATGCTCTTTGCCCACAAGCTAATCGTGGCTGTCCCGTCCAGACAGCCAGGTGTTATGGCCGATGATTTCCACATCGCCCTGATGCACATCACAACCATCGAAGAGTTGCGCGGAAAAGAAAAAGTTGCCAAGCCTTGAATGGGCATTAGTTGCTATTTAAAGACTTGCCTCGTCCATCAGCATAGACTCGTTTCCGCCCGTATGGCATAGATACGGAGCTTTTTGGGATTTCTTACAAAAAACTTTCAATTATTTTCGAGCCGTTAGCTCGCTCGGCCTTCGGTTATACTTTGCGCGCGGGAAACCAAGTCCGGCTATCCATCGTCATTAGAACCAGCAGTATTAATAAAGTCGAATTGGCGGCTTTCCGATGCATCGGGACGATCCGCAGCCATGCGTGTTGGGCTTGGGGGGCAAGAAAAGACTGGCTAATTGCCCCTGAATGCAGGAAATAATGATAGATGATGCTGCAAACAAACTCCTTCTCAGTTCGCTCACTCCTCGCCTGCTTCGCCTGCCTCGCCGCCGCTGGCCAGTTGCCGGCAGCGGACACTCAAACCAAAAGCAAACCTGTGCTGCTCTACAGCCGTTATTTCAACGCCGAGGGCGAAGCCCGCTATCTTCCCGACGGCAACTACAAAGACGTGCTGGATCGGTTGCGGGCGGATTTCGACGTGCGCGTCCATGACAAACCGCTCACGCGGGCAACGCTGGCCGATGTCAAACTGGTGCTGATCGCCAACCCGAGCGACCAGGCTGTCGGCGGCCATCCGCCGCCGCATCATGTTTCGCCTGCGGATGTCACGGAAATGGCTGCCTTTGTGGGAAGGGGCGGCGGGTTGATCGTGATGGAAAACCAGGAGAACCATAACCTGGAGGTTGAAGCCATGAACAGGCTTCTCGCTCGTTTTGGCATCCAGGCCACCAACCTTTACACGGACGCCAAACAACTGATGCTGCCCAAGGAAGCCCCCGTCATCGGCGGCCTGCGCTGGGCCTATTACACGGGCAATCTTTTGCTCCTGGATGCGTCGCATCCAGCCAAACCTCGGGCGTTGGTCACGAATGACCTCAACCAGAAGCCGGTCAAAGGCCCGCGCGACACTGCTGGAGTGCTGATGGCGGCGGCGGAACCGGGCCGGGGCCGGGTCGTGGTGGTGACGGATGCCGGATGGATTTCGGATTGGGCTTTCACCGGCGAGGGAGTCGGAGGCGTTTCGATCAAGGAGCAGGACAATTGGGAGATCTTCCACCGCTTGGCGCGCTGGACCGCGCAACAATGAAAAGTCCGGATTATGCCGACGCGACAGCTCCGCTTGTTCAAACCGAGACGACGTAAAGAGTTGCTGATCTCTAAACCCATCTTCTTTCCGCTTGCAGTTCGATCCGGTTTTTCCTATCGTGCCGTTGGTGGCACTCGTCATCATACTTTTGGTCGTTGGCCTCGCTCTCCTGTTGCTGGAGACGGTTTTGCCAGGCTTGGTTGCGGGCATTGTTGGCGTTTGTTCATTGGTGGCGGGGATTGCCGTGGGCTATGCCAGGTTCGAGGCGCGCACCGCCAATTTGATCCTGGTCGTGACGTTGCTCGTGATGGTGGGAGGCTTCGCCTGCTGGATGAAGTTCTTCCCGGAAAGCCGGATGGGCCGGGTCTTCGTCTCCAAACGGGTGGTGGGAAACATCGACGCGGACCAGCCGGAACTGCTCCATCAAACGGGCGTCGCCCATACCCCGTTGCGTCCTTCGGGCACCGCCCAGTTTGGCGGCAAGCGCATCGACGTGGTCACGGAAGGGCCTTTTGTCGAGCGGGGAACGCCCATCAAAGTGGTCGCCGTGGAAGGTGTCCGAGTGGTGGTGCGGTCGTTGGCCGAACCCCAGTCCAATCTGCCGGAAACTAAATCTATAACCTAATGAAAACTGCCTTATCTCTCTTCGCCGCGTTTGGAATTGGAAACAGTGAAAGCGTTGGCCCCGGGACCATTCTTCTCTGGGTCATCGCGGGCGTGGTGCTCCTGGTTTTCTTCCTGCTGATGTTCAATTTCTTTTTCATCTGGCTGCGGGCGCTCTCGGCCGGCGCGCGTGTCACCTTGATTGAACTCGTCGCTCTGCGCTTGCGCGGCGTGCCGGTGGGCATGATCGTCGATACGCGGATTACGGCGGTCAAATCCGGTTTGGCCGTGAGCATTGACGATCTCTCGACCCATTTTCTCGCCGGCGGCAACGTCGAGATGGTGATCCTCTCTCTCATTGCCGCGCGCAAAGCGGGGATCAACCTGGATTTCGACCGCGCCTGCGCCATCGACCTGGCCACGAAAGGGACCGGGAAAACCGTCTATGAGGCTGTGAAAACCTCGGTGAACCCCCGAGTCATCGACGCCCCCAACCCCACTTCCGGCAAAACCACCATCGACGGAGTGGCGAAGGACGGGATCGTGGTCAAGGCGAGGGCTCGTGTCACGGTGCGAACGCACCTCGAGCGGTTTGTGGGCGGTGCGACAGAGGAAACGATTATCGCCCGCGTGGGTGAAGGCATCGTGTCCACTATCGGCGCTGCCAACACTTATAAGGAAGTGCTCGAACGACCCGACCGCATTTCCAAAACCGTCCTCGACAAGGCCCTCGACAGCAACACCGCTTTCGAGATCCTGTCGATCGACATTGCGGATGTGAATGTCGGTGAAAACGTGGGCGCCAAGCTCCAAGCCGAACAAGCCGAGGCCAACAAGCTTATTGCGCAGGCGCAGGCCGAAGTGCGCCGCGCCGCCGCCGTCGCCCTCGAACAGGAGATGCTCGCGAGGGTCCAGGAAATGCGCGCCCGCGTCGTGGAAGCCGAAGCTCAAGTTCCGCTGGCGATGGCCGAGGCTTTCCGCGCCGGCCACCTGGGAGTGATGGATTTTTACCGCATGAAGAACATTCAGGCTGATACCGGGATGCGTGAAAACATCGCGGGCAGCGGCACACCCCACATGGGCAAGCAGGCCGGAACCTGACAGAATGTCGAATTCCAGTTTGATCGCGTGCTAGACTCAAACGTAACGATTTAACGCTTCAACGATTTAACGATTTAACTCAGCCCCCGTGCCGCACCAGCTCGATAGAACCTTAACTCAATTCCTCCTGACCATGGCGATTGTGATCGTGGCCGGGTTTTTCAATTGGCTGAAGAGGCGCAGCCAGCCGAAGGAGCCAACAGACGCAGGCTCAGAACGTAAGCCCTCGCCGCCTACACGGCCCGCCCGCCCATCCGCTCCAGGCGTTCCGATGCCTGCGCCACCGAGGCCTCCGGTCCGGAGACTCAGTTGGGAAGAAGAGTTGCGCCGCCTGTTGGAAGGTCCGGACACCGCACCAGTCCCATCGCCGCCGAAGCCTGAATCAAAAGTTGATCGGCCCGCCCCAGCCTATCCCCAGACGACTCCGCCGCCACCCCTTCCTATCCTCCGACCCGCTCCAGTCCGTCCGATATTGGTCGAACAAGATCTGGGACTGCCGGTGCAGTTGCCGGGCTTGACGGCTTCGACCCAATCCCACGAGCGAGCCAGCCAACTGGATCGCACAGTGGCGGAGCACCTTCAGGAAGTCAGCCAGCGAGTCCGGTTGCACGCCGCCCGGCCGCTGGCCGCCGCCGCTTCGCGGGAAGTCGCCCAGGCTCTGGCCTTGGTCCGCGACCAGCAATCCTTGCGCTCAGCCATCATGGCATCGGTGATCCTCGGCCCCCCCAAAGCGTTGGAGGTTTAAGCGATTGCCGACCACACAGTCATCTCAACCGAGTTCACTCCTGCGATGACACTGGCTGATTTCACGGGTCCGGGTTTGATTATCCTTCACCTGCAAGGGCGGGATGTGGCGGGGGTCATCCAGGAACTCAGCGAGGCGCTGCACCGAGAGAAGCGCGTACCGGATCTGCTGCCGTTTTACCACGTGGCCCTGGACCGGGAATTCCTGGTGAGCAGCGAGATGGAGGAAGGGATGGCGTTTCCGCACGCGCGGTTGAAAGGCTTGCAGGAGCTTTCCTTCGCGTTTGGCCGCGCTGACGAGCCGCTGGTTTGGGGCGCGAAAGCCTTTCGCTCCGTGCGGCTCGTTTTTCTGATGGCCGTGCCGCCGGCGGACACCGTCCAATATCTGTCGCTCATCTCCGGCTTGGCGCGCCTGGCCAAGGAGCGCACTCTGCTGGGAAGGCTTCAAGGGGCGCCTGACACTCGCCAAATTCTTGAGGTGCTTCAGACGATCCAACTGCGAACCAATTCCGCGCCCAACGCGGAGCGCATCGTCCCACTGCCATCAGACTCGACTGGGAAGGTTTTCTCTCCCCGCGACGAAGGAGCGGGGAGAACCCCAAAGCTTTAGCCATGCACATTGACATCTCGTTCCGGCCCAAACTGCTCGACGCGCTCAAAAAGTACTCCCGCCAGGATTTCACCGCCGACCTGATCGCGGGCGTCACCGTTGGAATCGTGGCGTTGCCGCTGGCGATGGCCTTCGCCATCGCCTCTGGTGTGCCGCCGCAGGCGGGCATTTTCACCGCCGTGATCGCGGGCTTGATCATCTCCGGGCTGGGCGGCACGAAGGTTTGCATCGGCGGGCCGACCGGAGCGTTCATCGTCATCCTTTACGGCATCGGAGTCAAATACGGCCTCGACAACCTCGCTATCTGCACCGTCCTGGCGGGTGTCTTTCTGCTGGTGATGGGTCTGGCCCGGCTGGGCACGATGATCAAGTTCATCCCTTATCCGGTGACGATGGGTTTCACCAGCGGCATCGCGGTGCTGATCTTCACCACGCAAATCAAGGACTTCCTGGGCCTTAAGGTGGACAAGCTGCCGGCGGAGTTCGTTGAGAAGATGAAAGTGCTTGGCGAACACCTCGGCACGTTGCAATGGCCCACGGTTGCGCTGGCCGCGGGGTCGCTGGCCATCATTTTGTTTTGGCCGAGAAGCTGGCAGCGCCGCGTGCCCGGCTCCATCGTCGCTTTGTTGGCGGGGACGGCGGCGGCGGCTCTGTTCCCTGTGTTCCATCTGCCAGTGGAAACCATCGGCAGCCGGTTCGGCGGCATCCCGCAAGGTCTGCCCGCGCCGCATGTTCCAGTGCTGTCGTGGGAGAACATCCAACACCTTTTTCAGCCGGCCATGACGATCGCCCTTTTGGCCGCCATCGAATCGCTCCTTTGCGCGGTCGTGGCGGATGGCATGGTGGACGACCGGCACGACTCGAACCAGGAATTGTTGGCGCAAGGCCTGGCCAACATCGTCAGCCCGCTCTTTGGCGGCATCGCCGCCA